>LFIK01004313.1_pt1 | contig 11511 bp, 9 predicted proteins | sample 643401 | NCBI WGS metagenome assembly LFIK01 (sample SAMN03777447, study PRJNA286221) | soda lake metagenome | biome: soda lake; feature: Kulunda steppe; material: water; isolation source: sample T5-Br brine of Lake Tanatar-5 | place: Russia: Kulunda steppe | collected 2010-07 | reverse complement strand
GATACCGGTCAGCTCGACCGCCAGCACGCGTTCACTGAAGCCGGATGTATCCATCGTGCCGGGTCGGCTGCTGTCGGGCAGTCTCGACGACCTGACTCCGGGGGCCTTCAACGTGGTCATCGGCAGCCGGCTGGCTGCGCGGCTGGAGGTGGCAGCCGGCGATTCGGTGGTCATTGTCATGCCGGACCCGCGTATTACTCTGGCCGGTGCCTTCCCGCGCCAGAAGCGGATGCAGGTGGTGGGCGTGTTCGAGTTGGGCTCGGAGCTCGACGACACCGGCATCTATACCCATTTCGAAGATGCCCGACGCCTGCTGCGAATACCGGGGCAGGTGGAGGGTGTGCGGTTGAAACTGCAGGACCTGTTCCTGGCGCCTGCCGTGGTCGATGACCTGCTTCGACAGCTGGAGCAGCCTGGGTTGCGGGGGCAGGACTGGACTCGCACTCACGGCAACCTGCATGCGGCGATCGGCCTGCAGAAGCGCATCATGTTCGTGCTGTTGTCGTTGCTGATCGCGGTAGCGGCCTTCAACGTGGTATCCATGCTGGCAATGGTGGTCAGCAGCAAGCGCGGTGACATTGCCATCCTGCGCACCATGGGCATGGCGCCGGGTCGAGTGGTGCGCATCTTCTTCCTGCAGGGCGTATTGCTGGCGCTGCTGGGTGTCGGCAGCGGGCTGGTGGCCGGGGTCCTGCTGACGCTGGCGTTGCCGACTCTGGCCGAGGGACTGCAGGCGCTGCTGGGGCAGCGTCTGCTGGAAGAGTACTTTGTCCGGGAGTTGCCGGTCGCGATCTCGGTGCGCGATCTGGCGGCCATTGCCGCCACCGGCACCGGCATTGCGTTGCTGGTGACCTGGTGGCCAGCGCGACGAGCACTGAAGGTGGAACCGGCTGAGGAGCTCAGGCATGAATGACGCGCTGGTGCTGCAGGCGCAGGGGCTCGACCGTACCTTCGAGCAAGGACCCTCCAGAATACAGGTGCTGCAGCAGCTGGACCTGAGCCTGGCGCCCGGAGACGCGCTGGCCATCATGGGGGCTTCGGGTTCCGGCAAGAGCACGCTCCTGCATGCACTGGGCGGGCTGGATGCACCGGATACGGGCCACGTCTACTGGGGTGGCCGGGATGTCTATGCGCTGGATGAAGCGGCGCGTGCCAGGTTGCGCAATGCCCACGTCGGTTTCGTCTACCAGTTCCATCATCTGCTGGCCGAGTTCTCTGCGCTGGAAAACGTGGCGCTGCCGTTGCTGATTCAGGGCGTCGGTCGCAGCATCGCCCGTGATCGGGCCCGGACGCTGCTGGACCGGGTCGGTCTGCAGGCCCGCCTGCAGCATCGTCCGGCCATGCTTTCCGGAGGCGAACGGCAACGGGTCGCCATTGCCCGTGCGCTGGCTACCGAACCTGCCCTGATGCTCGCTGACGAGCCCACGGGTAACCTGGATCGTGATACAGCGGCCCAGGTACAGGACCTGCTGCTGGAGCTGAACGCGGAGCAGGGTGTGGCGCTTGTGGTGGTCACTCATGATCCGCAACTTGCGGGCCGCCTGCATCGCACAGCAGTGCTTGAGCAGGGGCGGCTGCATCCGCTGCAGGACGCTGCTTGGTGAGGGTTTCCAGGTCTACTGCGTTGTCGCGGCTGTCCCGCTGGCCCACCCTCTGGATCTCGGTGCGCTACCTGCGAGCGGTACGGCAGACCCGGTCGGTCTCGCTGATTTCCGTCATCTCCATTCTCGGGCTGTTGCTGGGCGTGGCAGCACTGGTCACGGTGATGTCGGTGATGAACGGTTTCGATCGGGAGCTGCGCACGCGCATCCTTGGCATCGTTCCCCATGTCACCATTCAGCCGGAGCAGGGCGAACAACTGCCGGCATTGCTGGAGCGCGCCGGTCAGATGCCCGGGGTACGCGAAACCGCTCGATTCATGGAAACCGGCGCCATGGTCACTACCGGTAGTCGCGTGATGCCGGTAGCGGTTTTCGGGATCGAGCCGGAGCGCGAGCCAGTGATGTCACCGCTGGCGGACAGCATGGTGGCCGGTGATCTGCAGGATCTTTCGGCCGAGGGCGGGTTGGTAATGGGCGCGCCGCTGGCGTCGCGGCTGGGGCTGTTTCCCGGGGATCGCGTCACGCTGCTGCTGCCCCGATCGGTGGCTGGCAGCGTCCAGCCCATGCTGCTGACGGCAGAGCTGGTGGGCTTGTTCAGGCTGGGCGCGGAACCGGATCACGGTCTGGTATTCCTGCACGTGGACCGACTGATCGACACCCCGGGGATTGCTCCCCTGAGCGGCCGGATTGCACTGGAGAGCCTGTATCAGGCCCCGGCCATGCGGCGCGCGCTGGCAGATGCGCTGGAATTGCCTGACACGGCGGTGAGTGACTGGAGTGCTCGGCATGGCGAACTGTTCGATGCGGTAGGTATGGAAAAGACCATGATGGGGCTGCTGCTGTCGCTGATCGTCGCCATTGCCGTGTTCAATATTGTTGCCAGCCTGGCGATGGTCGTGGACCAGAAGCGCAGCGCCATCGCGATCCTGCAGACCCTGGGTCTGACGCGGCTGGGAGTGGTCCGCATCTTCGTACTGCAGGGCATGCTGATCGGTACGCTCGGCGTGGCGGCGGGCCTGTTGCTGGGGACCGTGCTGGCACTGAACATCAGCGAATGGATGGCCGCGCTGGAGCAGCTGTTCGGTTTCCGGTTGCTGGCGGGCACCTACTTCGATGTCCTGCCGTCCGAGTTGCGGGGGGGGGATCTGCTCTGGATCGGCCTGGGGGCCTGGCTCATGGCTGCCCTGGGGGCGTGTTATCCAGCCTGGCGGGCAGGCAGCGTGGCGCCCGCGCGAGCACTGCACGGCTGAGCCTCAGTGGCGCTCGGAATCTGTCCCGCCATCGTTTCTGCAGGCGGCAGTGTACTGCGCCTCCTTGACTGCGGCCGCGTGCAGCGCGCGCAGCTTGCGTACGTTGCGCCGTCGCTCCCACCGCTGCACCACGTGCCAGCGCCAGAACAGCCGCATGCCGGCCCACCCCAGCAGGCTGCTGGCCACGCCGCAGACCAGCGATCCAAGCAGCACCGGGACCCAGATCCTTTCCAGTCTGGCGCGCAACCAGTCGGCTGACAGCTGGAATTCCCGGATGATCGGGGTTTCTCCCATCAGCAGGGCGCCGATCTCGTAGGCGAACAGCAGCATGGGTGCGAGCGTCAGCGGGTTGCTGATCCAGACCAGCGCCACGCTGATCGGCAGGTTGCAGCGCACCAGCATGGCCAGTCCCGCCGCTACCGCCATCTGCATGGGGATCGGAATCCAGGCGACGAATAGTCCTACGGCAAAAGCGGCCGAAACCGACTGGCGCGTCAGATGCCAGAGATCGGGCGCCAGCAGTCGTTCCCCGAGAATGCTCAGACCGCCACGTTGCTGGAGGTCGGTTGCGCGGGGGAGATAGGACTTGAGCCATTTACGCGGCATGCAGGCCACCGAGGACGCAGCGCGCACGAACCAGTCCGTGTCGGGTGCGCGTTCCGACGAGCGGCGCGATTATGCAGGCGAAACCGCTCCGGCTCCAGCATGGAGCAGAGGCGCCGGCATGGTGCTCGCGATCCTTCCGGGTACGTCGCATCTGTGGCTGTTCGTCGTCGGTCATCTGGTCGCGCTCCTGCTTGGACCATCGCTGCTGGCAGGGTTCCTTGCAGTAAACGTGATGCTGGCCTGCCTGTGCGTAAGGCGGGGCATCATCGGCCTGCTGTTGTGCTGGCTGCTGGGCCTGTGCTGGGGCGGCGGCTGGGTAGCGCAGGCGCTGCAGGCGCGACCCGCCGCGGAACCGGTGGACGCGCTGCTGACGGTCAGGGTCGACGCAGTGCGTGCGTTCGACTCGGGGCGACAGCTGCAGGTACGGGTGCTTGCGCGTGAACCGGCAGACCTGGGCGTCCGGCAGGTACGCCTGGGTCTCTATCAGCCGCTGCAGATTCATCCCGGAGAAGTCTGGCAGCTGTCGGTACGGCTGCGGCAGCCTCGCGGTGGCGCCAATCCGGGCGGACCCGACGTGGAGCGGGCGTTGCTGCGACAACGCATTGACGCGATCGGCTACGTGCGCGACGCCGCCGACAATCGTCGCCTGCACGCGGCAGCGGGTGGCTGGCGGCCGCTCGAGGCGCTGCGAGCCCACCTGGCACAGGTGCTGGATGCCGATGTTGCCGATCCTGATGGCAGCAGGGTACTGCAGGCACTGCTGCTGGGCGAGCGGGCTGCGCTGCACCCCCAGGACTGGGAGGTGCTGCGCCGCACCGGTACCACCCATCTGCTGATTGTCTCCGGGCTGCACGTGGGGCTGATCGCGGGTTTCGTCTGGGGACTGCTTGTCGCCTGCGGGATGTCGGCGCGCTGGCCGCTTTTCACTGCCATGGTCATCGTGCTGGTGGCCGCGATCTATGCCTTGCTGACGGGCTTCGACCTGCCTGCCCGTCGAGCGCTCATCATGCTGGTGGTGGCTTGTGGTTGCCTGGTGCTGGGGCGCAGAAGGTCACCATTGCTGGCCCTCGGGCTGGCTGCCGTGATCATGTTGCTGATCGATCCGCTGGCGCCTCTGGCGAGCGGATTCTGGCTGTCCTTCATCGTCGTGGCCGGCCTGTTGTGTCTGTCGGTCGGGCGAGTGGGAGCAGGCTCCGGTCGTCTGGCGCTGTTGCTGCGAACCCAGGTCGCTGCCGCCTGGGTGTTGATGGCGCCTCTGGGCTGGTTTTTCGGTCAGATGCCGTTGCTCAGCCCGCTGATCAACCTCCTGGCAGTACCGCTGGCTGGTGGATTGTTGCTGCCGGCGGGCTGGTTGCTGCTGTTATCCGCGCTGGCCGGTGTGCCGGGCAGCCCATGGGCGCTGAACCTGCTTGCAGACTGGTCCGGGGCCGGCTTTCGTGGACTGGCATCGATCCCGCCCATGGATCTGGCACTGGTGCCGGTGAGCTTGCCTGTACTGGTGCTGGCGGTGTTGCTGGCGCTGGTGACGCTGTCGCCGTTGCCGTGGAGCCTGCGCATGCCGGCTGTCATTGTTCTGATGGCGCTGTTGGTGCCTGCGTCTCGCGCCTTGCCCGAGGGTGAAGTCGAAGTCGTGGTGCTGGATGTGGGGCAGGGGCACGCAGCCATCGTCCGTACGCGTGATCACGCACTGGTATTCGATACCGGGCCTGCGCCGGGCGCGGGAGCGCTGCGCGCGGGACTGGCGCGTCTGGGCGTATCGGAACTGGACCGGATCGTGATCAGCCATGCCCATGCAGATCATGCGCGTGGTCTGCAGGCGTTGCGCGAACGCTTTCCGGGGGCCAGGGTCAGCAGCGCGACCGCCATGGTCGGCAGCCACGAGGCGTGTTTCCGGGGACAGCACTGGAACTGGAACGGGGTCGAATTCCGGGTCATGGCACCCGCCATGGGCCAGGCCGGCGATCGGCGCTGGTTCAATCGCCACAGCTGTGTGCTGAGCGTGCGAACTGCGCGCCATCGGCTGTTGTTGCCGGGTGATATCGATCATTTCGTGGAGCGTCGGCTGGCCGCTCGACTGCAGGCCAAGACACTGGTGGTCGCACCTCATCATGGTTCCCGGACCTCGTCCGCGCCGGTGCTGGTCGAACGCACGCAGCCGCGCTGGGTGATCGTGCCGGCAGCATGGCCAAGTCCGTTCGGGCACCCTCATGTCAGTGTCGTCTCTCGCTGGCAGCAGGCGGGCGCCAGGGTGCTGGTGACCGGCGGTACCGGTGCGGTCAGCTGGCGCTCGGACCGGGAGGGACTGCGGTGCGAGCGGGACCGGCGTCGTCGCTACTGGCACTGGCAGCCGGACGAGTCAGCGTCGGCTCGGAGCGGGACGGGGAATTGCGGTCGGCGGACGGGAGTCCATGAACCAGGCGGGAACGAGTGACAGTGCGAAGACGATGGCAATCACCAGAAAGATGTCACGGTAGGCGAACATGCTGGCCTGGAGCCAGATCATCTGGCCCAGGTAATGGCCTGCCAGAGCCGCTTCATGCCCGGCGGTGGTGCCGATCTGCTGAACCATGACGCTGATGCTGCGCAGCACCTCGTCGCTGGTTGCGGGCGCGGGTGTCTGGGTCTGGGTCAGGTGGTCGGCATGGAACAGCGCGCGTTGTCCGTAGTAGATCGTCATCACGTTGACGCCAAGCGCACCGCCAAGCTGACGCAGGAAGTTGATCATGCCCGAGCCCTGTGCCAGCAGTTCCAGCGGCAGGGGCCGCATGGCTGCGGCGTTGAGGCACGGAAAGATGAAGGACAGCCCGATGCGTCCGATCACCGCCCAGATGATCAGGTCCAGGAACGGCGTGTTGGTGTCGATCTGCGCAGTCAGCCAGGAGGAATAGCCGAACAGCACCAGTCCGAAGATGATCAGCCGACGTGCCGACGTCCGGTCCGACAACCAGCCCGCAAGGGGAAAGAAGACCGCCATGACCAGCCCGGCCGGCAGCAGCAACAGGCCGGAATCGGTGGGACGCAGCCCCTGTACCGTCTGCATGAAGATGGGCAGGAAATAGGTGGAGCCATACAGGCCGGCCCCAATGACGAAGGTCACCACAGCCGCTGCCAGGAACTTGCCGTGGCCGAACAGTGCCAGATTGAAGATCGGGTCCTGGACCCGCGATTCCCAGTACAGGAACGCGATGCCCGAGCCCGCGCAGATCAGGGCGAGCCAGGCGATCTCGTCGGATCCCCAGCCGTAGCGGGGGCCGTTGGAAAGCGCGACCAGCATGGAAACCAGAAAGATGCTGAGCAGGATCACGCCGGTCCAGTCGAAACGGGGGGTGCGGGCGTCGGGTTCGCGCTGAGGCATGAACACCATGGCCATGGGAATGCTGATCATGGCAAACGGTACCGCCATGAAGAACACGTAACGCCAGGACAGGTGATCGATCAGCAGCCCTCCCAGCACAGGTCCGGTCGCCGGTGCCAGCACCACGCCGATGGAGAAGATGCCCATGGCCGAGCCACGCTGGTGCAGGGGGAATACCTGAAACACGATCAGCATGGAGATGGGCGTCATCAATCCGGCCCCCGCCCCCTGAATGAACCGCGAGACGATCAGCATGTCTCCGGAGGTGGCAATGCCACCCAGCAGGGAGCCGAACAGGAAGATGACCATGGACAGGATGAACGTTCGGCTCATGCCCAGGGTTTCCACGCACCAGGCTGCCAGCAGCATGGTCACCGTGGTCGCGGCCAGAAAGCCGGTGGACAGCCACTGGGCCCGCTCGCTGGTCATGCCCAGCGCGCCCATCACATCGGGAATGGCCACGTTGACGATAGTGCCGGTCAGCAGGGTCGCGAATGCCCCCAGCATGGCAGTCAGGGTCGCGGCCCAGCGGAATACCGGACCGTAGAGAGCGTAGAGTTCGCGGACGTTGGCGGTGGCTTCTATGTCATCCGGTACCCGAAAGCGTCCGCGGGGTGCCGTTTCATCGCTCAATTGCAACCTCGACCATCATGCCGGGTCGCAGCGGAAGGTCCTGCGTGTCGTCAATGTCGATACGGATCTTCAGTCGCTGCGTGATCTTGGTGAAGTTGCCGCTCGGATTCGGAGTCGGCAGCAGGGCGAATTCGCTGGTTGCCGCGGTTCCCACGCGAGCCACGGTGCCCTGCAGGCGCTGGCGTGGATAGGCGTCGATCTTCAGGCGTGCTCGCGAGCCTGTGTCGAAGTGGCGCAGCTCGGTTTCCTTGACGTTGGCGGAGATCCACACCTCGCTGGCGTCGTGCATGAGCAGCAGTCGCTGGCCACGGCTGGCATGCTCGCCCGGGTCGATGAAGATCTCGTCGACGATGCCGCCTGAAGGTGCCCGGATGCGGTGATCGTCCAGCAGCACCTGCTGGCGACCGCGGCGTGCGCGGGCTTCGCTGATACGGTGGTCGAGAGTGGCCAGTTCCGCGTCCAGCACCGCCACCTCAGCGCGGTTTGCCTCGGCTTCCAGCAGGGCTGCACGCGCCCGCTGCAGCTCTGCGCGCGCACTGTCAAGGCGGCTGCGTGCAGCCTGGTAACTGGCTCTCAGACCTTCCCAGTTCTGGCGCGAGATGATTTCCCGCTCCAGCATGGGAGTCGCGCGATCCCAGTCTGCTTCAGCCCGTTCGTACTCGGATTCGGCCGATCTCAGGCCGGCTTCGGCGGCAGTGCGGGCTGCGCGTGCTGATTCGAGCCGGCTTTCAGTCTGGCGATCGATCAGTTCGCGACGTTCATCCAGAGTGCCGCGGCTCGCCTGCAGGGCAGCCAGCGTGGCCTCGTGCTCGTCGAGTTGCAGGCGCGCTTCGCGCGCGTCGATGGTCAGCAGCAGGTCACCGCGTTCGATGCGATCACCTTCCTCCACATCCAGGGTCTCTATCCAGCCGTCGACCCGGCTGGAGACATTGATCATGGTGGCGGCGATCCGTGCATCGATCACGTGCACATAGGAGAGCCGGTTGGCCAGCCACCAGCCCAGCACGACAAGTGTCAGGATTGCCAGCCCGGCAGCCGTGATGTTGGTCATTCTGCGTGACCGGGCCCGGCTGCTGGCTGCAGCCTCATCCCCGTGGTCGGTTTCACTCATGGTTGTTCACTGCTCCCCATGCCTGCGCTTGATGCGCAGTGCGTTATCCATGACCGTCTCGATGACGTCGACGCAGCTCTCCATCTCGTGCTCGGTTACGCCCTCCAGCAGATCGGCGCGCACGTCGCGAGCAATGGCATTGAGCCTGGACAGGTCCTGTTGCGCCGCATCGGTCAGGAACACGGCCTTGGCCCGTCGATCGGCCGGGTGGGGCTGACGTTTGATCAGCCCGAGCTGTTCCAGCTGGTCCAGCGCGCGCACCAGCGTGGGGGCCTCGATGCCCATGTAGTCGGCCAGCTCGCGTTGCTGCATGCCTTCGCCGCCGCGCTGGAGATACACCAGCGCGACCCAGTTGCTGTAGCCGATGCCGTGAGCACTCAGCTCCACATCCAGTTGCCGGCGCCAGATGCGTGCCAGCCTGGACAGGAGAAAGCCGAATCGTTCCCGCGTGGGGCCTGCGTCAGTTTTCATGCTAATAGTTAGCAGGCTAATCGTGGTTCCAAGCTAAGCGGCCGGAGCGATCGGGTCAAGCCTGAAAATCAGGTGGCATGGGCTGCTGCAGGGCTTCGATCATCTCGCGCAGGGTGCTGACCAGTTCCTTCTTTTCGTCAGTGGTCAGAAAGCTGCCGATCTCTACCTCGCGACCATGGGAGCGGACAGCCACCGTCATGGGGTACCAGGGATGACGGGGGCGGTGGACGCAGATACGGGCAAACAGCCGCTGGAACACATCGCGGCTTTCCGGTCGTGCATGGCCACGTTCGATCTGCAGGTGCTCGGGGCAGAGGGTGAGCACCTCCTGTCGATAGCAGCGCCGGGCACAACGGTATAGAGCCGCGCCTGCCGCACCTGCGCCTACCAGCGAGAAAGGCAGCATCAGCCACATGCCCTGAATCAGGAAGACCAGGCCGATGATGCCGGACAGGGCCGCCAGCACCAGGATGAAGGCCTGGTTGCTGCGCCAGCTGCTGGAGCGGTTGGGACGCAGCACGATGCGGCCTGTGCGGGTGTCGTGATCGAAATTGCTCAGGACCATGGCAGTCGTGCCTCGAGCTAACCATTGCAGCGTCCGGGGAGCCGTGGCAGGGGGTGCGGCGGCGGAGGAGGCGCCAGACCCTGCTCACGGCTCGAGAGCTTCATGATTGATGATGGCGCGCTTCGGTGCAACAGGGTTGCCGTGGGTACGGCCCGCGATCGGCACCTGGAAAGGCGGCTTCGGAAGCAGCGTCTCGCTGGTGGTTTTACCCTGCCGCTCGACTCGCCACCATGGGCCGAATCGGACAGACTCCCGCACTTGACGTGAATCAACGCAGGAGCGATGCCGCTCCCGTCTACTGTGCACATTCCCCATTCCTCAGGAGCAGATGGACATGAGCAGTCCCTACAGTATCGCGCGCACCCATATCGAGGCCGCCATTCGCGAAGCAGAGGCAGCTGGCGTCGACGAAGAACGTCTGGGCAAGGCAATGTTGCGCGAGGTGCTGCAGCAATTGCGACAACATCGCAGTGCCGATGACATTCGCAGCGAAGTGGCATTCGAACTCGAAAACCTGGAGGACGATCAGGAATTCCACTTCATGCGTCCTTAGGGCGTCTCCTTGGGCTGGCTTGAATTTCGCGCGGCCAGACGCATCTAGTTTGTCAACAGGACACTGGTCGCGGCGAAGCGACCCGAGCGTTGAGGAACTTGAAGATGAGAATGGATCGACTGACAAGTCGTTTGCAGGAAGCGTTGTCTGACGCCCAGTCACTGGCGGTCGGGCGGGATCATACCCAGGTCGAGCCGGTACATCTGCTGGCGGCACTGATGGATCAGAAGGGCGGTGGCGTGGTGCCGCTGCTGGAGCGAGTGGGTGCCTCGGCGGCGGGCCTGCGTCGTGATCTGGAACAGGCGCTGGAGGGCCGAGCCAAGGTGGCCGCCCCCACCGGCGACGTGCAGATCTCGCAGGACCTGGTGCGGTTGCTGAATCTGGCGGATCGTCACGCGCAGAAGCGGGGTGACCAGTACATTTCCAGCGAGCTGGTGCTGCTGGCCGCACTGGAGGACCGGGGCGATCCGGGGCGGCTGCTCAAGGCCCAGGGCGTCGATCAGCGAGCGCTGGAAGCGGCCATCGATCAGGTGCGTGGAGGTGAGCAGGTGGCAGATCCCAATGCGGAAGAGCACCGGGAAGCGCTGGACAAGTACACGGTCGATCTGACCGAGCGCGCCGAGCAGGGCAAGCTCGACCCGGTGATCGGTCGTGACGACGAGATCCGGCGCACCGTGCAGGTGCTGCAGCGACGTACCAAGAACAACCCCGTGCTGATCGGTGAGCCCGGCGTCGGCAAGACGGCGATCGTGGAAGGCCTGGCCCAGCGCATCATCAATGGTGAAGTGCCCGAGGGGCTGCGCAACAAGCGCGTGCTGGCGCTGGACATGGGCGCCCTGATTGCCGGAGCCAAGTATCGGGGCGAGTTCGAGGAGCGCCTGAAGGCGGTCCTGAACGAGCTCTCGAAGCAGGAAGGCAGCATCATCCTGTTCATCGACGAGATCCATACCATGGTGGGGGCCGGCAAGGCCGAAGGCTCCATGGATGCCGGCAACATGCTCAAGCCGGCGCTGGCTCGTGGCGAGCTGCATTGTGTCGGAGCCACCACGCTCAACGAGTACCGCCAGCACATCGAGAAGGATGCTGCGCTGGAGCGGCGCTTCCAGAAAGTACTGGTGGATGAGCCTTCCGTGGAGGACACGGTCGCCATCCTGCGTGGTCTGAAGGAACGCTACGAGATCCACCATGGGGTCAGTATCAACGATCCGGCCATCGTCGCTGCGGCGAAGCTGTCTCATCGATACATCACCGATCGCCAACTGCCGGACAAGGCCATCGACGTCATTGACGAGGCCGGCGCCAACCTGCGCCTGCTGCCACCGTCCCGCAAGAAGAAGACCGTCGGCGTGGGAGACGTGGAAACCAT
>LFIK01004312.1_pt1 | contig 11512 bp, 10 predicted proteins | sample 643401 | NCBI WGS metagenome assembly LFIK01 (sample SAMN03777447, study PRJNA286221) | soda lake metagenome | biome: soda lake; feature: Kulunda steppe; material: water; isolation source: sample T5-Br brine of Lake Tanatar-5 | place: Russia: Kulunda steppe | collected 2010-07 | reverse complement strand
TCTCTCTCTCTCTCTCTCCCCCTCCCTCCTCACACAGACGGGCCCCATTAATGTATCTTCTAACTCGCCAGCTTCCAAGTTTCTTTTGACAAACTCACACTTCAGATCCAGCGGCCTTTCTGTCATCTGAAGCAACGGGCTTTGTAAAGCTCAAGGTCTTAGTGGCACTTATCAGGTACCTGCACGAGGAAGGCGATGATGGCATGCACCGTGTCAAAGCAAGATCGTACCAAGCACAGATCAGAACGTTTGACAATTGACCAGAGAGAGATGGGGCAGGAGCGTGCAGTGTGGTACACCACTTACTTTGTGCCAGGCACGAAACCTTGCTGCATGAACAGGCCACCGATGTCAGCTGAGATGTAAGACCTGTAGTTGGGCTCCTGGAAATTGCCTGCAACAAGCGTGAAGGGCAAGGAGTGCTACCGGTTTATGTTTACATAGCCAGACATTAGGTCTATGTAACATGCATGGTGCATATTAATTTCTTGTCAGCACATACAGCATCACAGGCTTCAGCCCGAAGTAGGAACGGTTTGATCCTTACATTTCTAGTCTGAGCTCGCGGGGTGGCTCTGCACAGTCCTCCCTGGGGCACGCAAAGATCCCATCAGCATTACCGTGTCTCTTTAACACCAGGAACATTTGGAGTCATAGCAAAAGAAGCCGTTTGCTAGACAAGAGGTGTATGAGTGGGTGCTAGAGGAGGAGTGGCTCTATTGATGACCGTGAAGAAGGCTTGGAGTACAGTGGCGTAGGAGGATGTCAGAGCGCCTCGGCTCTACTTTAATGCTTACCCTCTGGTCACAGGAGGCTTTAAGTGTTCCTGGATTCTAACTGGGATGTCGGCTTTCCCAAAGGATGTGGGGTGGACCCAGCAAACACCCTACATCTCAGATTTGAGGGTTGCTCTAGTTTGCAGTGGGGCTTCAAGTAGTTTGACCGCTATGCTGGTAGACCTTTCCTAAATGCAAGCTGCCACTCAATTGGTCGGCGTGGACTTTGCGGCCTTGACTTAGGACCCTGAGTTATCAGGGCGCAGGACGGGCACCCTGGCAAGAGACATGTCTACCTATGGTGGTGGCTTTCTGCTGGAGTGCATTCTATGCCCCTCTGGTCCATCTTTTGCGGTAGGAGCCAGGCACGCCTGACGCTGCATTGACTTATTTCCTTAGCACGCACTGCCAGTTGGCAGCTTCACACAGGCTTCCTTCTTCCTCCAAATGCAATACCAATACCAGAGCCTCTATCACAGCTGAAGGCCCTTTGCTGACCAACTTGGTTAGTCATGGTTCTGAGGTGCCCAGCACACCACTTCTAAAAAGCAAGCAGAGGCGAGGAAACAGCACTCACCAAAGTTGCCCATGCTGTCATTCCACTCTGGCCGGTCGCCAAGCTGGACACTGTCACAGAAGACGGCCAGGCCCCCTGGCTTAAGCACGCGGTACATCTCCCGCGCTGCTTGCTCACGAATGTCCTCTGGCAGCTCGTGGAACAGGTACACACTGAGCACGATGTCCATAGATGCGTCTGGCACGTCAAGCTTCTCTGCAGGCGTTTGGATGTATTCCATCACGCCTGTATCATCCACACCTCCAAGCCACCTGCCAGTCACGACATGCGGCGAGCGCAGTGCAAAAGAGCTAAGCTAGATCTTCATTAGAGAGACTTAAGGTGACCAATTGCACAAAGGAATGAGAACGCCTGTAAAGCAACCATTGCACGAAGCAATTACTTGATAGCGTGGGGGGCTTGAGCGGCGCGTCAGCTTGCCCAGCAGGTGATCCTGCTTCATGCAAGGCTCATGAACATGCTGGTATCAGGGGAGAGCCGAACAGGAGTGCAAGGCCCATGGCATCACCAGGGATGTGCCAAAATGCATATTTGCACATTTAAGACCAACACTCAGTGCGGTGGTTGGTTAGGTATGGTCTTAATAGTTGAAAGATAGCTTTGGGACGGTCCAAAGCGACCAGTGCATTGGGATCATCCTGCCCCAAAAGAGACGCGGCCCGTGGGATCCAGGGAAATTCAGCCCAGCCAGGCCCCGGAGATATTGACTTAGCTTTGGCCTCCGGTGTGGGCCAAAGCTGGTCCGGGTTGACCGGCAGTTTCATTTCTCCCCATTCCAGCGTCCGGAAAGATAAAAATTGGTTTACGGGCTGCAATTGAAGTCGATAATCTTAAGGAAAGGGTGAGGAAAGGGCAAGAGAAGAGGCCCCTACCCAACCTGCCTCCTCCACGGATACCTTAAGCCTTCCTCTGTTAGAAACTGAAAAAGAGGACAGGGAATGCTGCTGCATAGTCTGGCTTGACAATCTTCATCACGTGCAGCGCCTCTGGCTGATGGGGTCTCCATGGGGAATCCCTCCCCTGCTCCCAATCCCACTCCCGCTCCCGCCCCTAGTCTGAGTGAGCATGGGTGAGGAAGAAGGCAGACACAGTCATTCGCCTGGTCTCCTTATTAAATCCGGGTCGTTGTTACAGGGAAAGCCCTTGCTACAGACAAAAATCCACTGAAATGCACCCTCAAAAGAGCCAGGTGGGAGCAGCAAATGCATATCATGGACAACCCAACAGCTTGCAAGTCCCAGAAGCTTTACAATAGGCTGAATCAGGCTGTCCTGGACAGCTAAGTGTCAACCTGTTAGGGTAGCAGCATGCATGAATCTATGATCATGCAGCATGATGCATGCTAAGGGCCAGGGCGAGGGGAATTGCCCACTTGAGCTTACAACCAAGAAAGAACTTCAAAATTACCTGCTAAGTATTATGATGAAGGTTGTCTTACAGGATACAACTTGATTCATTGCTCTGGGTGAATGCTTGCGCATGGGCAAGGGAATGACCCTTATGAAAATGCAGCCAAGGCCCACTCTTTTGAACCCCTGGACTTAAGTGGCAAAAAAGATTTGAAATTGCGGAGACTGTTTACGCATGAGCAACATTGAGTTGGATCTTCTTTACATTGATGTGGCGGAGGAGAATATGGATTTTGAACTTTTCTGATGATGGCGAAGGGTCTAATTAATTTTGATGCATGGTCAAGTGATGGTGATGATGCCTATTCATCCATCTGAGATAGATGGATGAAGAGGCAAATTAATTATTTGAAGGGGTCACTGCTGAAGGTGCTGGTGCGGAAGAAGGAAAATGGATGAGCCATGCAAGCAGAGGAATTGGACGGTCCATGAGGTGGAATTCCAAAACACAAATTTCAACAACCCCCACAGCAAATGTACTGCTGATTAGACTGAACTATAGGCTGTCATACAGGCTTTTGCAAATTCAGATGATTATATCAATCGAAAGGATGGAGCAATGGCTCAATCAATATTGCACACCATGCTCCGAGCTGCAGCAGCCATGTAGCTAACTTATGGTCATTGCAAAGTAAAAAGCTGAACGCTGAGAATTTAAATCTATTTGACCAAGAAATCCCCCCATCATCGGATCAACTTTGCAGGCAAGGCTACAAGTACTTGTTATCTCTTAGATGATACCCGCAGCAAACCATCCGGCCAGGGGCTGCGCCCCCGACCGGACTTTTTCTCCCAGGGTCAAACCGGAAACATCTGGCACTGGCACTGGCTTCCGGGGAACCTCAATAAGTAGTTCCGGGCAAATTGGACATGTCACAAACCCCCCAGAACTTCTCTGGTGGCACCAAGCCAAAAACTTGAATTCAAACATTCATTCATTTATGTTTCGATGATAGCAACCAGGGATCCTGCTCTATCCACCATCCTGGGGTTTACTAGCGGCACAAAGATACAGCCGTTCAAAGTTACACACATGAGTGCAACACCTATGAGGGACATGCTTCCTCCAGAAGCCTTGCTTGCGCATGCCCAAGGTTCTACCACCATCTCCCTTGCCTGGCTGTCTTTTTGCTTATCTCCACTCGCTTTGCTGACGAGCACTCACTTGCTTGGCTGGCGTGCACTTTTCCATGCCTTCATGCTCTTTCGTGCCTGCTGCAAGTAGAAGGGTGACAGATCACTGCAGGCAGAGGGCAGGTCTGGGTAGTTGTCCTGCACAGAGTAGAAAAGTGCAACGAGTACTATTCAAGTTAATGAATTCCCCTCTTTCAAGAAATTATCTAAGCATGTATATAATTCTATTTTCTGCAACAAGCTTGATAGGCAACTTGAACAAATGAAAAATTATCATCAATCTAAGCTGCTAGTCCCAGAGCTTGAGCTGCAAAGAAGCGAACAGGAAACCAACAGAGCTCATGCGAAGCCTGGCTGTGAAATTAAGGGTGACAAGCGTATAACAATGATGTGCATCTATGACAAGCCTCGTCGTGAGACCAGATGCAAGAAGTATGCAAGAAACATGCGTTTATAGGCATCCTCTGCCCGTTCCTCTGGAACGGCAGCACAAGATTTCCTCAAAGACGATTATCTGGATCTCTCCCTCCATCCTTTAAAGTAAACTGCCTATGTATTCCAGGTTCTTGCCTCGCACAGTAGTAGGGTCTGCATGCCTCGCATGCAATGCATGCATGCCCAAGCAAACCTGCATCCTCTCCCGCAACTGGTAATTGCTGCCTCATAAACTGTCAGCAAGTGGGCCACCACGAATTGCAGCTCAACCCACTTTACTAAGAGTCTTCTAACATTACCTTCAGGAAGGTGTGGAACCTGCCAGTGCCAGCCCCTACTTCCAGCAGCTTCATCTGGCTTACAGGCAGCTCACTGGCCTGAATGTACTCCAAAATGGGAACAAGCACAGAGCGCTGCCTGCAGGCAGACCTCAAAGCAGACATGTAAGCGTAGAAACACGAAGCCTGGCTGGGATGCTCCTGGTAGCAGGGACGTACAAGCACATGAAAGCACACATTCTGAAGCACATTCAAGCTTTGAGCCAGGCTTGCTCATGAGCAAGGTGGTCATCTAGTAAGCAACATGATGAACGATCGCATAATCAATAAAACGAGGACTAAATCAAAACATATCACGCTGCCTGGGAAGCAATCCTGTTACATGAGTCAACTACAGACATACTAGGCATACCGGCATTTGCAGACACTCACATTGCATCCTGGCGGCCCAGAAATAGGGATTCTGTGGAGTGGTCGTAGATGTCGCTGCTCCTGTGACCATGTGCGAGAGAAGTTCGGCAAAAGAAAGCAGGCCAGCTTCACACCATAGTAGAATTATTGCATTACAAAAAAAGTGAGTGCTGGTGCCACTCATTCCCTATAGTGGGCACCTGTTATATTGCATGACAAGAGGCAATGAGCTTGCAAACTGCAAAAGAGAAAGGTTTGGTTCCAGCGTATGAAATACAATGTGGCAAACAGACAATATGGCATGCACAAAATCAGAAGGCCCTCTCTGCTTGATGTCTGTATATCAGATACCAATCACATCATGTGTCATGTATTGCTCACCAGGAGGAGAGCCATCCATCTGTCTGGTAATGGAAACCCTTTGCATAATACTGCAACCAAACAGGTGAGGCAAATTGATTGTGTCAGAGCATACTGCAACCAAGCAGGTGAGGCAGAAGGATTGTGACAGATTTTGCTGAACACAAAATTAGATGCATTGAATCAGTTGCACCCACACCTCAGATGGCAACCAAATAATCAGAGCAGCAGGACAGCACACACTTCATGAATTCGGACTCCACAACTCAAGCAATTTGGCACCAGATTGAAGCCTCCTGGAAAGTCAAGCAACAGCGCCAAGTTGGAAAAGCAGAGCAGATGGTGAACAGAGACCTTGTCCGTGTCTGCCATATCCAATAAAAAAGCACAAAAAAAGCTTACTGGTGGATACATGTTGCCTCGCAACCAGATCGGGTCAGGGGTGTTCCTTGTACGGCGCCTAAGGGTCGCCACACTCTCATTCATAAAGACACTTGTCCTGTGCAGACATACAGGTTCGGAGAGCTCCCTGACTCTAGCTGTAATCTGAACAACGGACCTGCCCAGCGCTACATGCACAAAAGAGCTGATGAAAACACCCTTGGACTGGAGCATACCAGAGACTTAGGTAGGAAGAATATCTGTGCTGTACAGCCAGGGTCTAGGCCTCATCATGACTGTGCATTAATGATCAAAATTGATCAGCAATCAGAAAGCAGGCTCAAAGTTTGTAGGGCATCCTGGCAAGTTTTGTCAGTGGCGTAGAAATGACCCTCATTAAAAACAATTTTAAAGGCAAGGAGGTATCTTGCCACAAATCGTGAGGTGTGCAACATTATCTAAGCTTACAGTAATTACACAGAATTGCCACTCTTGTACCCCGATCTACATTCTAGCACCGATAAATGCTGCGTTCCACAACCACGCTTAAGAAATGCAGAAGACGTGATGCTCCCGTTTGGCTCCTTTGATCTTGCAACTCCTTAATTTTGCGAGGTCCTCAAATTATTACTCAAATAGTTACTTAAACAATTAATTTATTTGCAAATATTGCGGGCAAGCGAGGCCTCAACATCTAAGCCATCATTAGCGAATTCAGTGTCATGTGGTTACCTTCTGAGGTGCAACATGCTCATAGACACTGCTCTCATTCCCCCTTCTCAAGTTTCGCATTTCAGGGCTATTCCTCTCAACTCCTCTAGGCTTGTGCTGCTTCTCTGTACTGCACATGTGCGCCCTTGCAAGCTCGCATGCATATTTGTACGGCCACCATGCATGTACAAAAGTGGGGCACTCTCCCATACTACCTGGCTGGGGAATGAAGCCCCTCTAGCCTCAGACAGACTGCCCATTGGCTAATGCAGGAGAGGTCTGGCTGCAATGGTATGGTAGCAGTGCGTGCACCACCCTAGTAGAACCAGCCTGATTCAGGACCTTGTTTGCCTCTTGTGTACTTCTGCTTGGTCCAATACAAAGAATAGAGCATCCCACCCCCATGAGGCACGCCGGTCAACTTGGGGAGCCCGGAATGGGCAGGAACTAAACTGATACACTTTGTGAGCTCCGGAAACATATAAATTTATTAATTCACTTGCGAGCGGGTGACGGCATTAATTAAAAGTTGCCATGTGAAAAATTGCAAGATCCCTAGGAGCCAAACAATAGGTAATCAACTATGTGTGTTGTAGGTGGTCGTCAACTATGCGCGTTGCAGGTGGTTACATGCTTGGTTCGTGTGTGTCAGCTTCGAAGCAGATCATGATTGGCTTTTGAGGTAAAGCAGCAATGCAGTCCTATGATAGAGGGGTGCAACTGAGAACCCAAATGGGTATACTTCTGGATGTTTCTGGGGTATGAGCCCCATGATTGCTATCTTTAAAGCTCACCACTGGCATGCAATTTTGTTTCAGAAGTTTCCAATACAGTTAAGCTTCAAAACTGCCCATCACAAGGCATGCGCCTCATCGGCCGCGGTGTGAACCCCACTTCCCCACTGTTTTTCCCCTCATCTCAATCTCAAAGCCTAATCATGCATTGCACCAATCCACATAAATTTTGATGCTGAGGTGTTTTCTTTGTCAAAACTCAATTGCAAAAGGAACGAGCAACTGGTGAGATACACATTCCATCTTCCTTAAAAAAGATCAACCATTGGATGTCTGCAATGTCTGCAGTTCCTAAAATGGGTCAAAAATTGTAGCCTTTCAAATATAGTTTTTAGCATTCAGGCTCTTGCACCATGAAGGTAGATACTGGTGGTGGTCTGGAGGTACCGAACCAGGCCACTAGGGTCATCTGTCTCAGCAAAATTTCTCCAAGTGCCTTATTATCAATCATCATACAAATGCACACGCTGTAAATCATCATGGTAAATCATACCGTATACCGTATTGCTCTTATGGTATCGCGAGTCCTACTTAATGGGAGGTCCTCAAATAATCTCATTATTTCCTGCGAGTATTTGGTGTTCGCGAGGCCCTTCCAAAAATTACGTTTAAAGCGAACACTCTCAATCTGGTGCTCCTTGCCAGAATCGTAGCTGCCTCCGCTTACATGCATATCTGCGTCTTCTTCAGACGTGACCTCCGCTGACTCCAAGGATACCTCCGATTCATAGCCTCAGCCCCTCTCCCCCTCCCTCTGTCCCTGCCTCCATTGCTTGGCTTGGAGGCTTTCTCACTGTGCCTGCTTCAACAACAGGTAGCTTCCTGGGCCTACCCACAGACCTGGGAGGTGGGGGAGGGCTGCAATGACTGCTGCTTGCTGCTTCTCATGCTCTTCAACCCAACCCAACAGGATCAAGGCAAATCCGAAGCTCCCTGGGCTGCCCATCAGTCTCTGAACGCTTCCACTTTGTGCAACCTAGATCAAAAATCGTCCTTTGCCCCTTTGGAGCATGGTGCTCCATAATTGGGCCCGAGCCTGGCCCTGACTAAAACTGAATGATTCACGGGGCCTTTCTAAAAGTCATTTATATACGGATTTTATAGCACAGAGACCCTCAACTATTAACAATTACTCGCAATAGCCCAAGGACGGATATGGTAATGTAAAGCTATCTTAGTTCTGCCTCAAGAAGGATCGTCCTCAAGATGACTTGAAGCTTCTGGTCAGTTGCACCTTCCTGGAAGTATGATGCAGTCTCATGATATTTTCAAGCGTTCTGGAAAAACGACCCTAAGCAGTTGCGTACCCTTACCTGTTCAAAATGTACAAGGGGTTGAATTGCTTGTTGTATGTAGTCATGTCCCAGGGCATTTTGTACACATCCTCAGCAATCCATGCGTAGTCCTACATGAGCCAAGGCAATCTCGTACCGCATGAGTAACCGCCCCATGGAATTCATGTACGCAATTTAGTACTGAGTGATTGCCTTGTTCGAGGGAGAAGACGCATCAGCCACATGGAGCAGGGCAGGACAGAGCTGACGGGCCCTTTAGCCTAACATGATTACAGAGAAAGAGCAAGGTGCGCAAAACGCTGGACCTATTTGCACGATGGGAATTTGGAAAAATGACAACAATTAGAGGCTCACATTCCTGCTGTGGCAAAGGCAGCAGCACAGCACAACCCCTTACCTGCTCCCAGGTCCCCACGGCTTCATTCAGCCTGTTGGCCAACTCCCCAGCTCCGTTGGACAGTAGCCGGGTCAGGGGAGTGCCCTCAGAAGCAGCACTGCTGCTGCTGCTCCTACCCTCCCCGAGAGTCTCATAGGCATGGTGAGCTGCCAAGCCCGCCGCTGACTGTGGATTGAGAGAGCAATAAAGGTGCCGCTTAGGTAAGTACGGGCATGGGAACTACATCCTGTGCCTGTGGCTGACATTTTGTGCATGCATGGACCTGCTGGCTTCAAGGAGTATACCCTCCTAAGTAAGGGCACTGCGTGCAGTATGGGATCAGCATGCGCAGCGCAGCTGGCATCTCCCTAACTTTCTTTAGAGGTAGCCCTGGGTGCAGGGGCACAGATGAAGCATGGAAAATCTAGAACATGCTTGGTGCTCACATACAGCGTATCCGGTATGCATCGCATAACATGCACAACATATTAAAAACCTTACATACTGCAAGTACAGTGCAACAAACAACTTAGATGTAGGGGTAATCTTTCCTTAGGAGGCACACCTGGGAAACAAAGAAGCCAAACCGTGAAACATGGTAGACCCAGTAAGCAGCGGCCTGCAAACAGTAAACAAGTGGTGAGTTGTGACTGGTAGAACAAATAGATCCATGTTATGCACTGGGATGAGCAGCTACCTGTTGGAGGTGGCTGGTGACCAATGCAAGGCAGATTAAATGGGAATCCACTGAAGCTCTCTTCCTTATGGTGTTCATGCTGCCCTGACATCAGTGTCGCATTTAAGTAGCAATAGGCCAACAACATAAATGACCCAGGTTGGTATGGCTTTCATGGCTTAGGGCACTCATGGCGTCAGGCACCTGCGAATTGAGGCCCCCTGTGCCACTGTTGCTGGAGCTGGCACTGGTGGCATCAAGGAGGCGAGACAGGGCCTGCTGCAGAGCTGACATTCCAGCTGTGGAGCTACCGTTACCGCCGCCGCCTCCGCCGCTGCTGCTGCTGCTGCTGCTGCTGCCAGATAAGGCAGAAGAAACCCATCTGTTGGAAAAGCTTTGCCACCTGTGCGCACAAAAAGGTGGTGGAGCACACACCATATTGGAATACCTTCTCTTCCATAATGGAAGTATCATTGCATGATCCATGGTAGGTTTGCATCATGTACGCGCTTGATGCAATGGGTGCAGGCAACAGGCTCTCACCCATGTAGTTCACTCACTCCATAAGAGATGATGTGATTGGAAGTCTTAAACTCAATAATCACAACTTGTGATTCACAAGCATGCAGGGTGCAAAAATTTGGCGGAGCAATGGGATCGGTGTGAATTGCTCACACAGCAAGGGAAGCAGGTGTGCTCAGGTTGCGAGATCTGATGTGCACAGATGAGTTGCTGCCGGACCCATTACATCTCCCAAGTAGCAGTATGCCAATCACCTGGCCACGCTCGGGTCCAGCTGAAAGTGCTGTGCATCCTTGTCCGCAGGGTACACTGGCGCGTCTGTGTCGACCTGCCGGGGAGGTTCTGAGGGAGGGGGGAGAGGAGAGACAGGGGGCCCAGCAGAGGACGCCGCAGTGGAAGAGAACTGACGGGCTCCATCCCTCTTCACACCATCTTCCCGCTCTGCCTTGCTTGTGCTCGCCTCAGGTGGCCTCTTGCTCCTTCCTCCCCGTGCCTTGCTGCTCTCCTTCCGAGCACCCTCTGGAGGGCCTGCGCGTCCACAGAAGGAGGGCAGCTTAGAAGCCCAGACCAAGGAAACAGAGGAATATGGGTAGCATGAAGCCCCTATCTGCATTGGCAGGAATGCATTTGCCCATCGTAAATGTAAGGCCAACAGATCCCACAAACCTAGGGATGCTCTAATGCCAGATGACACACTGGCTATTACTGTCTCTCCCAACAATTGTAGGCAGTCTATACATGTGCACAGACACGCTTAACTTAGCTAGTCAAGGGGCGCAATATGAGCCATTCGTTGTGCCTGATCATGATCGATGAAGCAGAGACTACAGACAGCATTGCAAATCTGGGGCTTAAACAGGATTGTTAATTCTACCTGGGGAGGGGGTTGCTGCCCTGAGAGGAAGAGGGGCCCGTGAAGTCAGCCCGGAGGAATTCCGGACGGGCAGGCGCCACAGGTGCCGAACACTCAGCATCAGTATAAATTGATTTAAATATTCAACCTTTATCATCTGCAGGTACAACAAGGTCGAAAAAGGACCAGGTCCTTTTAACTTTTGTATTGAATTACCTTTGAAAGTAAAGACCGAAAACAATGTGCCACCTCGAATCCTGCTCACACCAACCAGCTTGAGGGGGCCACACTCACAAAATGAGGACGTGGCTGAGACTTGTGTGGGGGCATGGCGTTATTATCATATCCTTGGCTGCATTCATCCTGAGCATTGGCACCCTGGCAGTGAAGCTCCTGACTGGCGCTCAGGGGTCTATGTCGCCGTTTCAGGTTAGTGGACGCACACATTGTTGAGTGCTTTAGAATGTTCGTTGATTAAGGTCACCTGATTGTTTCTGAGCCTCTGTGTGTGTGTGTGTGTGTGT
>LFIK01004311.1_pt1 | contig 11513 bp, 12 predicted proteins | sample 643401 | NCBI WGS metagenome assembly LFIK01 (sample SAMN03777447, study PRJNA286221) | soda lake metagenome | biome: soda lake; feature: Kulunda steppe; material: water; isolation source: sample T5-Br brine of Lake Tanatar-5 | place: Russia: Kulunda steppe | collected 2010-07 | reverse complement strand
CGCGATTTCCCTCCCCTCAGGGGAGGGATAAAGGGTGGGGTGAACCCGGTTTGGGCAGTAATCGGCGCTGATGATCGTCATCGACGTTTCTCCCCACCCTCATTCCCTCCCCGCTGGGGAGGGAGGTGAAAGCCCGCGCGTCATCGCCCATCTTCCTCCTCGTTCAGGCTCTCCGGCGCCGGCCAGCCGTTGCCGGTATGGCCCCTGGCCTCGCGGGCGAGGTGGCGCTCACGCAGATCCTGCAACACGTCCGGCGGCAGCAGGTTCGTCTCGGAACGCAGGAGCGCGTCGATGGGCGGGCGTTCGAGCGCCGCGTGATCGGCCTTGAGCATGGCGCTGAGTGCGGCGATCTCGTCAGCCCGCACGACGTCCGGGGCGGGGCCCTCAGCCGTGTCGCGCTCGCGGGGGAGTTCGGGCAGCGGCGCGGTGTTGGGATCGGGGTTGAAGTCACCGGGTTGCGAAACATGGCCGCGCAGGATGCTGGTACGCAGAAAGTCGAGGCGCGGCGCGTCGTTCGTCTGCGCCGGCGCGGCGGGCTGGGAAACCTCCGTGCCGGCGCGCCCGGCATTCTCGCCGAGCTTGCCGGAAAGCGCCTCGGTGAAATCTTCCGCCGGTGGCGCGCGCAGGGTGCTGCGGACATGGTCGAGAGCATCGACGAGCCGCAGCGTGTGGGCGCTGCGCGCGAGCACCACACGCTCGCGTGCATCCGCGCCCGTCACCGCGGCGACGCCGGGCTGGCCCTCGCTCATCGCGTATCACCCAGGGTGCGGATCGCGTCCTGCAGGGTCCGGTCGCTCTGTTCGACGGCGGTCGAAGCGCTGTCGAAGGCCCGGGTCGCGGCGATCAGGCGAGTCAGTTCCAGCATCGGATTGACGTTCGCGCCCTCGGTATAGCCCTGCACGACGCCGTTATCGACGAAATCGAGGACGGCTTCGGGCGGTATGTCGGGAAGCACGGCGGAATTCTCGAAGCGGCCCAGACGAGCCTCTTCGGCAATGGCAAACAGGCCGAGCGCACCCATCTGCACGCCGTCTTGGGTGATCATGCCGTCGCGCGAGACGGTCGGCGGTTCACCGCCGGGATCGAGCTGGATCGGGGCGAGCCCGGCATCGAGGACGGGGTAGCCGTTCAGGGTGCGCAATTCGCCGAATTCGTCGATCTGCATCCGCCCGTCGCGGGTGAAGGCGGGCCCGTTGCCGGTATCGATGGCGAAGAACGCGGCGCCGTCCACCGCGAAATCGAGCGGGTTTCCCGTCTGGGTGAGACCGCCCGCCTCACGGGAAATGTAGTTTTCGCCCGCTGTGGCGAAGGCGGTTCGCTCGCGGCCTGCGGCGGAGAGGATGGTCTCGAACTTCACCGCATCGGCACGATACCCCACCGTCGACATGTTGGCGACGTTGCGGGCGATGGTTTCCATGCGTCGCTCGAGGGCGATCTGACCGGACAGGGCGACATAGATCGGGCTCTGCATGGTCTCACAAGCCTCCACGCTTGATGGACTGGATGCTGGTCAGCAGGTTGATGCCGATCCCCTGCGGCGTCGGCCCGCCGATCAGGATGTTCGGCGCGCTTGCCGGGGCGGTCGGGTTGTCGAGCTCGTAGAGTGAAGTGAAACGGGTGAGAAATTTCGAGAGCGCCTCGGGATCCTTGAAATCCTCGATATCGAGCCGGCTCTTGATGAAATCGGCCTGGCGATCGATATTCGCCCCGCCGGTCTGGGGCGAGAGGCCGAGCGCGGTCTGCACGACCTTGAGCAGGGCGGGGTCGGCGAGGATCTCGAAGACGTTTTCCAGCGTGGGCGCCTTGCGCTCGAAATACAGAGCCAGCCGCACGCCTTCGTTCTGCGCGCCCTGATTCACTTCAAGGGTCTGGCGCACGAATTTCTCCACCGTGCCCGATCGGGCCCGCGAGAAGGAGACCGTGGCGCTGTCGTAGCGCTTGAAGTTGAAGGTCTCGACGAGATCCCGATAGCGCTTGTCGGCCAGGCGGTTGGCGAAGGCGTCGCGATCGTCGATGCCCTCCTCCAGCGCCTTGCGGATGAAGGCCTTGGCATAGGCCATGTCTTCGAGCCCATGCGCCTTGAGGGCGAAGCGGTAGATCCGGTCGTCGTTCATGAAATCGTCGATCGAACGGATATTGCCGATATTCTCCTCGTAATAGGCGATATCGCGCGCGGTCATCGGCTCCTGCGCGGTGCGTTCCAGCGAGCGCGGCAGGTCGCGGGCGACGAGATTGAAGGCGAGCGGTGTCGAAAGCATGGTCTTGCCTCGCTTGCGGGCCGCGATGATCCGTCAGGCCATCGCGATGGTGCCGGCAGGGTGAGGCAGGAGGCTTGCGTGTGGCTTGCGTGTGGATTGCCTTGGCGATGACTTGGCACTGACTTGACGATGCCTTGCGGCTCGCCGGCTGGTCGCGCCGCCCCGCTCAGGATCCGCTGAGCGAGGGCGACCAGGTCGGATCCGAAGCGTCGTTCGGCGTCGGGATCGGCGTTTCGACCCGCCCCGTCACATCGACCATGTAGAGCCGCCCGCCGCCTTCGCCCTGCGGCTCGCGGAAGAAGACGATATATTGCCCGTTGGGTGCCCAGGCGGGGCTCTCGTTATGGAAGCCCTCCGTCAGGATGCGCTCGCCGGAGCCGTCGGGACGCATCACGCCGATCGAAAACCGCCCGCCCGACATCCGGGTGAAGGCGATCAGGTCACCACGCGGAGACCAGACCGGCTGGGAATAGGAACCTTCCCCAAAGGAAATCCGCTCCGCACCCGAGCCGTCCGCATTCATCACATAGAGTTGCTGGCGTCCGCCGCGATCGCTCTCGAAGACGATCCGTTCTCCGTCGGGGGAAAACGAGGGCGAGGTATCGATGGCGCCGGTCGAGGTGAGGCGCGTGGTGGTGCGTGAATGCAGGTCGATCTGGTAGAGATTGGCGTTGCCACCCTGCTGCAGGGCCATCACGATGGCGCGCCCGTCCGGCGAGAAGCGCGGGCTCGAGGTCATGTCGGGGAAATTGCCCACCGCCTGGCGCGAGCCGGTTTCGATGTTGAGCACCTGTACCCGCGGCTGCTCGCCGCGCGACTGCGCCATGAAGGCGATTTCCTGGCTGCGCGGCGAGAAACGCGGCGTCACCACGGAATTGTCGCCGGGCGTGAGATAGCGCACATTGGCGCCGTCCTGATCCATGATGGCAAGGCGTTTGCGCCTGTCGTCGCGCGGTCCCGTCTCGTCCACGAAGACGATGCGCGTGTCGAAGAAGCCGGGTATCCCGGTAATCTGGCTGTAGACCGCATCGGAGACGATATGCGCGATGCGCCGCCAGCTGCCCGGATCGGCGAAATATTGCTGGCCCGTGATCTGCCGACCGGTCTCGACATCCCACAAACGGAACTCGACCTGTAGCCGCCCGCCGGAATCGCGGGTCGCGCGCCCGGTCACCACGGCCTGCACCTCCTGTGCGCGCCACGCATCGAATTGCGGACGTGCGTCGAAGGCGGGGGTGCGCTCGGCGAAACGGCTCGGATCCACCGGCTCGAAATAGCCGGAGCGGCGCAGATTGTTGACGATGACCCGGGTGATCTCCATGCCGAGATTGCCCTCACCGGTGAAATCCGTCACCGCGATCGGCATCGGGGAGAACTGCCCCCCGCGCACATCGACGACGAGCTCCGCCTGGGCCGGGCGCGGCGTCAGCACGAGCGCGAGCAGGAAGACGCCGGCGAGGAACAGCGCGCGCTGGATGATCCGTATGACGGATGCTGATGCCCCCGTCCCGAAAGAAGCGGAGCCGGAAGCGGCGAGGAGTGGATGGCGCATGGCTTTCGATGTCCAGTCGTCCGGTCTGCGGCACGCAGGGCGTGCCCGATATCCGGAGAGCGAGGGTCCAACAGGGGCGCGGGTGGCGAAGGTCATGGTCGATCCGCTCATTGGTCGAGAGGATCGAAATTGACGACGAACACCCGCCAGTCATCGTAATAAGCGGCGAATTCGGCGGGAATACGGAGCGGCGCGCAGCGCCTCGTCGCCCGTGAAGCGGAATCCGCCACGGCCTGGAAGAGCCGGTCGGACTGGGCGTTCACGATCTGGGGATCCGCGGCGAGCGAGCCGTCCGTATTCAGCGCGATGCGCAGGGAGGCGACCGGCGGTTCGGGCAGCGAGCGGACCGCCGGCGGCACCTGCCAGCATTCCTCGAGCTGCGCCCTGATCAGCCCGATCAGGGCGTCGCGACGGGTCGCGCTCAGGCGACGTGCATCGCCGCGATCGGTGCCGAGAGAACCGGTCTCCTGCAATTGTGTGCCGGTGGCGCCGCGCGACGCGGCCTCTTCCGTCGAGCGCAGAAGCGCGGCGATCCCGTCGGGATCGAAACGCTCCGCCACCTCGGCCTCGCGGGGCGCGGCCTGCTGCGGAGGCCGTTCGGCTTCACGCCGGGTCCGTTCCCGCTCGGCAGCTTCACGCCGGGCGGCCTCGCGCTGAGCTGCCTCGCGTTGCTCCGCTTGCCTGCGGGCGTCTCTTTGTGCCGCTTCGCGCTGCGCGGCCTCGCGCGCGGCGCGGGAAGGCGGCAGGGGCGGCGGCGCGTCCGCTTCCGGTTCGGCCTCGGGCTCCGGCTCCGGCGCGGGTTCGGGTTCGGGGGCAGGTTGAGGCTCCGGCTCGGGGGCAGGCTCCGGCTCCGGTTCAGGGGCAGGTTGAGGCTCGGGCTCAGGCTCGGGCGTATCGGCCACGGCCATGTCCTGCGGACGTGTCGGCGGTGTCGGCACATCCTGGCGCGCCTCCCCGGGGGGACGACTGACATGTTCCTCCGCTTCCCGGTCCACCCGCTGCGCCGCCTCGTCCTGCATGGGCGCATCGCGCTCGCCCCGGGCGGCCTGCGAGAACTGCTCCTCGGTGATGAACTCGACCGGAATCCCCTCATCCGCATCCGGGAACGGCGCCACGCTCGAAAACGTGACGAGCCCGCCCACCAGCAGAGCCACATGGGCGACGCTGCTGATCAGGAGTCCCGGTTCTCGCAGGGAGAAGCTCACGCAATGATCCTCGTTCGGTCCGTTTGAACTCAGTTCTCGGCCGGCGGCAGGGTGACGAGGGCGACGCGCGCATAGCCGCCGCCCGTGACGATCGACATGACTTCCGCGACGCGCCCGTAATCGACCCGCCGGTCACCGCGCACGAAAACGCGGTCCTGCGCGCCGTTTTGCGCAAGCCGCCCGATCGCGGTCACGATCTCGTCGTCACGAACCTCGTCCTCATCAAGGAAGACCCGGCCCTGCGCATCGATCGAGAGCGTGATCGGTCGCGCCTCGACATTGAGTGGCGCGGCGCGGCTCTGCGGCAGGTCGAGCGGCACGCCGGCGGAGAGCAGCGGCGCGGAGACCATGAAGACGATCAGAAGCACCAGCATGACGTCGATGAACGGCGTCATGTTGATCTCGTTGATGGCGCGTTTGCGCCCGCGCCGGCGCCGGCGTGCGCCACCACCGACATTTCCGGGACCGCCGTGAGACATGACCATGGTGCGACCTCACGCAGCCTGGTGGGCCAGGCGCTCATCCACCTGGCGCACGAGAATGGCGGAAAACTCGTCGGCGAAGCCCTCCATGCGCGACTGCGCCCGCGAGACCTCGCTTTGCAGCTTGTTGTAGGCGATCACGGCGGGAATTGCGGCAAACAGCCCGATCGCGGTGGCAAACAGCGCCTCCGCGATGCCCGGCGCCACCACGGCGAGGCTGGTATTGTTGGAAGCAGCAATCGCCGTAAAGGCCGTCATCACCCCCCAAACCGTGCCGAACAGGCCGAGATAGGGGCCGGCCGAGCCGATCGAGGCGAGGAAGATCAGGCGCGATTCGAGCCGGTCGATCTCGCGCTGGATGGTGACGTCGAGCACCTTGTCGATGCGCTGGGGCAGGCTGCCGAAGGCGCGCGCCGTCCCCTCGAAGGAGCGCTTCCATTCGCGCATCGCCGAGACGAAGACCGAGGCCATGCCCGAGGTCGGGCGGTCGTGGAGAGAGCGGTAGAGGTCTTCCAGCGACTGGCCCGACCAGAACACTTCCTCGAACCGGTCCATCGCCCGATTCAGCCGGCGGAAGGTCAGGGTCTTGTCGATGATGATCGCCCAGCTGTAGATCGAAGCGCCGGCAAGGCCGACCATCACCAGCTGCACGACGATATGCGCCTGCCAGAACAGCCCCCACAGGGACAGGTCCTGACCGGCGAGCGGAGCGGCTTCGATGGCATCACCAAGGGTCATCGGGTCATCCTCGTCGAGGCCCGTATCGGGGCCGGACTGTTCGGCGGCTGTTTGGCCGAGGCAACGGACCATGCGAGCGGGACGCCCGGCCATCCCTCCGGCCACCCCCTCGGCATCCTCGCGACATCCCCTTGCCCGGCTTCTCGTTCGCCGTGGATTCTGTCGAAAGTATGGGCGCTTTCGGGCAAGACACCGCCGCAGCATTGCATCGCATCATCGAGACGGGATTAACGCACGATCAGGGTTAATGAGCGGTTATGAAAGCCATGCGAAAAGCCCGCGCGGGCAAACCCGCACGGGCAAACTCGCGCTGGCAAACTCGTGCTGGCAAGACGAGCCGGGTCGAGATGGCGGCGCAGCCGGGCCGGGAAGGCCCCCGCGCGCCTCAGCCGCGGACGGGTGCCGGGTAGAAATCGACCGGTTTCATCAGCTTGTTTTCCTGATGGTCGAGCGCGCCGAGTTCGGCGCTGGCGGCGAGGAAGGCCTGCCAGTCCGGATCGGCCTGCATGGCGGCGCGGCGGCGCTCGCGATCCGCGGCATCCTGGTACATCCAGATATGGATGTATTCGTTGGGATTGCCGGTCTCGGTGGTCAGGAAGGCGATCGGCGCGCCGAGATGGCGGCTCTGCGGCGCCTTGCCGAGCTTTTCATAGAGTGCGAGCTGCGCCTTGATCCGTCCCGGCTTGCAGCGATAGGTGCGTACATCGAGCAGCATGACATCATCCTCCCGTCAGCCTGCCGGGCACCGCCCCGGATCCGGGGCACCACCATGCCGGCATCGTTGTCTGTGATCGGCCTAGCACCACCCTTGCAGGGCAACAAGGCGCGCCGATGCCGGACGGGATTGGCGCATCCGCCGCACGAAAAAACGCCCCGGTTTCCCGGGGCGTGAAGGCGATGGGGTCATGAATTCAGGGAAATCCCGGCGGGGCGGTCGTCTCGCCCGGCCCGCCGGCAATGTCACGAAGCGAAAGCTTACGCAGCCTGCGCTTCCTCTTTCTGCGCATCGATGGTGCGGGTTCCCGTCTCGCCGCCGATCGGGATCAGGCGGGGCTTCTTGGCCTCGGGGATCTCGCGCACGAGATCGACATGCAGCAGCCCGTTCTCGAGGCTCGCACCGCGCACCTGCACGCCGTCGGCGAGCTGGAAGCGGCGCTCGAAGGAGCGCGCGGCGATGCCCTGATGCAGCATCTCGGCCTTGCGGGCGCTCTCGCTCTCCTGCTTCGCACCACGGATCGACAGGACGTGCTCCTTGACCTCGATGGTCAGGTCATCCTGCGTGAATCCGGCCACCGCGACGCTGATGCGGTAGTCGTTCTCGCTGGTGCGTTCGATGTTGTAGGGCGGATAGGTGGGTGCGCTCTCGACGCCGGCGAACTGGTCGAGCGCCGAAAACAGGCGATCGAAACCGACGGTGTTGCGATAGAGCGGGGACAGATCGAATTGTCTCATGGCATATTCTCCTCGAGCAACATGCATCTGGATGATCCGCCGAATGGCCGGATCGGTTGCGGCGCCGCCGTCATGGCCGACGCTGATTGTGAGTTGGGAACTGGAAATCCGCTTTTCAAGAGTGGCTCACCGTGGTGGCGCACGATGCTGGACCATCCCCGGCGCCTCGATTAAGGCTGGTTTCCGGAGGCTTCGCGATGCAGCTTGTCGAGACCGCGACGAACACGATTCCCGAAGGCGGGCAGGTGATGCGCATCACCGCGCGCGACGGCGCGCCCCTGCGGGTGGTCTACTGGCCGGCGCGGCGCGAGGAGCCGCTCGGCACAATCTGCATCCTGCAGGGGCGGGCCGAGTTCATCGAGAAATACTGTGAAACCGCCGAGGATATGCTCGCGCGCGGCTTCGCCGTCGTGACCTTCGACTGGCGCGGGCAGGGCCGCTCCTACCGGGCCCTGCGCCAGGCCAAGAAGGGCCATATCGGCAGTTTCCGCCAGTTTCACCGCGACATGCAGGCGATTCGCGAACGCGTGCTGGAGCGGCTTTGCCCGCGCCCCTTCTTCGCGCTGGCGCATTCCATGGGCGGCGCCATTGCGCTCGACATGGCCCGGCGCGGGCTCGCGCCTTTCGAGCGCATGGTGCTGTCCGCACCGATGCTCGGCCTCGCCGGGCTGGGATCGCCCCGGCGCTCCTCGGCGATGGCCCGCGTGATCGCGGGGCTCGGCTTCGGGCGCCTGTGGATTCCCGGCGGCGGGGCGACCTCGCAATCGACCCGGCCCTTCGACGGCAATCTGCTCACCAGCGATCCGAAGCGCTATGCCCGCAATGCCGATCTCGCGGCAGCCCTGGGCGACGGCGCCATCGGCGAGCCGACCATCGGCTGGGTCGCCGCTGCCTTCAGGGTCATGGCGCAATTGCAGAATCCGCGCGCGGCGCTGGATATCCGGATCCCGACCCTGATCGTCGCCGCAGGCAGCGACGCCATCGTCGATACCCGGGCCACCGAGCGTTTCGGGCAGGGGCTCAAGGGCGGCGGGGTGATCGTCATTCCCGGCGCGCGCCACGAGATCCTGATGGAGCGCGAGGCGATACGCGCGCAATTCTTCGCCGCCTTCGACGCGTTCATTCCGGGCACGCATATCCGCGAGAAGGCCACGCCGCCGGCGCGGGCCGGGTGAGCCTCACGCCCCCGCGAGCAATGCCAGCGCCTGTTCGTGCACGCGCCGGTCTCCCGCCGCGATGATCGCCCCGCCCTTGGTCGGATCGCCCCCGTCCCAGCTCGTGACGATGCCGCCCGCCCCCTCGATGATCGGGATCAGCGGCACGATGTCATAGGGTTTGAGCCCGTTCTCGATGACGAGATCGACATGGCCGGCAGCCACCATGCAATAGGCGTAGCAATCGCAGCCGAAGCGCGTCAGCCGGGCTTTCGCCTGAACCCGGGCGAAGGCCTCGCAGGCATTGCCGGTGAACATGTCGGGGCTCGTCGCCATCAGGGTGGCCTCGGCCAGATCGGGGCAGTCGCGGGTGGTGAGGCTGCGGCTGCCGTGGGGCCCGCGATATTCCGCAGCGCCGCCATCGCCGGAAAAACGCTCGCCGATGAAGGGCTGGTGCATCATGCCGAAGCCGGGCTTGCCGTGGCGCGTCAGCCCGATCAGCGTTCCCCAGAGCGGCAGGCCCGACATGAAGGCCCGGGTGCCGTCGATCGGATCGAGCACCCAGACATACTCGGCATCGCCGTTCTCCGTACCGAATTCCTCCCCGATGATGCCGTGCGCGGGAAAATGCTGCTTGATCAGATGCCGCATGGCCGCCTCGCCGGCACGATCGGCTTCGGTCACGGGATCGAAATCGGCGCCCAGCGACTTGTCACGCACGGCCAGGGAAGACCGGAAGAAAGGCAGAATCGCGCGCCCCGAATGCGTTGCGAGGTCGTTCACGAAGGTGGAAAACTCGATCAGGCTCATGCCGGCATCCTTGTTGCGCGCCGCCCGGAAGAAAACGGCGCCGTGCGGTTTTACCAACCGGGGCGTATCCGGCAAGTCTCTTCAAAGACCCTTGCGCGAGCCATGCAGCTGCGACGACAAGATGAAGCGGGTTTGGGGCAGGATGGCGAGGTGCGGCTTGACGGGAAACGGGGGTGAGAAAGGTGGCGCGCAGGGCGGTCCCGTTCGCGGAGTCGTCGCGGTGCTGGCGGCGCTGATCGCCACCTACATGATCAGCCAGTTCCAGCGCAGCGCCATCGGCGTGATCGGGCCGGATCTTTCGCGTGAACTCGCCCTCGATGCCAGCCGGCTCGGCTTTCTCTCCTCCGCCTTCTTCCTGACCTTCGCCCTCGCCCAGATCCCCGTGGGTATCGCCATCGATCGCTACGGCGCGCGCAACACGCTGATCGTCAGCGCGCTGATCGCCGCAGCGGGCAGCCTGCTCTTTGCAATGGCGCAGACGGGAACCGGGCTGATCGCCGCACGCGCCCTGATCGGCCTCGGCTGCGCGAGCTTCTTCATGGCACCGCTGGCAATCTATGCGCGACGCTTTCCCGCTGAGCGATTCGCCATGCTGACCAGCCTGACGCTCGGTGCCGGCTCGCTCGGCACCCTCGTCGCGACGGCCCCGCTCGCGGCAATCTCGGCCTGGATCGGCTGGCGCGGAGCGTTTTTCGGCATGGCAGTGCTGACCGGGGTGATCATCCTCGCGGTGATGCTGGCGCTGCCGGCGCGGCGCAGCAGCGGCGATGAGGCACGCGAAAGCTGGGGCGAGGCCCTGAAAGGCGTCGGCCATGCCCTGCAGGTGCGTTCGTTCTGGAACGTCTTTGCCCTGCATGCGACGACCTATTCCGCCTTCGCCTGCATCGTCGGGCTCTGGGCCGGGCCGTGGCTCGCCGATATCCACGGAGCCGGCTTGCAGGAACGCGGCAATCTCATCCTGCTCGCCGCCGCCGCACAGATCACCGGCATCTTCGCCTGGGGCGCTTCGGATCGCTGGTTTCGCAGCTACAGGCGTGCGGCGCTGACCGGAGGCGGCCTCGGGGTGAGCCTGTTGCTCGCCGCCGCCCTGCTGCCGCTGGAAGGCGCGGGGCTGGCGATCTGGCTCGTCCTGTTCGGCCTCGCCTTCGGCTATGTGCCGATCGTGACGTCGCACGGCAAGGCGCTGTTTCCGCAGCGCCTGACCGGGCGCGGCATCACCTTGATGAACATCGCCACGATGGGCGGCGTCTTCGTGTCGCAGGCCCTGACGGGATTGCTGGTCGCGACCTTCGCCCCGCTGCCCGATGGCGGTTACCCCCGCGAAGCCTACACGGCGGTCTTTCTCGCCCTCGCCGCCGCCCTGGCCCTGGCGCTGGCCTTCTACCTGCGCGCCATCGACCCGCATCCGAGCCGCCCCGAGGCCGGCTTCGAGACCTGACCGGGACGGCTTGGAAGAGGCTTGACTCCTGCCCTGGAAGATGGAATCGAATAGGGAATAAAAACAGAACAAAACAAGATCAAACCATAGATTGAGACGCCGATTCATGATCCGTGACCGCCCCTCCCCTTCCGCCGCTGCGGCGGAACATCGCTGCGACGACGATGCCGCATCCGCCGCGCAGGATCTTGCACAACTGCGGGCGCGGGGAATGTTGCGACGGGCGGTGGAGGCTCTGGGCGAGGCTTGTGGGGAATCTTGCAGGGAGAGCGCCGCGTCTCCCGATCACGCCTCCCTCGATCATGACGCGGTCGATGCGGCTCTGGGCGGCGGGCTCGCGCGCGGTGCCGTGCACGAGATCCTTGCGGAGGAGGCGGGCGATTGCGGCGCCGCGCATGGTTTCGCCCTCGCGCTGGCTTTGCGG
>LFIK01004310.1_pt1 | contig 11514 bp, 16 predicted proteins | sample 643401 | NCBI WGS metagenome assembly LFIK01 (sample SAMN03777447, study PRJNA286221) | soda lake metagenome | biome: soda lake; feature: Kulunda steppe; material: water; isolation source: sample T5-Br brine of Lake Tanatar-5 | place: Russia: Kulunda steppe | collected 2010-07 | reverse complement strand
GTGTTCTGTGTGTGTGTACGAGATTGTGTATGTGTGTGTGTGTGTGTGATTGTTGTTGAGTGTGATTGTGTGTGTATGTGTGATTGTGTGTGTGTGTTTGTTTGTGTGTGTTTGTATGTGTGTGTATGTTAGTGTGTGTATTTGTGTGTTTGTGTGTTTGTGTGTGCGTGTGTGTGTTTGTGTGTGTGGGTGTGCGGGTGTGTGCGCGTGTGTGTAGAGAAGTGCCCAGCTGCAACGACCAGCCTGACATCTGGCAACCTGTGGGCGCAGGCTGCTTGGGCCTAGCCAGTGATTACGTTGAGTGGCGTTGTGAGAGTGTGGGTGTGGGTGCGAGCTTTGCCGCCCACTTGCGCGCATATGCTGACGGTGCTGGGACAAGGCGGCGCTGTGCGTGCGCAGGCTGCTCGGACCTTGCCGGTGTTTGTGTTGTGCCGTTGTGAGAGTGTGGGTGTGGATGCGAGCTTTGCGGCCAATTTGCACGCGCGCTGACAGTGCCGTGACGGGCCTGCGCGCGTGCAGGCTGCTCGGGCCAAGGCAGAGGCCGATGTCGAACTGGCGCGCATGGAGGCGGAGGCCGCTGAGGCCCGGGCAGAAGCAGGTGGGGCGCATGCGTGCGCACATGCATGCATGCTGCACGCAGCCATCAAGGGGCCTCCTCCTGCATAATGTGCCCCTGTACTTTCCTCCGTCGTGCTCAGGCAGCCTGCGCTGTTCCGCTGTGTGTGTGCGCATGCTTACGCATGCGAGCACACATACACCCATGCACACACTCAGCTCTGAGCCCAGCTTGGCTCCAAGCTCCTTTTGCACGTGCACATGCTCACGTGTAGCTTGAAGTGCACAAAGTGGGCCGCGCGCCGCTTTGAAGTTGCTGCTGCGTTTCGACGCGCCCCCAGCCTTCACCCTGCCTGTGCACGCGCTCGTATGAGTGTGCGGGTGAGGGTGTGCGCAGTGGGCGCAGGGCGAATGAGGAGGGGTGCCTCGGCGTCGCCGCACCTGCTGCAGGGCCTGAGGCGTGATGCGCATGCCCTCAAAAAAAGGCGTGTGGGTGCATCATGCGCCCGCGGGGTGTGTGCTTGTGCATCAATTTGGGCGTGCAGGCCATGGCCATGGAGTGCGCGTGCACCGTGCCCACAGGGCGTGTGCAGGTGCAGCAGAAGTCACACAACATCAGGTGCAGCAGAAGTCGCACATAAGTCTCCTCATTGCCCTCCCGGGTGTGTTGCAGAGGCGGCAGTGGCGCGCGCTGAAGCAGAGGCCGCTCGCGCGCGCTGCGAGCTGGAGGCGCGAAAGGAGGCCGAGGCGGCTCAGAAGCGGGCGGAGGAGGCGGCAGAGGCAGCCATGGCGCGTGCAGAGATGTGAGTTGTGCGCGCGCTGCGTGCGCGTGTTTGTCCCTGGTGGCCTGCGCTCGCGCATGTGGGGGCACGCGCTGGCCTCCTCTTCCAGAGCCATCTTCACTGTGTGAGTGTGCGCATGCACGGTGGTCAAAAGAGGATGCTGCGTAAGGCGAGAGGCTAAGATGGGGCGTGCTTTTGTGGCGCTGCTGGGCAATGTGCATGTGCCTGGCACCCATCTGTGTGTATGTTTGCATTCACACACGCGCGTGCACACACATGCGCGCGCACACACACATGCCCACACAGACACATGCACACACGCACATCCACACACAGGCTCATGCATGCGTGCACTCCTTGTGCAGGTGATATCAAGGCACACGAACACGCATTTATGTGCATACACCTGCACACACGCACACGCGCACACGCACACACGCACACGCACATGCACACACACAAACACACATGCACACACATGCACACACACACACACATGCACAAGCATGCATGCATGCTCACGCACATGTATCACGTATGCACGAGCACACAGGCACATGCGCGAGCGCACACACACACGCACACGTTCACACGCGCGCGCCTCATGCAGGTGGCGCCAGGGTGCGCGATCAGGCGGGGAGGACCCGCAGGGTCGCTGGTGGTGGCTGCGGCTGTCAGAGCCGGCCCAAGCGGCCGTGCGCGAGGCCGAGGAAGCCAGGGAGCTGGTGCGTGCGTGCATGTGTGTGCATGTGTGTTTGAGCATGCATGTGCTTGACTCTGACACTCCATGCACAAGGCTGAGGAAGCCAGGGAGGTGGTGCGCGCGCATGCGTGTGTTTGTGATCACGTGGGACACGTGTGCATGCTTGGCTTGGGAAGGGAGCCACGGTCAGCCGGCCAGCTGGTCTGCCTGCTCTGCCTGCGCCTTAGCCTGGATTTTGGCAGCGGCGCGAACTTGCTACCTAGCTCACCCCATTTGTAGCATGCTTGCTCGCCTGCCCTCTGTTTTCTGCCCTTCCCTTTCATGCTTGCCTTGCTGCCCTAGTGCTGCACGCTTACTTGCTTGCCTGCCATGCCTGCCGCAGGCTGAGAAGGAGGTCAAGGACCTGCGCATGCGGCTGGAAAGCGCGGCCAAGTACGCGCAGGAGCAGCACGACGCAGCGCTGCAGGCGGCGAGCGCGTCGCGGCAGGCAAGCGGCTACTTTCCCTGCGAGCGTGGGCGTGCAGCCGAGTGGCACGGGCCACACCCACAGGACGTTTACCACTCGTCCTCCTGGTGCAGTGACTGCATTCCCGTGGTGCAGTAACCACGTCCTCCTGGTGCAGCAACCGCATCCTCCTGGTGCAGCAACCGCATCCTCCTGGTGCACAGTAACCACGTCCTCCTGGTGCAGCAACCGCATCCTCCTGGTGCAGCAACCGCATCCTCCTGGTGCAGTGACCGCGGCAACCGGGCCTTGCCCTTTGGGCTCAGTGAGCCTGGGCTTCTGAGCACAGGCTGCCAGCCCTTTGCCGACAGTCGCTGCCCCCTGTTGTCAGCACACGCCTCAGCTGGCTCTTGTGCACGCTCAGAGATGCACACATGTGCAAACATGCAGGCGCGTGCGTCAAGGCGCACGCTCACATGCCTGCACGCACATCAATTCACACAGACGCGTCATCACACACACACACACACACGGGAGCGTGGGCGTGCTCACACACTTGCATGCACACGCAAATATGCTCACAAGCTTGTGCGGGTCTTGCACATGTTTCTTTTGTCCGCAGGCGCAGCAAGCTGCCCAGGCTGCCATCGAAGCACGTGCTGCAGAGGCTCTGGCCGCAGAGGAGGCGGCCAGGGCGCGCAGCGAGGAGACTGATGCAATCTTGGCTACCGCAGGGCGTAGGTGCGCCTTGCGGGCACGTGGCGTGCACATCTGTGTGTGTGTGTGTGTGTGTGTGTGTGTGTGTGTGTGTGCACGTGCGCGCGTGCGCAAATGTTTTGAGTGTGCCTGCTTTTCAGGAAGTGGCAGGGGAGTTTGCCAGGTGTGCATGCGCTTTGGAGGTAAGTACGTATGTTAATGTTAAGAGACGATATTGTAGTCTTCTTTAAGTTTCTTTTTGTGTATGGATGCCTGTTGGCCTCTGCCGCATGCTTGAGCTGAACGTTTGTCCAGCAGGCCTGTGCAGCAGGCCTCTGCTATCTTTCCCTGAATTTCGTGCCTGCCCTTGTAGCTGCCTGGCGCTGCGCTAGCCTGGCTTGGGCTCCTTGACCCGTGCACACTCACACATACACAAGCGCACACACAAGCGTACATGCATACGCACGCGCACTCATGCACACATGCACACAGACACACACAGACACAAGCGCACAGCTTGGCTTGGGCTTCCTCACCTGTGCGCACTCACACTGACACAAGTGCACACACGCACACACGCATGCGCTGACATGCACCAACATACGCACAGACGCACACATGCACACACATACATACACACAAACATACGCACACACATACATGTGCAAAGCTGCTCCTCCATAGTTTAGCCACGCGTACTCATTTACTTGCATACACACGCTTCAGACTTGTACACATGCACACACACATGCACACACACACACACACGCAGGTGCGACGAGCTGCAAGTGGCCGCAGAGAGGGCCAACGTGCGCGCGCATGAAATGGAAGAGCGCGCGGCGCAAGCGGAACGCACACTGAAAGACACGCGCAAGGCGCTCATGCAGGAGGGCTTAGCCATCCGGCGCCAGATGGAGGAGCTGCGGGTGCGCGCGCGCAGGGTTGCCTGCGGGTGTGTCAGAGTGTGGGTTTGTGAATGTGCGTTGTGTGCTCATGGGTTTGTGCGCGTGCACGCCTGTGGGGAACAAGTGCATGCACGCCAACGACCTGGCATACGCGCATCTGCGAGCTCATCTGCAGGCCTCTTCAGCCAACCCACCCACGCAGCCCGCCATTTCCCAGGCCACTGTTTGTGCGAGCGTGTGTGTTTATGTGTGTGCTTGTGCACGCGTGTTTGTGCTTGTGTGTGTGCGCTTGTGTGTGTGCATTTGCCCAGGCCACAAGCTTTTAGCCCTGTCTACCAAAGCAAACAAGTGAACTGCTCACAGGGGCTGGCTGCCGCCCAGGAGGCACAGCAACAACAGACCGGACACATGCAAGCAGGACGCAGAAGCATGCACATGCACACACACACGCATGCACAGACGTGTACACGCACATGCATGTACGCACATGCACGCATGCATGCACATGCACACACATGCACGCGCCTGCACACGCGCACACATAATGCACACAAGACACGTGCACTCGTGTGTGCAGGAACAAACCGCGGAGCTGGCGGACACCGCCAATGCGGCCGCGGAGAAGGCAGCAGACGAGCTGTCAGCCGCACTGGCACGGTGTGGCGGCTTGGAGAGCGAGAACGCGTCGCTGCAGGAGCAGCTGCTGCAGCTGCTGGAGCTGCAGGTGTGTGGCCCTGTCTGCGAGTCCGTGTGTGTCCGCCACCAGTGCCTGCTTATTGTGCTGGTGCTTGTGTGGCTGTCCATTTTCAGCCATGTGCCTCCATCCTGCAAGTGCCCAGCGGCTCTTGTTTGTGTGCTCCAATGCAACAAGTGCACACATTGCACTGCAGCCAGGCAGGGTAGGAGCGCAGTGTGCGCGCTGCTGCTCGTCGCCATGGGCCGCTAGCTGCAGGGCGCAGCCAGCGGCTGCAGCAAGGCTCACCCGGAGAGTGTGCTTGGTGCTGGAACACCTGCGCTCATGCAGGGAATGAAGAGCCACCAGGACGAAGCGCAGCAGCAGTTGGAGCAGGACCTGGAGGTGCGGAGGATGTGTGCGTGTGTGTGTGTGCTTGTGTGCCATCCTTTAGTCCAGACTGTATGCCCAGTGAAGCTGTTGAGCTCTTTGTGCTGTTGAGTAGTCTTAATGGGCCCGGCTGTGCACGCCAGCCATGGGTTTGCTGCGCTATAGGCTGTAAACACAATGCGCCAGGTCAAGGGCTGCTGTGTTGGGCTGTGGGCCTGCTGTGTTGGGCTGTGAGCTTGCTGTGTTGGGCTGTGGGCTTGCTGTGTTGGGCTGTGGGCTTGCTGTTTTGGGCTACGAGCTTGCTGTGTTGGGATGTGGGCCTGCTGTGTTGGGGTGTGAGCCTGCTGTTAAGGGCTGCGAGCTTGCTGTGTTGGGATGTGGGCTTGCTGTCTTGGGCTGCAGGCTTGCTGTTTTGGGCTGTAAGCTGGCTGTGATGGGATGAGGGCCTGCTGTGTTGGGCTGCGAGCTTGCTATGTTGGGCTGTGGGCCTGCTGTGTTGGGCTGTGAGCTTGCTGTGTTGGGCTGTGGGCCCGCTGTATTAGGCTGAGTGCTCCCTGCATGCAGCTGTCAACCTGCTTTGTAGGGCTGCGGGCTTGCTGCCTTGGCGCAAACTCAGCAGCCCCTTCATGGCCCTTCCCTGCGTCCGGAACTTCCTCGAAGCAAATGTCATAGTGGAAAAGGCCGCATGCAGCCAGCTTTGCTCTCTGGCTGCCTACAACAGCAAAGCGCGGGCGCATGTGTACACATTCAAAGACACGCACACACATGCGCGCACACGCACACGCACACACACGCCTCACATGCCTGCATGCACGCAGCTGCTGCGCCAGGAAGTGGAGACGTATGGGGAGATCAAGCAGGAGCTGGCGGTGCTGGCAGAGGCCTTCCAGGTGCGCACAGGGACGGCGAGGCTGCTCTCGCTTCACGGCCTCCGCGGCTGCAAAAGGGACCTCCCCAAAAGATGCAAGGGTCCTCCCCAAAAGATGCTAAGACCCTACATAAGGATGCAAGGGTCCTCCCAAAAGGATGTGAGGACCAGCTCATGCGTCCTTGCCTTGGCTTAGTGCACACTGACAGAGAGCGCGGGCAGGAGGAGCCCGCTGTGGGCACATATTGAGAAGGCGAGGCTTCCAGGAGTTTGGGAAGGCAGCATGCGCCCTTGACAACATCGAACTGGGTGGGGGTGGCATATGCACGGGTCCAGCGGCAGAAAGGTGTGCGAAGGGCCAGCAGCGGTGGCGTGTGCGCGTTGGCAGCCGTCGCTCACGCCCAAGCTTGGCGGCGGTCGCTCACGCCCAAGCTTGGCGGCTTGTGCAGGCAGAAAGAGCACATGCACCTCCTCCAAGCTTCGGCATAAGGCACGCCATGCCTCTGTAGGTGTGTGCTGTGCTCATGGACTCAATCAAAGGTTGCAAGGGGACACCGTGAGGCGTGTGTCGTGTGTGTACATGTGTGTGCACACATGTGCGCTGGCAAAGGACGCGCACGCAACAGCCCGAGACGTGCAATATGCGTATGTGCGTGCCTGCATCCATGCGCGCAGGCAAAGGACGCGCAAGCAGCAGACCTTGCGGAGCAGCTTTCCGCGGCGCTGAGCTTGAAGGCGGACATGGAGGTGCAGCTGACGCAGTCGCAGGAGGCCTTGCAGGAGGCCAGCACCATGCTGCAGGTGAATGTTTGTTGGGAGGCGCAGCTGACGCAGTCGCAGGAGGCCTTGCAGGAGGCCAGCACCATGCTGCAGGTGAATGTTTGTTGGGAGGCGCAGCTGATGCAGTCGCAGGAGGCCTTGCAGGAGGCCAGCACCATGCTGCAGGTGAATGTTTGTTGAGAGGTGCAGCTGACGCGGGCGTAGGATGTGTTGCAGGGGGCGAGCACCGTGCTGCAGGTGAATGTTTGTTGAGAGGTGCAGCTGACGCGGGCGGAGGATGTGTTGCAGGGGGCGAGCACCGTGCTGCAGGTGAATGTTTGTTGGGAGGTGCAGCTGACGCGGGCGTAGGATGTGTTGCAGGGGGCGAGCACCATGCTGCAGGTGATTCTTTGCTGCGGTGCAGTCGCAGGATGCGGTGCAGTCGCAGGATGTGCTGCAGGTGATTCTTTGCTGAGGTGCAGTCGCAGGATGTGGTGCAGGAGGCGAGCACCATGCTGCAGGTGATAGGTGGCAGGAGGGTTGGAGGCAGGGGGGCAGGGATGTGGACACACATGCGCTCTGTATGTACGCGTGCGCGTGCGTGCATTTGAACATGTGCTCGTGCACACACATGTCCTCATGCACGCGCACACACACCACACACACACCCTTTGCAGAGCATGTAGCAGGTGAACATGGCACACATGTGCATACATGCGCGTGCACACACAATACACAGTCAACACATACACACGCGAACACACACCCCCTTTGCAGAGCATGCAGCGGGTGAACGCGGAGCTGTCCAGCAGGATGGAGGCGCTGCAGAGCGAGGTCGCCACCAAGGTGGGTGCAGGGTCACATGCGCGCGTGTCTAAACCTGGGCTTGCCAGCATGTGCGTGCGTCATCCGTACAATGTCTGCTTCCGTCTCCCAAGAAGCACGCAAAAACACACATGTCAACACGCAGAAAAATGCGTACACATACACGCGTTTCTCAATACACATCTCAAACAGCACACGCACACACACACCCTGCCCACAACGCGCTGCGCCCACAGAGCCAGATAGTGGCCAGATTGGAGGGGCGCGTGACGTCTGCGGACACAACGCTAGCAGAGGCGCAGCGCTCTGTGGTGCAGCTCAGGAATGAGGCAGAGCAGAAGACGCAGGTGCGCGCGCCAAATGTGGGGTTGTGTGCGCACGCGCTCTGGCTACCGTTTTGTGCACGCCCGGGCGTCTCCAGCGAGTGTGTGTGTGTGCGTGTGCGCATGCGTGTGCGTGCGTGTGTACTTGTTTCACGAGGTCATGGATGGATCGCAGACTGCGCACACAGGGGGTTGTGTCACCCCACGCCTCGCCCGGCGCTTTTTCCACACCAGCCCATACCATCATGCTCGGCTCCACGCGCACGCACATGCACGCGCGCGTGCCTCAGCAGGCGCTGCAGGCTGCGGGCGCACGGCTGCGTGACTTGGAGGCGTCAGAGGCCGAGGCGCAGGAGCGCATCCAGGAGCTGATCCAGGAGATCAAGGCCGCGTCTGAGAGCGCGGCGCTGAGCCTGCAGGTGTGTGCCGTGCGCCCTGTAAGCTCTGCAGCTTGTGCACCAAGACACGCGTGCCATGTGCCCCCTTAGCTGCAGCTAGAGGGCGCAGTGTGCGCGTGCACGGCCGACGCCACCACTGTGCAGCTTCAACTATTAACCTGTGCAGTCCTAGCTGCATTCAAGGTCAAAGCTCTACACGCTGTGCCAAAGCAGCTCAGCGGCAAGTGGGCTCGCACACGCGTGTGCTGCGAATAATAAGCACAAGCTGTGCAACGGCCCCTGCTCAGCACGCACGAATGCAGCATGCAGCCACAAATGCAGCTGGCCCCCCAAAAGCCGTCAGATAAAAGCGCGCATGCCGCGCCGAGCGGCAGTGCATGTCCCAGACTCCTCTCCTGCTGACATTTGCCTTCCCTATTCCGCCTGCTGTGCTCACCGCTGCTTCCGCTGCTGCTGCTGCTGCCTCTGCTGCTGCTGCACCCGAGCGCGCGCAGACGCACGAGGCTGCGCAGTCAAGCATCCTCAGCCTGCAGGAGGAGCTGCAGAGTCTGCAGGGTGCAGATGCGGAGCTGGCCGCTGCGCGGAGGACTGCGGAGGACTTGCGCGCACAGGTGAGCGCAAGATTACAAGGAATGAGGGCAGGCTGGTTGTGGAGCTGCGGGGATGTGTGCGTGATGCGCCAAGTGGTCGCATCCTCGTGTGCACTGCGGCCGCACTGTGTCAGCTCCCTTGCTGCGCTGGACTGCAGGTGCCGCACAGCTGCGCCGTTGCCTCCCTGCGTGCTGCTTGCATTGCTGCCTGCATGCTGCTTGTTGTGTGCCACATGCATTGCTGCCTGCCTGCTGCCTGCTGCTTGCATCGCCGCCTGCACGCTGCGTGCATCACTGCCTGCATGCTGCCTGCATGCTTCGTGCATTGCTGCCCGCCTGTTGCCAGTACCCTGGCATCGGCCATATTCATCACCATCTTGGCTGCCTCAGACCATGTCTGCTGTGTGTGGCCTTGCGCGCGTGCATGCCAAGCAACGCGTGCACTCACAGATGGGGAGAATACGTCCACGCAAGCATGGATCTGGATGCATACAAGTGCAAGTGCGCAAATGAGCAGGCGTGCGGACTGATGTCCGGTCGTATGCAAAAACCCGCTTGGCACATGCGCGAGTACGCATGCAGTGCGTCTTCACACAGACCACAAAGCATGCACACTCAGCACAGGAGACCAGGGCCGCACACAGCTGCAGTGCGTCTTCACACAGACCACAAAGCATGCACACTCAGCACAGGAGGCCAGGGCCGCACACAGCTGCAGTGCGTCTTCACACAGACCACAAAGCATGCACACCTCAGCACAGGAGGCCAGGGCCGCACACTGTTTGCCCCTGGCTGCCTGTGTGCAGGTGCAGCTGCTGCAAGGCCGCACACTGTTTGCCCCTGGCTGCCTGTTTGCAGGTGCAGCTGCTGCAAGGCGGGGACGGCGACGCAGGGCAGAAGCTCCAGATGCTGCAGGGGCGCCTGCAGGAGGCCAGCCTGCGCGTTAAAGAGCTGGAGGTGCGTGCGTGCGCACGTGCGTGAGCGTGCGCGTGGAGCAGGCTTCTCGGGCAGCCTAAGGGCATGGATGCGCATGCCCGCTGTCATTTTTGCGCCCTCTCCTCGCATTGTCGTTAGGCCCCTTCCAAAGCGGCAGGGCGCCTCGGCAGCAGAGCTGCAAGCATCACCTCCCACCTTCCGCTCCTCCGTCTCATGCCTCCCCTGCCATTTGTGCGGGCCAGGCCTGCATCGCCGGTCCTATATGGTTGCCGGTCCTATATGGTTGCCGCGCCTGCCACGCTGGGCCCTTGGCTGGTGGCGGCGGTGCTTGAGGCCGCGCCAAAGCTGTCGAGCGCGAGGCAATCCCCGGCATCCATGCGCACCTGTGTCGCCTGTGCTGCTATGTGGCCCTGCGCAAGGCACTGTCTGCCCTGCACACGCGTATGTGCTGCCATGTGGCGCAGCGCAAGGAACTCTCTGCCGTCTGCACGCGCCTTGCCGCCACATGCTCGTGCGCATGCAGCCCTCCGCTGCGACAGCTGCTGCTGTGCGCAATCCTCGTCTATCGGTATGCGCGCGCTCCATGCCGCTGTGCGCACATATGCCTGCAAGTGACTCAGCTGTGTGTCTGCATGTGTGTGCTGTTGGTTGGTTGGCTGCTTCAGGAGGTGGAGGCCAAGCAGCAGCAAGAGCTTGCAGAGGCGAAGAAGGCATACACGGCAATGGAGAGCGAGCTGCAGAAGCTGAAGGCCGAGGTGCGTGTGCGCCTGTTGCGCCTGCTGCTGCTGCATGGTGGTGGTGATGGTGCTGCTGCTGCATGGTCGTGCTGCTGCATAGTGGTGGTGATGGTGGTGCTGCTGCTTGGCAGCCAGGCAGAGAATGAAGAGATGATGATGGTGATGATGGGTAATGATGATGATGGTGTATTGTGTTTCACATAGAGGGGGATGCGTCTCTTCGGGGGCCAGAACTTTCCAGCATGCGAGCAGCTGGCTGCGTTTTAGGGCTGGCCTTCTTAGGGTTCCGGAGGTGAGACCGCGCCTGACACCGCAGGCGTGCTGATGCGCAATTGCACGCACGCGCGCATGTTGCACGCCATGCTCCTGCAGCTGTGCAGCACCTGGGAAGTGCCCAAGTGCGCGCGGCTGTGCGTGTGTGACTGTGTGCGACAGCGTGTGTGTGTGTGTGTGTGTGTGTGTGTGTGTGACTACGTGTGTGTGACAGTGGGTGTGCACACTTGCGCACGTGCGCACAATCAGCCGCGCGTGCATGGTTGCCTCACAACTGTGGTATTGCAACTGTGCGTCAATGCTCAAATGTGCGTGTCTGTGTGTGGCTGTCTGCGTGTGTCAGGTGGCCTCCAAGGACAAAGAGCGTGCGGCAGAGTTGGAGCAGCAGCAGCAGCAGCAGCGTGCGCAGCAGCAGCGGGAGGAGGTGGAGGCGCAGAAGGCTAAGGCGGAGCTGCAGCAGCAGCAGCAGCAGGCACAGGAGGAGAAGCGTGCGCAGGAGCAGCAGCAGAAGGCGCAGCTGCAGGCGCAGGCGCAGCAGCAGAGAGCGCAAGTGCAAGTGCAGGAGCAGCAGCAGAAGGAGCTGCAGGCGCTCCAGGAACGGCAGCAGAAGGAGCTGCAGGCACAGGCGCAGCGGCAGAAAGAGCTGGAGGCGCGGG
>LFIK01004308.1_pt1 | contig 11517 bp, 13 predicted proteins | sample 643401 | NCBI WGS metagenome assembly LFIK01 (sample SAMN03777447, study PRJNA286221) | soda lake metagenome | biome: soda lake; feature: Kulunda steppe; material: water; isolation source: sample T5-Br brine of Lake Tanatar-5 | place: Russia: Kulunda steppe | collected 2010-07 | reverse complement strand
TTCGAGGACGTTTCGGATCGATGGACCCCGTTCGTCTGGTGGGGCAGGGTTGTGGGAGGAAGAAGCGAGACCAGATCCCATGGTGGAGCAGATCCGCACCCCTCGCCACCGAAGATCTTGCCTCGACGTACCACGCATCCGAGACCGAACCAAGTGTCATAAAAAGGAGGGAGAGAAGGGGACACGAGGAGACGAGACCCGTGGAGGATCGTCATCGGGTGGAAGGGGAGCTGATCTTCTCTTCCACCCGACCAGGGGCGGGCGTTCCGAAGCGAAATTCCTCCATCGATCGTGCTCGTCTGTACCCTTTCGATCGACCTTTCCTTCGAATGATTTCCACGGATGGTCCGTTGCCCGTCGAGGCAGGTCTCCATCGCTTGCACCGGGTTCGTTCCCTTTCGATTGGGACGTGCCTTTCCAATCGAACCCGAAAGTCGTTCCTTTCGACCCCGTGGGTTTGAAAGGCTCCAAAGGGGCACGACACGAACGGACCGAAGCGCACGCGCATCTCGTGCACGTGCAACACGCCACGTGCCACGTGCATCGTCGTAGGAAGACGAAGAGGTGCAGCGTGGGTGGATTGGAAGGGAAGAGACGGATCCTGGTGGTGGACGAAGAAACGACATGGCTTCGGCCGCACCGGCGTCGCGTGGATCGAGCGAACCTTCTCGTCCCGTGGATGGGATGGTGCTCCTCGGCCAAACCACGGCCACGTCCGAAGGCAATCCGAGGAACGGAAACCTGTGGAACGCACCTCCAAGCGGCGGATATGCGATCGGACAAGCCATGGGAGGCCCCTCGCCGTCGTATGGGATGACAGGTCCACCCTCCGGAGACACTGCACCAGGTGGTGTGGCACACGGCGTTGCTGCACACATGGTCGGAGGTCCCGTGGATTATTACGCATCCGGAGGTGTCTATGATCCATACTACGGATCCGTGGTCGCGTACAACCAACAAACCATGATGCAACCACACCACATGTTCACCAATGTCGCCCATGGACGTATGCCTCTTCCCTCCGAAATGGTCGAAGAAGAACCAGTGTATGTCAATGCCAAGCAGTACCATGGCATCCTGCGCAGGAGACAAGCTAGAGCGAAAGCAGAGCAGGAGAACAAACTCATCAAGTCCAGGAAACCGTACCTGCACGAATCCAGGCACAAACATGCCTCCAGGAGGATGCGTGGACCGGGAGGAAGGTTCCTCAACGCGAAAGAACTGGAAGAGCTCCAGAGGAAACAAGAGCAGGAAAGCAAGCTCACGGACACAAACTCGGAGCAGGAAGAACAGGAAGAGGGAACGAAGCATACTTGGGAAGATGGCAAGAGATGTAGAGACGAAGAGGAAGGAGAGGAGGGGGCACTGAAAAAGGCCAAAGGTAGTACGGAGGACGGCGACCAAGGGGATCGCACGCCCACAGAAGCAGACCAGGGCGGTGCATTTCAAGGGTTGGACGTCTAGGACCATTCAACCCAAAAGGGGTGCGCTGCACTTGAAATAAGCTGCATGCATGAAGATAGGCTCCAGTGAGGAGATGGAACAAGGAAAAACGATGAGCGAAGTTGGTGGTCCATCTATGCGGCGAGAAATCTGCAAGCATGCTGTGCAGGCACATCCCCGTGATTTTTTTACTGAACGGAACAAGCAAATCAATGAATGTTACCTGTTTTTCATGGCTCAGCCTCTCGTCCGATGGTCTTCCTCTGACGGTCCCCGAACCCCATGGTGTTGCCATTGGTCCCATTCTTTCCCATCCACCTCCGTGACCACCTTGCCAAGCTTTGGCCAACAAAAAATCCAACGCGAGGGCAATGCAGGAAGGCGCTTGCACATGCTGTATCCTTCAGTGGTGAGCCCCTTGATTCTGAAAGAGACCATGTGCCATGTCCCGTATCCTGCTGCAGGAGATCATCCTGCGATGGATTCACCTGATACAATTGTAGTGCATGGATGATCCACGCGGCAAGTTTCCACAAGCCATCATTCCATTCCCCGAGACAGGGCTGAACTTTGGAGAAAAGCCGTAGAGTGTGTTGAAGGCCGATTCAGACCGTCTCTTGCGTTTCCAGAGCGCTTGGAGAATGCCTTCCTTGCCTCTTTTGCTTCTTCTCCGTTCACGACGCCCTTTTTCGGATTGTACCTTCTTTCTGCACCCGTCAAGGTTTGCAGTAGACTCGTCTGGCAGGAACGGATTGGATTTGGAAGGGTCCGTTCTGTTCTTCCAATGGTGGCACGATGCAAGCAGTGAGCTTTCCACCATAGCAGCATCCGGTGTCGAGTCCAGTGGCAAATGGATGTTGTTGCAGCCCTCGCACCGCATCGTGTCCGAAGAGGACGTGTTCGGGTCCTTTCCACAGGCTGGCCCAAGATTTGCTTCCATGCACCGGTCTTTCTCTCGCATGGAGTTTTCCTTCTTCGTCGATCACCACGTCACGCATGCGGCACAGATCTTTGGGCTTTTGTTGGCGAAGGTGCACGCCAGGCAATATGCCGCCGTGCACGAGCATGACGTTGTGAGACGGCACGCGCAAGGTGTGCGGCGCGTGTTTGAGATAGCTCCAATCTTCCTCGGAGAATCGTTGCAGGTATTTCAGGCTGGACTTGAGTTTCTTTCCACGTTCCAACCAGGCTCGATGGGTGCGTATGGCGTTCACTTCGTGGTTTCCACGCACGGTGTGTGCGCCTAGCTTCCTCGCCAATCGCACTGCACCCACAGGATCTGGTCCTTTGGCCACGAGATCGCCGAGGAAGAGCACGACGTCCTGTTGTTTGCGGTAGTTGCAGGCGTCCAGCAGATCTTCCACCTCTCTCGGACAGCCGTGCACGTCGCCCACCACCAGCAACCGCCTGGTGTCCACGCCCACCAGCTTCGCGTGTATGGCCATGTCTCGCCGGTCGTGCTATTCGTCTTCCTTCGCCATGGCCACGCGGTTGTTCTTGAGATCCGTCGTCGTGCTTCCTTCCAATCGTTTCCAGTGGATGTAAACGTCACCAGCTGTCTCCACACCACACCACTCCACAAGAACACGTCGTGTTCACTTGCACCGAACTTCACGGTCCAAGGATGGAGATGCGGATGGATTGCTACCACCACATGCACAATTGAAGCATAGCAAGCATAAGGTCTCCTCGTTCGCACTTGCCCTTGCTCGCTCGTCCGAATGCACCGTTGCATACTCTCGCTTTCGTCAGCTTGAAAAGTCCATGCAACCAATCCATGCAAACGGAGCATCGTCTTTGGTCATGAATGAGGAACGTTCAAAGGCGACGGATTCCAAACCACAGAGAGAGCAAATCATGGACATGGAAGTTGCATGGGAGATGGTGGGGATGAACATGCCACAATCTCTTCATGAAATTCGATGTACTGTCCGACACGAAGAATTGGCTAAAGAGTAGGTGTTCTCACTTGTGTGGGACACATGGGCTTGCGACAAGTAGGAGAGCGCGAGATCTGTGCGGCCCGATTCGAATGCGTATCCATTCCACCTCGGAACTGCGTTGATTCCATTTTCGCATGCCAAGATGTGGAGGTGAATGGAACAAAGCACGATTCAAGCGCAGCTAGTAAATTCCAATCATTCTTCTCCCATGGGGAAGTGAAGTGGGAATCGAACAACGCATGTTTTCCTTGCACGCCCTTTTTCAAAGAGGCGGAACCCAACTACGAGGAGGAACAAGGATGCAATGGCAAAGCGTGCGAAGATCGATCGATGAAAGAGGAGAGCATAGGAAGACACTTGGTAGTCCCTGCGAGAAGGATCGTTTCCTTTGCTCATCTCTTCGCTTTGCATCGTCTTGGTGCACTTGCGGGCGATGCGGAAGTGCACTGAACGTGGAAACTTTCGTCATCACGTTGGATGGAATGCATCGCATGCCATGCAAGAAAGCGTACGACGAGCGTGCATCGACGTTGCTCGTTGGAATGCGATGCCCATTTCCTGTTGCATTGGACATGGAACGTGCCATCACGATGGAACGAGACGAGAGATGACAATGTTGCATGATGCGAAACGCACCTGCGTTCGTCGACGCAAACGCACGCTTCGCGGCTGCCAAGCATGCTCGCACGAGCACGTCTTCGCACGTGGACCTTGCGTCCGTTCGACGCCGTCCACGCGCACCTCTTCCTCTGCGACGTGTGCGTTTCGTGGTCCTTCGCACGCACGTGCCAAGCGACGTGGAACGCGCACGCCTTGCGCTTCCAACCACCTGCCGCCTGCCATCGCGTGTGTTGTCGTGCGACGTCGTCGTCTTTCGAAGCATCGTTGCGTTGCGCCATTGCGCTTGAGACGGTAGGATGGATCGTCTCGCACGTGGTGGAAGGCGTGGTGCGTCCTCGCCAGAAGCGCACGTGTCATGGCGAAGTTGTCTGCGTTGGTGCTGCGCACGGCGTCGCGTGTGTTCGAGCTCTGCTGCGAACGCTTGAATCCGTCCTTGCCGCTCTGCTTCCTCCTGCTGGTGGGCGTGATCTACGGCGCATGGATGAACACCGGATACGCGCTGTTGCATCTGCAGGACGACGCAGAACGACGTTCCTGGCATCGATGGCTGGCACCTGGAAGCGTCACCTTGGTGCTCGTGGCGTTCGTCATGGCGTGCTTCGTCGATCCAGGCGTGCTCGAAAACACGCCGAGGAGCAAGGCGAAGCGCACGCACGCATTCGACGGACTGCTGTACGTGCCTGGAAGATACTGCAGCACGTGCGAAGCGGAAAAACCAGCCAGGTCCAAACACTGCCGCGTGTGCAATCGATGTGTGGCCAGGTTCGATCACCACTGCGTGTGGCTCAACAGCTGCGTGGGAGAACGAAACATGAGATGGTTCCTGCTCTTCTTGACGTCCACGGTGTGCTTGTGTGCCTATGGTACTTGGCTCAGCATGGCACTCCTGATGCAAGAGGCCAACCGCGGCCAAACGATGGGCTGGAAAGATACATGGGCGTACCTCCTCAAGTGGCACAGCAGCATAGTCTCCATTGTGCTGTTTCTGTCCACGATTGGGTGTGTTCTGACATGCTTCCTGGCCTATCAGGCAAGCCTGGTCTTCCGTAATCTTACCACCAACGAATCGCACAAAAGATATGCCATCCAACAGCAACTGGAAATAGAGAACAAGAAGATTCTGGATCAGAACAAAAGTCAGATGGAGTTGGGCCTCCCGTCGAACGAAGACCTTCTTGTGATGCCACCGCATGCTTATGACCGTGGCCCATTGAACAACCTCTGGGAAGCCATCTTCCCAGACGCACCACTGGTCGCACGCACTACCTCACATTGACGCAACGTGTACATCCAACGCTGCCATTGGAATTGCGGCACAAAAATGCAGTTCCTTAGCAACCATTGAACATCCACAGTGTGCATGCGCCATAGGAGAATGAAGCCGTTTTGGGCGCCTGTTCGCGCCTTCCTTTTCAATGAAGGATTCCTCTGGTCCATTCGGAGAATGCCCCAAGGACGAACATAAATTATTTTGCACGGATGTGTAAGTCCGAGAGCCAGGTGCACGCACTTGCATGCAAAGCATGCTTGCTGAATTGTCGCAATTCCAAGGCATCCTTGGGCGCGAAATCTCCAAGCTCCAATGCCTCCGATGTGGACCTTCCTTCATCATCTGGAGAAATTGTTTGATTTATGCAACACGTAAGTTGAGCAGCGGATTGCAGCCCATCCAATATGCGCGCGTGAAACCTTCTCGAGCCTCGAGAAGGACAGCTTGCGATCCAACGCTCGTCGATGCATAGGTACTTCGCAGGAACGGGTGAATTTCGCATTCCGTCCTCGTGCTTTGCAAGCCATTCATTCCTCTGCCATCTACCGCGTTCCATCCAATCCATCCGATGGGGATGCTTGTTGGTCCAAAGGTGGACCGGTGTCAACAGGGCTTGCTTGCATCATCGTGGTGTTGGAAGCGGCGTTCCTTCGAGTTCCACATCCAAATTGCATCCTCCAGTGTCGTCGGCGCACTTCGAGCTGCGATGGCGGCGGTCGAGGACGAGCGCAGGGACCTTCCGGAGCGCGTGTGGCGCACCGTGGAGTTCTGGCGGCGAGCTGGTGGGATCTACTTGGGATACAAGGTCCAACAGGCGCGCATGGCGGTGTTGGATCGGATGCGAAAGCCGCATCCTCGAGCGTCTGAGCTCCATCTCGAGGATTGGGAACGACACCATCGACGTGCTGGTGCAGACATGTACCAGCTATGCGTGGATCTGCGCGGCTTCTACGTCAAAGTCGGACAATTCTTGGGATCCAGGCCAGACTTCGTGCCCAAACCTGTGTGTGAAGAGCTGCGACAGTTGCAGGACCGTGTGCCGCCAATGGGTGCGCTGGAGACCAGGAAAGTCATCGAAGAAGAAGTGGGACAGGGAAGAACCTTAGAAGACATCTTCGAATGGATCGATCTGGAACAACCCTTGGGATCTGCATCGCTTGCACAGGTGCACAAAGCCCGACTCCGACCGCTCTTTCAGCAGAAGACTTACCGAGTGCGCAAGGGGGACACTGGATTCAGCATTGCGAAACGCCACCGCATGAACACAGAAGAACTGAGCCGCCTGAATCCGGATGTGAATCCTGCAGTGCTGCAAGAAGGACAGATGTTGAACGTGGTGGATCGTGGCAATGCCAAACGCAAGGCGAATAAATGTGGTCTTACGGTGGCAGTGAAGGTGCAGTACCCTTCTGCAGAGGGCAAAATGCTGCAGGATCTGTCGAACTTGCGCCAGCTGGCCAAATTTTTGAGCCAGAGGGAAATAAACTTTGATCTGGTCTCTGCAGTGGACGAGCTACACAAGCAGATCAAGCTCGAGTTCGATTTCGAGAGGGAGGCCAAGATCATGGACCAAGTACATCACAATCTGAGGGGGATTCGTAAGCAAGTCACCGTGCCTCATAGCATTGAAGGGCTCATTTCCCGCAGGGTGCTGGTCATGGATTTTGTCGACGGTTGCAGGCTGGACGAAATGAAGAGCAAGCTTGCAAATGTGTCTCGGCGGAAACGGCAGATTGCCAAAAGGCGGATCTTGTCCAACATATGCGAGGCATACGGGAAACAGATCCTTGAAACCGGACTCTTTCAAGCAGATGCCCATCCAGGAAACATCTTGGTGCGAAAAGGTGCACAAGTGGCACTGCTTGATTATGGGCAGTCCAAGCAACTGACTCCAGAGGAGAGGAAGGCGTTTGCAAGGCTGGTGTTATCAATGAATTCTCGAGATCATGAGACCATTGCCAGGGACTTGGAATCCATGGGGGTTGTCTTTGAGAAAGATGGCATGCCTCGCCTAAAGGCACGCGTGGCTCGGAACATGTTTGACACTAGAGGGATTATAAACCCATTTTCACAATCGAGCGAAATCAAGCAGAACGCCATCACCAAGTTCCCATCCGACATGTTTTTCGTGATGCGTGTGGTCCAGTTGATTCGAGGCTTGGCGTATGGCATGAAAATCTCCGATTTTTCCACAGCAAAGCAATGGCGTAAGTACGCAAAGAAAGCCTTGGCAGAGGACTGATTTTGATCGTCCAGCTTTGTCTGGCGTCCTCTTTCGTCGAAATCGCGATGGGGAAGTCCAGGAAATGCTCTCCCCTTCCCATCGTTTCCTGATTCGAGGGAAATACCGTTCATTGTTTTGAGGTCTCTGGAAGACCTGGAGCCAGGCATATTACTGCATAGCATCCAAGTCCCAATCAGGCTTGGGTTGCGCTGTTTTGGGGGCAATTGTCCCTTGAGTCGAAACTCGTCGATTTTGCCCGTCGTTGGTTTTCTTCCTACTTGCCATGGCACTTGGTAGGCTTGCTTGCTTTACGCTTTGCGACTGCAAACTTTATGAAGTGGGTTTTCCACGTATTTGCCAAGGCTGCATCCACGTGCGGGAAGGCAGTCTCTGGCCGTGGACGATTCGACCACTTGTGTGTCCGTTTGTTCGTCTTTTACCCACGGGTGATGGTTGAAATCCCTTTCTTCGATATCCATACTTGGTTTGTCCTGTTCCATTCATATGCCCCTCACCCTGCTCGTGCACCTGAATGTCCCATCCTCGTTGGAACATGTCCTGTTCCTTTTGTTCGTCGATTCCCCATCCCTCCTTCGATATTGGCATTGCATCCGTCCTGATCGGTTGGCGTAGGAGTGAGTACAGGCGTTGCTGCATCCAGGGTCACTTGCAAGAGATGGATGAATGAGGTTGCAGTGAGATGGTGATGCATCCACGTTGGAAGAAGGAACGGATGCAATTGTCGATGCATTCGGAAGGAATCTCCGTCGCATGGACGGGTGCAGGTGTGTTGAACCTCCCAAGCTTGGGTTGTGCATGGACGGGGTCCGGTCGGAGTGCTTTCTACCGGTGGCAGTGCCAACCACAAAGACCAGGAGAGAAGAAACTCTCTGGGTTGGGTAGGACGACCGACCGTGGCGGAACGAAGCGATTGGACGACGATGGCGACGGATGGAGGTGGACGTGTCGCATCCCACACGCGTGGGAAGGATCGCAGGAGAGGCGCAGGATGCGAGGTGGATGGAACGAAGGGGGAAGTGCACATCCGATGCACGAAGAGGAAGGTGCCGCAATGGACGGAAGATTGCGCGTCTGGTGTGGTGGCGTCCTTGGCCACCAAGCTGGTCCTGCAACCGTTCGACACCGCCAAAACGGTGATGCAAGCGGCAGAAGGTGCGCGGTACCGCACCTTGGGCGACTGCGTGGTCCGCTTGGCCCAAGCAAAAGGCGTAGGTTCGCTCTACCGCGGTCTGCCCGCCGCCATCGCCGCTTCTGCGCCTTCTTCGGCGGTGTTCTTCGCCACCTACGAATCGTTGAAGCGCCACTTGGGTGCGTCGAGCGCCACGCACACCCTCTTGGCGGCGTGCGGCGCCAACTTGGCCGCCAGCTTGCTTCGCGTGCCTCCAGAAGTGGTCAAGCAGCGCGTCCAGACCGGCCTTCATCGCCATGCGTTGGACGCGGTGGCGTCCATCGCACGGGAAGACGGCGTGCGCGGCTTCTACCGCGGCTATGGCGCGCAGCTGGTGCGCGACATCCCGTACGCCATGGCCCAGTTCGGCACCTACGAAGCGTTGAAACGTCGCGTGGACGCTTCGTCCGTCCCTACGACGTCGCACGACGCCGCCGCGCGTCGCACCGGTCGACGTGCGTTGCACGCCTTGGGACGTGGCGCGTGTGCAGGTGCGGTGGCGTGCGTGATCACCACGCCCATGGACGTGGTCAAGACGCGCATGATGACCGCACGTGGGAAGATGGTGCATGGAAACGGCACGTGGAGGTCCACGGCCAAGCGAGTGTGGCGCGAAAGCGGTCCGCGTGGGTTCATGCGCGGCGTCACGCCGAGGTTGCTGTACAAGATGCCGTCGTCGGCCATCTTCCTCGTGGCGTACGAGATCGCAAGCCAATGCATACGAAAGTGGAACGAAATGGAACATCCACGTGCGTCGCAGCTCCCGCCGCGCACGACGCACGCACCTTGCACGTCCTGAAGGAACACGATACATTCCACGCTTGGGTAGGTACGATGCAGAAGAAGCACCGTGCGTCGCATCACGACGGATCGTGTGCGACGACATGGACGTGCCCATCACGTCGGATGCGTCCGTCCGTCCGAAGGTTCTCGCGCGTCCACCGCGTGCACGTGGCACGACGTTCGTCCGTGTATCACGCTTTCGCGTCGGCCTCTTCCTTTCCATGGACGCCGTTCGCCGCTTCTTGTTGTTTCTTCAGCACTTCTCTTCGTATGGCGTTGTGCCTGGCGTACTGCGACGACGTGGGGTCAGCACGACGTTCGCACGGCACGTGTTCGCATGTTTCGTGCGTCGCATTCGTTCCACGCGTGTCTCTCTTTTGCGATTCGTCCGCATGGTGAACGTTGCCTTTCGTCGGGTTGGTTCCTCGTGTTGGTTTCGCACCTCTTTTCGGTGGTGCAAGCACTCGTAGTAATCTTCTCGCACGCGCGGGCACGTTACCAAGGCTTCTTGCGGTTCGTGGGTTCGCAAGCACTCCTGGTACGCCTTCCAGAACGGATAGCATCGTCCTTGTTGTCCGCCCAGTCCAAAACCAGACGCCATCGCCACCTACCACCACGTCCAACCCAATCGAACCACACGTCTCTCTTCCTCTTTCTCCCTACATTTTGTTCGTCCCTCGCACAATTTCCCTATTGGATCGGGGATTTTTTGTTCGTCTCCCGAACAAAATGTGAATTTAACGACTTCTGTCTCGGGACCCAATCCCCTTTCGAAACGCCTCCCTTTCCTTTTGTTTGCCACCACCAGACTTTCTGGCACAACATTTTGTACCGATATCCGAACAACGAATGATATCGATAAAACGAGGGTAAAGGACCGTATCGAAGCGAATGAGATATCGGTCAAACCGAGGAGGAGACCCTTTCGCGAAGACAATGGCGCACAAACCATGCTTGGACGCGGTCGTGATGGCGGATGTGGGATGCGACGGGCCGGTCGAAGATATGGGAGTAGACCTGCTTGATGGATCGATAGCCATGAAGAGCGCGGCATTCGTCAATGAATGAGTGGGGTAAGTTTGTGCTCACATTTCCATTGTACGGAGCCATGCGTTGGGAGTCGTCAAGAGAGCAATCTCAGCTCGCGATCGATTCAGTCATTTTTGTGGAACGTGTTCAACCAATCTCTCAAAATTGTGCACCACAATTCCTCCTTGACATGGAAGGACGCGACACTCAAGGGCTACCATATGCATCAAGTCATTGAACTTCACTCACCATACAAAGTGACTTGAGCCGACCTCCCAAGCTTTCCGTCGAGACAATGCGAAAAGTTGACGAAGACGAAATGAAAGCATTCATATAAACCCTCGAATAGGAAGTTTCATCGATCCATTTGTATGTTCAAAGGGTAGGAAATACGCAACATCAAAACTTTTGTGTCCCGCACTACCCAAGCCTAGACATCTTGAATGGGCTATGGTGCTTACGAAAACGAGAAAATCGTGCTCCAATTTTGACGAATTGCGCACCGACGCTCTTTGAAGGAGCCCGATGCACCGTAGTACCAAGAGGCAAGAAGGGCAAGTAGTTTGCATGGAGAGTTTTCATCGTGTACCTTGGTGAGAGAAAAGGAGGGTAATTACACTCGAGAGGCTGAAAACAATCCATGGTTCGGACAATTCAATCCTACACCTGATGGTAGGGAATCGCATGTGAAGGTTTTCAACGGTGAGACGGCGTGTCGCATTCGATCGGCTACTTCTTTCCCATCCGGAAATGCGACGACACTCGATGGGGTTGTCCCCCTGCCCTTAGAATCTACATACGACTATTGGGTCGATACCTTTCGAAATGCTCTCGATTAAATTTTTGTTCGGGACTCGGTACAAAATGTTTAGGCACTACCCTTTCTCCCTACATTTTGTTCGTCCCTCGCACAATTTCCCTATTGGATCGGGGATTTTTTGTTCGTCTCCCGAACAAAATGTGAATTTAACGATTTCTGTCTCGGGACCCAATGCCCTTTCGAAACGCCTTCCTT
>LFIK01004307.1_pt1 | contig 11517 bp, 22 predicted proteins | sample 643401 | NCBI WGS metagenome assembly LFIK01 (sample SAMN03777447, study PRJNA286221) | soda lake metagenome | biome: soda lake; feature: Kulunda steppe; material: water; isolation source: sample T5-Br brine of Lake Tanatar-5 | place: Russia: Kulunda steppe | collected 2010-07 | reverse complement strand
CCCTCCCGCCCACCTCACACCAGCAGCAGCAGGCGCAGCCCAAGCCCCCCCCCACCCGCAGCAGCACGGCCCGCCCACCTGCGCCCCCCGCGGCTGCCGCGCCCTCCGCCACGTTCTGGCGCGCCCGCTCCTCCTCCAGCGACACACGCAGCGCCAGTGCCAGCTCAGGGTCCATGTTGGGGTCCACGCCAAACTCGTTGGGCAGGCCGCCGCCGCCGCCCTCCGCGCCGCCCGCGCCCCCGAACCCCGCGCCCTCGCCCTGGGGGTGTGCACGAGGGGTTGGTTGTGGGTGTGCTTGTGCGCAGGGAGCCCGTGCACGAGGGGGTGCAGGCAGGGGGCTCGGCAGGCGTCTGGGGATGTTGTGAGCACGCCCTGCTTGCTGCACAGCTGGACGAAGGGCCTGGACGAGTGTGCACTTGCAGGCACTCCGGCGCGCGCGTGGTCGCACATGCATCAGCTGCATCGCAGCAGCAGCAGCACAGGTCTGGTGCCCATCGCGGCAGACGGGCGCTCGCGCTCGAGCTCCCGCACACGCACCTGGAAGATGGGTGAGCTGATGAGGACGTCGGACAGCACGGGCCCGGGCGGCACCGTCACTAGGTGGCTGTTGTTGTTGCTGTTGACCGCCTCGTGGAAGGCCGTCAGCTTCTCGTCGTTCTCCTCCTCGCATCCAAAGCTCACCACGTCCACGGCCACGCTGTTCTTCTTCAGCTTCTTCGCAATCTTCACCAACGTGTCCTGGGGGGGTGGAATGGAGTGGTGGGGTGGGGTGGGGTGGGGTGGCAGGGTGCGGGTTGCAGGCAGGGTGCGGGTTGCTGGCACGCGTTCCTGCTCTGTGTGATGGCTCTGCTGGGCATGACGCAGCAATATAACAAGGGGGGAGGGTGTCCGTGCCTGCACGCTCGCATGCACGCGTGCACTCCCTCAGCCAGGGCTCGTCCACGCTCGCCTGGTGGTGCGCTCAGCTTGACCTGGCAAGCAGGTCCGTTGAGGAGCCTTCCCACGAGCGCATGTGCTGCAGCTGCACCCTCCCCACCACCACACGTGCGCGGGGCAGCTGTTGCAGCACATTCGTGCGTGCACGCATGCATGCATGCATGCGTGCGCGCATGCATCGACCGTCCCTCCCGCAAGCATGCGCGTGCCTCTATCCTCGCTGCATGGCTGGAGCGAGGTGGCGTGCATGGGTGTTGGGCGCACGCACGCATGCACGCACGCACGCACGCGCGCACGCGCGCACGCACGCACCTTGTCCTCCCTGATGGGGCTGGCCACGAAGATGATGACTCGCTGTCGCTGGTTCTTGTTCTGCCGGTGCTTGAGCGCCAGCTGCGCGATTTGCACCGAGGCCGAGAAGTTGGACTCCCCCTCCACGTCGATCTCGGTCATGCAGTTCAGCACGCGGCCCAGGTCCTGCGTGGGCGTGACCAGCACCTGCGGCGTCTTGCCCGCCATGGTGAGCACGCCCACGGTGTTCTCCGGGTGCGCCTGCGTCTTGGCGCCCGCCAGCAGGTTCACGGCGTCGGTCTGGGCGGAGAAGCGGGTGGGCACGTAGTCGCCGTTGCGCGTCCACTCGCTGTTGTCCATGAGCGTGATGGCGCACTCGCTCATGGCGGGCGTGCTCAAAATCGTCGGATTAAACTTTTGTGAATATCACTTGCGCCCTGCAGCCACGGGGCACCCTTGATCACCAGTGTGTGTTTGGGCAAGGGCATGGGTAGGGGCAGCCTTGGGGGGTGGGGGGTGGGGAAGCGGCGTTCGCATACTGGCTACAAGCCCTAACCGCCGTCCGGTTAGGTCCTCGCACTCCGCCCCTGTTGTCCAGAATAAACAGTGCCCTAGGCAGCACCACCAGCATGCTGCACCGCAGGGGCGCCGCGCTGGGGGCGGGTGTTGCACCGACTACTGGGGCTCACCACCCGCTCCAGCTGCCCCCCCGCATGGGGCGAGCATCAGCAGGGCCAGGAGCGGCAGCAGCAGCAGCAGCAGCAGCAGCAGCAGCAGCAGCAGCAGCAGCGGTGGCGATGCCCCTTCACACACAGGCGTTCCGCACCAGTGTCGGCAGCAGCAGCCAAACTCAACAGCAGCAGCAGCAGCAGCAGCAGCAAGCAGCATGCCTAGGCCCTAGCAGCTGCAGCAGCAGCAGCAGCAGAGGCAGCAGTTATAGGCTGCCGCGGTCCTCGCCCTTGCATCAACGGGTGAGCGCAACGCGTGCGTGCATGGGCGTTCACGCCTGTGCGCATGCATGCATGCACCCCTGCAAAGTTGCACGACAGCAGCGGCGACCCTGCATGCACGTAGGCAGCGCGCGCCCACCATTCCCCCCCTCCCCCCCCCCAAACCCAAAGCAGCTGTCGGTGGCCTGCGCCAGCGCTGGTGGCCAGCAGGGGCCGCCCGCTGAAGCCCCTGCGCCCGCGTGGAAGATGCCCGTGTTCATCGTGTTTTGGTGCGTGTGCGTGTGCGTGTGCGTGTGCGTGGGGCGGGGACAGGCAGCGCGCGCGCGTGTGCAGCAGTGGGAGCCGGATGGCAACACTCAGTAGTAACACACGCGCCAAAAACAAACAGCCCTGCCCTGCCCTCGACAGGTACGCGGCCAACATCGTGTTCAACGTGCTCAACAAGACCTGCCTCAACGCCTTCCCCTGCCCCTGGTTCATGTCCACGATGCAGCTGGGTGGGTGGCCAGCTGGTTAGCTGGCTGGCTGCTGCACCACCAAGCCAAGCAACCTGTTCATTCTTATGTGTGTTTCACGCCGCTCCTGCGTCCCTCAACGATGCGCACTTGCTTCAAGCCGCGGCAGCAGGCACGAGTCCTTGCCCTGGCCCCCATCCAAGTCCCCCACCCCTGGACCCCTGTGTGCTTGCCCCCAACTCCAACCCACACAGCTGCCAGTGGGCTCTTCATGGTTGGGCTGTGGGCCACCAAGGCGCAGCCGGTGCCCCGGGTGGACAGGGGCTTCCTGCTGGCCCTGCTGCCGGTGGCCCTCTTCCACACCATTGGCCACGTCAGCGCCTGCCTGAGCTTCAGCCAGATGGCAGTCAGCTTTGCGCACATCGTCAAGTCCTCAGAGCCGGTGCGTTGCCGGCCCCCTCTGCTCGCTGCTCGCTCGAGCCACGCCCAACACGCGTGCCAGGCTCGCTGCTGCTCTCGGAGGGTGCTGCACCAGACAGCTGCCTGTGGGTGTCGGGAGCACTGCCCGCTGCTGCCGGCCCTGCTGCTGGCCTGGTGAAGTGTGCACCAGTACAGTACACCCCCTCACCCTTAACGCAAGTGTACGACACACCATCACCCTACCTCGGGCCCATCCCCCTCACCCCCCTGACCAACCCCCCCCCTCTCTGGCCGTGCGCAGGTGTTCAGCGTGGCGCTGTCTGCCCCGCTGCTGGGCCAGGTGTACCCCGCGTACGTGTGGGCCAGCCTGCTGCCCATTGTGGCAGGGTGCGCGATGTCCGCGATGAAGGAGGTCAGCTTTGCGTGGAACGGCTTCAACAACGCCATGATCTCCAACGTGGGCATGGTGCTGCGCAACATCCTGTCCAAGAAGTCGCTCGTCAACTACAAGGTGCGCACACCAGCCGCGGCGGCGGCGGCGGCGGCGGCGGGGGTGGCGGCGGCAACAGCTGCATCACGCGGTTGTGGCTGCTGCTCCTGCTGCTGCAGTGTGGGCGCAGCTCTGGCTGCTGCATCCCCTGAGCGGGTGTTGCTGTGGCTGTTGCTGCGCGCATGCATGCGGGAGGGCATGTGGAGGGAGTGTGTGTGCATGTGTGTACATACACAGAGAGGGAGAAAGACAGTCGCACGGCGCCCTGGCTTCTGCTCAACCTTGACCGCCCTCTCTGCCTGCCCTGCAACCCCCGCCCCTCGCCACACCCTACGCTTGCACCATGCTGCCTGGCCCCCCCCCACCCTCACCCGCCCACGCCCCCTCCACCCCCCGCAGCACATCGACGGCATCAACCTGTTTGGCCTCATCTCCATTGTGTCGCTGCTGTACTGCGCGCCGGCTGGCTATATCATGGAGGGGGCCCAGTGGCTGCCCGCGTGGAACGCGGCCGTGGAGAGCGTGGGGAAGCAGAAGATGCTGCAGATGCTGGCGCTCAGCGGCGTGTTCTACCATCTATACAACCAGGTGCGCGTTTCACCCGCGTAGACCTTCTTTTCTTTTGCCTTATTCTTTTTTTTTAGGTTCGCGTGGCCGGGCCCCATGCTTGGGGCTGGCATGTGATGTCGGCTCCCATGGGCATGATGTCAAGGTGCAGGGCGTACGTTCCCACGGGCACACACACGCACACACACACGCACAAGCACACGCACACGCACGCACACACACACACACACGCACACACACACACACACACACCACACACATGCACATAGGCCTCATACATGCACACACACACGCACACACACGCAAGCACACACACACACCACATGCACACAGGCTTCATACATGGTGCTTGACCTGGGCATCTCGCCCGTTACCTTCAGCGTGGGCAACACGATGAAGCGCGTAGCTGTGGTGGTGTCAGCGGTGCTCGTGTTCAAGAACCCAGTTTCCATCATGAACTGGGTGAGTGGTGGTGGTGTCCGCGTGCGTGTGTGTGTGTGTGTGTTTGTGTGTGTGTGTGTATGTGTGTGTGTGTGTGCAGCGTGCGTGTATATCAGGGTGAATATTTGTATGCATGGCCATGTGTGCCTCAATACCCACTGCAGTTGCTCTTTGGCCACTCTGTCCTCCGCAGGTGGGCTCGTCAGTCGCCATCCTGGGGACCTACCTGTACAGTTTGTCAATGGACAGAATGGCCGCGGAGCAGAAAGCCAAGGCGGCAGCGGCAGCAGGAGGGGCATGAGGCGCGCGGGCCATCCGCATTTGCAGGCGGCGCAGCATTCAGCCGTGCTCTGCAGAAAGAGACCTGGTTACCAGGAGTTGTGCGGCTGGTTGACGGATTTGCATTCTGAATTTCTTAGCCTGAGCCAGCCACTCCTGCTATGACCAAGTACCGCCAGGAAAATTTGGCTGCAAGTCACTTCCGCGCCGGCACCGCCTCCTTCACATCGTTGGCCTCCTGTATCTCCAACCGGGCAAACACAGGCTCGGGCTTGGCGGTGGCCTGCCCCTTCTGCAGCCCGCCCCAGGCAGTGTCCGTCCAGGCTAGGCCCTGCGACGAGGGAGGAGATCGCAGCAGGAGAGGCATCAGCATGAGCGCTGCCACTGAAAACATGAGCCTTGGGTCTGGAGGCCTGAGTCAGGCATACGCACCGCTGCATCCCTTCCTCCAAAGCTCTGGGCTGTTGAGCTGCAGGTGCTTTTGTGGTAACCCAAGCAGCTGGCTGGGAACATGGGCCCAGGTCCCAGGGAGCCCTCACCTTGCCACAACTGGACATCCACAACCCTCAAGCCGCCTCGCCGTTGAAGGCGGGCGGCAGGGCCCAGGCCCCATGCGCACCTGGAACTGCTCCGCGGTGAAGCCCAGCTGCAGGTAGATGCGCTCACTGAGGCGGGGCACGACGGGCTTGAGCCCCACTGCCACGATGCGCAGCGACTCGAGCACCGTGCACAGCACGGCCACGCCGTGCGCGCGCTGCGCCTCGTCACCCTGGTGCACACGGTTGTTGTGGGAAGGGGGCGTTGCGCATGTGGCTGGGGGTGTGCCTGCCTCTGGTTTCCTTCCTGGGTTTGTGTGTAATTGTAGGGGTCATTGCATGTGAAGTCTGGTGGTGCGGGTGTGGCTGCCGCCACATGCTTGCTTCTGAGCACCGCTCCCCCGTCACAGAGCTGCATCTCCTCCACGTGCTCCTCCCCTCACGCACCACGAGCAGCTGCATCCCATCTGAGCTCCTCCACCCTCACCCTCCTGGTGCAGCTACCATGGATGCAACCCCTGCACACCCCACACCCATCGCTCACGCGCCCATCCCGCACCCTTGTGCAGCTGCCACAGCCACGTCCCACCCAACCCCCGCCTCCCCCCCACGCACCTTGAGCAGCTTCCACGGCTGCGTCTCCTCCAGGTACTGGTTCCCGCGCGCGCACACCGCGGTCAGTGCCTCCAGCGCCTCATGCAGCGCAAGGCGCTCGTACGCGTCCTCCGCCACCCTCACCTTCTCCCTGCATGGTTCCACCACATGGGACCATGTTGTGTCAGTGGGCAGGCACCTCTCCCAAGCGCCAACCGCTCGCACGTGCCCTCCGCCACCCACACCCCGTAACTGCCGCATGCTTCCCCCATGCTTTGCAACGGGCAGCCAGCACCCCTGTTTGAGCGGCAGCCGCTGTGCGCTTTGCCCCCAGCGTCCCCCCCTCCTTGCAGCCATGCAGCCTTGGTGTCGAGCTTGAGGAAGGCAGCTTGTGGAAGGCGCACTCACTCTGACAGCTCTCGCAACGTGTGCCCTTTGAGGATGTCTGCGGTCAGGTCTATTGTGATCTGCAGAGGCGCGGTGGGCGTGGCTGATTTTGAGGGGAACGCTGCGCACCAAGCTGAGCTGCACACGGAGCCAGCAGGAGGCAGAGCCAGCAGGATGCAGGAGCCTGCAGGGAAGTGAGCTTGAAGGCGTGCGGCCACGCGCACGGGGACGACAGGCGGGAAACTTTGAACACGCAGGGAGCCGCTAGCTGCTGTTGCGAAGCCCCCACCATGGCATCAAGCTCGTCAGCGCACACAGGCCGGGCGCACAGGGGGAAGGCAGCGCACCTCCGAGTTGCAAAACTTCTTCAGCAGGTTCAGGCTCCTGTTGAGCATGTTGCCGATGTTGTTGGCAAGAGCAGCGTTCACCGTCTCCCTGAAGCGCGCATCGCTGAAGTCCCCGTCTTGCCTGTGTGGTGCAGTTGCGTGTGGGCCTGAGTGAGCGTCTGTGCAACGTGCATGTGGTGCTGCAAGCATACGTGAGGGCGGGGGCTGGCTGCAGCTTTGTGGGCACTGAATGCGGCCTGGCCTGACTTGCCATGCCAGCTGAAAGCGCACAAAGGAGCGGTACTCATGGAATCAGCTTGCAGCCTGTAAGCAATTGGCCTACAGAACATGACCTGGAGCATGGCAACTCACCCAAACGCTATCTCCTTCATAAAGTAGAAACGCACGGCGTCCGAGCCATAGGTGGCCACAAGCTCCTGCACAGGGGAGGAAGAGTGTGCTGCCAACAGCTTCAGCACGGCTTGCCCCTTTGAGAGAGAGCTGGCCCGCGTACGTGGTCCATTCCAGCAGACCATGGCGTATAGTGAAGCGGCTCAAGCCCACTCTAGATCCCCTTATCACCAGTAACAACAACAAGAGCCGCCTCGTGTGCACACACCGCCTTGTCCCTCTCCCTTGCGCGCAGCAGAGCAGCATTGCATGGCTGCAACATGCAGAAGCCCCAGCCTCGCACCGCATTTGGCACCCACCTTTGGGTCCAAGGTGTTGCCCAGTGACTTGCCCATCTTCAGGCCGTCCTTAGTCAAGAAACCGTGGCCAAACACCTGTGCACGAGCGGAACAACCATGAAGCATTGTGAGGAACGGACAGCAATGGGCGGAGCAACCGCCACGCACACACCTGCTGCAGGGCACATGGCAGCATGCGTTGCCCTTGAGGCAAGGAGCAAGGATACCCATCACCAGGGCTTTGGGCCAGGAACCCCTTTGAGGAGGGGGAGGAGGAGGAGGAGGAGAAGGAGCCAAGGGTGATGGAGTGAGCAGCAGACGGGCGCACCTGCTGCGGCAGCGGCAGCCCCGCGGATAGCAGCATGCCCGGCCAGTAGATGGCGTGAAAGCGCAGGATGTCCTTGCCGATGACGTGCACGGACGCAGGCCAGCCGGCCGCCTGCACATTAGCCAGCGTCGGCTCCACCCCTTCTGGCACCAGCCCCGAAAGGTACCCTGCAGCCCATGGTGTGTGAGGGTGTGTTTGAGTGATTGTGTGTGTGTATGTGTGTGTCTATGTGTGTGTGTGTCTGTGTGTGTGTTTATTCGTGTGTTTCTGTGTGTGCATACATGTGGGGGCGAGGGTGTGTGGAATAGAGGAGGCGTGCTCCTGCCTGTTCACGCGCGCCATGGTCCATCACACCTCACCTAGCCCATGACCACCCTCCCTCCCAGCCCACGCACCTATGAGCGCATCAAACCAGACATACACAGTCTGCGCTGGGTCGTCCGGGATGTCAATGCCCCACTGCACGGCCGACCTAGAAATGGAAAAGTCACGGAGCCCCTCCTTCGCCCACGTCACGAGCTTTGGAGCATGGGTGGGTGGATTGGGGGAGAAGTGGGTTGGTCGAGTGGGTGGGTGCGCAGGTGATGCATGCAAGGCCAAGGGAGCATGGCTGGGTCAGGCAGCCCCTTGGCCCGCTACGCCTGCTCTGCAACAGGGGTGCGGGTTGTGCACGCACCTCATTGCGCCTGATGTTCGGCCGTACAAAGTCCGATTTATGGCTGAGCAGCTCCTCGATTTCTGCCTGATACTTGCTCAGCCTGAAAAAGTAGTTGGCCTGCGCGTGGTGGTGGACAAAAGCACCCAATCGATGCGAGGGTAGATGGGAGGGGCTTGCAGGCAGGTTTGAGAGCCGCCCAGGTGGGTCCCTCATCCTTTCAACGTGAGGTGGTGCCACGCATGGGCCTCACAGCCATTACACTTGTGAGGTGAACAGAGCACTGATGCAGTCCCACTGCCGTCACCGGCTCAAAAGCCCACCTCTTTCCGGTGCTGGCACACTTTGCGGTGTGTGGGGCAGTTGTGGTGCTCGTCCATCTCCTTGGCGTCCTTGAACTCCTCGCAGTCCACGCAGTACCTGTGGGTTTTGGGTAAGGGTAAGGGCAAGGGTTCCCTGGAGAGTACTGGAGTGGGTCCGCTCCTCGCTGTGCATGCAGTACCCGCAATTTTGGCCTAGTTTGATTTTGGGGGGGGGCATCTAAGTGCCACCCGCAGCTGTTGCCAGGTGGCTGTGCATGGGGTGAAGAGGGGAGAGCAAGGTGCACGCCGCGCAGCTCGCACACTGCTGCTTGTGTGGGCGTGCCTTGTGCCAAAGAAGAGGGGTGGCAGCAGGCCGGTGGGCAGGCGGTACTTGCACCAAGAGGGGCCAGCACCCACCAGCCCTCATAGTCCGACAGGTAGATGTCCCCCTTCTCCCACACGCGCTTCAGCGTCTCATGCACCAGCTGCTTGTGCCTTGGGCTGGTGGTCCGGATGAACGAGTCGTACTGGATGTCCAGCTGCGTGGTAATGGTGGGGGGGGGGGGCAGGCAGGAGCAGCTGCGTGGCTTGCTGCACGCCTACACCTTGCTGTGTGTTGCACCTGGCTGGAGCAATGCAACGCACAGCTGCGATCCAGGTGTGTCACTCAGCAGCCACACAAGGCAGCACCCTCCGCCCCGCACCAGCTTCCACAGCGCCTCGTACTCCTGCACGATGCGGTCGCAGTGCTGCTGCGGGCTCATGCCATTGGCGGCAGCCGCAGCGGCAATCTTCTCGCCGTGCTCGTCTGTGCCCGTCACGAAACGCACGTCCCGCCCCCTCAGCCTCTGTGTGGTGTGGAGCAGGCGTGGGGAGAAGTGGGATGGAGTTTTTGGACGGGTAGGTGTGCCTGCGCCCGCACCATCGCCTCAAAGGACCTGCCAACCTCTTTTGAGGAGGGTGTGTGGGTGTGCAGGCCGCCTCAGCACCATCGCCACACGCACCTGGAAGCGCGCAGCGGAGTCGGCGGCGATGGTGGAGTACGCGCTGCCCATGTGCGGCGCTGCGCGTGAGTGTGGTTTGTGGTGTGTGTCCCTGTCAATGCGAGCGTGGGGCGGGGGGCAACCATGCAACCGGGGCAGCAGACGCCAACCTGCGCTTGCATGCACGCCTGCACCGGCCCGCCACACACGCGCGCGCCGGCGCCACCTCACCCTTGAGCCCCTCCTCCACACACACGCACTCACCCGCATTCACGTAGTACAGGGGCGTGGTGATGGTGAAGTGCTGCTGCTTGCCCTGACTGCTGCTCCCCTCTTCATCCGCAGACGGGGACAGGGCGCAGTTGGTGGTGCAGCGCGCGAGGTGCTGGTGCTGGGCCGCTGAGCTGCTGCGCCTGCTGGCGCCGCTGATGCAGTGGCGCCATGGCTGCTGCTGCTGCAGGAGCAGCGCCCGCTGCGGCAGGCACCGCTGCGCAGACAGCATCCCTCGCGTGAAGCTGCCCTTCCAGCAACTGCTGCTGCTCAATGGCCTAGAGCCTCATCAGGAGGACGTGTGTGTGTGCAAAGGTCTCTGGTTTACAGAGTGCACGCTGCCTGCAAGCGCTTTCACTGAAACGCGGAGGCCCTTCATCGCTCCGTGGGCCGCCCCAGCTGCCTCTGCGGTGGTGCGGCGTGTGTGCGCAAGGGAGTGAGGCTGGTGTGGGGAGGTGCACCTCGCTGGAGAGAGCAGCGGCAGCAGCACGCACAGTGCCGCCCACAGGACTTGCCTTGAGCCGCTGGATCTCCAGGGCCGCCCTGCGCTTAGACTCCATCTGGCGCTTCCTGCGCACGGGTGTGGGGAGGGCCTTGCTCTGGGTGGGGCGCCCGGGTGTTGTGCACACACACACGACTGCTACCCAAACGTGCAGCGCGCGCACACCGGTTCAGGCCCAGCAGGTCGCGGAAGAAGTTGATCCGGTGCAGCACCACGTGCCACAGGGCCACCCACCCTGCGAGGGGGGAGGGAGAGGGTGTGTCGCGTGAAGACCGTTGCCCCTAGGACCCCATCCTCCCTCTTGCAAGCCACGCCACGTCACGCCACACCACGTCACGCCACACCACACCACACCACGCACCTAGCGCCACGGTGCCCAGCACGGCCAGCGCGCACGCCAGCAGGGCCGCGGCAGCCAGCGCCCAAGGCCCCCAGCCTTCCCCGTGCAGACATTCTGCCGCCCTCTGCTCCAGCGCGTGCTTCACATCCCTGGCCCTGGCCAGCAGCAGCAGGGGGCCGCCACCAGCCACCCACCTGTGGGCCCCATCCCACTGCATTTGCAGTGAGGAGCAGGACTGCGCCACTCTCTTTTTACGCCGCGTGGGACTGGCAGGCACACAGGAGCTACACAAACAGCGAGGAGGACCCCTACATGCGGGACTCCGCCAGGCACGCTTTCGAGGTCGGGCAGGTCAGTCCAGGGAGGGGAGGTGCACGTGTGCATGCATGCATGCGCGCACGTTTGCACGCACGTGCTTGTGTGCTTGTGCGTACGCGTGTGCACGTGTGCGCCCCCACATGCATGAGCGCATGCGCCTGCGTGCACACCTGCATGCGCGCACGGTCGCACGCCCGCGCTTGTGCGTGCGCGTGTGCGCGTGTGCACCCACACATGCATGAGCGCATGCGCCTGCGTGCACACCTGCATGCATGCATGCACACACGTGCGCATGCACGCACGCCCGCGTGCGCCCACGCACGCCGCGTTCCCCTTGCTGCAGCTGTTCCTGCAGAGGGCGATAGCTCGTATGGAGGGAGCAGCAGCTGAGGAGCCGTGCCCGAACAACGAGGAGTACACGGAGGAGGTGCTCACGTCGGATGAGGAGGAAGGGGGGG
>LFIK01004306.1_pt1 | contig 11517 bp, 12 predicted proteins | sample 643401 | NCBI WGS metagenome assembly LFIK01 (sample SAMN03777447, study PRJNA286221) | soda lake metagenome | biome: soda lake; feature: Kulunda steppe; material: water; isolation source: sample T5-Br brine of Lake Tanatar-5 | place: Russia: Kulunda steppe | collected 2010-07 | reverse complement strand
TGTGTGTGCGCGTGCATGCGTGTGTGTGCATCTGCGTGTGACATCAAGTATCCTTCAAACAGTCAGGGCCAAACTGTAGGAGGATTACTTGTTGTCACACACTGTTCAGTTATGCGCATTTTTTCTCTCTCGCATGTGCTTAGTGCGCTTGGAATGAAATATTACCAACTCAGCAGGGCGCGCTTCACCTGTAGCCTTGAAGTAAGGCGCCTTGTTACCCACTGCAGCTTGAGCAGGTGGGTACATAATGTAGTTGTCCCCCCTGATGCACAGAGATACAAATCCATTTATCAAAATCAGTGTTGTGAACACTGCTCAGTCTGTGCAGGAAACTACAACGCAAACACCACTCACTCGTCCAGCTCGAGAGATGCATCCTCCCACAGAGGCCGGCTGGTCACAAAGTTTCTTGATTGCACAGATAACGGCGGGGAGGCTGATTGACCCAGGCTCGCTGAGGCAATCAAGGGAAAGGTTTTGATCATCAGTATTGCTTCCAGGCTGTCCAGTGAGCTAAGCCATTGCCATGATCCGACTCTTACCCATGAGTGACGGTGCCTGGCTCAGCAGCCCACATCCTGTTGCAGCTTGCTGCAGGCCAGAGTTCCGCAAGAGCTTGAGTGCAGCACGCCTCAGCATCGTTCCAATGATAAATCGATTTAATAAGCAGTTAAGATTTTAAAACTTTAGTTCGTATGATGTATTTTATGCTTAATTGATCTTCTACAGCTTGCTACGAGTATTGTACACAACTGATCGAAGGAGAGCCCCTAGGGTCTTGTAATACTACTTTATGAACATAATTCTACCGATGAAAATTCTCGGTGGATGCTGCCTGGTAATCCTCCTCACATGAATACAGAATGTGTCACATACCCCACCCAGTTGCATTTTTTTGGCTTGACCCTTCCCTTACATGCATAAGTCCAGGCGCCCGCCAGCAGAGTCAATAACAGCATGGTGCACCCTTTGGGCTTTATTTTATAGGGAAAGCTTTCTGCTTCATTTGCAACACAGTCTTTCCTCGCTTTTTGTTGCAATCAGGTCGTTTGTGAACTCACACACAAGAAATAAAAGGATGATAATACACATGAAAAATTTGCCTCCTATAGCAAATTTGCTACACCTTTTTAAGGTTCAGAATCCCATTGAGCCTATGACGGGGTAATGCTGTCTCAGAATATGACATGGTTAACGTTTGCGATCAGCGGCCTCAGTCTTGGGGGGCCAGCAAGCTTGACTATGCTACAGCAGAACTTGCTCGCTTGACAGCACTGGTACTGGTAGCTGAAAGCTAGTGCTGTGCTGCCACACACAAGTTTCCCCTGCAAGTCGCCGCAACTTCGAATTCCTTAAAGAAATCTTCTTCTCACTTGAGCTCTGTCAGAAGCCTCCTAAACACTGGACAACCACGCAGTTGCATGCCTGCAGGAGACCTCCAGAGAGCTGACAGGCCCCCAGGGCAGGCAAAAACTTACCCTGCTGCGCAGCATGCGCTCAGGGTACCAGCCTCTGCTAGTCGGAGTTTGAGACTTGACTAGGTCCATGTAAGGTTTGCATATTATTGTAATGGATGTAATGGAGCTTTATGTGCGCATCATGTTTGGTACCTTCTCAACTACCCATGGGCTCTTAAGCATGTCTATAAGCTTTGACTCGTTGACATTGTGACACTCTATGGGTATACTTAAGAGTCTTTTCACATGATGCACCTGGCCATTGTTAGCGTGTACCCTGCTAAATACGTATTTGTATGCATGTATTGTATACATTTAGCAGGATTTGTATACAGGTATTGTATACATTTAGCAGGATGGTATATGTACCACCACGATATCTTCTAAGAATGCTCCCTGACATTATTCCCAGTAGTTTAGGTTATACATATAGCTGTATCCGCCAAATGAGGGCAGCTTAGCTGAAGCTAATAACATGAACCAAACTATAAAGGCGCTCAAAGCAGAAGAAAGGTCGCGTCTGATAGCCAGAGGTTTTTGGAGAATAGCTCGATGCTCGATGCGAAGGCAGTTAACGAGCAAGCAAGGGCAAGATCAAGGAAAATATATCTCTGAAAGAGATCAAAAAGAGCAAGGCTCGCTGACTAGCTAATTTAACCAACCAGCTGCCAGAGCTCGCAAACGTGCAAGCACGAGCCAGCCCACAACTGGGCTTGCAAGCTCTATCTTGGAGGTTGTCTGGTCTTGATGAATTTCCATGGTCCTGTGCCGAGGGAGTCCGAGTCACCTTTATCTTTGTTGACATTATAACCCGGAGGATTGACAATAGATCATTCATTCGCCAAGGCACGCGCTGTGAAATTGGACACGCAGGTTACTAGGCCTAGATCAAAAATATATAATTTCATATAATGCCTAATAGGCATTGCCTATCATCATGAGGGGAAGACATGGGGGAAGACCAGGGGAAGGGGAAAGGAGATATCCCATAAAATTTACTAAGATTGAATTATTCTTCTAATTGAAACAAAAAATAGGTTGCCGGTCATTTCATTTTTGCCAAGAGCCTTTTTTCTCTTCTGCCACTCACATTCCATATCAAACTTTCTTTTAAATAACTTTTTTTTTGTGGGAAACGTAGTGAGCAGACAGACGAAGTGCAACCTCGTGCGCACCGTCCCCGTACCCAGCGCCTGTGTCCTGGCTTGCCAGCACTCCCTACACGGCCTATAGAATTACGAAGACGAAGTGCAAAAGGCAGGAGCGCCTGTCCATGCTGTCCGCTCACTAGCGAGCCATTCGCGTTCTTGTGTTGATCAATCGCTCTCTTCTGCCCTCCCTCGTGCCTGCCGGCAATATATACAAGGAATTCTTCATGTCACTGCTGTCACGCAGTAAGTGCGCTGTGTGCGCATGCAGGGTAGAGAACCAGTCCCTCGGACGAGGAAGACATGACCCATGAAAGCGCGACACTCCTCTCGTCTCCTCCGCCGGCGCCCTGCCTCCATTTCAGCGCAAACTGTGCTTGGGGAGGCATAGAAATTCAGAGCTTGGCCAATGAGGTGCGTGCGGCAGCTGGGTACACGGTCGTTTGACGATGATCACTGTGCGACAGGGCGCTGCTGAGGGTGCAGCGTCGAGCAGTGAGTGTGTTTCATACTCAGGCATTCACGCAGTATGAATGGGTTGCCTTTCACCCTCTCTGTGCCTTGCAAGCACGCGCGAAAGGATCCTGAGCACAGTTGTCAAGGATTTGACAGCCCCTGTGCTGTGCTGCGCTGCGGTCCAGTGCAGCCAGCATTGCGCACACAACAGTCAAGCATCTACGCGAAAAGAACCCTGGCGATCAGTGGTGCAGTTGCGAGCGCAGCTTGCAATTGTGGCACCCAAGGCACTCGCGATGTGATGTGTGCGTAGCTCATGCCCCCCTAGGCATGAGGCCTCTTCGCACCCCCACCAAACCCGTGCATGGGCTCCACGCTGCTCCCCGCTTAAGGTGAAAGGATCAATAGCTGCCAATGTTATCCTGTTATGCAAAGATGGTGTGCTGTGTCCCCGCACCTTGAGGCGAGCCGCGCATCCATCTGAGATCACGCTTCGCGCCCTCACCTTTCACCCCCCCAAAGCCCTGGCGCACGAGGTCCTGCTACAGATCAAGTTCACAGTGCCTGAATTGCTCCAAAATAGGGATCCTTGGATTATGCAGACGCGCTGCTCATCACAGTAGCCTCGGCCTGAAAGGACTATTCAATCAAGCTTTTCATCCTTGCGCACGACAGCGTGCTGACGCTTGCCACACAACACAGGCATCCTGAGTTGACCTCATGGTGTGTTCATTGTTGTTGAGAGAAAGCTTGCTAGTTAAAAATGCGTGCGACATGCACATGTAGCACGAGCAATGGGGCTGTGCGTGCTGCCACACGCTCCTCCTCTGCGGAGCAATCCCGCGTTTTGGGGATGGCTTTACAAGCCTCTTCCTGCTCCCAATGGCCCACTCATGTGGCTGCCTGTCGGCCCCCTGCCGGCTTCTTATGAGATGCTGCCCGTTGAATCATGTGGTGTAGGACAAGACGAAGGACGTGGTGGCGCATGATGAGGCACAGGGGTGCTGTGCGTGCGCCACGGATCAACAGGATTTGACGCCCAAGGTCCAGCTGCCATCCCTGCACGTGCGCACGCCCTCCCCCCCCTACATCCGGCCCTCCACCCCGGGCACCTCGCCCACCCCAGGCCGCCGGCCAACCCCGCTGTGCTCGCCCGCTGCTACATCACTGTCCAGCGTGGGCCTGCGCAAGAGCAGCAGCACTCCACCACCTGCTGCTGTTGCTCCCGCTGCCAACGCCGCTGCGGCTGCGCCTGCCAAACCTCCTACCGGGGGGGGTGGGGCGGCGCCTGCAGGCCCCTCAGGGGCTAGAGAGCCAGGGCCCCTCGCTCGGGACCGAATTGGCAGCGGCAGCAAGTGGGAACCGCTGTGGGCGCGCAAGGTTGTCGAGGCAGCCGCCGCCGCGCTGTGCAGCGTGCGCTCCCGCGCGCCCAGTGCCGCTGGCGCGGCCGCTGCCTCCAAGGCGGGGAGCCCCACGGAGGGCGACGCGGCGGCTGAGGTGCAACCGCTGCAGCAACCGCCCATCCTCCCACCCTGCCGCACCGGCAGCGGTAACGACATGCAGCCGCCGGGCGCTGCCGCCCTGCCCAGCAGCCTGGACAGCAGCAGCAGCACGCCCACGGCCTTCCCAGTGGCCACCCTGCTGTCGCACTCCCTGCTGCAGGCCCTCAACTCCCCCAACGCACCTTGCTCTCCGCACGTGCTGCCGCCAGGCTGGATTACAGCCACCTGGCCAACAGCTGAGCAGCTGCAGGAGCTGCAGGAGCAGCAGCAGGAAGAGGAGGAGGGGCACGACCGCACAACCCCCACACATCCAGCAGCGCCAGCGGCGGAGGTAGCTCCTGCGCTGCCGCACGGGCTGGGCCTGCTTGAGATGGTGCAGGCGTGCACGGCAAGTGGCTGGAGCGCAGAGGGCCTGCAGCACCAGCTCGTGCAGCTGGTGAGCAGCCAGCCGGGGCTGAGCGTGGAGGATGTGGCGGCCTTGCTGCTAATGCACGTGCCCCAGGATGGCGGCACAGCCGCAACAGGGCCGCCAGCGAAGGCTGCGACACAGCCGGATCTTTACCCTGCTGTCAGTGCTGCCGCTGCTGCCGCTGCTGCCACAGGCACCACCAGCAACCGCAGCAGCAGCACCAGCATTGGCAGCTGCGCGCTGAGCAGCGGCAGCTTGCCCTTGCGCAGCAGCAGCGGCCAGCTCAGCAGCCGGCACAGCGGGCCGCTGCCGGCCAACGGCACAGGCCAACCCCCACGGGCCAACAGCTCTGAGCTCGCATGGGTAGAGAGCACCGGCGCATCCGCCGGGGACTGCTTGAGCAGCAGCGGCAAACCCCCCGTGCACAGCACCCTGCCCCACGGCCCTGCCGCCCCTGCAGCAGCACCCAAGCAAACACTGGAGCAGCTGCCCCGTGGCGCCACCCCTGTCCTGCCCGGGCTCATGAACCACGCGCCCATGGGCGACCGTGGTGCGCACGCAGCCGCCACGCCCTGGGACATCAGCCACCTGATAGGCCTGCTTGAGCAGCAGCAGCAGCAGCAGCAGCAGCAGCAGCAGGTAGGCCTTGGCAAGAGGCACTCGCCAGGGCCAACACAGCAGCAGCAGCCGCAGCAGCAGCGGCAGCTTGCGGACCGGGGCCTGGCAGGTCTGTGCGAAGGAAGCCTGCATGGGGGGCGGCAGCTGCTGGAGTGGATGGGCCAGCTGCAGCAGCAGCAGGAGCAGGCGCAGCGCCAGCTGCCCCTGCCCCTGCCCCACAACCTGGACGCGCTGCACAGCCTGCGCGTGCACGCGCCGCCGCCCTCACGGGTGTGCATGCCGAGGTGAGGTGGTGAGGGTTGGCGGGGGACTTGGTCAGAGGGTGGCTGGTGAGCGCGCACAAATGTGCCCACGCGTGTCTTTCTCGTGCCTGCGCAGATGCACACACGCGCGTGGGCCTGTGTGCAGTCAATATGAGCATGTGCGCATGATTGATTTTTGTAAGCACGTGGGCACCAATGCACACACGCGCGTGGGCCTGTGTGTAGTCAATATGAGCATGTGCACACGATTGATTTTTGTAAGCACGTGGGCACCAATGCACACACGCGCGTGGGCCTGTGTGCAGTCAATATGAGCATGTGCACACGATTGATTTTTGTAAGCACGTGGGCACCAATGCACACACGCGCGTGGGCCTGTGTGCAGTCAATATGAGCATGTGCGCATGATTGATTTTTGTAAGCACGTGGGCACCAATGCACACACGCGCGTGGGCCTGTGTGCAGTCAATATGAGCATGTGCACACGATTGATTTTTGCAAGCACGTGGGCACCAATGCACACACGCGCGTGGGCCTGTGTGCAGTCAATATGAGCATGTGCGCACGATTGATTTTTGCAAGCACGTGGGCACCAATGCACACACGCGCGTGGGCCTGTGTGCAGTCAATATGAGCATGTGCGCACGATTGATTTTTGCAAGCACGTGGGCACCAGGCGCCGCCGGCTGCCTTCTGGTACTCAAAAGCATTTGAGGCAGTGCAAGAGCCAAGAGACCGCCATGCCCCAGTGCACCACGTGGGATGTGCGACCGGCTGCTCTTGAACGCACGGCACCGGCATCCCCACAGCATCGTCGGCTGCTCTTGAACGCACAGCACAGGCATTCCCACATCATCGCCGGCTGCTCTTGAACGCACGGCACAGGCATTCCCACAGTATTGCCGGTTGCTCATGCGCACATAGTGTGCGCGTGCTGCTGTTGCTTGGCGCCAGGCGGCGGCTTGCATTTTGTGTCTGCGGGGCCCCTGCGTGTGCAGAGGCCTGCTTTGCTGGCTGCCGGCTCGCTGCTGATGTGCTGCTGGCTTCAGCTGCCGTTTTCAGTGCAGCGCTCCAGCTGCCGTTTCCATGCAGCCCAAAGCCAAGCCACCACGCACCACCATGCTCACAGGCCGCGCACCACCATGCTCACAGGCCGCGCACCGCCATGCTCACAGGCCGCCATGCTCACAGGCCGTGCACCACCATGCTCACAGGCTGGACCTGGATGCCCGGTCCGCTCTGCCTAGGCCTGACAGTCACAAGGGGTCCAGCTTAACTGCGAACCCCGCCGCCGTGGCTGCAACCCCCCTGCTCCCCAGCCCCAGCGGCTCCGCGTCTGCTACCATTACGGATGGCAGGATGGGCAAGGGGTGGGAAGACATGGAGGTGCGTGTGGCTGCTTTCGATGGGGCGCGGGCAAGCAACTGTGGCTTTTGAGGCTGCAGCGGCGTGGTATTTGTCTGGGAGTGCGTTTGAGGTGTGTGCACGGGCGCTGATGGGGCAGTGTGTGTGTGTGTGTGTGTGTGTGTGTGCATGCGTGTGGGCTGGGGGGTGTTGCTTAAGAGTGCGCTCAAGGAGCACACTGCTTTTTGCAAGAGCACACCAAGATGAGGGAGCCTGGTGCCTTTTGCAAGAGCGCACCAAGGCCCACAAGAGGTTTTATTCCTAGTGTTGGTCCATTCTTTCGGGAGGTTGTTGTGCCATGGTCCCCGACTGCCGTGGGCAGGGAGTGCAGATGTGGACGCTCTGGGGTCGCCCAAACAGAAGGCGTGCACAGACCGCGTGTGCACAGACTCTTGGTGCCCATATTACACTCCCCCATGCCCAAGCCAGAGCTAGCAGGGTTTCAGGCTGCCTTCTGTGACTTTTGTTTTGGGCTGGGTCGTCCTCTGGTCGCCTGCAACTATCATTTAACCTGATTGGGTACAGTTGGCTGATTCTGATGAGGCTGACCCACGTATGAAATCTAGCAGAGGGGTCATAAGGTGCATATGCCCTAGGTGGTCCCTTTTCCTTAATTGATGTAGGGAGTTCTTTTTACTGCCTGGATAGTTTTTTCCTTTCTTTGATGCAAGTGGTCTGCTGCACGGAGTTCTGTCACCTCCAGGACAGCCCAAGCCAGGTCAGTGGGAACAGGGCAGTGGTGCAGCAGGGCCCTGAGAATGGCTTTGTGACTCATGCACTTCACTAGCCGCCAACCGACATGCAACATGCCCTACATCCTGTGCAGGAATGTGTGAAGAATCGGGTATTCAACGTGTGTGAGACTTGTGCGCCCTACATAAAGGTGCGTGGAGCACAGGGTCTTAGAAGGAGTGCGCGCTCACAGTCTACCAAGTGTGCGCGCTCACAGTCTACCAAGTGTGCGTGCTCACAGTCTACCAAGTGTGCGTGCTCACAGTCTACCAAGTGTGCGCGCTCACAGTCTACCAAGTGTGCGTGCTCACAGTCTACCAAGTGTGCGCGCTCACAGTCTACCAAGTGTGCGTGCAAGACAAGGACCTGTCGCAACTGAGGGTGATATGCTAAACGTTTCAGCTTCAACCCAAGGCCACCTCTCGGGGCATACTGCAGTTTGCCTCTGCACTGATGGCCCTTGCCAGCTTTGCATTGCCCGCTGACCACATTGCAACAAGCACTCATCTTTCAAAGGCCATTGTTTGCCACTGCAAGCTAGAGCGCAGGCACAGTCAGCTCTTAAAAATTGTGCAGCGCACGCACCTGCATTCCTTGTGTCACACCCTGAAGAGCAAGGATGTGAAAAGCGCACAAACAGCTCCCCCGATGCAACTTGCAAGTGTTCATTTTAATGCTGGTGTGTGGTACCGTCTCGTACAATTCAATAACTCACAAACCGCTTCCCTGATGCAACTTGCAGGTGCACCACTTTGATGCTGGCGTGCGGCACTGGCTTGTACAATTGACGGTGCAGTTTGGTCAGGTGAGATCCCTTTTGCACGCAGGTGCACCACTTTGATGCTGGTGTCCAATGCATGTGCTTTTGCACACCACCCAATGCAATTATCCATGCACTTCAACCAACAGCATGCCCCAGCCTCTGTGATGGACATAAAGTTTGTGTGACAGCTGCGTATGCAGCTGCGTGACCGCAAGCAGGGTCTGAGAGGTGCACATGCAGCAATGTTGCAGCAGAAAAGAAAAAGAAAAGAGAGAGAAAGAAAAAGCAAAATCAATTTGCGCAGATGCAGTGGGCATCTATTGGCCTGAGTCTGAAGGCCTGACTAACCCTCTTTCATCATCATTGCACTGCAAACTTCCATATTTACCTTCTGCCAGGCACCGATCATGACTCATAACCTTGATCTGAGGTTGATTAGCGAAGCATTTGGGGTGCACGTCAGCACCCTGAACGAGGATTGTGGAGCTCTTCCCTGACTTGAGGGAGGGCATGTCATAATCAAGCTGTGCAAAGCTATAAGAGGACAGCGACACATATAGATCCGGGGTGCTGCCCACACAATGGGCTTGGACTTGTACCTTAACCTGCAGTTGCGGTGATCTCAATTTCCACGTATAAAGTTGCATGCATTCCTTACCTCCTTCACTCTTATTGCTTGCAGCAAGCAGCCATCAAAGGCCTGCACGCCATTGTCTCGGCCACAAACCTTGAAGGTGTGCGCAACATGCGCGCATTCATCACTACGCGCCTCATTGACCACTTTGAGCAGCTCGTGTTTCAGCAAGGTGAGCGCAGCCTGGCCTTCAAAATTGGCAATGCCTGTGCAGCAGCATGCATGGACATGCACATTTCCTCAACAATGACTTACCTTCCCTCTTGCCCTGTTGTCAATGCATGCTGCTGCTCGGATGCATGCACAGCTGCCTTGGACCATGCTGACCTTCAGTGTAGGTAGACCAGGTGACGATAAGGCAATACCAACAGCTAGACTGAGAAGTCTTTTGCACAATTGGCTGCCAGACATCTCAGCTGCCTTTTACCAATGCACAATGCATGGACCCCACTGTGTGCACAGCTTGCACGCTCGTGCAGACTGGCAAGATTCAAACTTTAAAGCTCAACTGACTTTACCTGGCAGAAGGCACGACAGAGGCCAAGCTTGTGCACAGCACAGTCAGGATATGGAGCACCTGCGCATTGCTCCTCACCGTGCGCTGGACACGTGGCTTGAGCGGTGTTTTGAGAGGAGTCTGATCGCATTGTACAACGATTCTGATCACACTGTGCACTGCCCCTGCATGCTCCACAGACCCCAAGAGCTACGCGCAGCACCGGCTGATGCCTGAGCAGCACCAGCTGCTGGTGGAGCTGGTGGAGTGCGGTGAGGGGCTGAAGTGGACGCACTTTGACCCCAAGGTGTGTGCGCGGGTAGTAGGCGTGCAGGCGGAGCAGCAGAGGCAAGCACACAGCGCGGCCCAAGCATGGCAAAGTTTGTGTGTCGGGGTCTGTGTGTGCTTGCGCGCATGTATGAGAATTATTGGCCTCACATAGAACGCCAGCAAAATGACACGCACCCAAGCATGGGGCTGGGCGACACTGTCTCCCCTTGCTTGTGGCCACCATCGTCTGTTACCCTGTGACCCACAGCAGACAAAGAGCACCGATGCAAAAACATGAGGCCGGGCTCCACAGCCCTGCCCCACTTGGAGGTGCAACTGTCTGTCCCGTGCACTGCACAAATGCAAGAGCACCAACTACCCTGTGACCTGTAAGACACAATGCGCTGATGCAAACATGCGGCTGGGCAGCAACAGGCAAAGGTGCCGCAGACAAAGGGTGCCACAGACAAAGGGTGCCACAGACAAAGGATGCCAAAGACAAGGGTGCCAAAAACAAGTGCCAAAAACAAGAGTGCCAAAGACAAAGGATGCCATAGACAAAGGGTGCCACAGACAAAGGGTGCCACAGACAAAGGGTGCCACAGACAAAGGGTGCCACAGACAAAGGGTGCCAAAGACAAGGGTGCCAAAGACAAGAGTGCCACTGCACGTGGGACGTGGTGCAGTGCACAAATGCAAGAGCATGCGAGCATGGGGACCTGCAGGGGTTACACAGGAGGTCTGCGTCTGCCAGAGATTTGGGGCGCTGCCTGGTTTGAGGCTCAGTGGGTGGCTGTCACGGGCACCTGTGTGGTTTGTGTGGCTGCAGGTGCTGGAGACCGTCCGTGATCTGTGCCCGGAGTACACGCGCTCTCGCCTGGAGCGCCTGTCTGCGCGGGAGTTGTCAACAGTCAAGGCAAGCGTGCCGGCAAACTCGCAAGCACACCACCGCACTTGCAAGCCCCACCGAGCTGCCACGCTCGCCCTAGTGTTGCGCACAGGCACGCTTGCAAGCAACAGCCAAGGCCATCGAACGGCTGCGCAAGTTCCATGGCTGTACTGGCCCAGTGCCTTGTCTGCAATTTGGTACAAAATGACGGTTGCTGTAAAGCTTGTGTGCACATGTGTGCATTTGCTGCTACTGCTGCTGCGGGAAATGATGCTGGTGCTGATGGTGCTGGTGCCACTGTTGCTGCTGTCCCCACAGAACGTGCCCGCCTACATCTTCACGCTCCTGTCGAAGAAGGGCAAGACCGCCAAGCAGGCGGCCGCTGCCAAGGGCGCAGTGGAGAGCGCCCTGGCGCGCTTCCCTGACGCCCGCCCCCCCTCCTCCTTCTCGCCCCGCACGCCCCCCCGCGCTGGCCC
>LFIK01004305.1_pt1 | contig 11519 bp, 14 predicted proteins | sample 643401 | NCBI WGS metagenome assembly LFIK01 (sample SAMN03777447, study PRJNA286221) | soda lake metagenome | biome: soda lake; feature: Kulunda steppe; material: water; isolation source: sample T5-Br brine of Lake Tanatar-5 | place: Russia: Kulunda steppe | collected 2010-07 | reverse complement strand
GTGTGCTACCTCATGGTGTGCTGCCTCATGGCGTGCTACCTCATGGCGTGCTACCTCATGGTGTGCTGCCTCATGGTGTGCTACCTCATGGCGTGCTGCCTCATGGTGTGCTGCCTTGTGGTGTGCCTCCTTCCAGGCCTCCGCCGTGGGCTGCCCCCCTTGCCTGTGTGTCCTTTTTCAGCCTGACTTTGTCACACACAAATGGACACGCTCTGCGTAGGCCGAGTGCTCCCGGGGCTGCTTGAGGCACCTGCTCCCTTGCCCACTTCCCGCTCATGGAGAGTTTTGTGCTTGGCTGGCCCTGCGCGCGCAGGTCGAGTTCTTTCAGGGCTACTTGGGGCAGCCTCCCCAGGGGTTCCCCGAGCCCCTGGCCTCCCGCGTCCTCAAGGTGCGCAGCTGTCCTTGTATAGCTGTCCTCAAGGTCCTTGTATAGCTGTCCTTGTATAGCTGTCCTTAAGGTCCTTGTATAGCTGTCCTCAAGGTGTTAGTTGTCCTCAAGGTGCGCAGCTGTCCTTGTATAGCTGTCCTTGTATAGCTGTCGTCAAGGTGTATAGCTGTCCTTGTATAGCTGCCCTCAAGGTCCTTGTATAGCTGTCCTCAAGGTGCGCAGCTGTCCTTGTATAGCCCCTGGCCTCCCGCGTCCTCAAGGTGCGCACGTGCTGGAGCGCACGCACGCACGCAGCTGTGCGCAGTCCAAACAGCCAGCCCGCTTTTGGCTAGCTCGCTCAGGGCTTGCCCACCATCATCCACAGCCTCATTTGTGCCTCGCACCCTACAGGAAGGCATGTGCGGGCGTGTGTGTGCTTGGGTTGGTGCAACAATCTCTCAGCAAGGGGTGAACATTGGTCTTTGTGTTGCGTGCTCAGCACTGGCCCACCCACCATCACTGCTCGCTGCCCCGCTTGTGCCTTGCACCTTACGAGGGTGGGTGTGTAAGGAACACTATGAGAAGGGTCTTTTAATGGGCTGGCCGGGCAACGATCCTGGTAAATGAACTGGCCTGACCCCAGTCCAGCCCGAAGCCTGAGCCTGGTGGTTGGTTATGTAGCCGGAGGTGATCTGGTGATCAAGGAAAGCCTGGTTTCGTTACAGGGTGAGTGAGTGCATTGGGTGTGCACCCAGGAAGCACAAGGGTTGTGTTGTGTTGTGTGCCCATGGTTGTGCGCGCCTGTGGTGCGCGTGCAGGGCAAGCCCACCATCACTGGCCGCCCTGGCGCCAGCATGCCGCCCATGAACCTGGAGGCCCTGGAGTACCAACTCAAGTGGGTGGCGCGTGCGCGTGCGTGTCTCATCTGCGTCTGTGCATGCTGTGTGTGCACGCGTGTGCGTCACGTGCTGCCAGGCCGTGCAAGGCAACCTTTTCAAACAGAGATGGCAAAAAATGTTGGGTGTTTGTGCACAAGCGGACCATGCACGGCGCATGCATGCATGTGCGTGTGTGTGCCATGTTGATTTTGTATATGCAGTGGTTTGCTTCTTGCACTGTTTGTTATGGGTGCTGCGCGTGCCACAGTTGCGTGCAGGCTGCATGGACCTGCAATTGCGCTCGCATGCGTGTGGGATGTGTACTTTTAGCTGATGCCAATGATTCAGTGCAATGATAGGTTGAAGGCTGTGCTTTTGGTAGTTACCCATAAGCTATAGGACACCGATGGCACAGTTCACTTGCCTCAACATGCCCCAAAATCTTGAGCAAAGGAAAGCTTGTAGACTTCTGGGAGCTGAAAGTGTCCTTGCCCTTCACATGCGCATGCGCGCGCACACACACGCACACACACACACAAACACATACACACACACACACATGCATGCATCGACACCCACAAGCCGCAACCCCCCAACTCTACTGTGCCTCTGCAGGGAGAAGTATGGCACCATCTCCAAGCAGGACGTGCTCAGCGCAGCCATGTACCCCAAGGTGTGCGTGTGTGCGCACGCGTGTGTGTACCATATCCGAGCCATTTCTGAGCTGGAATTGCTGGGCATGACCTTGCATTCTATAGTGTGTGTGCATGTAGATGCATGCGTGCGTGCATACCATCTCCAAGCAGGACTTGCTTGACGCAGCCATGCACGAAGGGGTGTGTGTGCATGCGCGTGTGCATGTATGTGCACATGTGTAGATGTGTGTGTCTGTATGCAAGTGCACCCATATGTATATGCGTGTATGTGTGCATGTATGGGCATGTGTGTAAATGTGTGTACGCGTGTATGTATGTGCTCATGCATGTGTGCGTGTTTGCATGTGCATGCGTGTGTGTATGCGGACATGTTTGTACGTGTGTGTGTATCCGCAAGCGCATGTACGCATGTGTGTATGCACACAAGCGCTTGTACGTATGTGTGCATGCGCACACGCGTGTGAACATGTGTGCATGTGTACGTGTGTGTGAACGTGCATCTTACAGTTCATGGCACGATGGACATCGCGAATGATGGCGCAATGGGCAATGCTTCTTTTGATCTATTGCCAAGAGAAGATAAGGCCTCTAGTCACATCAACTGGTTGTGCCGCTACACCACGAGGCACATGAACGCGTGCACACATGTGCATATACACAAGTGCACGTCTTCCAGCTTAATTACTCTGGCTTGTGCAAGGGGTTGCACACAAACACACGCGCACACGGCACACATGAGTGCTGGTCTTTGATGGTTGCAAGGAGCTCCATCTCAAGTGAGGTGACCTGATCAATCTCCCAGTAGTTGCACACATGTGCGTGCAACACAACACGCACGCGCATGCGCAGGTGTTTGACGAGTACAAGTCGTTCCAGCTCAAGTATGGTGACCTGATCGAGCGCCTGCCGACGCGTGCATTCCTTGCGCCGCTGGAGGAGGATGAAGAGGTGGAGGTGGAGTTCTCCAAGGGCGTGGGCGCCACCATCAAGTACAAGGCCATGGGCGAGCTGCAGCCCAATGGTGGGTTGCATCAAAAGCATATTATGTGTGTGCGCGTGCATGCACACGCGAGCCCGCTTGCGGCCCGTGTGCGCTGCGCGTACTGTGTGCGCTGTAGGTTGCATCAAAAGTATATTATGTGTGTGCGCGTGCATGCACACGCGAGCCCGCTTGCGGCCCGTGTGCGCTGCGCGTACTGTGTGCGCTGCAGGTTGCATCAAAAGCATATTATGTGTGCGCGCAGACTACACGCGAGCCCGCTTGCGGCCTGTGTGCGCTGCGCGTACTGTGTTCGCTGTAGGTTGCATCAAAAGCATATTATGTGCGCGCAGACGTACATGCGAGCCCGCTTGCGGCCTGTGTGCTCTGCGCGTACTGTGTGCGCTGTGGGTTCTTTCCAACATGTGTGTGCGCGCGCATGCACACGCGAGCCCGCAGCCCGTGTGCGCTGTGCATACCGTGTGCGCTGTGGGTGTACGTGTACATCTGAGCGTCTGAAGCCTGTGTGCACGTGCATGTGTCTGTCTCCTGTTTGTGCACTGTGTGTATCCTGTGTGCACTGTGTGTATCCCGCGTGCACTGTGTGCGGACTATGTGTGCACTGTGCCCTATGGGTTTCCTGTGCGCTCACACGCAAACGCAAAGATCAACAGCAAGCCCGATACAAGGACAGGTGCGGCCAGGCAGAGTGGGCTGCTTTCTGCGCCCCTGTACCACCATGCGTGTGGGCTTGGGTGCGCACATGCATGCAAGTGTATGCTCGCGTGTGCATTTGCGTGTCAGTGGGTGCATGTGCGCATGTGTGTGTGTGTGTGCGTCCATGTGTACATTTGCATGTACGGTGCGTAGGCGTGTATGTGCACATGTGCATGTGCGTACGTGTGTGTGCGTCCATGTGTACATTTGCATGTACGTGTGCGAAGGCGTGTATGTGCACGTGTGCATGTGCGTATGTGTGTGTGTGAGCGTCCATGTGTACATTTGCATGTACGTGTGCGTAGGCGTGTATGTGCACGTGTGCGTGTGCGTATGTGTGTGTGTGTGAGCGTCCATGTGTACATTTGCATGTACGTGTGCGTGTGCGTGTGTATGAGTGCACTTTGGGCCCAGCACAGCCCACCCCTGGGGCTTAAAGTCGTGCCCTTCCATCTCTCATTGCAGGAGATCAAGCTCTGCCTTGTGACGTGTATGCGGGTGCTACTGCCACTGATGCTGATGCTGATGCTGATGCTGATGCTGATGCTGATGCTGCTCCGGGCACTGAGCACATATGTTTGAGTGCCTCTGGCATCACGATGGGCTGTCTTCTCGTATGACAATGCACTCATTCATGCACAGCAACGCACTCTTCCATCCATGACGAGGCCTTTGGTCTCTGGAATGACGATGCACTCATCCGTCCCGTGTGCGCAAACTAGCAAATCGGTGCTCACCTGTGTGGCACCTGTGTGGCACACGCAGGCAAAGCGTGGGGAGCCCCTTTCACTCGTATGGGTTGGCACGCACGCATGTGGCACGTGCAGGCAAAGCGCGGGGAGCCCCACTCACTCTCATGGGTTGGCACGCACGCATGTGGCACGTGCAGGCAAGCGTGAGGTGTTCTTCGAGGCCAATGGCGTGCCCCGTGTGGTAGAGGTGGCGGACACGCGCGTGGAGCAGTCTCTGGGCAAGAAGGCTATCAGGGAAAAGGCAGAGGTGCGTCCTTGTGTGTGTGTGTGTGTGTGTGTGTGCACTGATGTGTGTTTACCTTGCTGCATGTGCATGCACGTAACTGTGTGCACTCACTTGCAGTTGCAGGTGTCCTTGCCTGCCAGGCATGTCTGCTGTGCTCCCGGCTCTGATGCGCATCCACCGAGCACTGCAAAACCAGGCTTGCCGCAGTGCTTGATGCGTGCACCTTGCCCTTGACTGCGTGTGTCTGCTTCTGCAGATTGAGGTGCTGGGCAGCGTGGGCGCGCCAATGGCAGGCACAGTCATTGAGGTGCAGGTGCGTGAGAGCATGAGGGGTGTGAGCCATTGCGTGAGAGCACATGAGAGGTGTGAGCCATTGGGCGCGGCGCGAGGAGGGAGGGGACAGGTGGGGTGCTGGAGGGGCTGTGGGCAGTTTGGGAGGGTGGGGTGACAGATGGAGGCTCGGGAGGGTGTGTGTGTTTATGTTTGGGGGGGATTCTTTTGTGGAGGCAGGCAATGTAAGAAGGTGTGGATCGCTTGCAGGAAGGGGGGTTCTGTGGAGGACAGCGGAGACCCCAGAGAGTGATGTCAAGCTTGGCAGCCAGAGAGGCAGCACCACTCTCTGCGAGCATGCTGCTTGGTGCTGTTTGCAACCCGTAGGCTCACGCTTGCGTCCCTCGCGCGTGCACGCTCGCACGCGCTCACACACGCTCTGGTCACACTGCCTGTGCACATGGACTTGGAGGCCCACTCTTTTCGTGCAATGTTGGGTAGAAGCGCCGGCCAATACCGTCACCGGCCCAGTGCTGGGTCGGCTAATGCCACTTTGGTGATACCCCCCTCTGCTGTGCTGTGTTGCGGAGGAGGGTCATGGGCATGGGCTAAAGGCGGAGGGTGAGGAGACTCTTGGGCACTAGTGAAGGGTGATGACACCTCCCTACTGTGCTATGTAGCAGAGTTGGAGGGCTTGCACCTCATCCTTTGGGCCATCTTGCGCACCCCACCAACCACCCGCTGCGGCTTTTAAGCTCGATTGATGACCATCAATGCCCTTGCATTTTGTCTGTTGCGCGCGCGCGCTGCCTGCGCCTGCACAGGTCAAGCCTGGGGCCAAGGTCACCGCAGGACAGCAGCTGGTGGTGATGAGCGCCATGAAGATGGAGACCGTGATCTGCGCGCCCGTCACGGGCACCTGCACGCAGGTGTGTTTTTTTTCCATCAGGAGATAGATCATTTTTTATTGCCAGGAACCAGGTGTGTGTTTCTCCAGGGTGTGCTGGGCGCATTCTTGCGGGCGTGTGGGTGGGTGTAGGTGTGGGTGTGGGTGTGGGCTTGCGCTTGCTTGCGTTTGTTTTGTTTTGTGTTTGTGCGCGTGTGCATTCAATCCCTGCTTTGTGTTGTTTGTGTGTGTGTGCGCGTGCAAGCTTGTGTGCACTCGATCACACACTCAGGAGCAGGTGGCGGTGAAGAAGAAAAAACGAAAGACACCTCAGACAACTGTGTGTTTGGGGGGGGGGTATGTATGCCATCTAGGAGCTAAAAACATCCTGGACTTGTTGTGCTTCAGCACAATTGCACATCGACATGCGTGCACGGGCCCTCTCTGCTTGTAGGTGGCAGTGGAGAAGAACGACACTTTGGAAGCCGGCGACCTCGTCGTGTATGTGGAGCCAGAGACGCCAGAGGTGGCCGCAGTCTGAGGAGTGCGCGGCTATAGGGCTTGACAGGCGGCCACTGCCAGGCAGGTGCAGCCCCTCTTGGTGGAAAACCTCGTAGGCGGCCACAGCCGAGTGACAGGCCCGCAGTCCCAGGCCGACCCCTGAGCAGAGGCCACGCTCTCTCTGAGGAAACCTGCAACGCAGCCGCGCATGGGGAGCCGCACGGCACAGCTACTCCCCCCTCTGTGTGCTCCGCTCTACTACCCCTGCCTGTTTGTCGCGGGCACTCGTTGGGGAAGGGTGGGGGGGCTGAGAGCGCCAGCACAGGGGTCCAGGGCGCGATTGCGTGTGCAGGCTGAACACTGCTCGAACCTGCATGCGCTCAGGGCCTCCTGCAATGGTGGGGTCAGGTGGGGCTGCTTCAGAGGGGGGGCCTCCAGCGGTGGTGTCCCCAGGAGAAGTGGGCGCCCGAGGGTTTGTCGCGACCATGCGCACGAGTGCATGCACTCACACGGGCGTGCGTAGGTGGTGTGTGTGTGTGACCTGATTCCCCTGCCTGTGTGATCACTGTGCCAAGCGCGCGACATCCTCTCTGGCGATGCAATCAATGGTTGAGCGAGCACTCAGGTGAGCGCACGCGCAAGCGCTATGCGGCGTGGCGAGGCACAGGGCCGAGCCCAGCCCACAATTCTGGCTGTTGCCCAAGCGGCCCTGGCCTGCCCTGTGTAAGAGTGTGCAAGGCCTGAGAAGCTTGCAAGCGCATGTGCACATGAGCGTGTGTGGATGTGTATGACCACATCGTCCGTACGATTGCTGGACCAGGACACACGGGGTTGCAGCAGTGCTGGTTGGAGTTTGTTTCCTGCATGTAGACAGCTGTTTGGACTGTTGGTGTTCAGAGTTTACTGAGTAGCTGCTGCAGGGGGAAATTGTGGTGGGTTCCATGGAAATACAAGACGTGCCGTGACCCGTTTACAGCTTAGAAGTGGTGATGATTCTTGGGTTATAAGACACTCATAAGTGGCATTGGCTGCAGCAAGGCATCCTGCTTTGCTTGCTTTTGTGGGTGCTGGACAGTCAGTTCGTTTGGTACAGAAGCAATTCGAGCTCTGAGGCCATTGTCCCTGTACACTAATGTGAGCCTGGGTGTGCAAGCTGTGGACCATCCATAACAGGCTTCACTTCATGCTAGAATTTATCTATGTGCGTAACTATGAATCGCAAGCTGCTGTGATACATGCATGAACCCCTGCTTTTGGAAAGCTGGCGTCTGTTCTTCGTCTGCTGATATTCAAATAGAGTGTAAGCCTGTATTTGGTCAGTGCTTGGACACCAAGCAAAAAGGAACCGACTTTTGAAGAAGATAAAGGGTAAGGGCTATGTAGCTGGAACAGAAGGCTGCTGTCAGCTGGCTCCCTCAGTGACTTCAACATGCCTAGTCAATTGTCTCATACACGGATCATCAGAATTAGGCCTTCAGTTAAGAAGTGCGACTGCCAACCTGCTCATAAAAAGAGCAATTCATGAAGAACAGAACTTCCATGAAGGAAAATTAGTTTTGTTCTGGTTTAAGACAGCAGACACAACATGAGATCCTATCTGAGTAAAACGAGGAGCAAATTTGCTGTAGAGAGCAATGGAAGATAAAATGATGCTCAACCTGAATATTATCATTTGCCGCACATTGTGGAACACATGTGATTCCAGGTATATGTCTTATAGCGAAAGGTTTGAACACAACCTACATCATAATGTAATACATCTAGCTCAGCAGGCTGTTGTAGCTGCACATGCAGGAAAAGATGAAAAGTGTAGCAATGCAGGTTGCAAAGAATATCAGAAATGTCTTAGGTGAGCAGGTGCTAGTAATCGATGCGTGAGCCTCTGACTGAATTCACACAAACAAGACTGACTCACTACCCAAGAGAAGCATCAGATGCTTGACAATTCGTCTTTGTGGAAATCACAAGTATCAATGTCGGGAGCACTTCATTCTGCAGAAGCGTAGGATTTAACAGGCTGCAGAAAGAGGAAATAAAGTTCAGGACTTATGTGTCTGTCTCAACCGGCAGGTTTCTTCTATGTGTCTACTTTCCCTGCTACTTTCCTGAGCCAGAACAACAAAAAGCTTTACTCCTTCCTTCATGCACTACAAGCTTTTTATGAGCAGTCACACTTCTTGACTGAAGCCTTCTCTTGTAAGCCCCTTGTGAACCCCTTACTGTCTTTTGTGAGCAGGCCAGCAGTCGCATACCTCGACTGAAGGCCATTCGCAAATCCCTTTTTTTAACCCTGCTGCATGCACCAAAGACTTTTCCACCGTCCAAAAGAGAGAGGCCAACATCATTCCACGATGTATACTATACATTTAGTAAAACATTGAATCATTTGCATGATGCGAATCAGGCAGGTTTGAGATAGTCTGCACCAACTCGGTTAGACCATGGTGGCTTTGCTTTTATGGAAAACCTTATGCTCGTACTGACAGTCTAACCTATCTTTACCAATTGGCTTGCCAATGGATTCAAATAATAAATGACAGCCGCTCAGCAAAAGTAAGGTATGTCAGTTTCTGTAGGAATGCCCAACAAAGGAAAGTATCTACTCGGTTCAACAAAATGACATGCAACAAAGAATCTGAGAATGTACGCGTCGAAATTGGAATGCACTTAATCATAAAAAACACTCAATGTCGGGCACCATTACACAATAACTTGCCTGCTGCCACCAACTCAAAGCATGCGCACCATGAGCAAAAGCAAACAGTACGAGGGCCGCAGACACACCACTTTCCACAATAGAAGGAGATTGCAGTGAAGTCCACATTCCCCACCAATGAGAAAGTCCAGTGTCCTACGTAATGAGTGCCCTGTTGTAGCTACCTCTAATAATGACCATGCCGTGTGCGCAAGTTACAGATAAAATGCTGTAGGCAAGGTTCTTGGCAAGGGGCTCACACAAGCACCTGTGTATGATAGCTAAATTGACAAACCCCCTTCCATACCTGAGCCCCCCCCCCGTCCTCCATGCATTTCAAGGGCTGCACGCCACAAGGTCCTGGGTATGACAAGCCGCACAGCAGCAAACAACAAAGGGAAGAGAGGAAGCAGCAGAGGCCATCCAGGGGCTGCATGCCACACACTACCAACTACCAACTAAGTAACCACACAGCGGCGCAGCCCGACCACTGGTCGCTGCCACGCTCGTCATGGACCAGGTCACCTGAGCGCCGGCTCGTGCGCACCCGTACGAACCCCGCCTATGGCCCCCTATAAGGGCAAAGCTAGCAACAGCCGCTGCGGCCGCTGCAGCAGTGCACCAGGCGTGCAGGACCAATGCAGCTTCCTCCAAGCATCCCCGGCTTCCCAGGCCCGACCAGCATCTCCCCGCCTGCAGCCTGCCTGCCTGCCTGCCCGCCTCTCCACACCCTCAACCACTGCCTGTTGGGGGGACATGTCAGGAGGCGCTGCCTTCCCGCTTGCCAGCCTCGTTGGTCCGTGTATGGGGGCGCCGCACCTGGGGGCGCCGCACCTGCAGGCAAGGGCCGTGTGTGTGTTCGTGTGTCTGAGCATTTGTGTGTATGCGTGCCAAAGTAGCTGACAAAAAATCAAACAGTGTGTCAGCTTTTTAAGGCCAGCAACAGGTGGGTTACTGCATGCCCACGGGCACAGCTGCCCACACCACAGCTTCATAGTAAGACACGGGCACAGCTTCATAGTAAGACACGGGCACAGCTGCCCACACCACAGCTTCATAGTAAGACCGCACTGAGTGCATGCCTGCGCCGCATCGCCCCCTTCCCCTCGCATTGACCCACACGCACCCACTTCTACCCCTATTGGGGTCCAGAGACTCCCTTGTGTACACCCAAATCTGTGCAGACACACACGCGACCCTGTGCACACAGTGCAGAGACTCCCGTGCGCACACCCAAAACCTTCACAGACACACACACACACACGTGACCCTGTGCACACAGTCCTGCACACATCTGCACCTGCACCCCCCACCTGCGGCCCCAGCCCCAGCCGGATGTCGCGCTGCTGCTGCTGCAAGCGTGTCGCCGCGGACCCGCCCTTCCGAGGCACGGGCGACCAAGCCCCAAAGTCGTTCCGCTCGGCATCGCTGTCGTCGCTCTCATCCAGGTCAGCACTCCTGCAAGCACGCGAGCGCATGCTTTTGCTTGTGTGTGCATGCGTGAGCGAGCGTGCATAGGGGGGCGAGAGCACTTGGACGTCTGTGCAGGATGGCGCCAGAGGGGCGAGTCCCTAGGGTACAGCCCCACAAGCTTTGCTTTGCGCTTCGCGCAGAGGCAGCGCTGCAACAAGGCAGGTAGGCACGCAGAAATGACGCCAGGAAGCTCAAGGGTGAATGTACCTACGCAGCATTCTTACCGATGTTGGTGCTGGTCTGGTGATATGCACGAGATACACATGCGCGGTATCCAGCGACCCCACTCATTCACCTAACCCAGTCTGTTGATGAAGCGGGTGGGTGTATGAACTAAGCAACATTCATCGCCTGCGCAAGGCCTGAGCAGCATGCCCCACCTGAACCCTCTGCTCCCGGCCTGCCGCCTTTGGTGGCCTGAGCTGCCAGCGCTCGCGCCCCGGAGGCCGCCTGGAAGCAACATACGCCAGCACATGCACAGCGGTGGTCAGTTGCAAAGTGGGAGCAGCAACAGCAGCAGCAGCTGTCAGGAGCAGCAACATGAGCTACGCTTTAGGCCACTGAGGCAGCAACATGAGCTACGCTATAGGCCACGGGGGCGGGGGCCTGCTGGCGGGGGGGCACATCTTACATCTTTGTGCATGTGTGCACGTTAGTGGTTGCACATGTGCGCGCGCACGCGTGTGTCTGCGCGTGCTTGAACATGTGCGTGCACGTGAACGTGTGCGCGCGCGTGCGTGCATTTGCAAGTGCCAAAGAGTGCATGTGCGCGCGCCTGAGCACACCACGGGCAAACCCCCACCCATGCCCCAAGCTCCTTGCCACCCTGCACCCTTTGTGCGCTCACCTCGCGCAGACTGCTTCCCCCCCGGCAGCTGCATCTCCGGAGCCGCCAGATCGGCCTCCGTGCCACCGCGGCCCATGCGGGGCGCTGGGACCATGCCTCGGATATCCGCATCCTCTACGCACATGCGTGAGCGTTTGTGTGCATGTGTGTGTGTGTGTGTGTTGGGGTGCGCGTGTGTGGGATGTGTGAGGTGTGCGTGTGGACGGTGCACCCTCTGCGCACGTGTGCATGTGCAAGTGTGCAAATCACGTGCGTGTGTGTGTGTGTGTGTG
>LFIK01004304.1_pt1 | contig 11520 bp, 14 predicted proteins | sample 643401 | NCBI WGS metagenome assembly LFIK01 (sample SAMN03777447, study PRJNA286221) | soda lake metagenome | biome: soda lake; feature: Kulunda steppe; material: water; isolation source: sample T5-Br brine of Lake Tanatar-5 | place: Russia: Kulunda steppe | collected 2010-07 | reverse complement strand
TCTCTCTCTCTCTCTCTCTCTCTCTCTCTCTCTCTCTCTGTGTACTCAGCACCCCCAAGGCCTCCCTCCACGCGCGGCTTTTGATGATGATGTTGATGGCGATGATGATGGTGGTGGTGGTGATGATGATGCTTGCTGCCCCAGTTTGGAGATGCACCACAAGGGGACCACAGCACGCACTCTGAATGGCACGGCGCAGCGGACATTCCAGATGCGATTCGCGGCAGTGCACCCCTTGGGCTTTGCTTGCTGCGCCGAGCGCCACGCACACAAGTTGCTCCTGCACGCCTGGGTGTGTGTACGCAACCACAGGGCAGGGCTGTGCGAGGCGCGTTTGGGCGCGAGGCAAATGCGTCGACGGCTGCCGCGCTGCCGCCTGGCCAACGGCCTGCTAAGCGCACTCAGCGGTGCGTGGGGGCGTGCTCGCCTGTGCGTTGCCTGCCTGCGCCTTTTCGCATTGCCAACATGTCATCTGCCGGGCAGCTGAGCGCTGCAGGCAGCAGGGTGCTGGGCAACAGTGTGCTCGACATTTGCTGGGCGACAGACTTTTGAGCAAAAGGACAGAGCAAATGGACAGAGCAGAGCCCAAAAGGGCTACAGAGGCCCAAGCGCATCGCTTAGGCCTTGAGGGTCTGTTCTTTGCAAGGTACTCTGTACATGTGACGCATGATGCACACCTGGCTGACACTTCTCACACACACCTGGCTGACACATCTCATGCGCACCTGGTTGACACATCTCATGCGCACCTGGCTGACACATCTCATGTACACCTGGCTGGCACATCTCATGCACACCTGGCTGGCACATCTCATGCACACCTGGCTGGCTCATCTCATGCACACCTGGCTGATGCATCTCATGCACACCTGGCTGATGCATCTCATGCACACCTGGCTGACACATCTCATGCACACCTGGCTGACGCATCTCATGCACACCTGGCTGACGCATCTCATGCACACCTGGCTGACGCATCTCATGCGCACCTGGCTGACACATCTCATGCGCACCTGGCTGACACATCTCATGCACACCTGCCTGACGCATCTCATGTCTTGCCTGCTGTCCTGCTGGCGCATGTGATGCATAGATATGATGAGTCGGGCCAGAAGACACGGTACTTTGCAGATGACGACGCTGTGGACCTTGATACGCTGGTACGTGCACGCAGTGCAGCAGCCTGTGTTGTGGCTGGTGGCCAGACTCATGAATCTGTGCTTTTGAAGCCAGGACCCAGGACACCACTGCATGCATCCTCATGGCAGCATCTCATGCCTGTGTTGCCTCAGTGGCTCTGTTTTACGACCACCAATGCACTTTTGCGGCCAAACACTTTGATCGTGACCATTCTGTTGTGACTGTTGTGACTGTTGTGACTCGCTCACTACAATGTGGCACAAATAGAGTGAGTTTGTTGTGAGATCAAGTTGTAGCTGCAAGTTTGCTTACTGAACTGCCTGAGACTAGGCGGTTGTCGCTGATATGGCCTAAATTTAATTTTTGCCTTCCTTGACACTCTCATTCCATAGTTGTGATTCGTCGTCTCTGTCTAAGTACAATAGTCATGATGTCTAGAGAAACAGAGCAATAACGCCTTCAACAGGGCCATGATTGCCATGCAATGCTTCTTGTTTGCTGCGCGCATTTGTACTTGCCGCCCAGGTGAAACGCACCAAGTACGGGGATGACATAGATGCTGACATGGACAGGACAGTCACAAACAACATCATGCGCAAGCAAGGGTGCGTGCAGCCGGATATGATTTGATTGTCGTGCTCATGCGCGTATGCCTGGATCTGTGATCGCGCGCGTAAGCTAGTTTGTGTGTTGAGGAGTGAGCGCCGGAGTTGAAGAGTGTTAAAGAGTCCTGGAGCATCCCTGCAATCAGCCAGACGCGCTTTTGACCAGCCTCCCAATTTTTTCCCGCAATTAGCCAGCCATGCTCATGACCAGCAGCCATGCTCATGACCAGCATGACCAGCCATGCGCATGACCAGCATGACCAAAAGCCATGCTCATGACCAGCAGCTATGCGCATGACCAGCCATGCTCATGACCAGCAGCCAAGAATGTTTATCACCATTGCCTGTTTCGAACAAACCATTGCTCCTGGTGACCTGGTTTGGCGGGGTGTTCTGCTCAGGTTCAAGGCCAATGAGCTGGATGTGGATGATGAGTACGACCACGATGCAGGCATAGAGGTGCGCTTGCATGGGCTCAAGGATGCGGGCATGGTGGAGGGTAGCATGCAGGGTGACACACACATCCTGCGCAAAAAGCCAGGCAGCGCACTCCTTTGTGCGCAGCTGCGCAACAATGGACTCAGCAGGTGCGTGCGCACGCATCCTGTGCAGAAAGCCAGGCAGCACATTCCTTCGTGCGCGGCTGCAAATCAATGGACCCTGCAGGTGCATGCACACGCACCGGGGGAGAAGCTTAGCCGTTGCTGCTGGTTGGCTGCCAGCCAAGCGACCGCATACCATCAACACCGTGTATATGACCATGCACTCCTGCATGGGGCGCAGCTAAGAACACTTGCTGCGGAAGTTATGAGTTTCTTGTGATAAACTGGCCCTTGGCCCAATTCATGTACTGGTCAGTCCCGAGTTCAGCTCAAGCATGGGCATGATGATAAGCTGGGATAAGCTGGGTAACGGGTGGTGCTCCGCTGATCAAGGGCGGCCTGGCTTCGTCACATGAAGCATTGTTTGTTTGGGAGCATTCTGCTTTTGAAAGGCAGAGGAGCGCTGTGCAACAAGGTGTGCCCATCAACCATGTATGGTGTGCATTCAGCAATATGCACACGCAATTGTGTCATGGTGCCAATGCAGCCCCATCCAGCTGGCACGCATGCGGAGGAGTGCATGATGTGCTGCTTACACCTCCGCAGCTGCTGCCCTTGCAAAGCGCTGTAAGGGGCGCGCGGGCTTGGTCCAGCGCTGGCTGCTGACCTTTTGCAGTGCCTGCGCACATGGTCATGCACAGCCGCACAGCTGTGCCTGCCATCGTGTCTGAAAACGTGATGACACCATATGCTCGTGGTCCTGCGCAGCTGTACGAGTCGCGGCACCGGAAAGGAACAGTGGAGCAGGCCGCGGCCCGTGAGCGCGCCCGCCAGGTGGCGCAGGTGCAGCGCGCCCAGAAGCTGGAGGACCAGTGCCTGTACTGCAAATCAAGTGAGTGGCACAGTGCATGATAGGACGACCAGCGCAGTGCATAATACGGAGTCGGGGGCAGCGCGCCCTTCTGCACCAGTGCATTCCTTGCCTGGCCTCCCTCGGCACCTGTGCCCGTCAACCCCCTCTTTGCACACACAAACACACATCTCTGTGGACACACACGTTTACATGCGTGCGCGCCGAACACAAGCAGGTGAGCGCTGTTGTGGACACACGCTCACGACTGCAAGCTCGCATACACACACGTAAGAACGCGCACGTTTGCACACCTGCAGACCCGCGCCGCCCTGTGCACCTCACTGTCTCCGCCGCCCCCACGTGCTACCTCATGCTGCCGCCCCGCGGCAGGCTTGTGCCTGGCCACTGCTGCCTGGTTCCCAACGACCACCTGCCAGCCATCCGCCAGGTGCGCGCGCAAAGGGCAGCTGCGTACGTGTACAAGTCGCTGATGTGCGTTGATGTGCGCATGGGACAGCTGTGTGCGTGCGTCAGTCGCTGATGTGCGCTGATGTGCGCATGGGGCAGCTGTGTGCGTGCGCGAGTCGTTGGTGTGCTTGTTAGGTCCCCAACCACCGCCTGCCCGCCATCCGCCAGGTGTGCATACAAGGGGCGGCTGTGCGCATGCCAGGTGCTGATGTTGCACATCAGTGCTGTGCACGTGGGAGAGGCTGCTGCGCACATGGGAGGGGCAGCAGGGTACGTGAGAGAGGCGGCTGCACACGTACAGGAAGCTGATGCGCACGTCAAGGGGCTGCTGTGGGCATGTAAGGGGTGGCTGCACACGAACTGGAAGCACCCCTCACACACAACTTATTCCTGACACACGTGACATTACAGGGGGGGTGTCATTGGCATGCAGGTACCAGCTCTGTGCGTGGAGAGGCTGCTGTGCGCGTAAGGGAGGGCGCTGCAGCGCTGCTGTGTGTGTGTCGGCCAGCAGGTCCATTTGTGTGTATGCAGGCCTGGCAGATAATGCCAAAAATCCATGCAACACATATCTGTGCTTGGCCAGTCGACCAATGCACCAACAAACTCGGCGTCAGTGCGCGAATAGAGCCATCAGTACCCCCAACAAGGCACTGGTATGACATCAGGATTTATGTTTACGCCTTGGCCTGCAGGGGATCGTTGACCATGTGTGGGAGGTGATCATGTTGAAATGCATGTTGGCTTGCCCACCAGCCAAATGGGTTGGCTGCTGGTCTTGCTGACCGTCGCCACCCCTGTGCCCGCAGGTTGACGACCACGTGTGGGAGGAGATCAAGAACTTCATGAAGTGCCTCATTCAGATGAACCAGGCGCAGGTGCGCACCGCAGGCTCAAGGGGTGCGCCTCTGAGGTGCCTCTCTGGAAGCGCATGCAAGCTGGCCAGCAGAGCACGCCAGTCATGTTGCTGGCCAGGCGCAGGTGTGCGCGGCATATGTACCGGAGGTGCCTATCCGGCAGCTCATGCCGCGGGGCCTTTTGCTGATGCCGGCAGCCCTTTGCTGATGCCCTATTGCTGGCGCCGGTAGCCTTTTGATGGCCCTTTTGCTGGTGCCGGCCCTTCACAGTTGCTGCCCCTTTCTGCTGGTGCCAGCCCTTTACAGTTGCTGCCCCTTTGCACCAGTGCCAGCCCTTCACAGTTGCTGCCCCTTTCTGCTGATGCCAGCCCTTTACAGTTGCTGCCCCTTTGCACCAGTGCCAGCCCTTCACAGTTGCTGCCCCTTTCTGCTGATGCCAGCCCTTTACAGTTGCTGCCCCTTTGTACTGGTGCCAGCCCTTAACAGTTGCTGCCCCTTTTTGCTGGTGCCAGCCCTTTACAGTTGCTGCCCCTTTTTGCTGGTGCCAGCCCTTTACAGTTGCTGCCCCTTTTTGCTGGTGCCAGCCCTTAACAGTTGCTGCCCCTTCTGCTGGTGCCAGCCCTGTACTGACGTTGGCCTCTCCGCTGATGCCGGCAGCCATGCCGCTGGCCCTTGGCTGGTGCCTGGCAAGCGCCCCGCACACGAAGGGGCCTTCCCTGTTGCACTTGCAGCCATCGATCACCCTCAACCTGAGGACTCGACCGCGCACTTGCCTTTTGCCCAAGGCGGATGCGCTCATGCTGTCACCTGCGCTTATCCTGTCACCTGCGCCCTGACGCACCGTGCTCTGTGCCTGTCCTGTGCTACGTGCTTTCCTGCCCCATGCTTCCCCCGCTCTGTGCTTCCCCTGTTCCGTGCTCCCCCTGCTCGGTGCTTCCTCTGCCCCATACCTCCCCCGCTCTGTGCTCTCTCTGCTCTGTGCTCCCACTGCACCATGCTTCCTCTGCCCCGAGCTTCCCCAGCTCTGTGCGTCCACCGCTCCATGCTTCCCCTGCTCCATGCTTCCCCTGCTCTGATGTACCGTGCTCAGTGCTTCCCTTGGTCTTTGCACTCTGCAGGGCAAGCACTGCATCTTCTTTGAGACAGCTATGAATATCAAGAGCCACAAGCGGCATGCAGTGCTGGAGTGTGTGCCGGTGGGGCAGCGGGAGATGGACAAGGCGCCAGGCTACTTCAAAAAGGCGATGCAGGTGGGTGTGGGCAGGCAGGCTGTTTTTAAAAAACGGTGCAGATGGGTGGGTGCAGATCACTTTGATAGAGCCCATCCTTGCGCAGGGGCCATGCTAACTGTCTCTGTATCGTTCTAATTTAGCCTATGCCCCGAAGGATTTCATGGTCAAGGGAAAGGCTCAAGTGAGGCTTTTTGAGGGAGGAACAGGGGCATGTACTGTGCCCACTTGGTGCCCCTGCACACTGCACTTGGTGCACTTGGTGCACTTGGTGCACTTGGTGCACTTGGTGCACTTGGTGTACTTGGTGCACTTGGTGCCCCTGCACACTGCGCCCATGTGTGCTGCGTCACGTCGCAGGAAGCTGAGTCTGAGTGGAGTCAGCACCACGCCAAGGCGGTGATTGACACCAATGCCAAGAAGGGCCTCCATGCGTCCATCCCCCCCAACTTCCCCTACGTGTACGTCCAGTTTGGTTACGGCACGGGCTATGTGCACGTCATTGACGATGAGTCCCAATTCGACGCCCAGTTTGCAAGACAGGTGCGGGGCCGCTGCTGGGTGTGGCTTTGCCCTGGACCCAGTTGAGCATCACATTGGTCGCAACAACGGTACGCGCGCGCATGGGTTCGCCCTGGACGCGGTTGCAGTGCATTTGCAAGCAAGCATCACATTGGCCGCAACAACGGTACGCGCGCGCATGGGTTTGCCCTGAACGTGGCCTCAGTGCATTTGTGAGCATCTGTTATGGTGGCTGTCTGTAACGGCATGTGTGTCTTCTGGGTTTGTCATGGGCCGCCATTGTGGCCCTACGGAGGCCAAGATGGTTTGCCCTACAGAGGCCGCCAAAGCATGGATGCACTGCCTTGTTTTGGTGGCCGGTGCATTTTGGTGGCTGCGCTGGCTCAGCAGTTTATGGAGACCACTGCAGCTTGATGGCCTGGTCGTCTTGGTGGCTAGTACGTCTTGGTGGATGGTGCAACTTAGTGGCTGCGTTATTTCATGGAAGGGCTGTGGCCAGTTTTATCTTGGATGGTGTCCAACAGCTTGCCCTTGGCAGCCCTTGGCAGCCAAAGCAGCAGCTTGCCCTTGGCAGCCAAAGCAGCAGCTTGCCATTGGCAGCCAAAGCAGCAGCTTGACCTTGGCAGCCAAAGCAGCAGCTCAGTTGGGCGCCCAGGCTTGCCACTGCCCAGGCTTGCCACTGCTCAGGCCTGCCACTGCTCAGGCTTACCACTGCTCACGCAGCTCAGGCTTTGGTGCAGGCATTGCATATGGGGATGTGCCATGGGGCACCCATTGCATGCATGGACTGCCCCAGCATGGGTGCACAAGCAATACACGCTCTTGCCACTTGCTGAGCAACGTGCTAACGTGGTCCATGAATGAGCTATGTCTGGATCACACCCCAGATCCAGTCTTGTTTGCTCTTGCTCATCGCGGTTCTGACTGGGAATGTATGCGCTGAGTCTGGATCTAGTCCTGTTCGCTCTTGCTCAATGCAGTTCTGACTGGGAATGAATGAGCTGTGCCTGGATCACGCCCGGATCCAGTCTTGTTTGCTCTTGCTCAATGCAGTTCAGACTGGGAATGAATGAGCTATGTCTGGATCACGCCCGGATCCAGTCTTGTTTGCTCTTGCTCAATGCAGTTCTGATTGGGAATGAGCTTCCCCTCCCCCAACACATGGATCTAGCTTGTGACATTGGCTGTCACCCGTGGAGTGCCTACAATCTGCTCCTGACGCTGCTGCTCCTCAGCTTCAATGCCTTCGTCCAAAAGGTTCAGCCATGTAACCCCACCTTACCTACAACCTGCTCCTGACGCTGCTGCTCGTTGGACAGGTGCTTGTGGGATTGCTGCGCCTGCCTCCTGAGGAAATGCATCGCCGCCACAAAATGGAGAGCATTGCTACACAGCAGCAATACGTACGCGACTTTGTGTCCACCTGGGCATCCTTTGACTGGACCTTGCAGCTGTGAGATTGCACCCGCAAAAGATCCACAAAAGACATCAGACCAATGCTTGGGTTTTTACCCTGTTGCACCTATTTCCGTAGTGTATAAAAAAGTTGGCTGTTTCTGCAGCATGCAAACCAGGGCATCCTGAAAGGTAAGGCCCTATGCTGCCGCATCTGCTAAATAGCCTAAGGGCGGCTTTAAAGTTACAAGTTAGGGCTAACCGCTAGTCTGGCCGTTAGGCTGATTGGTCTGTGGCTGATCTTCACCAGCCAAGAAAATAGTCCATAATGTCTGAGATGAAATGGCAGAGTTTCTTGTGCTGTTGAGAGAGGAAATCAAAGACAGTCTGACTAGGCAAGGTATGCAAAATATAAGGGGCCTCAACAGAGAAGGTAAGGTAAGGTTTCAAGGCTGTATCCGCCGAATGTGGGCAGCTTAGCCGGCTCAACAGAAAAGGACTGGCAGAAAGGGAAGAAAGGAACGAGTACTTCTTTCTGAGAGAGCGCACAAACAAGTCTTGACATTGGGAGAAACATGCACCTCGTTTTGAACAGCAGCACAGGAACACTTGTCACAGTGGCCATTCTCTCCGTGCCAGATGAGGGATTACGCCGCAAGAGCATGGGCTCGCAGACAAGAACTGCTCGCATTCCTCATAAGATGCTGAGGGAGATAAAAGTGCAGATAGCGAGGTGGCATCAGGGGGGCACCCCTATTCCGCCGCATGCAGCACTTGAGTGTGTGAGCCAGCTTGAAGATCTACGAGGGGACAGGCAAACCAAGAATGATAGGTCGCCAGTTTGTTGTCACTTTCAATACTGTGGAGACCTAGTAGGTTTCCCGTCAGCAACGTCCCTCCACACTTTTCTCATCCTAAACCTTAGGTCAGCAGTGAAATCTTAGCAACAATTAGGAAGTCCCTGCAAGAAAGCTTGTGTGTATGTGTCACAGTCTCGCAATCACTTAAATTTTGCGTTAAAAACGCAAAATGTCCAAAGCCCAAGATGTTTACAGCGCGAGGCACCAGCTTTAGGTCTGCGTGAAGGGCCTGCTCACAAGTAGCACTGTAAGAGGACAACAAGCTGTTGTTTAATGGCGGCTTTAAGGGTGGCTTAGCTTGAGTCTTTGGGACCATGAACCTGACTTAAGGTCAGTTTTGGAACCTAAATCTAGAGAGTTACCATCCTGGATGCGGGTTCCTCCATTGTTTTCCTAGAAACCAGACCTCTGGCTTTCTAGACAACAGCCCCAGATGCTTGCAAACTCCAGATTTTAAACTACAGTGGAACTTACACTTCCTTGAAGGCACCATTACAGAATAACTGTAGCAACTAAAGGATAAATGTCTTCCTCCCTTTTCTGTATGTACTCCTCTGGTATGTTCGTATGTTATCTGTATTTTCACCTCTTTAAGGTGGTAAACTAAGACCAAGCTTGGTCCTCCCCAGGTTCAACATTATGCCATCTTAAGGTGAGCTCATGGTAAAGTGCCACATATTTTCAATGAATAGGCTCAGTCACACTTCTTGACTGGCTTTATCTTGTTAACCCTTGTAAACCCTTATTACTGGGGGCACACTGTAAAGAATTGGCCATTGCTATCAGCAAGTAGAATGTACGCTCTGAGCTGAGCAGGGCAGCACTATTGTGTCTATGAAATGTGCATTATATCCTTGGCAAGCTATTTAATTTACCATCACAACTAGCAGTTTGCAAGCCGCAATTGCTAAGGTAGGCGCCGGAATTTGGAGAAGTCTGGGGGCCGCTTGTCCACGTATGCCTGCCTTCCCTGCACAATGTATGGAATTCAAGTGAAGTGGAAACTGCACACTTGTTGCAAAAAATGGACCACTGCATTAGGTATCCTCACATGGGGCAATCAAGCTCCAAATCTGCATCAGTCGGAGATTTGGCTGCAATTGATAAATGCAAGTTTCTGCTTCATCATGTCACGTGCTGTATAACATGCACCTTGGGGCTATGCAAGGGCACATCCAGCACACAAAGCGGAGCGCACTAAGTGGCAATTTCAAAATGGCGATTTCAGGGCCTTGTGACTGACAGCACTGTGTCAGCCTCCCTTGCAATCAAAGTTACAAAACTTTGTGCAAATGTAGATGTGCACTGAACCCTGAAGCTAGAGATAGGATACCTTAAATTGTTTTCCTTGAAGTTGTGAAGCTCTGCTTGCCCAGATTCCCTAGAAGACGCAGAATCAGGCAAGTCCTACGTCATGTCTCCCAGGTCAGCTCTTCCTTACCTCGTCACCTTCCTCTGTGTGATAGAAGAGGAGTGTGGCATTACCACCTAGCTCCTGCAATTATGGACCAGGAAGATCAGGGTTTTTAAAGGAGCATAGGAGCAGTGAAAAGGCTTCAGCTAGGTCCCCTGTTAACGTCCTTTCAAATGATTGAGGCAAATCAAGACGTTTCCAACACAATGCTCTGGATTCAAATATTTACAGCATTGTATATCATGGATAGACCTTGGGCGTTGAAGCCAGAAGGAGGTGGAAAAGTAAGACCTAGCGCACCACAACAAAGCAATTGTTCAGCACAGGGGCAAAGGGCTCATGGGGCCAGAATGCATCTAGGGCAGATGCACCTCATGACCCCCGCACCAAATTGTCGCATTAATCATTTGCGCAGCTTTGCATGGTATTCGAGGCGCATGTGCAGAGACAGGATCTTAATTTACAGAGCACATGGTTCATACGAGAGCATACCAAGGTCAGTCCGAGGACAAGGCAGTTCAGTGGTGCCTGTCACAGGGCAAAGGTCAATGAGAGGCTATGCTCTGCACATCTGGCGGCCAGGGAAACTCCCAGGTGTGCTTCACCAATTTGGCTGCCAGTGCCTGTCTTGGGGGTGCACTGGCCAGGGATACTCCCGGGTGTGCTTCACCAGTTTGGCTGCCAGTGCCTGCCTTGGGCGTGCACTAGCCATGGCTTTCCAAGCGCCATATTTGCTCAAACACAGCTTAACCACAACCTGTCCTCACACAAGTCATGGGCAGGCTGCCAGAGCACGCAGGCACGAGCGACACCGGAAGGCACTAGCAGGCCCACCTGGATGCCTGCCTGGGGCATGAGTTGTTGTGTGCTCTGCCCCTGCTTCCCCTGAATGGGCAGCCATGTCTGGGGTGCTAGGCATGCTTGCAGGAATGCATGATGCAACCAAAACCCAAACCTGCTTGGTATACTGGATGCAACCAAAATCCACATCTGCTTGGTGCACCTGGATGCAACCAAAATCCACATCTGCTTGGTGCACCTGGATGCAACCAAAATCCACATCTGCTTGGTGCACCTGGATGCAACCAAAATCCACATCTGCTTGATGCCCCCTTGGCTGTCCTCAGCGGCACTCAAGGCAGAGTTACGGGCGATGCCGGAAGGCACCTGCAGACCCACCTGGATGCCTGCCTGGCCATCCTCAGCGGCGTTCAAGGCAGACTTGAGGACGCGCAGCGCAGTGGGACTGTTGCGCAGCATTTCGCGGCACCTGCAGCGCAGAGCGTGAGCGTGTGCACGCACACTTGAGGGTGCCCTTGTCTGGCGCTTGGTCAAGCACTCAATTGGTGCTTTTCAGGGCTTAGGGGGGCCTGGCATAGGCTTCAGCTCATCTGCCTTTGCTCGGCGAAGACGGCAGGTGCAGCTATGTCATTGTTTTACCCTCATCGCACTATCGCTCAGCACTCGCATGCACGCGCGTTGCTGCTGAAACCTGAAGCGTCCCTGTTTGGGTGCAAATGGAAGCAATGCTTGTGCAAAGTGCAGTGTGGCAGGGGTGTGACGCTGCAAAGTGCAGTGTGGCAGGCAGGGGTGTGACGCTGCAAAGTGCAGTGTGGCAGGCAGGGGTGTGGCGCT
>LFIK01004303.1_pt1 | contig 11521 bp, 17 predicted proteins | sample 643401 | NCBI WGS metagenome assembly LFIK01 (sample SAMN03777447, study PRJNA286221) | soda lake metagenome | biome: soda lake; feature: Kulunda steppe; material: water; isolation source: sample T5-Br brine of Lake Tanatar-5 | place: Russia: Kulunda steppe | collected 2010-07 | reverse complement strand
CTACCCACCCTCCCCAGCTCCCCTTCCAAACCCTTCTCAATGAAGCCAAACAGGCCTGCAACCGAAACTAATAAAGACAAGCTAGGTAGTGTTCTGAAATCTAGGCACAGCATTCCAGGCACTCATGCACGTACAAGGCCAGGCCTTTGGTGTCCTTTGGTGTCCGAGCAGAGTCTGCTTGATTAATAAAGTCCCTGTTTGAGGTACTAGGGGGGAGCGGAAGAGTTGGCGGTACTTGACGCGCAAGTTTGCCAAGTCAGCACTCGGGCAATCTAAGAGGACATGCTCTTCATCTTGCACACAGTGCCAGTTGCATTTAGAAAGGTAGTGTCTGAAAGCTACAGGCTAAGCTGTACCTGCTCTGGTGATGGGGCTTTTCTTCCCAAGTGGCCCCTTTTCCTTAATTGATGTGAGGAGCTTTTTTGCTGCTTGCGTTGCTTCTTTTTCTTTTAGTGGGCCAGCAGCAGCAGCAGCAGCAGCAGCAGCGGCAGCGGCAGCAGCAGCAGCAGGAGGGAGGGCAGCAACATGAGCGACGTCACCGGAAGGTGTCAGCTATGACACTGACAAAGAGGAAGGCGACCTGGACTCCAGGGTTAGTAGGGGAAGTCGGACTTCCCCAGGACCGGACAAGAGTCAAGACGGAGCTGTGGGTAGGTACATTTGCATGCGAGCGCTCTGGCAGCTGGCTGGTAGAAATAGCTACGTCGGAAAGTTGTTGCCTTCTGATTCCGCCCCGATTCAGAGCTTTTTGCATCTTAATAAGAACTTTTATCACTTCCGATCACCAAGGAAAATCGGATCCGGTTTTTCCTTAATCAGAATTGAATAAGAACTTGCCACTAGTAGTTAGCCTTAGTTAGCCTTGCTCTTCGTGTCCTGACCTTGTCTTTGCGTGCCCTTAGACTTGCCTTGCTAGAGGAGCCTGTTTTCCTTCCTTCAAGCGCCTTCTAGTTTGACTCTCTGAGTTTTGCTTTTCACCATAACTTCTAGCTTCCAGGTACTACCTTTCTTTTTGTGTTTATGCCACTCTCAATGTTCTGAAACCGGGTTCTGAAAACCCGACCAAATGAAACGTTATATCTTTAGGCCTGCACAGTAGTGAAAGATATAACGTTTCATTTGTAGAGGGAGTTTAAACATGCTCCAAAAAGCTCTTTGGGCCAATGTTTATCCTTTTCCTTGTTTGATGTAGGGAATGGTTCCACTGCCTATGTAGCCTTTTTTCTCATTAAAATTATGCCTCTACACAAGCACCAGTTAGCAGAGTATTTCTTGTATTGTGCTGGCGGCCCAGTCTCAGCTCAACCTCCCTCACATGTGACCCTGCTCCTCCCTTAAGCTGAGATGAGGCCCTTGCCCATTGCCAAAATGAGACAGCTGGGGTTATGCTAGAGGGATGGTCCACTATCAGCCAGGATACCATCAGTGCTTTACAAGCCTCACTGCCAATCTAACCACTCACAAGAACGAACAAACAGTGGCTGCTTCCTCACACAAGCCCAAGCTCCCACCCCAAAACTGCAAGCTGGACTCAACCAAAAAAACAAAGAGCCAAAACAAGGAACACAAGAAGATGATAAACATGATATGCGGCAGTTGCCGGCGATGACTCCCGTATGCCCGGATCGCGGGGCTGATCTCATAATGTCATGTCAATGCATGCAGCAAGTGGCCAAAAGCCGCCAGTGCAGTCCAAGCTGGAGGGCCAGCGAGCAAGGTCTAATTAAATCCCCGCAGAAACCCCACACAACACAAGCACGTGCAGTGCCTTAGCAGGCTGACTGTGCTCCCTGTGGGAGCCACACACTCCCTCACCCGCACTTGGGCGAGTGAGAGTCCCAATGGGTGCGCTGGGCGCGGAGTGGCTGATGAGACCCAGCGCTGGCGCTGCGCCACACCTTCCCAGCAGCCCCAGGCCGCCCTGCCACGTTGGCGCAGGGCGCCCCAAGCCGTTGGTGAGTGGGTGCCCACCCCTCGCCACACAGACCGGCGACAGGGCCGCATGTGCAGGGTCTTGCTTGCGCGCAGCCACGTGCAGCCCCCAGTTTACTCGGTGATGATGGACACGCCGACCTGCACAGGGGCAGGTGGGGAGAAGGAAAGGAAAAGCTTGAGGGCGGGGCGCGGCTCTGCGAAGATGCTTGAACAAACGCGGGAAAAGGGTTCCACATTCAAGACGTGCTTGGGGAGTGCGGCGCTGATGCCGCCATTCCAAAAAGAAAAGCTGCGTTTTGTGCTGGAATGGGCCCTGGCTTAGCACACTCCATCAGAGCCACACTTGCGCGTGGAGGATGATGGTTTGCCACTTTTAAGCTATACCACGTCTTGGCCTAAGAAGCGCTTTGTTGCAGCTTCCCACCCCATCCTGCTCGTGTCCCTCTGTGCAAGACAAGCCTGTGCGCGTCCTGCATGATGCTGATGGGCTTTCTTATAAATAAACACAAATGACAGACTAAGTTTTGCAGGCCCAGGTCCGTGGATTTTCTTACCCCTGCGACTCCCCTCCCCCACCTTCCTCCCTTGGCCCCCTCAGACTAAATGCAGCCCAGCAAGCACGCACCAGGAACACCACGATGCCTAGCACAGCAATCACTAAGGTGCGCTGCAGCTGGCCCTCCAGCTCCTGCACACATGGGCGAGTACGACAAGGTGGGCAGGTTGAGGCGCGCATGCACCCATGACTGTGCATCACATGGGCTGGTGATGCCGGCCCACAGCTGCCTGATCACGGGCGGCAATGGGAAGGTGGTGGACACAAGGACAGGCCCAAGCAGCAGTGCAGGCGTGACATGCAGACAGCGGGCCATGGACACGCGCAAGGACAGCACATGACGCGCGGCACGCAGGCAGCACCGGTGGTCAAGGCAGAAGGGATGGGGCAGGTAGTGAGGCACACGAGGCGGCACCGGCAACTGCTGCCTGGCACGTGCACCCAGCATGGATCCGTCAAAGCAAGCATCCACAAGGGCATGCTGCGCCCGCAGCTCGTTCACAGCCCCTCAAAAGCATGAGCACAGCCTCACCTGCTGTGCTTGGGCAAGGGCGTTCCTCAGGCCCACAACTGCAGCACCGGCACCGGCAGCAATCAGAGTGCCCAGCAGGATGGGGCGGAGCTGGGGGTCGATGGGGATCTGCACAGACAGCGCGTCCAAATTTGTGTTTGAAGAAGATTTGCACACAGCAACAGTCATCGGTCAACAGGGAACTGCATGAGCAGCGCTACAGCAGTCACTGCCAAACGAGGACCTGCGTGGCGAAGCAGGACTTGCTGCTTGAAGGGGACCTGCACAGCACAGCGGCAGCATCGCTGTTTGAAAGGCAGCTGCACGGCACAGCAGGGGCTGGGACGGCCACTTGACTGAGTGCTGGCGCACGGGAGGTGCATGTTGGCTCAGTTTGTGCAAACATCAAGCCCCTACACAAGCGCCCTGTGTGTGCAAAAGCACAAGGGGGGGGGGGGCTCTAAGTGTACGGCATCAGGCAGCAATCTGAAGCCCCCCAGTGGAGACAGACAGCCAGCTTCATGGCCCAGGGATTGCTTGTTGTGTAGTACAAGCTGTGGTGTCAGGAACAATCTGAGCCACAAGCCAGGGGCAAAGCCTGCGTGCTGGCCACTTTGGCATGTGCACGCCCTTCCTTTCACCAAGCAAGACAACTCACAAGCTGCTTCGGGATACTCCTGCACCTGACTTGAAAGACAGCCTGAAAATAAGCATCGCAGTAGCCTTGTCGCCACCATAGCCTGCCCAGCCCCTCTGCAGGGGAAGCAGCTCCCCCTTCCCCCCCTCTAACACACACACGCGCGCGCTTAGGGTGCACGCTGCCCCTCCTGCAAATGTCAGGTAAGTTTGGTGACCAGCAGCTCCACCTCTGGCTCTGCCTATGCCTTTTCTTTGAAGGAGCACACCTGAACCTCCCCACACTCTTATCACAAATGCGCGTCATGGCACACAGCACGCAGGCCGCGCGGCCGCTGCGGCCCACACCGTGTGGTGCCCAGCTTGCTCCAGGTCGGTGCACTTGCGTGCATGTACTTGTGAAGGCAAAGCGCGTGCCACAGTTCCCGCACGTGTGGATGCTGAAACAAGGCAATATGCCAAGCACACACACACCTGGGGGCCGGCAATTTCTTAAATTGAAACAAGGCAATATGTCAATATGTCAATATGTCAATATTTCTTGAATTGAAACAAGGCAATATGCCAAGCACACACACCTGGGGGCCGGCAATTTCTAGTTCGCTGAACAGGAAGGAGCCGCCTGCGCCCAGGAAGCTCAGCAGGAGCGCCACCTGCAGTACAGACTGCTGCTTGGGGGTGGGCTCTCCAGGACGGCGCAGCTTCAGCTCACCTGCAAACAGAGGCGCGCACGCGGCGTGTGTGCGTGTACGTGCGTGTGCGCGCGTGTAATCGTGTGTACGTGTGCACGTGTGTGCACATGTGTGTGTATGTGCGTGCGTGTGCTCGCTGAGTGCACGCGCAAGGAAGCCAGCCACCGAATGGTGGCAGCAGAGACAGGGGACATGCTCTGCGCCAGTTTGCGGAGCTGCAGACAGGGGCCGCACTCAGCGCCAGCCCGTGGTGCTGCAGGCAAGAGACATGCCCTGCGCAGAGGCACGCGCTGCCCCGCAGGCAGAGGCCCAGGCCAAGACTGCTAAGGCTGCCACAGCCGTCCCCGCACTGCAGCACAGCAGCACATTCCCCGCACCCCCTGGACGCTTGCTGCCCAGGGCCAACCCCACGCTCACCCCAGCCCACGCACCAGTCTCAACAAACTCTCTCAGCGCGCGCTCGCCACCGGCAAAGCCGCCCACTGCGCCCATAAAGCCGCCCACGTCCTGCATACCAGATCCACACCAAGCGGGCCAAGTATTAAGGGGGGCAGTCAACGTGGTTGTGGGAAGCCCCATGTGCTCGTTCGTCGCGCACAAGAGTGGATATGCTGGCGACGACAGAAACATTCATTTCCCCGGTACAGGGCACACGGGGCGTGCATGCACTCCGTGGGATGCTTGCAAGCCCAAGAACTGGCCGAATGCAGGCGCTAAGGTACAAAGGAGCCCTTAAACCTGAGAGGCTTGAATGTAGATAGAGTGAAGCCGTAGCAAAGGCACTTCTGCAGCCCCCTCCAATGACGACAAGCACGCTCTCCTGCAGGTGGAGCCTGAGCGCCTCCCCACGAACAGAACAGCCCCCAGCTGGGCCGCTTGGGGGCCGAGGGCAGCCTCCGCACCTCCTTGCTCGGGTATTTGTAGCTCTCGTCGTAGATGATCCGACCAGGAGCTCCAGACTTCCTCAGGTCCAGCTCGCTGCGGCAGCGCGCGGGGCATGGAGACCTTTTTGAGTGCGACCCTTGAGGCTTTTGCACCACATGCTCACCCCACACCAGCTGCTTGCCTGCTGCTGCCTGCCTTGACGAGCCGCTTGCGTGCAGAGGCAGGCAGCATGCCGTGCGTGCTTGTGTAGACGATCTTGCCAGCATGCCAGCCCAAGCTGGAGTAGTGCCGTACGAAGCAAGAAGCGGCAGGTTCGGTGCGACTAGGGGAGCTGGTCAATGCAGGGCGGCGGCTTCCTTGCAGCAACCGTTTGCATTAGAGAAGTTGAGGTTGAGGTTGGGGTCCTCCAGCCAGGAGGGCCGGCTGATGAGCCCCCTGTTTATCATGTGCACCAACCTTGTGCAAGCCCATAACATCCAAGCTGCTGCACTCACTCCTTGCCGTATCCCACGTAGATAGCATCCGCGCCACCCTTGGGGCGGGCCAGGTTGGGGGGTGGGGGACGCAGTGGGGACTTGGGGTACACTTCAGCATCTGGCTTGTCTTCCTTGCCTGTCACTCCTTGCTCCTGCACACCGGCCAGCACGTGCGCGCCGGGACCTCATTGCCGTGATGGTGCGCTGGAGCAGCAGTGCGGCACTGGGGATGTATGCAGGTGACTGTTACATGCCACTTGAGGCATCATTGAGCTAATGGTGCTAGGCCTGGGGTGCTTCTCTTTGCCAGGGTGCATCAGTCATGCGCATGCGCGCTACAGCATGGACAGCCATGCTCGTGCACTGGCGTGCTGCGGTGACGCCAGTACCTCCACTGACAGTGCTGGTTGGCAGCGGGAGCTCCATTTCCCCTGGCCGTTACCTCAAGGAACTTTTGGAGGCCCTGCTCGCCTCCTGGCCAGCCTCCCACTGCTCCCTTGAGTCCGCCCACATCCTCTTTGGTTGTCTTATTTGCAATGGACGCAAGGCCGCCGTCATCCTTGATGATGCGCCCCTTGCGGCCTGGTGCCCGGTTGTAGTCTCCCTTTGGGAAGCCTGGGAGCACCAATGAGAGAGGATTGGGTGTTCATCAGACCTCATGCTGAGCCATCTGCATGCATGCAAGCGATATCATGTGGCCCCATTGACTGCCCACATTCTAGCCCGAAGCGCTGCAGAGCAGCCTGTTTGAAACAGTTGCAGGCACATGCCTGGGCTGTGATGCCATCGGTGGCCTGCCCAACTCCCCTTCTCCAACTCACACATATGCTCAAAGATGGCGGTTAACGCTCCATCTCGGTGCCGGATGATGACGCAGCACCGTCACTCACCGATATACACATCCTTATCATCAAGACCCTTTGCCACTAGGGTCGAAACCTGCGCGTCAGCGGGCGGGGGGTGGGGCATGTCATGAGAGAAGGTATTGGGTATTGGCGGACCGGCCCTGTTCTCTCTATCCCAAACCTCCAACGTAGAGCACACACAGGGCAGGCCCAACGCGTCCAGAAAGCTCACGAAGCTGGATGACAGCGCATGCACTGCGGCCATTCCCGGAACGCACCCGCTGCGTCCTCTGCCGTGCGGGTAAGGTAGACCCAGCTAGGCCGTTGCTATTGCGGAAGAGAAGCGCAGACATCCTTGCGATGAGGTTCTCTAAATAAAAGTGCCAGGGTGAGTCCGCTTCCAACTTGGAACTTGCGCGACTGTCAGTCTTATGCCAGATAAGTGGGACGAAAATTTTAATTTATCTAAAATATTTCTTAAACTCTACTCACATGTAAGCAAGTGGCACGCGCACACACACACATACACACACACACACACCACACACACACACACTTACATACACACGCACGCATGCACGCACGCATGCACATGCGCACGCCCGCACACGCGCGCCCGCGCACGCACACGAAAAACACATGTCTGGCCAAGTTGGCCTCTGCAATTCAGCTCATGCCACGCATTGTTGTGTGTATCTCCCAACGAAATGTCCAACCAATGTCCTTCGTTCACGTAAGTCTCCCTTCTACTTATTCAATCCATGTGCCCCTGCCATGCTGCCCTGTCCTTCTGTGTCTGCATCCATGCTGTGCACTTCTTCTGATGGTTGGAGCTGGCCTCATGGGTGTTGGTTGACAGTCCGTGCCCTGCACTGGAAGCTGCTATTGCACAAGCTGCATCCTGCCATGAGTGCTTGCCATCCTCTCCCCTTACTCAACCAGCCAATGCTTGAGCTCAGGCTGTCCCTCTGGAGGAGCCTGCTGATGCCACTTGCCTTGAAACTTGGTGGGACCAGCAGGACCCAATTTCTGCACGTTTAAGTTGTACGGTATAACCCATCAATCTGACCCTTTCGGACTCACAGCTTTTGGCTTGGGGTTGTTTGGATTTCTTTCAACGTCACTCATTATAAATGCCAGGAAAACTTGGAAATTTTGGGTTTCGAAGGTGCTTTGAGGTCCATCTAAGGGCCCTCGAATGGCCAAAATGACCCCCTCTGATATTCTCCACTTTTGTACAGGTACCCTTTGCAACCAGAAGCACAATGTTCGCTCCAAGACCTCTACTAGCCAATGCCCCTTTTTTCATCATTCAGACAGTGCCTGCCACATTCTATCAATTTGTCAACACCGGGCCATCTTCGGTGTGAATTCTGAGCGCCACAACATTGCTTGTAGACTTATCATGAAAGTTGTTGAAGCAGGCTCCCTAGGGCCTATTTTGTCCGAATAGATATTGGCAATTGCAACAAAAAACGCTTGACAATATACAACCTACAGATCGCTGAAGGATCTACTTATAGAACCATCCCTGGATGGCTTTTCCCTCGCCGCTTTCCTACAAAACGAAGACTTAATTACTGCCAGACGTCCACCCGTCCAACCTGGCAGATGCTATACTTGTAAAAGAGGTACCTGGAAGTAGAATAGGGCTGGCAACACCAACAGCAACGTCGCTGGCCCCAGCAACCCCTTGCAGGTTGCAGGCAAATCTACCTCAAGGAGACAGACAGGCGCACAACGCAGACGCAGCGGCAGCTGGAGCGCCAGATGTAGCAGTGCCGCCAGGCAGCGGATTAGCCAAGCCTGAGCTATTCAAGATGAAGTAGCTGCCCTGGAGAGTTGACCAGAGGTCCCATGCAGTGATGTTAGTGAACAGACACTTCTGGCGCATGACTTGGATTGGCCTCTTTAATGTGGCTTTTGTCCTGTTGGCCAAGTGTTGAACCCGGCGGGGTTTGCAAAAACTCTGTTTTCCCGCAATCCTGCATTGTTGCTAGTGCGCAACTAGATGTATGCAGCTTTCTGTCTAGCAATGTGTCTAAATGCACAACGTTGCATGCAAGTCCTTGAGGAAAATGTTTCATGCAAAGGCGCCTCTGATACTGGCAACGCAGCATGCGTGCTAACCAATAAGGATCATCAGTCGTTTGCCAGCAAGTGGCTGCCACTCCTGCGCAACATGTAAGAGCTCCCATGTGAGCTGCCTGGTTGCACTTTTTGGCATGACTTTCATGAGCAGTTACCTGCACAAAAGAGTTAGCTCAGCGCAGTCACCGCAACCAATCAGCCTTCAATGGTGTTTGCAGGAAAGGCAAATGGGTCACCGGCCACTTTCCTAGTGAATAGTGGGGCTACGCAATGCTTTGTTGATTCAGCTTATGCTCAAGCACATGGGTTAGTTCAATCCTTGGCACATTCCCAAGTCCATCTGGCCAACGATTTAACTCAAACTGCTTCCATGAAAACAACTGTTCACCTTGAAATACAAGGGCACAAAATATCTATCACTTGCTACGTCCTAGACATGCAAGAAATTGAGGTGGTGCCTGGTGACAATTGGTTACGTCAGACAGCAGCAGTAATGGATTATGGCAATGTGTCTCGTCACAGTGGTGAGAAAAGGGCATAAATGCGCCTTACTCCCCTTGCATGAACCCGGACCCACCCAACCCACGCAGTTAATCTTAAGTATGCTCTTGTATTCTGTCAGAATGGAAAAGTGGGGCAAGGGTTAAGAGCAAGTGTTTGAGTCAAGGGTGAAGATTGAGGCAATGGTGTCTTTTGAAATGAAATGCCTAGACTAACATCCTGGGGTGTTTTCAACCATCCAAGATCTGCCTCCCTTCCGTGATGCGGGACATACTATACCTACAAAGGAAGGCGCAAAACCTCCCTTAAAGGGAAGGGAGTCCCTTTCGTCCCATGTTCCGACCGAGCCCAAAGAAATTAGCAGAAGTTGAAAGGCAAGTGGCTGATTTACACAAGCTAGATCTTATTGAACCAAGTTCTTCTCTCTATGGGGCTTCTATATGGCAAAACGATGGTTCTTTGTGAACGTGCATCGATTATTATGCCCTCAACAAAATCACATTCAAGAACAAGTATTCGGTGCCTCAAACTGACCAACTGATGGACTCTTTGGCTGGAGCAAAACTCTTCACCAGCCTTGATCTGCAATCAGGGTAACATCAAATCCGCATATCTCAAAATTTGGAAAAGACAGCTTTTCGTACGATCTTTAGGCACTATCAATTCAAAGTGCTTAGCTTTGGTCTCACCAAGCCTCCCGGCACCTTTCAAGGTGCCATGAATAACTTGCTTAGGCCTTACCTCAACAAGTTTGTTGTAGTGTACATTCAATTTGATAATATCCGCATTTTCAGCAAAATTGCTGAAGAGCATGTTGATCATGTGTGCAGGGTCCTCGGCTTCTTGATAACCACTATCACATCAAGCTTTGCAAGTGTGACTTTGAACAAACAGAAGTCAAGTTCTTGGGACACATCATTGGTGCGGATGGCGTAAAGGTTGACCCAGCTAAGGTGGCTGTCATAAATGATTGGAAGGTCCCTACCATTGTCCATGGTGTAAGGTCCTTTGTGGGCTTAGCAACCTACTTCAGGAAATTAATCAAGGCCTTTTATCGCATGGTAGCTGCGCTAACCAATCTCACCAGAAAAAAATGCTGTTCATTTGGAGCGAAGCTTGCCAGAAAGCTTATGATGATGTCAAACAAGCTCTCACGTACGCAACCGTGCTTGCGCTGCCGGACTTTATCCTCCCTTTTATGGTAGTCTCTGATGCATCCAAGGAACTACTTGCAGTTCTCATGCAGGAGCAAAGGCCATTAGCATACGAGAGTCGCCGTCTGACACCCCCTGAAATTAATTACACGATGGGTGAACAAGAATTGCTGGCTGTGGTGCACGCCTTGAAAATCTGGCGATGCTACCTTGAAGGCCCTACATCCACGGTAGTTACTGACCACAACCCTTTAGTCTACTAGTGGTAAGTACTTACCTACTCAGCCAAACCTTTCTGGAATCTATCTAAAAACCTGCAACAGATCAATTTTGAGTGGAAGTATCGGCCTGGTGCAAGCAACTTGGCGGCTGACGCCTTAAGTTGCAACCCAGCTAGCAGCCCCGCTGCTCATGATGCTTACACATAGCAAAGCAAGGACCTTGGTTTATTAGACACCTCAGACACATACTCGTACACCCAGACGCCCTGCAAAGCAAAGGAGGGGCCAGAAACTCTTGAGGGGGGGGTACAAGCCTTGCCACCTGAGTCTGTAGAGTCTTCTCATAGCGAGGGAACCTCTAGCGAGGAACCTGATCTATATGAGGCGGGCCAGCAGTCACAGGGCGATGGTCCGAGTTATAGCGATGGAGTTCTGAAAGGAACGCTTTATATACATGACAAGGTCCGCAAGGCGTATGGGGATGACCCATGGTTCCAAGATGAGCAACACACGGCCGCATACGCGTACAGGGATGGGCTGTGGTGGGCAGCAAGAAACCAACTCAATGTTCCCAACAAGCAGACCTTTAGGCAAGCTATCATTGCAGAAATGCATGACAATCCAATGTACGGCCATATGGGGATCACAAAAAAAAAGAAAAAAGGGAAAAATGTAGTCGCATGTACTCCTGCAACACAGCGAAGCTGTTTAGGGTTGCCAAGTGCAGACGACAAATGATGTTTTTCTCTTTCATTCCCAATGGTACGACTGGCACGATTACATTTTGACACCCTTACCTCTTCAATATACAACTTATCATACTGTTTGAGCCAGTGTCAAATGGTATCATGATTTCCTGAACACCCCGCTGTTTGTTCGGGACCTTTCTCAATTCGGCAGGTGTAGCTATGTCACGTAACCAAAGCTTTCAAACAATTCACATCCAAACAACTTTTCCTGAAGTTGAGCTACTTCTTGGGAACTTCTTCGTGCTTCCGTCAACTAACAAGTGACGTGG
>LFIK01004302.1_pt1 | contig 11522 bp, 5 predicted proteins | sample 643401 | NCBI WGS metagenome assembly LFIK01 (sample SAMN03777447, study PRJNA286221) | soda lake metagenome | biome: soda lake; feature: Kulunda steppe; material: water; isolation source: sample T5-Br brine of Lake Tanatar-5 | place: Russia: Kulunda steppe | collected 2010-07 | reverse complement strand
CAGCGGCCGCCTGAACGAGCCTCTGATAGTCTGATCCTATGCTTGAAGCAAGTGCGAGGGCTCCGCATTGTTCTCAACCGTACTACATGCGTGCCAATTAGCAATCATGCAACATGCATACACTTGTGGCAGGTAACACACACGGTGGCGTGAAGCCCCAAGGTCAACGGACAGAATTGTGCAAGCACGCTGCGCAGGATCACCCCCTCCCCTCCACTATTGCGCACTGGCAGTGAGGCGTTGTTAACATGCACTTTTTTTGCCGCAAACATTTACACGTGTGATGTGATGCAAAGTGTGTGTGAGGGGTGATTCGCGAGCATGCAAGCAAGCGCTTTACACGCACATGAATACACTCTGTGCACCAACATGCTGATCTGCACTCTGGAGCGTTGGCTGCTTAACTTATGTGCTGTCTTCTGGGAATGGGGCAGCTGAGCAGGCCGTAGTGTACACTTGTGCTCATGTGCAAGCACAGCACGCACAGCTAGCATCTCATTGCTCAGGCAGCACTGCTAGCACTCACCCAGGGCATGAAGTTGATGTCCTAACCTCCAGGTCTCAATGTAGCGCGAGCCAATACTGCAGTAATCTGGTTTGACTCAGAGAGTGCCCTACACATTCTATCAGGTTGTCAACACTAGATTACCTCCGGTATGATTACTGAACGCCACAAAATTGCATGTAGACATATCATGAAACCTATAGAAGCAGGCTCCTTGGGGGGGTGTTTTGTTTAAATGGATATTGGCAGCAAAGACTGCTTAGCCTTACAAAACCTACAAGTCCCTGTAGGATCTACCAACAGAATCGTCCCAGAATAGCTCTTCCCTCGCCGGTTTCCTACTAAGCAAAGACTCATTACTAGCCACCCAGTTGCTTTACTTAGTATCTGAAATGCCTACTGAAATGACCAAATGTCCACCCTAGGTATGCATTAAGAAGTAGGGCAGGGTGCAAAGGGGATAGGGGGCTCTCAGCAACAGCACCAGCCTACCAGCCTTCGTCAAGAGTCTTGAACTCCAGTCAGCTCCCACCCAATCAGCGTCACATCCATCTTTTGAAGGTCAAGTACTGCGAAGATGCCAGGCTTAGGAGCCAGCTTGAAGCCGCTCACCACCAGCACAGCGGGCTCTGTCAACACCTTCGCCAAGCTGCGGCCAATGTAAGCCTCCACACTATGCTTCTGGGAGTTGGAGGCACCATCTACAGCCCTTATAGTTCAGAGCCTCTGGAACATCTCAGTCTAGATCCTCAGAAAATTACCAAGCTTGCTGTGAAACTTCATGCTCATTTGATTTAATACGCTTGTAAACTCGTTAGTACCAGACGCGCTCTTGAGAAACCTTTTCCAGCAAATCATCATCATGATCAGGAATGGGGTACTGCTAGTCATCCCCCTGATCCCCACTGAAAAAGAAAAAGAAAAGAAAAACTCCCTAGGCAGTGAAACCTCTCCCCACATCAACTAAGGAAAAGGAGACACACTGGCCCAAAGAGCCGTGAGTCTCCTCCACCAGGGAAAAGGAAGAACTGGTGAGGATCTGGAGGGTGACAAGCCGCCCTCTGCTCCAGATTAAGACCTTGAGAGCAACTGGATTGTTCAAGAGCGCGTCTAGTTGTTGTCAATTACTACACATAGAGCACTGAATGAGCATGTAGTTTGAGGGCAGTCTTATGGGCTTAATGTGCATCAAGGCCGAGCTCTTTAAGGTGATTCAAAGTGTGTGAGGTATAAATAGAGCCTCCCACACCAATAAGAATGGTGTGAAGGATGACTTTCTTGGCCTTCAAGCGCTTACAAAGAACCTCGTTTTGTTTTTAGGAGGCCTCTTATTGGTGTCCAGGCCGTGTATCTTCACAGTACTTAACCTCAACAACGTGCATCTCCCTCATGTTGATATTGAGCTCGTGGACTCTGCGTGCATCTCTGCTGGGTTGTCTTGGGTGTGACACCTGGTGCAAATGAGGAGTGGCTGGCGATTTGGGTTTTTTAGCACTGACTTTTCTCGTTTTCTTTGCTGATGGAGGAGTCATTTGGTGCTTAGGCCTTAGGTGACTCTTTTTCCTTACATGATGCAGGAAATGCTTCACTGCCTACGTAGATTTTCGTTTCTTTTCTTTTCTGACATGTTACTTATTCGACAAGGCATGGCCTGAGTTGGGGTTGACCTCTAGAAACCACTGATTATTTTAAATTGGGTATGTTCATGCTTACTTTGCGTACGTGTTGTTTTGTGCAATATCAGGGGTTGTCACAGGTGTTGGGAATTATAGGCGCACGTTTGTGCAGATAAGGCAATGGGTGTTAGAATGCTGGGCACACTGTTGGGAACTGCAAACGCTTCTACTTTGCATTCCGGCACTTAAAAGCGCACTTAAAGTTGAAACTGCCTAAGGAGTATCGACTGAAAATCACTCAGATCACCAGTTTGTGTGATTTTCCTCCATTGTTGGCAAACGCCTTGTTGCTTTCTTACGCAATAACACGACAGAAAATTAGAAACTGCAGCGGCCGGGGAATTGTGCATTGAAGCCATTTTGCTGATCAGATTATCTGCAATACTAGCAGCAAGCCTGACCTTTCTTTAGGCACGATTTCACTGAGGGAGCGGATTGATTTTCTGCATTTGGTGTGCGCGCTTTGGTTCTTCCATGGATATCTTGAGGCAAGCTTGCGTAGTAACTGTACAGTTACTACATGTGCGTTGGCGCGGAGATCACGCACGTCCAGCGCACCCATGTTAAGGGCTCCCATATGCTGATTTCGATGGAAATCTTCCGAAATTTTGATTGCTTCTGGGTGCTCCAAGAATTAAACTCTGATGCAAAATCTTCCTGCATCAGCGAGTCTTGCCTTGAAGGCCTCTCCAAGTCAAGGCACGTCGTTCTGCAAGAAATGATAAGATTATTCAGTTTCATGTCGGTCTCATGTCTTCGGTCTCATGCGCTTGTACACGACATATCGATCACTTCATATTGGATGATGAAACACCCTATTTTCACTAATTCTTAATTAAGAAGATCGCGCACTCCACACGCCCCCAGCCATTCACTTTCCTGCACGAAACGCTCGACAAGACGTTTGAGGATCCACATCTGTGCCTGCCCCCCTTTCATGCAGAAGTCGTCATGAGTCATCTTACAGACGAGGTGACACACTAACACGCCCCCCCTCGAATCCCCCTCTTTACCCATTATCAGGGCTCATGACAGGCCTGCCTAGGGTTGCACGAACACTTTCCTTGTCACGTAGCCATGCCTTCAGCTCCTCCTGCTGTGCCAATCCAGTACTTGTGACTCAGGTCATAGTATCCAAGAACGTTTGCTCAACGTCTTGTCTAGGATGTGAAGTTCATCCAGAGAGCAGCATCTGCCCTGTGGCAAGGCAACCTGGACACATTCAAGGAGCTCACACGCGCTTCAGTCTTCGCCAGCATTCCTCAGAGACTTTCATCTGCCATTGAGGAGTTCCTGTCTGAGGACATGATTGGTGTATTAAATCAACCCACTAAGATAAGCAGTCCACGGATTTTGGAAAAGAAGCTCCGTGAGGTGCGCCTTCCCCTATGCGCTTGCTCATGCCTTCAGTTTTAAAGTAGGAAACTGAAGTGTGCACAATTAGATAAGTACAGGTCCAGTTTCTTAATTGTGCACTTGAATTGTGATCTGAAGGAGATATTGTGCGCATGCTTTCCCCTCCGATCCCACTTAGGTCACAGAGCAGGGGTCTGTATTCATGCGGATGGGTCTTGGCTGCATTGTGGAGAGCGTTCTGCATCGGACGTGGGGCATGGTTGCCGAGGCCATCATCGAGCAGGGGGTGAGGTCTCCTAACCATCTTGCACCCCTATGATTGCTGACTTGTTGCAAAAGGGTTAAGGCCATAGCATACAGCACAAATCAAACAGTACCACCCAACATCAACACACAAGCCCTGAGGCCTGAAGCTGATGCCTGTTGGGATGTTCATCTTCCTGGTTGTCTATTCTATTATTGAAGCATTGATGCACCCTTTTGCATGTGCACGGTGTATCTTATGGGCTGCCTGTTCTGCTGCGCAGCAAGACCATCACCTGCAGCCGTGTTGTTTGCCTTTATTGCTTCTAGGTGCTTTTGATCCAGGTGCTTCTTGATGCTTCTTGTCCGAATGAATGTTCAAGCAATTCACAAATGCTGCAGCTAAACACTTGTGCATACATCACACTCTGTTGCAATTGCATCTTTACAGCCTAGTCAGATTCCTGAGGCACAAGACATCCTTTTACAACAGATCATACATGTCTCCCACAAGGGCAACAATGTGTTTTACACAACCACATTTGTGCTAAACACTTGTCAATATATCACACTCTGTTGCAACTGCATCTTTACAGCCCAGTCGGATTCCTGAGGCACAAGACATCCTTTTACAACAGATCATACATGACTCCCACAAGGGCAACAACGTGTTTTACACAACCACGTTTGTAACAAATGTCATGAACATGGGAGGATCTTTTAGTTTGCAGGTGCGTCTATCTTGGAACTGGACACATGTGTCCAATTGTACAATGAACAGTCATAGTACAATGAACAGTCATAGTACAATGAACAGTCATAGTACAATGAACAGTCATAGTACAATGAACAGTCATAGTACAATGAACAGTTATAGTACAATGAACAGTTATAGTACAATGAACAGTCATAGTACAATGAACAGTTATAGTACAATGAACAGTTATAGTACAATGAACAAGTGATGTTCATCCTGGCTCGCTCATTCAAGGAAATGGTAGTCCGTGGGCTGTTCAACTAGGTTCTCACTAGCTTTTTTTCCGCCTCAAGGGCTGATTACAAAGACATTATGCTACACATACTGAGCTGGTGCAAGCTATCCCTATCTCAGAGTAACTTTGGCCATTTCATGTTCACAACATTCTGGAATCCAGGGCAAGCACGAGCTCACAGCACGAATTTTCAGGATGGCGCTCATTTTGGCAAGAAGGGGCGAGGTGCGCATAAGAGTTGGGGTTTTGGTGCACAAAGATAACATGACAATGTTCGCTATTGATGTAAGCATTGACTTGACAAATTGGTCACATTAAGGGGCCTGCGATGCACATGAAGTGGTAAGATCAAGGCCGTTGAGGAACTTGCGGGTAAATTGCATTTTAGTGTTTCAATCACTGTGCATGGCCTGAATGGTAATCTTGATCCTGCACTCTTGCTGAACCTCATCCAGGCATTGAATTTAATCAGTCAGGCAGACAATTTGGTTTCAATCCTGCGGGAGCAGCTGGCAATCTGCCTTTTTCGCCACTTAGGGCTCTGGGGTGAGTGTGTAAACAAGGAGCCCGTTCTGTAACATAATTGTCTCATGTGCCTAATTAGTGAGCTGAATTTTCCAAGACCCATCACCATGGCAGCCTCACTGACTCATGCAACATACGCCAACGCGCTTGCAAGCACTGCTCATAGTTTGCCGTGTTTACATTATCTTGAACCACAGATGAGGCCGAAGCCCTCTTCTACGAGGCATGCAGTGCAGCAGATGAAGCTTTAAAACAGAAGGGGGAAGGGGAAAGCACACTAGGAGCAGCTGTCACGTCGTATAAGAACCTTGGCATAAGCCTGCTTGAGCAAAGGAAATACTCTGAAGCCGAGCCAGTGTTTAAGAGGGCTCTGGTGTTAAGAATAAAGCAGGTATGAGCTTTAGTTAGATGAAATTAGAACAATGAGAAGCTGCCTTGTTTACTCAGTTGATTCAATACGCTAGTAAGTTGGTTGAACACCCTCTCTCTTCCCTCCTCTCCCTGAGACACTAATAGCTCAAGGAAAAAGCTCGGGATGGGGAGCGCATGGTCGGCAAACATGGAGCATTTCTGTGGGTGCCACTTGGACTTGCCTATTCTTGTTATATGCTTGATTCTTGATACAGCTTTTCCACAGGACGCCCTCTTTTGAAGAACAGGCTTGCAAATGCATTCCATTTCCAACACCTTAACTCGCAGACCGGCTCCAAGGCTATTCTGCAGAGCCTTGATGACATAATAGGTGAAGTTTGGTGCCTTGCCTATTCATTTTTGTATGAGGCCCTGAATGTCCTGCTGCAGAAGCACTTTTTGATATTAACCTCACCTTGGGATCATCCATCTTACTCTGAATGGCCTTGATGGGTTCTCTCGTTGTCTGCGCGCCAGGGGATGTAATTGCACACACCTTTGCAACCAACAGCAACAGCACATATGCGCGCAATCCATGCAAACTTTCAATTTTCTATTGCTCTGCCCTTGCTCTGCACAGCTTTGAGTGTGAAGAGTCTCAAGGGCATGTTGAAGGAAAGGGGCATTGCCATTCCACCTGGTTTTGAGAAGGGGAACCTTGCAAAGCTTCTGTATGAGAAGACAATTTTGGTGAGGACCAACTAGTCTCTTTACGTCTCGAGGACCATGTTTGAGTTGTGACGGTGGTGACGAAGTGGCGCATCTCTTGTAGCTGCTTTGTCTTGCCGGTCATAATTATTAGATGTTCATACGCTTCTCAATTTGAAAGCCCACTTTTGCTTTGTGCACAGGTGCCTACCTCCCCCATAAAAGATGAGCGGACATTTCAGCTCATGGAGCATTACGCTGATAGCCTATTTTTTCAGGTACGCTACTACAAGAACTGCCATCTTCAGGTTGCATTCTTAAACATTGGTGAGTTACGTAGACATTAAGACAGCTGGACATAAGCCAGAGCAGTGCTTTCTTGCCTCACTCCTTGCACCATCAAGCATGCACAAGCTTTAAGCAATTAAGCAAATGTAGCTAGGTGACAATGCATAATGGAGTCAATTGTCCATGTCCAAAACAATCACCTGGCAATGCAAGCTCCAACCTAACCACAGAAGGAGGCCCACCCAGAGAAGCTGCCACTGGCTGAATGCCTACACCGCCAGGTGCTCGCTGCCAAGATGGCCCACCCTGAGTGAGTTTTTGTCAACCGTGAATTAGGTCTATGCTGTCTTTGGGACACACCTTTAAGCCATGCAATGGTAATATCAGGTGTAAATGTTTGGGGTAATTTGTACCACCATGTGGGAGAAAAGAAAAAGTACGAAGGCAGTGAAGCACTCCCTACTTCAAATAAGGGGAAAAAATCACGCAGGGCCTAAGCACCGTATGACTCCTCCACAAAAAACAAATAAAATGCTGGAACCCGATTTGGAGTGGGTCAATTTGGCGAATCTGATGTCAGGTATTCCTGAGGATCGTGTCACTTCTCATCTTGATGCTCACTGTTCCAATTGTAAGAGCACGACTGAGTCAATCATAGGGTGTTTTGGTTATCGGGTGATCTGGATTGGATTGATGGCTGTGAAAATGCCACGGCAGGTAGTGAATGTTATCCCAATTGCTGGTTTAGAAAATCAGTTTCAAAGTGGAAGCTGGTAACTAAAGCCATGATGCAATCGATACTTGTGTCATGTGGCACTTGAGTGCCATCTGGGCATACCATTTGCAGGGACCATCTGCTCAAGGCATTCCCAATTGGTGCCTCTGTCAGCCCCCTGCATTTTTATGTACTCAAGTACTCAAGTCGTCCAGGCAAGCTAGATGAAAAGTGTTTTTTTGCAGCGGTTGCATGAAGAATTTCTGTTTGCAGGGTTGCATCATCTGCAACAGCCTGGATCCCAGTTCTCACAGCTATTGACCCATTCCAGATGGCGCAGACCATTGAACTAAATACTTTTTGGCAAAATAACACTCTTATAGTCGGTAGATCTTTGCAAAGAAATGAAATGAACAGGTGCAGGATTAGGTAACATTCTTCCCTAAAATAATCCGTCAATCCAACTTGTGGGCCCACCCAGCCGGGTGCCAACATGAGCCAAAACCGACCCCCGTCAATTGGGATTTCAGCATTCAATACCGTAACACAATACAGAATTGTTGTTATATACTTATTCCATTTCAATTCGTATAAGGCTCAGGAAGTAAATATTGAAGTTAATTTTGAGTTTGTCCTGCCCCAGCCTGCTCAGCCTGTTGCGTTTTCTTGAAGTCTTCTTATTTAATCATACATTAATAAAAGAGTTAATTATATAGTAACTTTTTTATTTTAAAAATATAATTTATTATTTTTTTTAAAATATTAAAGAAGTTTTTAATTTTTTATGACTTATTCAAATTGTAAGTCTTGTGTGATTAAATTTTTGCCTGGTCAGAGGTTACCCCTTATTTGGCTGTTGCTAGACTGTGGGGCCATTCATGAGGTTTCCTTGGAAGAGAGGGCAGCTAGCCCCCTTGGACAAATGTTCTTCAAATTTGTCAGTCTTCTACGCACTTGTTTTCTTTACATCCTATTATAAGCAAATTGATTGTGAACATACTCTCTCTTTAACTCTTTTACAATAAAGTCACAAGTAGTGTCTTGGAAACTTATAAATACTGGGTGATTACTCTTGGCGTGGAGGTTGACGCCAAGGAATTGCAGCAAAGGCTGCAAACTCAACCATGCCCACAGGGTCATCCATTTCTCCCCAAACTTTGTCTTGTGTCAATTTGTGTGATCAACACATTTTACAAAAAATGACTTTTGCTCAAAAAATGACTTTTGCTCAAAAAATGACTTTTGCCTTTTCCAATTTCATAGCAAATCATTTGTGATGTTTGTTGGTTACCGATTGAGAAAATCCAGCCTGTCATAATCAGCATTGTATTTTTTGTAAAAAAATAATTGTGCATGCCTGAACACAGCTGCAAAAACACAAGTGTAGCATATGAATAACAATTAAGTGATTATGTATATTTAACAGACTTGATTCAATCATAGACGTGCAGTTACGTGGCTGTATGTGATCCGCATTGGTGGTGTAAACAGCTTTAATTACAGTTGTCACAAAAATCGTATGCCAAGCAAAGGACAATCAGATGGACGCTGACATGCAAGCTTGAATGCTAGAGGAAATAGGCAACAAACTGGGTAGGTCTATCAAATCAGAACTTGTTCTTCCCGTCTATTGTGAGAGCAGGTATGGCCAGGATGATGGTGGAACATTGAGATCAATGGATGACCTTGCAGGTGTGTTGAGGTAACCTGATGAGGGTGCATTGTATTGCAGGCAAGGGCTAAATAATTGTGGTTAATGATTGAGTGACAAATTGTCAAAGGAAGTCAGCGGGCATGATGTTCACCCGTTACACATTACTTTGATGTGAATCTGCACTTGATAGGAAAATACAAAAACTTCAGACAGAAATGCCCCTACCTCACTCGTCCTCTCTCTTTACTCCAATGTATACAAGCACACTTGCTTATGAGCTGATTGTAATTGTGCAACACAGAGAGTCAATTTCATTTCTTGTGCAGCAAATTCCAGGTCAACTGAGTCATCTGAATGGACCAATTTCTCTCTTCCATTCACATATTGGCTTATTAAATCATTGGCATGTGCTCATGGCTCACAGGAGCTCTGTGCTGCCAAAACAAATACAACGAGGGGGTTGCCATTCTTGAAAAGGCTCTTGCTGTACGCAAGCGTGTGATTGGAGTGAAACACCCAACATACCAGGTGGGTGGCTTCATTGCCTGTAAGCTGTAGCTTCATCTTAGCTGCCCTTGCCTGGCAATCATGCCTTGCTCTTGGTAGAAGTCTTAGCTTGTTAACCATCCAACAAGTGAGGCAATGTTACAGGGCATGTCGGTTTGAAATTTGCTTGCTCGGTCACACAACCTTGCATTTGTTGAAGAAGTTGTTTCTTCATTTGAAGCACTTGCTTGACAAATGACAATGAGTTGCCAGTCAGTTGCCAGTCAAGAATTGGGCCAGCAAACCATCCAACTCACTTTGCATACTTTGGAAGCTAGAAGCAACATTTACTCTACATTGGTATTCAAGTTTTACAGGGAGCAAGTGTATCTTTTTCAAATTGATTATAGGACCCCCTTTTCATCTAATGAATTGATATATGCATGTTGATTGTGATGGGGTAAAAATAACCTGTTTTTAAAGCCGTGTTAAGGGCTTGGTGTCAATTCTTGTGACCGCGTTGTTTCAAAAGGAACCTGATTGATTTCAAGGCTATGGCTAAAGTTATTAAGACTTATGCGTGCTGGCAGGGTATTTGCATCTGCCTGAGCTTGATGAATGCTTAGGAGTATGATATTGAAAAGTTTTGTCCAAGCAGGAGATGTCAACCCACATTGGACAGTGCTCAACTTCTTCACTCTCTGGAAACCAAGTGCATGAATGGGGCGGTCAAGTATCAAAGAAAATTCGCTGGTCTTGAAGTTGCAAGCAAGGAACTGCTTGGATGGTTGCACTGGCCTTGCGTTTTCCTGGATTTTTGTCAAGCAGGTGAACCTTGGATACATAAAGGATTATTTTCCATGGATACATAAAATATTATTTTCCTGGATGTTTGTCAAGCAAGTGAACCTTGGATACGTAAAGGATTATTTTCCTTGGATACATAAAGGATTATTTTCCTGGATGTTTGTCAAGCAGGTGAACCTTGGATACATAAAGGATTATAAAAGGCAGCAGGCCAAGTTTCTGGCAGCAGCAGAGCAGCATTTGGGCCCTCAGCAGTCCTGGTTTGGTGATGAGGATGATCTACCGGCAAAGACAATTTTTCAAGGTGCACTCTGTGGGTTATTTTGTTGAGCATTCATGCGCGCATTATGCTTAATTCGCATATGATGGACTGTCCCAGGCCTAACTTACTGAAGCTTATATGGTGATGTGGACACGTTGAAATTATTAATGAAGTCACAAGGGGTGATGGAATCCTTTGAACAATGTTGCTTGAGCTCCTCTGTTGACTGGATAGGTGTCCCACGATTGGGCGGGTATTGGGGGCTGATCATCATACTCATGCTTTGATCTCTCTTCTTCCACAGTTGCTGTGCAGAAGGCCAGCAAAGAGCAAGGCAGCAGCAGCAGCAGCAGCAGCACCAGCTGCTTCACCTCCTCCAAGAGTGTGCCTCTGCAGCTTGAATATGATCCCAACGACCCAGCAGATGTCAACTTTGCTGCACTGATGGCTGCTTTTGAGGCTCGCAAGCTTCATGCGGACGAGCAGCAATGTTGTTCAACCAGTGCAAGCCTGAGCTTTCTAGTGGAAATTGAAGACTCACAGGTCAGGCTCATGCCAGAAGGCTCATGGGAAGGTCTTCAGCGGTAAAAAAATGCATGGCCAAATGTACTGCTTGTCTTGGAGATCCCCGAGAAAAGGTAAAGCTCATACCTCCTGCTTTTAGATTTGTGGTGAAAAAGCCAGAGAAGAAGTACCCCCTGGTGTGGGCGGCAGCACCCCCTGGTGTGGGCGGCAGTGTGTCTGGCCGCCTTGACGGTCATGCTGTCGGTCAGCAAGCAACTGCGCCGCTGCTCTGATCTGAGCCAAGCTCCAGGAGAAGTGGACCAAGTCCCTGCCCTCATGTTAGAGGCCTTGAAGGACTTTGCGGCCTGCCAAGGCCCACAGAGTTCTGTGGGTGATATAGGGTCAGGACATCCTTTCCTCCGAGCTAGGCCAGGGGGGGGCCTGGAGTGT
>LFIK01004301.1_pt1 | contig 11524 bp, 10 predicted proteins | sample 643401 | NCBI WGS metagenome assembly LFIK01 (sample SAMN03777447, study PRJNA286221) | soda lake metagenome | biome: soda lake; feature: Kulunda steppe; material: water; isolation source: sample T5-Br brine of Lake Tanatar-5 | place: Russia: Kulunda steppe | collected 2010-07 | reverse complement strand
TTTGTAGCCCGTTTTGAAATGAAGACTGCTGGTGAGCTACATGAACTATGCAAAGCAATGGATGTGAATACTGTATCAATTGAGCGTGTTGACGAGGAATTCCGCAAAATGCTCCTTAAATCAAATCGGCCTTCTTTGGGGCTACGTTGGCTGTATGATATTGGACGTCTTTCAGAGTTGTTTCCAGAGCTATCAGCACTTGTGTCAGTTCCTCAATCTGCAGAACATCATCCAGAAGGGAATGTATTCGAACACACCTGTCAAGTAGTTGATGCTGCTGCCACATTAAAAGATTTAAAAGAGAGTGATCGAGTTGTTATCTTATTTGCTGCGCTTTGTCATGATATGGGGAAAAAAGAAGCAACACACTATACCTCACAGGGGCGAATAACGAGTAGGGGGCATGAAGAGGTAGGAGTACCAGTTGCCCGTGCATTTCTCAAACGTATTACTTATGGACAAAAAATTATTCGCATAGTAACAAAGTTGGTACGGTACCATATGCATCCTCTTACTTTTGTGACATCCAAGGCTAAGCCAAAAGCATATAAAAAGCTGGCGAAAAAACTTGCTCCAGAGACTGACTTACGTATGCTCTCCTATCTTTTTGAGGCGGATAGACGTGGTAGAAATGGAGCATCGAGTGATCCTTTGCCTGGACCGATACCTGATGCTGACTTCTTTCGCAAGCAAAGTAAGCAAGCGGGTGTTTACGCTGGTCCTGAGCAGCCAGTTCTTTCAGGAGATGATATTCGACACTTAGTAGAGCCAGGTCCTGAGATGGGAAGGTTGTTAGATAAAGCGTATGAAATTCAAATTATCCAAGGAGTACAGGATAAAGAACGCATTATTGCACAGTTAGTATAAAATTGATTAAGAGAGACACTAGTGGTGTAATAATCTTAATAGGGCGTAAATCCCGTCTCAAAAAATTGCCATGTATGAAAGTTGCGGATACTTCTTTAAAAGCAGTCATTATTGAATGTATGATGAAGTTCAGTATCCATGCATAATTTTATTTTAATAAATACTTATTTGTGCCATTGCTTTGCAAAAGTCAGAGTTGCTATCAGGGAAGCATGGTCAGAGAAGTAAGTGGTTTTGTTGCGAGTTGCATCCATGCGGATTAAATCTTTTTTATTTGTAGGTTTGATAACAAGCTGTTCGCACGATAATTGTCCTTGTTTAGGACGTGGTGTATAAAAAAGATAGTCAACATGCTTGGGTTGCTTATCTATATACATAGTTGGAACAGTTAATACACCGTACTCTTCTTCTGCATTGTTCCAAGTATGAGGATTAAAAATAGTACGTAATTTTTTGTAACTGCTTGGTGAATAAGGAAAGTTAAAGTCTCCAGCGACAAGAGAAGCTTTTGAAGATATAAGGTGAGACTGAAGAGTGGAAATGGTTTTTAGCTGCTCTTGCTGAGTGTTGCGCGAGCGCGGAAAAGGTATGTGTACGCTCATAACTTGGATAACAGGAACACCTGTCTGCTGAGGTTTGAGAGTCGCAACGATACATTGTTTTGCTCCTGAGCCTCTTTGGTTTGTGAGTTGGAATACTTTTGAGTGTTCAAGGGTAAATAACTTTGCACGATATGCTATGAGGCAGCACTGACGTTTATTTTGTTGGATAATGTGGTCGTAGCCATTTTTTTCAAGCTCGGGCTTAATGCCTGTGAGGTATAAGTCATCATTGCTATCTACTTCTTGTAAGCAAATAATATCTTGATAAAGAATTCCCTGTGGAGATAGTGCCTGTAGTACAAGCTCTTTTCGTTTTTCATAGGGTATAGTTGCAGGAGTGGCATATCGTTGATACGCAAATTCTGCTAGGATATTGGCTGAGGCAAGGGTAAAAGAAAAAATTTGTTCCATGAAGCTCTCCTGTAATGGTAGTTTTTTTTATGCCTATGTTTTATTGTAGAAAAAATTATTAGAAGATCGAAATGAGGGGTTATCTATGTCCACTGTACCAGCTCGGTCGCTTTGGGGTGTCATTGTACAAGCAACTCTACTTAGTAAGCTTATACTTGTTTTAGCATCTGCAACCTTAATTGCTTGCTTATTTATATTTATTTATAAACTTCTTTTGTTACGAGAAAAAAGATTACAGGTCGCAAAAATTCAAGGGGATTTGCATAGTGCGCAAACACTTGATGATATTCTTGCTTTAGGCTCTGTATTGAAGGGTACGTTACCTGGAGTAGTTATTGGGCGTGGTCTTACTACAGTAAAAACGTTGTTACAAAGTAAAGGTTCTACAGCTACTCTTTCTATACGTGATAGAGAGCTTGTGCGAAACGTACTTGATCAAGCACTGGATGAGGTATCCCATAAAGAGCATGGATATGTCGCTTTATTATCGGTGAGTGCTGCTGTCGCGCCACTTATAGGTCTTTTTGGGACAATTTCTGGATTGATTCAGTCTTTTATTGCAATTGGGTTGGAAAAAACAGCGAATATTTCTGTCATTGCTCCAGGTATTGCTGAAGCTTTGTTAACAACATTTGCTGGTTTGATTGTCGCTATTCCTGCACTTCTTATGTATCACTATATCGAGAGTCAAATTGCTGAACTCGAATACCATTTAGAAAAAATGGCTCAGCGTTTTGAGTGGGTAGTAAAACGTATGACAATGGAGTAAGTATGAAGCGATTACGAAGAAGTGCTCGTCTGCGCAAGGAGGTCCCTGAGATATCACTTACCCCTTTAATTGATACAGTACTTGTGCTATTGATTGTTTTCATGATTACGATGCCTGTAATGCAAAACGTTATTTCTGTCGAGTTGCCAGAAGGGGAAAGTAATGATGAGGAAATTGCTGCTCAGCAGGGTTCTTCTGTATCAGTATATTTGACTAAAGATAAAAAAATATGGATTGAAGATCGTGAAGTCTCGCGGAGTTCTTTTTACGATGAATTGGATAAATCTTTAGGCGGGCAACGTGAGCAAATAGTTTTTGTTAAGGGAGATACAGAGTTACCCTTTGGTGAGGTTATTGAGATAGTAGATAATATTAAATACTTAAATGGTGTAAAATATGTTGCATTGGCAACACAATCTGCAGGATAAGAATAAGGTCATAGCATTTACCAGTGCCTGCTTAATTTATAGTTTACTGATTGTTTTTTTTGGCATAGCTGTACGGGTACCTACTGCTGTCGCGCAACAGCGTTTGAATATTAATTTATCCCGCAACAAAATAGCGTCTCCTGTCGTGTTTGGTGGTAGTAGAAAATCCCACAAAGCAGAGCAAAAAGCTGCGCAAAAACAGGCTAGTTCGACCTCTGTCACTCCTGATAGCAAGAAAGTTAAGAAAAAAAAGTCTTCGTGGGTTAAAAAAATTCCTAAAAAGTCTCAGTCTGCCCCGTCGAAAAAAGCTACGCCACAAAAAGCAAAACCTCAGAAAAAGAAAAAACAAAAGCTAGCACGCGCTTCTACAAAAAAAACTGCTAAGCCTGCTATAAAGCCACGACCGAAGAAAAAAGATGTAGTGAAAAAGAAAAAAACGGCTGCACCAAAGAAGGTGGTAAAGAAAAAATTGGAGAAAAAAGATATTTCTTCCCAACAAAAAAAACATACAACGAAGGTAGGGCCTGTTGCTCCTATAAAGCCGACGCAGCAAAAAAAAGATTCTCAAAAAATCAAAAAAATGCAGCAAACTACTTCCTCGTCGAATTCAAAAGTAACAAGTACGCAAAGTGAGGATGTGGCAATAGGAGAGCAGTTAGAGATCGCAGATAAAGATCAGTTAGCATTAAATAAATCTATTTTACGCTCCTGGCATCACCCTCGGGGTATTGCAGATAATTTAACTGTTCGAATTGAAGTAATGATTAGCAAGGACGGGAGAGTAAGTGAATCTACGATCATAAAATCATCGGGAGTGCCAGCATATGATATGGCCGCACGAGCAGCGTTGTGGCGATCAGATTACCCTCGAGCATATTGGGGTAAACAGCTATCGCTCATCTTTGGAAAAGAATAAGGTTGGTAAGGAGTGAAGATATGCACTGGTTAAAATGGTCAATCCTGTTGTCTTTGGGGGTGGGTGTTATTTGTTTGCCTGGTAAAGAAGGAGAAGAGGCGGCACTTCATATTAGTAACGGGGGCAATACTCAACAACTTCGTTTATTACTTGGCGTAATTACTCCTGAGGCTCTTACGGTCGAGCAAGAGCATTTTTGTGCAAATATTAAGCGGTGCTTAAACTTTTCTGGTCAGTTTGGTTTGACGTTAAAACGGGTCAAAAAACTGCCTGATGCAAAACATATACAAAAGCTCTATGCAAAAGGATATGATTGTATAGTTTTTATGGAATATCCTTCTGCTACAAAGAAAGAACAAACCTGTACGTGGTGGTTAGAAGGAGAAAAAAAGCAAACCTATTCCATGGAATTGGGTCAAGAGGACTCTTTATCATATCAATTGGCTACGTCTGTGCTTTTTGAGCTTACTGGACAACAGCAGCCATTCCTCTCTAAGATTGCTTATCGGAAAAAACAAAACAATATTTGTAGCTTATGTGTGGCTGATTTTGATGGTTTGCATGGTCAGAACCTGTATACCTCTTCTCGGATTGTTGCAGCACCTGTCTGGAATAACGATACATCTCATCCTGCTTTAGCTTTTTCTCAGTTTACCCCTTCTAATGTGCGTATTGTAGGGTGTGATTTGCAGGGGAATCAACGCGTGTTATTGGACCTTGATGGTACGAGTGTTGGGCTTTCTTATGCGCCTACTGGAAAAAGTGTTGCCTATTGTCGCTCGGGAAAAATATGGCTTTATACGTATGATACAAAACGTAAACGTGCGGTTCATTCTTTGGTAATAAATGAGTTAGGCGTATGTGGCTCACCTGTTATGTTAGCAAATGGAGATATCATTTATTGCACGAGGGGCAAGATTAAATACTATGAAGCTGCAACGAAGAAACGACGTGTACTTACTCAGAATGGGTATTGTGTTGGTTCAGCTTATACTCCTGCTACTCAGCGGGTTGTCTACTCTCGTCGTGTAAATGGATATATGCAGCTTTTTGTTTATGATATGTTACGTGATACTCACGAGCAAGTGACTTTTGCTAGTAAACGTAAGGGTGATATTGATCATTGTTCCCATAAAATTGATCCGTGTTGGTCACCATGTGGTCAATATTGTGCCTTTGGATGGGAGCAGGGAAAAGAGAGTCGTATAGGTATTATTCATGTAGGGACTAAGGAGTATCACCTTGTTACTCCGCTGGGGGTAGAGTGCAGCTATCCAGCATGGTCACCTTTTTATGAAGTATTGCCAAGTATTAGGCCAAGAGGCTAAGATTTATTCGTGACGAAGATTAAAAGGTTTGATATAATTTACCTTAGAAATAGTTTTATGTATAAGACGATGTTAGGTGAGTATGAAATTTAACAAAAAAATCCCAACTTCTTTTCGCAACATTTTGCTTATCATTGCCGTATGTGTAGCATCGTTGGCTGCCCTTTCTTATGTGGCAGAAGTATCGAAACCAGCAGAAGTGCTGACCTATTCACAGTTTTTAGATCATGTAGAGAATGATCATGTGGCAAGTGTAGAAATTGTAGGCAATAATGTGCAGGGAGCATACAAGTCAGGTAAGGTATTTAAGGCAATTATAGCGGATAATCCAAAAAATTGGGATATCTTGCGCAAGCATGACGTTGCATTTTCTGTTCAGGAACACAGTCAACTTATGACTCCGTGGCAAATGCTTTTCTTTATTTTCTTGGGTGGGCTTGTCTTGCTTGCTATTTGGTTTTTCCGATCTCAATCGCGAGGAAGTGGAGGCAGTGGCTCAATTTTTTCTATGGGAAAAAGTAAGGCAAAAATGTTTATGCCTTCTCAAATTCGCATAAAATTTTCTGATATTGCAGGAGCCAAAGAAGCAAAAGAAGAGCTTCAAGACATTGTAGATTTCCTTAAAAACCCTAAGAAGTATGAAAAAGTTGGCGCTCGGCTTACCCGTGGCGTGTTGTTGGTGGGTGAGCCAGGTAATGGTAAAACTTTATTAGCAAAAGCTGTAGCAGGTGAAGCAAACTGTCCGTTTTTTAGCATTACGGGTTCAGATTTCATTGAAGTTTTTGTTGGTGTTGGAGCTGCTCGCATTCGTGATTTGTTTGAGCAAGTACGTCGTCAACAACGTCCATGTATTATCTTTATTGATGAAGTTGATGCAATTGGACGTAAACGTGGCAGCGGACTTGGAGGTGGGCATGATGAGCGTGAACAAACGCTTAATCAACTACTTACTGAAATGGATGGTTTTGCAACTTCCGATATTCCTGTAATAGTTATTGCTGCAACTAATATGCCAAGTGTTCTTGATAAGGCACTCTTACGTCCTGGTCGTTTTGATCGTCGTATTACTGTTCCTTATCCTGATGAGGAGGCTCGTCGTCGAATTCTTGAAATTAATGCAGGACAAATGAGTTTTAGTCCTGATCTTGATCTTGATAAAATTATTGAACAAAGCGCAGGATTTAGTGGTGCCGACTTAGTTAACTGTATTAATCAGGCAGCTATTAATGCGTCTAAGCAGAGTAGATCAGTTATTGAGCAAGAGGATTTTGAGATAGCGTTTACTAAACTTGCTCGATCACGTCGTACAAGTGAAAGTGAGCAAAAAGCTGGTAGCGGTGAAGGAGAAAGCACTGCGCGTGTCTATATGCCATCTCAAATTAAAGTTCGTTTTTCTGATGTTGCTGGTGCTGCTGAAGCTAAAGAAGAACTACAAGATTTTATTGATTATCTTAAGAATCCAAATAAATATAAGAAACTTGGTGCAAAGCTGACCAAAGGTATTTTAATGGCTGGTGATCCAGGTAATGGTAAAACATTACTTGCTCGTGCTGTAGCTGGTGAAGCAGGGCGACCATTTTTTAGTGTCAGTGGTTCTGAGTTTATTGAAAAATATGTTGGTGTGGGTGCTTCTCGTGTACGAGACCTTTTTGTACAGGCACGTAAACATGCACCAGCAATCATATTTATTGATGAAATTGATGCGATTGGTGGTCATCGTAATGGTGGTAGTAATTCTGAGCATACGCAAACACTCAATCAATTATTAACCGAAATGGATGGGTTCCATGAGGATGAAGATCCAGTAATTGTTATAGCAGCGACTAACCGTCCTGACATCTTAGATACTGCATTGACAAGGCCAGGACGCTTTGATCGTCAGGTACAAGTACCATATCCGTCTTTAAAAGATCGTCGTGATATTCTTACTGTTCATACGAAAAATGTGAAACTTGGAGAAGAAGTAAACCTTGATCGGGTGGCACGATCTACAACAGGATTTAGTGGTGCACAGTTGGCAAGCTTGGTCAATGAAGCGGCATTAAATGCAGTGCGTCATGAACGTGTTGATATAGGTATTAAAGATTTCGAAGAAGCACATGATAAAATAGTGCTTGGTAAAGAATCTAAGTCTATTCAACAAACGCCTGAAGACCTGAAGGCTACTGCATATCATGAGGCAGGACATGTCTTGATGACTTTGTTGCAGCCTGAGCACACTCATCCACTCCATAAGGTAACTATCTTGCCTCGTGGTCATGCACTTGGCTTTGCGGCTTCGTTGCCAGAGCGTGATCGTTACTCTCACAGTCGAGAAGAGCTTACTGCACAAATTATTGTAGCGCTTGGTGGTCGTGTTGGTGAAGAGCTTGGTATGGGTCGTCAGTTTACTGGTGTTACTTCTGATTTAAAGCAAGCTTCACGTATTGCACGTACTATGGTGCGTTTGTATGGTATGTCAGAGAGTTTAGGGCTTGTTTCTTATGGAGATTCTCAAGAATATTCTGAAGCAACTGCTAATAAAATTGATGAAGAAGTACGTAACGTAATTGCGAAATGCTATGATACAGCCCGTTCTTTAATGAAAGATAATGAAGATAAGCTTCAAAAGCTTACTCAGGCGTTGATTGAAAAAGAGACGCTACATGCTGAAGAAATTTACGAATTACTTGCTATTGAACCACGAGTAATTCATAAAATCAGCTAAAGAATAATTGAAAAAAGGCTTGTTTATAGTAGACTTAATTACTGTAGGATTGAAAAATTAGTTTGAGGAAGGACAGCAAGTATGTCACGTATCTGTGATAGCTGTGGCAAGCGACCACAAGTTGCTAATAATGTAAGCCACGCAAACAACAAGACCAAAAAATGGGTCTACCCGAATGTGCAAAAAATGCGCTATACATTTGCTAATGACAATTTTGGCAAAGTGCACGCAGGTAAAGTTTGCACCAAATGTCTTAAAGCACATAAAGTGCGTAAAGTTGTCTAAAATAATAGTGGAGATATAAGGTAAACGATGGCAAATATTAAATCTGCTAAAAAAAGAGCTCGCCAAAGTGAAATGAGTCGTCAGCGCAATGTTGGACGTCGCTCAGCAATTAAAACTGCTGTAAGAAAAGTAACTGATGCACTTTCAAATGGTCTTGAAAAAACAAAAGTAGAACCACTTTTGAAAGAAGTAGCTGCTCAGCTTTCTCGTGCAAAAAGCAAGGGTGTTATTCATGCGAATACCGCTTCCCGTAAGTTGAGCCGTTTGGCGAAAAAAGTTGCTACTACTTTCCGTACGGAAAAGTCAGTTAAATAATTAGCAATTTTTGTTCGAAATTCAAAGATAAAAAGGCAGCCTAATGAAGGTTGCCTTTTTTCTTTAATCCAGCATTTGCTTTATTGGTGGTATTAAAATATCATAAAAATACTTTTAAATAATCTAAATATTAATATTGTGAGATTTTAAGCAAATGAAAAAGTTTTTAATTCCTATCGCCTGCTGTTTTTTAATTGCACATTGTCATTTATCTCTTTCAGGAAGTAATCGTTTAGTGACACTCAAAGAAGTAGAGAATTATGGCGATGAGTTGTTTAGAAATACAAGTCATCGACTTCTTAGAAGCTGTATTTTACGAGATGAGTTTGATGATCAAAGTAGAGATATGTTTGATCGCTGTAGTCCAGAAAATAAAATAAAGTGGGCACAGTTTGCAGTATTAATGAGAAAGTGTAAGTCGCTTTGCTATCTTCTTAATAATGGGTTGGTAGATCCTAACGTAGTGAGCAATAATGTGAACTTTTTAGATCTCATTGCTTTGGAGAAATCTTATTCTCTAAAAGAGACAGGGCATAAATTGCAGAAGTCTCTTATAGCGTTATTTGCTCATAACGTTTCTCATTGGCCTTCTTATGATGTTAAAGATGCGGAAACAAGAGATATGCTAGAAGCTTATCGCCAACTCCGGGCCGATGAGTTTACGCCAGAATTATCTAAAGAATATTTTAAGGCTTGTGTAAAAGGCATAAATGGCAGTAATAAAGAAGTTATGTGTTTGCGCAAATTTAGCATGATTCTTAAAAAGAACCATGCAGTAGCATCCAAAGCCAAAGAGTTAAATCGTCAATTAATTACTAATCTTCACCTTGCAGATAAACCTAATACAGTCTTAAGCCCTTCTCAGCAGGCATTTCAAAAGTTTCTTGCTGTTAAGGATGTCAAAAGAGTAATGGAAAAATACCTGTATTAAAATAGCTATTTTTTCTAATATTTTTTGAAGCCAGGTAAATGCTTGGCTTCATTTTTTATGTTAAAAAAGAAAAGCATGACATAAGGTATTAAGAATGAATTATAGAGTATGGATGTACAGGGTTCTATTTCTTTCTAGCATGATCATAATGAGTGGCTGTCTTTGGGCAAGTGCTTCGATTGCACATCTTAAGAGAGATCTTCACTATATATACTACCTTGCGTGATAATCATCCGGGTATGCATAATAAGGATGATCCAGATTTTCTTACTTTCTTGGAGGATACTAATCAGCAAGCGCAGGAAGCATTAAAAGACATTCTAACAGAAAAAGAAGGGCGGGTTGTCTTAGAATCTTTTGTTGAAGGTTTTCAGGATAAACATTTACGTCTTATGTGGAAGAATGCTCAAAAAGTTTCGTCTGTATCTGTACCATCGTCAAAGTTTCTCGTACAGGATGATGGAAAAATGGTATATATTCGTTTACCACATTTTGCTCCATCTAGCCCGGATCAAGTTAGGCAACTTACTACTATCATTGATGATATGCCAACTTATAGAAAGCGTACTATTGTTTTTGATGTACGGGGTAATGGAGGAGGTAATAGTACGTGGGGTAGTAAGCTCTTGGCAAATCTTTTTACCCCTAATTATTTTTATCTTATGCGAGAGCGTGTACTTGCTCAAGAAACAGTTATATGGCGGTGCAGTAAAGCGAATGTTGAATTTTTACAGAAGAATTTGTCAGTTATTATGCAAGGACTGCCAGAAGATGAGCAAGGATATTGGAGATCTTTACTGAGGGGGTTGAGGCTGGCATATGAAAAAGGGCATCTGCTTTATGAAGAAAAAAAGGATGTTCCTGCTGTATGTTCATCATCTTTGCCTCATCCGGTAACTGCAACAGTGGTTGTCCTTATTGATAGCGGATGTTTTTCAGCTTGTTTAGATTTTTTGGATGAGCTCAAAATGATGGATTATCCAAATCTTATTTTTGTGGGTATGCCTACTGGATCAGATACTATTTACATGGATGTGCATACGGTGGATTTGCCTAGTGGACAAGGTTCATTAGGGTTTCCGATGAAAATGTACCGTAATCGGCCGCGTGGGCATAATGAGCCACACCTTCCGGATGTAAGGCGTCCTTGGGATAGAGAAGGAGGCTCTCTATCCCAAGATATTGCTTTAGTATCTTCCTTGCTAGAAAAGTAACACAAGAAGGAAGAAGAAAGGATTAAGGAATACAGCCTTGTTCTTGTAGCTGAATAAGCTGTTGTTCATTGTTAATTTCGATGAATGTGACATAAGGGTATTTCTCTTTGAGGTGTTGAATGATATGCTCTACTCTTTTTTCAAAATCCCACATATATTTTAGTAATCGCCAACTAATGTGCTCTTTACATCCTTTAGGGCGATCTTTAGGAGCAGGGCTTTTATGCCAAAAACGGCGTTGAAGAAGGCGAAAGTAGCAGATGAGGCGAGAGTAATTGAAATAAAGACATACATCGGCATGTTGGTAGCGCATTTCAAGGGATTTAATGCAATTGCCATCAATGATCCATTGTGGCTGATTAACAATCTCTTGTTGGATAGCGAGAAATTCTTGGGTATTGCGTTGTTGCCAGTTTTTGGTGAAAAAACATCTGTCTAAATGATGTACCGGTAGACCAGTTGCTTGATGTACTTTATAAGCATACGTTGATTTTCCGCTTCCTGGTCGGCCAAATATCATCAACTTATTACATGGATAATGTATCATTGTGAATAACTCCCCATTGGTTTTATTGTGCTGTAATCTGGTAGAAGAGTAAAACCAAAAATAGTTAAAGTAACACTGCAGAGAATGATGAGAGAAAGTAAGCTTACTTCTATTCCTAGGCGAGAAATTCTCTCGCATAAGGAGGTGGCCAAGTTAGTAGCGCGAACTAATGCTTCACAACTATGTATCTTCATATACCTATCC
>LFIK01004299.1_pt1 | contig 11529 bp, 18 predicted proteins | sample 643401 | NCBI WGS metagenome assembly LFIK01 (sample SAMN03777447, study PRJNA286221) | soda lake metagenome | biome: soda lake; feature: Kulunda steppe; material: water; isolation source: sample T5-Br brine of Lake Tanatar-5 | place: Russia: Kulunda steppe | collected 2010-07 | reverse complement strand
GTGGGTCAGAAGCCCAGAGGAGGCAATGTGGGTCAGAAGCCCAGAGGAGGCAATGTGGGTCAGAAGCCCAGAGGAGGCAATGTGGGTCAGAAGCCCAGAGGAGGCAATGTGGGTCAGAAGCCCAGGGGGGAATGTGTGAGACAGCCTCCAAGGGGCCCTTTGAGGGGGCTAGGAGTGAATGAGCCGCTTTTGATGAAGTGGCCAGTCTCCGTTGATAAGAGCATCAACAGCCAAAACCCTCCAAATTCCATCCCCACTGTCTGCCAGCACAGATGGCGCATACTTCTGCCTGCAGGACTCCCCGACAGACGCTCTCGGGCTCACCTGATCTCACCGCCCGCAGTCTTTTCAAACCCTCTCCTCAGATCCCTCTGACAAAACATGCACTGCTGCCTGCCAGGCAGCCACACACCCTCGAGTGTGCACTTGGGCTCACCTGATCTCACCGGCTGCGGCCTCAAATGCGTGCATCATCCATGCACCGCCTGCCCGACTGCCCGACTGCAGGTCCTTGAGGAGTGCACAAGAGTCACTGCTGCACTCAGCCGCTCAGGCAGCGACCTGGTAGACTCAAGGAGCAAGGCGCAGCTGGAAGCGTGTCTGCTGTACTTGTGTGGGACACGCAACCCCCAGGTATGCGTTCACTGTCCTAACCTGGATGCTCACATGTGCTGAGCTGTCCTACCTTGGATGCGCACACATGTCCTCAGCCGTGCGTATCTGCTGCACTTGTATGGGATGCGCAACACTCAGGTATGCGCTCGTTGTCCTACCTTGGATGGGAACGTGTGTGCTCAGCTGCTGGATGCGTCTGCGCATCATCCATAGAAAGAAAAAGAAAAACTACGTAGGCAGTGAAACCACTCCCTACATCGATTAAGAAAAAGGAGACACATTGGCCCGAAGAGCCGTGAGACCACCAGGGAGAATGAAGAACTAGTGAGGATCTGGAGGGTGACAAGCCGCCCCCTGCTCCAGACCAAGACCTTGAGCGCAACTGGATTTTCAAGAGCGCATCTAGTAGTTTTCAGTTTGTGTGCATAGAGCACAGAATGGGCATGTTGCTTAAGGGCAGTCTTATTGGATTTTTGTACATCAAGGCCGAGCTCTTTAAGGTGATTCAAAGTGTGTGAGGTACAAACAGAGCCTCCCACACCAGGAAGAACCGTGTGAAGGATGACTTTCTTGGACTTCAAGCGCTTACAAAGAACCTCGTGTTGTTTTTTAGAGGCCTCTAATTGGTGTCCAGGCCGTGTATCTTCACAGTACTTAACCTCATCCATACGCTGCGACTCCTTCTGTCACCCTCTGCTTTTTGTGTGTGTGCCTGTATTGCATGCGTGTGGGGAGGGTTGTGTGCTGTACCCGCCTAGGATATGTGGGCCCCAGGTGTGCTTGCAGGATGTGCTTAGGATGCTTGCAGGATGTGCCTAGGATGCTTGCAGGTGTGCTTAGGATATGCGGGCCCCAGGTGTGCTTGCAGCCACAACCCAGTCCTCCCAGCAAGCAAGCACATTACCGCTGTTTGCTTGCATGAAGGCCAGGTTTCCCATCAGTGGTCACTGATCACCAGCGCGGGTGTTGCCACTGATCTCTTGCGCGTGATTGGGGGGCTGGAAGGCGCACATGCCAGTGCAGGAGCTGCACGGCTGCTCTTCGTCCTAGGGAGCCTTGTATGTTTTACCAGCTGCTCGTCCTGCCTCACCGCCTCAGCCTACGTGCCCTGCGCCGGCAGGTTCCCTTAGACAAGCAGCCGCGCAGCTCCAGCCTCACCTTGGTATGTGCGCCCTGCGCTGGCAGGTTCCTTCTAAGGTACACCTGGACTGTGCCGAGCCCTCGTGGCTGCCGGTTGTAGTGCGCAACGCAAGGAGTGCAGGCCGCAGCAAGGGTTTGGAGATCTCGCTGCGCGAGTTTGGGCAGGCAGCCGCAAGGTGGGTAGGCGGTCGCGCACCCCTCGCCCTGCTGGCTGAAAATTCACAGAATGCTTTTTACTGAGCAAGAGCAACTCAGGCAGTGACTAGTTGCAAGGAATGGTATGCTCAGCAGAGATGCAGCACTGGCAGTGGCTATTGCAACCAAACACGTCGCACTTGCCCAAGTTGTCGGACAAGGCGGGCGCAAGCCTGCCACCGCTCCCATTCATCTTAAGCAGCCAAGCAACCTGCAATTTTATCCACACAATTGATACATGAATTGAATTTGATGCATGATAGAGCCAAGAGAGGTCATTTTTGTTGTCCCACGCCTGTACATGCTGTACATTTACTTGACCAGCTCTTGCCTTTCCAGCAACTTACTTCGGGACAGAGCATGCACAATTGCACAAAAGCACACAAACATGCACTTAGGTTATGCCATGCGTACACACATAGAGTTTGAATTACGAAAAGTCAAGAAAAAGTTTCTGATCCTAGTTCACTTCAGGCTCCTTTTTCCCAACCACATGAGGTGATCCTGAGCGTATGCACTCGTGCAGCAGCTCCATGTTTTACCCTGGAGCGTGTCAATCAGAAACTAAATGTGACCCTGGCATATTGGGTGCCTGCCCAGGGCATAGTAGTCAAGAACCAGCAGCAGGCAGCTGTTCTTGACAGAGGGCCACCATTTGGTGTTGAATATTCAAGCTCAGAAGGTGACTGCGCAGTGTATGACAATTCAGCGCTGCCTGGCACAGGGAATCACCCTGGATCATTGTGTGCCCCTTCCCCCAGCACCCATCCAAAGAACAGAAGGCACACAAGACCATGGCGCAAGAAGATGCGCCCCCATAACGCAGGGAACTGCACTCCCCCGTACCACAGCAATCTTAAATCCTCATTACACAGGAGCCCCACCTCAAGATGCAAGGGGCCGTAACCCCCCCTTCCATAACACAGGGAGCCGTACCCCTTCCATCATGCATGCAGCTTCTGGGGCGGCATCCTAAAAAGGATGACATCAAACCTGAGTGACCTGGGCACGCGCACGCTGCCCCTGCTCCAGCCAGGCATGCAAGACCTGCGGCTGGTGCTGGACGCCGGCGGCGCGTTGCAGGCGGCTGGTGCCGGCTGCGCTGGGGACCAAAGGGGCCCATGGGCAGCATCTCGAGCCAGCTCGAGTGTGGGAGTGGCAGGGGCAGGGAGAGGCACACTAGGCAGCGGCGCATTGGGGTGCCCGAGCGCTGGAAAGGAGGCCTCGCGGCTGGAGGCGTGCTGCTCGCTGCTGCTGGCCATGCAGGGCGCATTGAAGAGGCTGCAGACCTACCAGGTGAGCAGGCAGGCTAAGGCCCAGGATCTGCCAGAGGACCTCGATGACAGGGGCTGGTGTGGGTGGAGGAATCACGAGTGACCTGCTCTAGGTATGGGGGGTGAGAGCACTGCTCCCCTGCTTTACGCAGGCGGGTGTTGATGAAGGAATCCGAGGTGCAGTGTTGGGAAATGAGGGGATCAGACGTGTGCTGTACACAGTTACTGATGCATCACCCTCACTGTGGGGGAACCCGGGCAGGAGTCACTTTTGAAGTGAGGGCATCGTCGCCACTGCTGCAGTGTGTGCATCAGATGTGTCCTGCCAAGTTTGGGTCACGCCTGAACTGAGCGCCATGCACTGAGTGCATTCTTTGGTCACGCCTGAGCTAAGCCTCATGCACTGAGTGCATGCTTTGGTCACGCCTGAACCGAGCGTCATGCACTGAGTGCATGCTTTGGTCACGCCTGAGCTAAGCCTCATGCACTGAGTGCATTCTTTGTTGATGCCTAACTGAGCCTCATGCACTGAGTGCATTCTTTGGTCACGCCTAAACCGAGCGTCATGCACTGAGTGCATTCTCTGGGGCTGCTCTTGTCAAGCCCCGACCACAGAACGGTGAGTGAGCAGTGCTGCACTTGTGGGCATCTCTCAGCACTGTTGACGGTGTGCCAGCAGCGGTGTTGCGGTGTGCCAGCAGCACTGTTGACGGTGTGCCAGCACTGTTGACGGTGCGCCAGCAGCGTCATCCTCAACGTGTTCGACATACTTGTACACGATCTGTGTCAAGGCCATACACCTTGACAGATTTCTCTCACCATGTAGGTTGTCATTGTCTGTTTGCACACATTTGCACGGACACACTGCACAGCGGCAGCTGTTTGGGTACCTTGTGCGCTTGCACCAAAGTGTATTGTGGTCTGTTGTCCATCTGGAGCAGCCGGATAGCCTTCAGGGTGCTGCAGCCGGATAACCTTCAGGGTGCTGCAGCCGGATAACCTTCAGGGTGCTGCAGCCAGATAGCCTGCAGGGTGCTGCAGCCGGATAACCTTCAGGGTGCTGCAGCCAGATAGCCTGCAGGGTGCTGCAGCCGGATGACCTTCAGGGTGCTGCAGTTCTCGTGAAATGAATGGGCACACAGGCTGCAGGCACCGCTTCATGGTTTAAAAGACCTTGCTATGGGCTCCGGGCCTTGAGCTTTCCTCCGTACTTGCCGCGCCTAGCTGTACGCTCCTGAGCTTGTGCACTTCTCCACACCTGCCACGCAGGCCGCAGGCACCACGGACTTCAGCAAGCTGGACAAGCAGGGCGCAAGTGCCCTATCCTCCCTGAGCTCAATGCTCACGCTCCCGCCGCTGCTGCAAGCCTTGCAGCCTCTGAGCAGCTTTGTGACCCAGTGCGAGCGCCCCCCCGTGCTGCAGGCCTTGCAGGTGAGTGGATTAGCTGCACATTTTGTATCACTGTACACCCCCCCCCGTCTTGCTAGGCATCGGTGAGGACCCTTTGATGAGCAGGAACAATCTATTGCACATGACTGCCAAATAGCAGTGTGTTCTTAAGCTCTGCACCCTTTTGCCTCATCTCAAGCATTGACCGTGATCCATAGAGCCAGCCAGTGTGCCATGCACCCATGCATTGCCCACATCTCTTCTACGGTTCCCTCGTAAGCAATCACTTTGCTTAGAGTCCTCGTCAATGCAAGGCCAACCGTGCAATGCACCTCCAAAGTACCAGGCTCTGTAGCATGTTCAATCCAGTTCCTTATCCAAACCTTCATAAGCATCAGTGCGCCAACAAGGCATCAGTGCGCAAACAGTGCACCAGCGCTTTTCAGTAAGGCATCAGTACAATGTCCTGCTCCAAAAGTAGGACCATGACGTGCTTGCAGACCTATGGTTTTGCCAGTGTCCTACTTAACAGGGAAGCTTGGGTAAGGTGATAAAGAGAGCAAGATGTCCACTATATTGCTTAATCTCTTTACCTTTTGCTCATCTGCACTCAGGACTTTGCCCAGTCCTTGCTCAAGACAAACTGCCCTGTCCCTGCTATGCTCAAGCCTTACAGCCAACCTCAGGTGTGTTTTGCAGCCTGGGATCAAGACTCAGGATTCAAGTCTCAAGGCAAGACTTGTTTTTGTTGAGGAAATGGGCTTAGGCTTAGGGTTCAGGGTGACGTTCAAAGGTAAGCGTCAAGCTGCTTCAGGTTTAGGCACGCTGGTGGACAGATGCAGAGGAATCAGAGTGCCGTCACTTGACCCCATCTGCCAAGGCATGTTGTGGGCTTTATCTGTCATTTGCAGCAAAGATGCCTGAGCAGTGTCGGCCAAACACAGTTTCTCGATTTGCGTCAATGTAATCTGCCATTCTCTCAATCTTGTCCTTGGACTGAATGCCCCTCTCCTCCCCTACCTGTGCTGTATGCAGATCCACCATAGCTATGGTGCCGTGATACAACCAGTCTTGCACCCAAGCCTTAGCTACGAAGTTCTGGGCAAGCTGATGCTTCTGCAGGTCAGTGATCCTTGCGCTTGTGGGGATCATCCTGGCAACACCGGGTGTTGTGTTGATTGTGCCTGTGTGCATGTGCATGTGCATGTGCACATCTTTGGTGCAAGTACACTTGAAGGTCAAGAAGTTCCTGGGGAGCGGGGCAACTCATCACCGGCTTGAAATGCGCTCTGTCCTCTGTTAGACAGCCCAAGCCAGCTCTGACATGGCAGTCAATGTGCTCGTCATCACCTGAAAGAACTGCAATGCTTGGCAGAGTTTGGGGGCAGGTCAAGGTATTGCTCTCCTTTTCAACCACGTCAACCCCTCGCAAGGGCATTCCAACGTACTTTCCTGTCACCTGCACATTGTCGTGTACTGAAGGCTTCCATGGGCATGCGTGTATTTGTGTGTGCAGGACGTGCTGCCATTTGACTTCATCACACAAGAGTTCCTGCGCCTCCCAGATACCCTCCTCTATGTGGTGCAGACATCCCCTTGGCAGTGGGCATTTTTGCGCATGAGCTACATGCAAGGCCTGCTCATTTCCCAGACTACAAAGCAGGGACGTTCCAATGCCTCTTCATCGATGAAAATGGCATCTTTTGCTGCGTTCTATGGGTTGAGGTGCGGATTTCAGCAGTCAATCACCCCCAAGCCTCTCTTCCGCGCTATGCTGGCACACAAAGCTTCCAAGCACCTACCGACCTGGTTTAAAGTACCGCGGCACACTTCTAAGACCTGTTTCTCTGACATTTACGTTCAGCCACTCCCGAGCCTTGCTGTCATTTTGGTCGGGTGTAGCAAACACCAGCGACATCCTGCAGGTGTAGCAAACACCAGCAACACCCTGCAGGTGTAGCAGACACCAGCGACATCCTGAAGGCCACAATTTGACGACTGCACTTATTCTCTGCCATCCCTGAAGCTGCCTGTTGCTGCCTCTTTGATGAAGGCCATTGGTGTCCGATGCCGCTCTGCAGGGCGCTCTACAACATTTACAATGGTCCAGTGAAGTTGGTGCTGGGCCTGAACAAGACTGGGACGGAAGTGTACCGGTCCCAAAACCTGTCACCTTTAACCCTAATCAATTTAGCGGAGCGGAACGCCACGGGTGGGCAACCAGAAGCATGACACATTTTGGGGCTTTGTATGGTTGTATGGCACATGTTTGGGCTTTGTATGGTTGCATGATACATGTTTGGGCTTTGTATGGTTGTACCCTGCACTCGTGCTAGAGCCTGGAGCAGCCAAAGGCTCTGTACGGGCGAAACCTCCTTATGTGCTTTGTATGGGCTGTGTATGGTTGTACCCTGCACACGTGCTAGAGCCTGGAGCAGCCGAAGGCTCTGTATGGGCGAACCCTGCGTATGTGCTTTGTATGGGCTTTGTATGGTTGTACCCTGCACTCGTGCTAGAGCCTGGAGCAGCCAAAGGCTCTGTACGGGCAAACCCTGCGTATGTGCTTTGTATGGGCAAACCATACGCATGTAGGTCTTAGGGCGGCCTTTGTATGGGCACAAATCACATACAAACTCTGTATGGATGTACCCTGCGCACATGTCAGTGCCTGGAACGCAAGCATGCTCCTATTGTGCCTTACCTCCTTGCAGCGCTCCTACTTGCCTGTAGAGACCAAGCCCGCACGCAGTGGCCACAGTGGCTATCCTCGCTTGCCCCACCCGCACAAAACGGGCATGTGTGTACGCAGTGGCCATGCCTGCATGCCCCACCTGCAGGCAGTGGCTAGCCTAGCCGCAACAGACACACACTTAGGCGCACATGTGCACCCGCACGCACACACGCACCTGCGTGCAGTGGCCTTGGCAATTGCTACACAGCTGTACTACACCGTCCTGCCTAACACTTACGTCATGGCACATGCCTGCCTGGCTGGACCTGCCGCGCAGCTCTCAGCCATGCTCCAGGTACTGTTGAAGTTGACCCAAAATAACCACGACGAGCCACATTACCCTACCAAATACTCATGCTACAGAACATGCCTGCCTGGCTGAGCCTGCCACGTTCCTCTTGGCCATGCTCCAGGTGTTATTTATATTGCTGCAATGCTGACTCTGAATTCCAGCGAGCCTCAATTGCAAGCCTGTGAAGCAGCTGAGCAAGCAGTGCAAGCACATGTGTCAGGGACGGAGTGTGTGCCACTCTTCAAGGCATGGAAAAGTTTTATTCCTGGAGGCCATCATGAAGCACAGCCATGTGGCATGTGGGGGGCTTTCATTAATCTGGCCTTTGACAATCTGGCCTTTGACCCATTTAGGGGGAGGTTGCTCCATGCAGAAGAATGAGCGCCTGGAGCAGATGCGGGTACGCATGTTGTTTCCCTTCCACTTGTGTTGCTCCTGCAGGCAGGAGGATGCCCCCAGCAAGGCAGACTTGATCAGCAGAGGGCTCTGATGCGGACAAGTGAGGTGAGTATGCAGCTGAGCCCATGTGAGTATGCACAGTTCACCCATGTGATTATGCTGAACTCACGTGATTATGCTGAACTCATGTGAGTTCATGCTAAATTCATGTGAATATCATGTTGCTAAACCCATGTGAGTATGCTTAACTCATGCAAGTGTGTTTCACTCATGTATTTATATTTATATCATGTATGTATGCTTAACTCATGTGATTATGCAGCTTAACCCATATGAGTATGCTTTACTCCTGTATGTCTGCTTAAGTCGTGTGAGTTTGCTTTACCCATGTGGATATGCTGAACTCATGTAGGTATGCTTATGTGAGTGTGCTTAGTTGCGGACAAGTGTGGTGTGTACTTTTTATTATTGACAGGTAAGCATAATCAAAGGGATAACATCTAATTGGGGGGTATTGATGCCACTGGCTGGCTGTGTCCGTTTTGCATGGTGCATGTGCTGCTCTGCTGTGTGCGCATGCAGCAGGGGTGCTGGAGCAATGGAGTGTCACCAGTGTGCTTACAAACTTCACCCAACCACTGTCAAGGCGCCAGCATGGCATCATGTTTTGTACACACAACCTTCAAGAGTCTGTACCCTGCTAGGATTCAGGAGACTTGTTTTTGGATACGCTTGGAGACTTGCAAGCCCACAATGCACACACAGACACATGGCATGCGTACACCTACGCGTACATACACACAATCATGTGTTAAGCATACGTGCACGTGACGAACATTGCACACTCTGGAATGTGCGTCACACAAAAATGCAGATGCTCATGGACATATGCTCAGACATCCGCCGCCTGGACATATGGTGCGCGTGTCCGCTTTTGCATCCAAAGTCACCGGTCAAAGTGTGCGCCAACCAGATAACTGGGAGCATGTAGTAAGGGAAGATTCATAATTATTTTTAAAAAGTGTACTTGGTTTGAGCGTACGTGAATGCGTAGTTACCTCTGTGAATGTGTGTGTGTGTGTGTAGGTGTAGGTGTAGGTGTGGTGCTTGCTGTGTGTTACACACACAACATGCATGTGCCAATCTCTTTGCATGTGAGCTTGACCTAGCGCGGACTCACTTCCCAGGCCATTCTTAATTTTTCTGCTCTGAGATTTTCCCTGCAATTAACCTGCAGCCTCATCCCTGCAAACCTGCTCTTGTTGCTGCTGACCTCAAGTTCACCCAAGAAGCATGGGCAAAAGGGATGTGTCGCGTGGGAATACCTGTCAGGACGTCTGGGGCAAGAAAAGGAGGGTGTGCGGGCATCGCTGCAGTAAAGGACAGGAGGTACACCTGCACACACATGCCTCCACATGCCTGCACATGCGCGCGTGCTTCAACAATGCAGGATCAAGCAGACAGCGCCATCCACTGACCAGGCGGACCGCATGATGCTGAGGAAGGCAGTCCTCACACGCGCCATGCTGTTGCTGCTGGTCATTGTCGCCAACGCTCGCAAGGTGTGTGCATCAGGATAGGTCTTGCAGCTGTGTGTCAGGGTTGATAGAGTCTGGTAACAGCTTCACTTGTAATTGATGCTACTTGACATAATCTGAAGCTTCTTGAAGACTTTTAACCTTTCAATTTGCACATATAGACACGCATTTTGGCTTGTTGGGTGTGTAGGGTAGCTTTGACGAGTGCATTTGCTTATTAGGCACATGCGTGCTATGTGAGTGTGCTTACACTACAATTTTTGCTGAGCCTGAAGGATGTAGGCAGCAATCATGGACTTGCCGTCGTTGCTCCATTTAATGGGTTATTGATCAAGTATCCATTAATCGCATGAGACATTAAGCGTCCCATGAAACCCAGTATGTACGCCGTCACTCTTTGTACCATCTGGGAACAATGGGTACCCCTACAATTCCCATAGTCGGATGCTCAGCTCTGCATGTCCTGATCAAGGGGCCTTGTCACCCAGTTGCCCGGCGCTCCGCTTTTGCCTGCCTGACCAGGGGCCTGTGTGCATGTGCTGCTGTGCTGCTAGGCCTTGGCGAAGGGCCCAGGCCTGCCTGTGTATGAGTGTGTGCTGTACAACCCAGGCCTTGAGCAGGGGCCCCAACCTCATGGAGCGTGTGTCTGTGTGTGCTGTGCTGTCCAGGCCTTGATCAGGGGCCCCAATCTCATGGAGCGACACCTGTACGATGCAGCAATGGCACTCGCGGGGCAGAGGGACGTACAGCTGCCCAGCCCACTGCAGGTTCTGGTCAGCCTCATTGCCAGCAGACGCCTCCGTGAGTGGCGCTGTGGTGCAGGCCCTGTGATGTTGGCCCCGTGCCCTCAATGTGTTGGCGCCTGCTGCGTGCCTCAAAAAGTGTTGGCGTCTGCTGCGTGCCTCAAAATGTGTTGGCGCCTGCTGCGTGCCTCAATGTGTTGGCGCCTGCTGCGTGCTTTAATGTGTTGGCACCTGCTGCGTGCATCAATGTGTTGGCGCCTGCTGCGTACCTCATTGTGTTGGCGCCTGCTGCGTGCCCTCAATGTGTTGGCGCCTGCTGCGTGCCTCAAAATGTGTTGGCGCCTGCTGCGTGCCTCAAAATGTGCTGGCGCCTGCTCAGTGCCAGCCTTTGAGTGCAAACACAGATCCACCACAGTACGGCATCAGGCACCTGGGGACTAGCAGACGGTGCCAGGCTGGAGACTCCAGCAGATGGTGCACCCTTGCCAAGATTGAGCAGCTGTTGTGAGCTGGAAGGGTTGCATGGCAGCTCACATGTTTTTTTTGCCATGTGCCATAAGGTGCTTGTAAACATGTGCTTCTTGTCGACACAACTTTCTTGTAAGCATGCACTCTTCTCATCGACATGTCCACATACAAAGACACAGCTCATGCGCAAACAGGGGTATCAACCAGCTCTTACTGTTACAATATGTGCACACAACCTTCACATGCACACACACTCTCCTTGCACACCTAATACATATACACACCAAACCCACACACGCATGCACACCTCACACACTTGCACGCGCATGCTTGCACACATACACACATCACTCACACACACACACACACATTACACACACACACCAGGACCTGAGGCTGGGCCCCGCTTGGGCGAGAGGCTGATTACCCTGTGTGCGTCCCTCGGTGACGAGCTGGTGGTGCTGCAGCGGCCCCGCAGCAGGATGAACTTTCCATGGGCAGCCCGGCTGCGCAGCCACAACGTGGAGGCATACCGCGGAGGGGCCCTCACGGGTGGGGCTGGGGGGGCCGCGGCAGCGAGGGCGGCTGCGCTGGCGGCGCTGGGGCCGGCAGGGCGGCCGTCGTCTATGGGTCCCCCGGGGCGAGCAGGCCCTGGCACTGTGGCGGCAACTGCGGCAATGGTAGCAGAGGCGGCGAGGCGCGGCGCGTGTGTGTTTGATGTGGACGGGCTGCTGGGGCGGGGGGG
>LFIK01004298.1_pt1 | contig 11533 bp, 7 predicted proteins | sample 643401 | NCBI WGS metagenome assembly LFIK01 (sample SAMN03777447, study PRJNA286221) | soda lake metagenome | biome: soda lake; feature: Kulunda steppe; material: water; isolation source: sample T5-Br brine of Lake Tanatar-5 | place: Russia: Kulunda steppe | collected 2010-07 | reverse complement strand
TGTACACTCGTGCGCAATCACACACGCACATGCGCGCACTCCAGTTACACGCTGAGTTCAGCTTTCTTCCAAGATACACATGTCTGGATGTCAAGTACACATTTAACATCTTAAAAAGTTAAATCGCACCAAGCGTTAGGACGGCGATTTCTCAGCTAGAATCCAGATGCTGACCACAATCAATCCCTGCCGGCTTGTGCACCAGGTTTGGATCAGACACTTCTACCTAATTTAGTTCCTGCTTATCACAATATGCATCGCTGCAAACCCACAAAAATTTACGCCCAAGGAAACATGCAGGACACTTGCACGTGCTGGCTTGTGGCATGTGCATACAGCCGTGCACGCCACTGTTGATGAGCAGGTGAACATCAAGTACCTCCGGACCAAGCCGGGGTGGGCGGTGATCAAGGAGTGGATTGCCAAGCGCATCACGCAGCTTCTGGGCCTGGAGGAGGAGGTTCTCATTGGCATGGTGTTCAACTTGCTGGAAGTGGACGAGGTGCGGCTCCAGCTATGCGCCGTATGCTCCCCTGCCTGCGGGTGTCGCCCGCCAGGGCCATCATGGAGAAGAGTGTGCGGCGCGCGCCTCACCCACTTCGTGGCATGTGTCACACCCTTTTTTGTTGGTTGTGTCCCTGTGTTGTGCACTTCTCAAGCATAATAGGCGCTGTGAGCATGCTCACATGACACAGTGCTGCTCCTGTGGCAGAATGCTGCCTGCCAGATAAAGCCATCAAAAGGGTGCCCGCCATTTGAGGAGCCCATGGGAAGATAGCTCATGGTGTACATTCCTACGTGTGCATAGAAACTGCGTGCATTCCTGTGTGTGTTTTGATTTAAATTTCAAGGATTTCATCACCCATGTGAAGACCAACAGGCCCTTGTACCTGCTTGCTGGAGCGGACAGGGCTGGGCATACAGGCCATTGTACCTGCTTGCTAGGATCGGTAGGCATGCTGTGTGCTCCAGCATGCACCTGCATTGCCCAACTGCCAGATTGCGAAGACATTGCGCGCAGGTAAAGGGGCAGTCAGGGGGCGAGAGTAGTGCAAGCTAGCTGCTAGTCATGCAGTGTGGCTGCAGGTCAAGCCTGCCACTTCAAGCCAAAGTACAAGAAAACTGCGCCCCTGGGGCGTGGCGTGGCGACTCATCCCTGCTCTCGTACTTGAGCATGCAGTGAAGTGGCAGGGCTTGATTGCCAAAGTTCCCCTGGTTTCTGCACCTGAACAGGCCAAAGGGGCTTCTGCGGCATGCCCTGTAAATGAAGCACATAACGTTGTGCTGCTGGTCAGCAAGCCATGGGGGCTACATGCGTGCAAAGTAGATGAAGCATATAACATTGCGCTGCTGGTCAGCAGGCAATGGGGGCGTGTGGCATGCGCTAAATTGCTGACTTGCATGTGCACCTGTGCCTGCAGCCGATTGATCCCAAGAAGATGCACGTCGATTTGCTGCCCTTTCTGGAAAAGAACACCAGCCTGTTCATGAAGGTGAGCGTGTGCCGAGCAGCATGTAATAAGTGCCCTGCAGCTGAAGACGACAATGAGGAGGAGGACGTGGAGGAGGATAGTGCTTGTGGTTGTGATGATTATGTCAACACTTGGGTTTCACCTGGGCGCACGTGCAGGAGTTGTGGAGCATGGCGGCGAGCGCGCAGGAAGATCCCTCAGACAGCGGCCTTCCGCGCATTCTGCTTGAGGAGAAAAAAGCAGAGATGGAGGCACGGAGAAAAGCCGAGCAGGATCTGAAGGTGGGAGGAAAGAGGGCGGAGATGGAAAGGAGGTGGGGACGGGAAGAGGGCGGAGGGGGAAAGGAGATTGGGGTGCAGATGGAAAGGGGGTGAAAGGGAGAATTGGAGGCGGGGACCAAGGTAGAGCGGGACCAGAAAAATTGAGCTGTGCAGCAGGGCTAAGGGGTGGGCGGCCAATTTTCGGAGGAGGTGGGTAAAATTGAAAAGCAGGGCTTTGCGCAAGGGGCCGAGCCAGGAAGCAGGGTTTTGTGAAGGGGGGTGAGCAGGGGAGCAAAATCATTGCCAAACCTGTAGGAGTGCATGCTGATGGCATGAGCACGCAGTGCGCGGCACCCTTGCCCTGAAACACCGGCACCCGTTGTCGGCCCCAGGGCGGGCCTGGCCGCCTTGAGTGGTGAGGTGTGCCACAAATAGAGGTGATACGTCTTGCCACAGACTTCCAGCACCATCCCCCGCTGCTGAGTTGCTTTTTTATCAGCGGCTGCGGGTATGCACGCACATGCGCGTGCCCTGTAGGAGCGCCTGGAGAGGGAGCGGGCTGCTGCCGCTGCAGAGGCAGCCGCTGCAGCCGCGGCTGCAAGGGAGAGGCTGGCCCCGCTTCAGGCATCCGCAGGCAGCGGCCGCTCCTCTCGCTGGGATATGGCTAGAGAGGTAAGGGAGTGGGCCTCTGTGCGTGTGCGCGTGCAAGGCTGCAAACTGTTCACTCTGTGCATCTCCCAGTGGGAAGTGGCAAGAGCTGTAGGTATGCCTGCATCGGGGCAACCTGTTCACTGTCAGGCCTCCCGCTAGGAGGAGAATGGCGAAGCATGTATGTGCTACTTGTTGTGCTGGCCTACATGTGCCCTGGGTGCACTCATGCACCGGACTGTGTACAAGCTCATGGTGTGTGTCTCTTGCGTGTGCGCATGTTTGCGCGAGGTTCTGCTTCGGCATTGGCCGGAACAGAGGTTCAGGGGTAAGAAAGTACGCTCAGGGGTAAGTAAGTACGGTAAGTAAGTACGGTAAGTACGGTAAGTAAGGCTCAGGGGTAAGTAAGTACGCCAGCTCCACATGCAATCACCGGGGCGGGATGTGCAATCCTTCCCCTGTGCGCCTGATGTGTTGCAAAGGCCTGCCGATGCTTTCATGCATGTTGGACCCAGCGACAGAGGGACAGCCATGTTATCGCCACTAGCGTGCCTGCCACAGAAAGGCAGCTGCGTGTGGAGCTCTGAAGTGCTGCTGCTTTCATGGCACTGCGCAGGGAGCTCCTATTAAAGCAGAAGTGAAGGCAGAGGAGGACATGAGGGCATCTGGGAGGGAGGAGCGCCACAAAGATACACACAGGTGCAGTGTCACAGCGCAGGGGGTGGTATTCGCAGAGGTGCAATATAACAGGTGTGGGAGGTGGTATTATACATGAAGGTGCAATATCACAGGTGCAGACGGTTGCAATATCACAGTGTGGGAGGCGGTATTTCACACACAGGTGCAGTGTCACAGCGCAGGGGGTGGTATTTCATGAGACATGAGCGTGCGCTCATGCAGGGATAGCTCTGCATTTGTACTTGTACATGAGGTGTCAATTCGTGTGAGGTGCCAGTGCATATGAGGTGTCAGCGCACAAGGTGTCGTTGTATGTGAAATGTCAGTGCATGACAAGCAGACTTACCAGGCACTCGTGCATGGGCAGGATGTGCATGAGCTGAAGTAAACGAGCAAACATTCAGCCCCCAAATCTATTCCAAAGGATGGGAGCGACGACCAATGAGTTAAAATCATGCCTTATTTGTGTAGAGGCTGCCCTGCTCCACACTTCTAGGGTTGCTGAATGCCGTACGCACTAACACCCTGCATATTTTGACGAACTTGCACACAAACTGGCAAGCGCACTGCGCATGTATACTTTTTTTGTTCTAAGCAAGCCCATTCACTTCCTTCCCTTTCCTCTTGCCTTGGCCATCTTTCCCTGTCTGCTACTTCAAGGCGCAAGCACCGACTGGGGCCGCACCAGTATTGCCCTCCTGCACCAGTGTTGCAAAAGCTGCACCAGTGTTGCAAAAGCTGCACCAGTGTTGCGCTCCTGCACCAGTGTTGCAAAAGCTGCACCAGTGTTGCACCAGTGTTGCACCCCTCATGGTGCCTGACCTTGCCTGCTGGAAGCTTATGTCCTTGCAGGAGGAGCCTAGCACTCCTCATGGTGCCTGACCTTGCTGCGGGAAGCTTATGTCCTTGCAGGAGGAGCCTAGCTCATTCACAAGCTGTTTTATCATTGCTGAGCAGCCCAGCTCGTCATCCTTTAGCAGAGAGCAGAGCCCTTTTGCTGTATTGCATGTCATCCCCACTGAGCCCTTTTGCTGTATTGCATGTCATCCCCACTGAGCCCTTTTGATGTATTGCATGGCATTCCCATTGAGCCCTGGATGTATTGCATGGCATCCCTTTTAGCCCTGGATGTATTGCATGGCATCCCTTTTGGCCCTGGATGTATTGCATGGCACCCCCATTGAGCCCTTTTGCTGTATTGCATGTCATCCCCACTGAGCCCTTATGATGTATTGCATGGCATTCCCATTGAGCCCTGGATGTATTGCATGGCATTCCCATTGAGCCCTAGATGTATTGCATGGCATCCCTTTTGGCCCTGGATGTATTGCATGGCATCCCCATTGACCCCTTTTGGTGTATTGCATGTCATCCCCACTGAGCCCTTATGATGTATTGCATGGCATTCCCATTGAGCCCTGGATGTATTGCATGGCATCCCTTTTAGCCCTGGATGTATTGCATGGCATTCCCATTGAGCCCTGGATGTATTGCATGGCATCCCTTTTGGCCCTGGATGTATTGCATGGCATCCCTTTTGGCCCTGGATGTATTGCATGGCATCCCCATTGAGCCCTTTTGATGTATTGCACGTCATCCCCACTGAGCCCTTATGATGTATTGCATGGCATTCCCATCGAGCCCTGGATGTATTGCATGGCATCCCTGTTGGCAATGATCTTTGGTGTTTTGGTGTGCTTGTCAGAAGCGTGTGCTACCAGTGCGCCCTCAGCGTCCGCCGAAAATCTGCTGCACACGCGGCCTGCGTGCAGGGAGGGACGAGACAGCCGGAGGGAGGGGCGTGACGATGGTGGGCGGCGGTCAAGGCGGTCCAGGTGTGCAAGGAGGGCAGAGGGGGAGCGCTGTTGTTGGTGGTGCTGCTGCTGCTGTTGCTGCTGTTCCTTTGCTGTCTCGATGGACGCCCACACATGGTGATGGTGTGCGGCGGTGAACGCGGTCCAATTGTGTGTGGGGGGCAGAGGGGGAGCGTTTGGTTGCTTCACTGTTTTGATTGACGACCGCGCATTCAAGTGCGTGGCAGCTTACCCTTTGCCTCTCCACACATCCCACTCAGCCGATAGTGCGCGGCCAGAGGTTTCACGCCCTCCATGGCCGTGTGTGTGGCTGATAGTGCGTGGCCAGAGGTTCCACGCCTCCATGTGCGTGGCTGATAGTGCGCGGCCAGAGGTTCCACGTCCTGCCTCCATGGCGTGCTTTGCGACTGCATGGCATGCCTGACATGCTTCACAGCTCGTGGCATGCTGCACGGTGTACTTCATGCGGCTTGTGGCGCCATCCAGGTCCTGGAGCGCTGCAGTGTGCAGGCGCAAACAGCTGCCGCCCTCCTCTGAGCATGCGTGCCCTTTTCGGGTGGCAGAGGCTGAGTGCAGACACTCCCATGAAAGCACACATGCGTACACTCACATGCGCACACAAACACACAAGAACGTGCAAATACACATGCACACACACACACACACACACGTGCGCTCTCCCTCGCCTGTGCAGGAGCCGCAGCCGCAGCCCTGGCCTGAGAGACCACATGCACACACAAACACACACACGTGCGCTCTTCCTCGCCTGTGCAGGAGCCGCAGCCGCAGCCCTGGCCTGAGAGACCACATGCACACAGAAAAACACACACATGCGCTCTCCCTTGCCTGTGCAGGAGCCGCAGCCGCAGCCCTGGCCCGAGAGACCGCATGCACACACACGCACACACACACACACACATGCGCTCTCCCTCGCCTGTGCAGGAGCCGCAGCCGCAGCCCTGGCCTGAGAGACCACATGCACACACAAACACACACACACAAACACATACACACACATGCGCTCTCCCTCACCTGTGCAGGAGCCGCAGCCGCAGCCCTGGCCTGAGAGACCACATGCACACACACACACACACACACACACACACACACACACACACACACACACACGTGCGCCCTCCCTCCCCTGTGCAAGGGCCGCAGCCGCAACCTTGAGAGATGGCATGCACACACAAACACACGTGCGCGCATGCTCTCCCTCACTTGTGCAGGAGCCGCAGCCGCAGCCCTGGCTTGAGAGACCGCATGCGGCAGCAGGCAAGGCGGCACAGGTCGGCATCAAGGTCCACCTCTAGAGAGCGCACAAAGAGGTGCGTGGCCGCGCACGCAATCTAGCCTGTGTGCAGTGAGCACGCCCCGCGCATGTGTGCAGGTGATGGGCGTGCATACATATGCACAACCTGGCCTGCATGCTGTGAGCGCCTGCATGCTGTGAGCGCAACCTGGCCTGCATGCTGTGAGCGCAACCTGGCCTGCATGCTGTGAGCGCGCCTGCATGCTGTGAGCGCGCCTGCATGCTGTGAGCGCCTGCATGCTGTGAGCGCCTGCATGCTGTGAGCGCAACCTGGCCTGCATGCTGTGAGCGCGCAGTGTGTATGCGTGTGCAAGTGATGCAAGTGCTTTCTTTGCGTGCTGGTGCTACGACCACCATGCCAGCAGCGACGTGATTGGCTTGCACACGTTGGTGAAGCCAACAGGCGGCGCTGCTGTACGCCCGCGGTGAGGAGGGAGCAGGCGGGGGCATCCAGAGGGCATGCTGGCGCGCGCGTTTTCTGGCAGGCGGAAAACACAGGCGCATTTGCTTCCTCGCAGGCGCCCGCGTATGCCCAGCGCCAGCCCAAGCGGCTCAGACCGGAGTGAGGAGAATAAAGCCAAAGCCACCAAGCGGCCCGCAGCCAGCCAAGGCGACAACAGCGCAGGAAGCGGGAGCGACTCAGAGGAAGGCAGGTGCCATGCGTGCATGTGGGGCTCTGGGGCAGGGTTTACTTGCACATGGGCACTCGCAGCATATGCTGTGTGTGCGTGGGCGACTCAGGTGAAAGGCGGGTGAAGCACCAATTGCCGCGGGCAGAGTACAAAACGCGCGCATGTGGGCCTCTTTGGCAAGGTTTACTACTTGCACATGGACTCAAGTGTCCGTGTATGTGGGGGCATGCATTGCGCGAGCGCCATGGCAAGATGCACATGGTCATGGGCCTTCTGTCCGGCCACTTGCAATGAAAATGGGGGTTTGCCAGACGGTGATTCCATCTGCACCAGCAAGCGTTGCAGGCGGTGTGCACCTCAGTGCTGAAGGCTGGTCTGCAAAGGTCATGGCATGTGTGTTGGACCGGGCTATTGCTCATGTAGGCACAGCACAATATGTTGGACACATAACCAAGGCTGTAATACCAAGGCTGCCACTCTGAGCGCTGAACGCAAGTCTGAAGAGGTCATGGCATGTGTATTGAACAGGCTGTTCCTCATTGAGGCACAGCACAATACTTTAAGACACAAGACCAAGGCCGTAATACCAAGGCTGCCTGATCATACCGAGGACGCAGGAACAAACGTTTGGCACGTGCCATTTGCACCGAGCAAAGGACTGTATGCCACCTGTTGGGTGGAAGACCAGCACCGCCTTTGCGCCATGGCAAAGTGGATAAATTCACCTCATGCGCTTAAGGAGTGTGTGAGCTGAGTGTGAACTCATGTTCTGTGTATGACCTCATGTGGAGAGTGACCACCTCATGTGGAGTGTGTGAGAAATCAAGGCCTGGGATGTGAATAGGGTCCTGTGCGAGGAGCATTGACTTTCAAAGGTCTAAAGATGTGAACGCAATCATCAGACGTGTCAGCTCTGACGGAATTGGATGCCGTCGATGTCTCAAGCATGGAATTGGTGCTATTGATGTCTCAAGCACAGACGTGGTGCTATTGATGTCTCAAGCACCGACTTGATGCTATTGATGTCTCAAGTACTGACTTGGTGCTATTGATGTCTCAAACACTGACTTGGTGTTATTGATGTCTCAAGCACGGACTTGGTGCTATTGCTGTCTCAAGCGCTGACTTGGTGCTGGGCCTGATGTCTTCTGCTTGGCGCTGTGCAGAGAGGACAAAGCGGAGCAAGAAGAGCAAGCACAGCAAGAAGGAGAAGCACAGCAAGAAGGAGAAGCACAGCAAGCGGGTGAGGCGCAGGGTCTTCTAGCCCAGGCTGAGGAGATGCATGGCTTGTGGTGTGGTCGATGGCATCGTGACAGGAGGCACTGTATGTTCACATGTGTGAAAGGAGGCACTGTATGTTCACATCGTGGAAGGAGGCACTGTATGTTCACATCGTGACAGGAGGCACTGTATGTTCACATCATGACAGGAGGCACTGTATGTTCACATGTGTGAAAAGCAGGCCATATGCTTAGCAAGCAGTTGGCAAAAGTTGGCCCCTCTCACGATATCCCTGGAATGTGTGCATAGAATGTGGTGGCCCTGCTGGATGCGTATGGGGCGCGTACTTTGAATGCCGCCCTCATCTCAGCAAACGCAGGATTCCCTTGCACTCCTGTCACTGGCCGTGCGATTTTTTCTTCGGAGCATCACTCAGCATATAGCGCTCTATAGCCGTATTATTATAGACAAAGCTATAGCACTACATAGCGATATTTATTATTAGTGATACAACGCTATAATGCGCTATAATTCAGGCGCTTTACATACTGGATCCTCCCCCGCCAGCCCAAATTTGTCATCAAACTTGAATGTCGGATGGAATATGATGTATTTACCTCTTGAGGATAGAAAAAGAAAATTCTTTTGGTCGCATTTTATTGCATCGGGGGCTCCGGTATAGCGCTATATTTGGTGCACCTGTGCTACCAGGTAGGGTTAGGTGCCTCATGCACACCATTCTCTCTGCACTCCTGCACCCTCATTTTGGCAGCTATCTGCCTCGATGGGTTACCCGCATCCTCCCACATCCTCATTACTGGCATGAATACATGTATCACAGCTTGTTTGGGCAAGTGCTTGTGCCCATAGCACAGTCGCACCAGCGCGTGGAAGCACGCGGAAGTACTACGATTGCATGCATGTGTCCTCATGTGCAGGCATGCCAGTGTAGCTTGTGTGTTATGTTGCTTTTTGTATTGATAATTAGTAAGGCAAAGGGTTGCTCCAGTGAGGGAGAAAAGAAGAGAGATGCGCACGCAAAGTTGCTCCACTTGTGATGCCATGCCCAAGCTGCACTTAGCTGCTCCTGGCGCTGCCTGCACCCATGCCTAAGCCTTGTCAGGTCCAGCTACTGTACCACAGCAGCAGGCATGACTAAGATGACACACATCGGAACCGTCTAGAGCAACCTGGCCATACAAAGATTTCTTCTCCATGCACGGCATTAATGTACATTCAACCTGATTCATTGGGTTGAATCAGGCCAACCTGTCACTCGAGGGGAGCCCAAAACGAGCAAATCAGCAGGGCGCCACTTTTGCATGTTATGTCCTGAAATTTTTATACCGCTACACAGCGCTAGAAGCCAACGCCGACCTCTAAGCATTGTGCTGGATAAGGTGCACTTAATGTCACCACAGAAAGCACGATACAAGTGCACCACAACTTTTATGGTTGCATACCATGTGTTTTCTCAAGAAGCGTGTGCATCTGAAGGTGGTTGCATGGCTAGGCTGCAAGATTGACCGAAAGGATTGCATCAATTGCCAGCAGCCAAAGAACGTCAAAGTACCGACAGTCCCCTGCTGTGCCCAAAACCTCAACACCGGAAAATAAAAAGGGGATGTGTTGCAATTAATGTTCTCAACCTGCAGGATAAGTCAAGCAAGAAAAGCAGTAAAGAAAAGGTTCGGCAGAGAAGTCCGAGTCCAGGCAGTGGTGACAACAGCAGTGAAAGTGGGTAGCAAACGACAATGTCCTGTGCCTTTTGGTTAGGATCTTAGAAATTGTCAGTAGATATCCTGCTCTCTTTCAGTTTAAGGCATGCATTAGCTAGGCACAGGTGATACGTGTTGGTGGCCTCCAGAGGGGATCCACCTGGAAGTACAAGGTGTGGGTCTTGATGGAACTGGTTCGCTGATCATTCCTGTGCACCCATTGATCATCAGAATCGGGGTTGCTGGGGGTGGCAGGATCAGGGCTACATTTAGTGTTGGGAATCATAATTTTTGTGGTCGCTTCCTGGACCTTTCACTGCTGCACTGCATGTGCAGGGACCATTGGTTCCGCATTTGTTTGCTTTTGCGTCTGCTTTTTTTGGCCTCGCACAGCCGCACTATGTATGCAAGTCCCCACAATTTGCTTTTTAGGGCTCGCACCACCTAACTGTGTGCGCTTGCAGGTCCTAGTGATGGGGAGGATGAGGAGCTGCGCATCATGCGCTTGAAAGCTCAAGAAGCTGCAAGGAGCGCACAACGCGCAAAGCACTAGCTGCAGTATATGTTCAAACAGCTTGCCTGGAATAGGAGCTAGGGCTCAGCAGCATAAGACCCAGTGCACGTGTTGCTGTGCTTGGCATGGGCAGCACAAGCTGTTTGCTGTGCATGGCTCCTTGCATCGATGAGCAAGTTCATGTGCCTGCCTTTACTAGAAGCTGCGCGTTCATCATGCCATAAACTTGACACATGCTTTAACTCTACACAAGTGTCATGTACCCGTACGCAATGCTTGTGCAAATTGACTGTCCTTGCCTGCCCTTCTTGGAAGCATGGTAACCTACGCTTCAGTGTGCTGGTCTGGAACCCTTCAGTGTCTGGAGCTTCAGTGTGCGGGTCTGGAACGCTTCAGTGTGTGGGTCTGGATCGCTTCAATGTGCGGGCCTGGAACCAAGCCTTGTGCTTAATGAGCCCAACCCTTAAGAGGCCTGGAGATTTGCTTTTGCTGAGGGATTTCATGCATTTGCAAAAGGTGCTTTTGTCAAGTGTTTTTGAGTGGAGCCAGCTTCTCTCGCTTTTATGCTCTAACTCAGCTTCGGTTATGGGAGATCGTAGGGTGAAAGGATTCGGGGTGTGTTTCTGATCATTTGTTCCCAGGGGTAGCATTTGAGCCTCTTCTGGTAAATATTTGCCAGTTTTTATGTCGACTGAATTTAAGAAAGTCTCTCACTGTCAATACACATAAGTCTGAGGTAATGTACTTCAACTCTTACACCAGCAATCTGCCCCCTCTCTTTTATGATGGGGCGCAGCTCCCCTAGACAGACTCCTTCAAATATCTGGGCATGGTTTGTGACAGACATATCAACTTGAATACTGCAGTTGATGCGGCGCTACGGCCATTCACAGCTGGTACTTTCCTCATCAAACAGTTCATACGGCAACATGACCTTACAAACAGGTTACAAGGTTACAAGAGTAAGGCCTCAGTCAAGTAGTTCGACTGTTGGCCTGCTTTTAAAAAAACATTAAAAAAGGAGGTTCATGAGCAAGTAAAAAAATTGAAAAGAAAGAAATGTAAGAACAGGTTACACATCTGCATTTGGCTCCTTAAGTTAAAGTTTAAGTTTAAAAGGGTTAACCGCCAGCCAGATCGTTAGGCTGATTGGTTTGTTGCTGGTCTTCACCAGCCAAAAAATAGTCCATAATGTCCGAAATGAAATGGCAGAGTCTATTGTGCCGTTGAGAAAGAAAATCAAAGACAGTCTGACTAGGCAAGG
>LFIK01004297.1_pt1 | contig 11534 bp, 7 predicted proteins | sample 643401 | NCBI WGS metagenome assembly LFIK01 (sample SAMN03777447, study PRJNA286221) | soda lake metagenome | biome: soda lake; feature: Kulunda steppe; material: water; isolation source: sample T5-Br brine of Lake Tanatar-5 | place: Russia: Kulunda steppe | collected 2010-07 | reverse complement strand
GTGTGTGTGTGTGTGTGTGTGTGTGTGTGTGTGTGTGTGTGTGTGTGTGTGTGTGTGTGTGTGTGTGTGTGTGTGTGTGTGTGTACATGTGTGCATATGCACATGCGCATGCGCATGCGTTTGCGCAGGCATTCATTGCAATAATGAATGATGATTATTATACTCATTTTGGAATTGAATGAAAATTAAGGTTTGGAATATGGAGAGTGGCCCTGCCTTTCCATGCAAGCGCGCACATCATAGCTAATAGGCGTACGCGTTGACCGCACACGCACTTGCACCATGCGCGCTGTAGCATGATGCATGAAAACCATCTATTATTTAAGTACAATCCTTTTCAAGAGCTTATGTGAGCAACTTGGACGTTCTGGCCTAGAGGAAATGTGAGGTCAATTGACCAATAAGCGCAAGGCGCAAGAACTTGCGCAGACGTTCACCAGATTAGCAGTATTTTTCGTGTTAAGACATCAAGTAAGCATGAGAATACCTGCAGGTGTTCTTGCGACACAACACAAGGCCAGAGACACCAAGGTCAGGGCGACATGCATGCGAGGCATCATTCTGGCGCTAATAGGTTGATTCGAATCGTTAGTTTTAAAATCGGAAAATAAAATCCACTCTGTATCGGGAGAGAACGTCTCGCCCGTCCGTGCATCAGCTTACAGGCAGAGTTCAAACTTTCAAACGCTGCAAGTACCTCTGTTGTTGAAAAGAAACTACGTTAAAATGAACTAGAACTGCTTGTAAGTATAATCTGTGAGGCGTGACATGTGCTTGTGGGCAACAGCTAGCTTGACAGACACAGCTTATAATGATACGTTGACTTCCTGTCTGTTATTACTACCAGACCTGCCTACCAGACCTGTCCAAGACCCTCAGACCTCCAGAACATATTATACTGGACCAACCGTGCTTTTAAGCGCCACTAATTGTTGGTTCCTTTACACAGCTTTACAGCTAGATTTAACAGGCTACACGAGGTCAGCAATGCTTCATTCATGCACATGCTCAATAAGTGATACTTAGTACATATGATGTAAAAGGATTGATGGCTTAGCTGCATTCTTTCTGTGCAGTATAGTCTATCTTGTCCCTCGTTGTGTGTTTCCTCAACGTGTGCTTGGTGTGAAAAGTACAATGCTAAACTGGGCTGTATTGCGAGAGTTTAGATAGGAACATTTGCAGTTTTATTGGTTCCATGCTCCTGCCAAGTCTCCCGCAGGAAAAATGGCTTGCTCAAGAAGATTGTGCTTGCGGATATTGCTATCAGTGCTTCTTACAAATGTGTAACAATTTTTAAAAGATGTCTGACAGCGGAGTTCATTGAAGCGTGTGAGGGTCTGCATGCATCAGATAGGTACACTGATTGCGTTAAGGCTGCTATCCCCCTTCCATTATATAATGTCAGATATAATGTACCAGGTAATTACAAGACTTTGTGGTCAATCTGCGTGAGCGTTTCACCCGCATGTTGCGTGCAGTATGTAGGGAATTGGATGGCACAGACCCTAAGACGCTTGCTCACAAACTGGCTACTTATCATGCATGGATGGCCTCGCCTCTCAAGCCAAGCACTGCGAGGGGCCCTCCCCATTTGCTGCCTAGATGACTACAGCTGGAATTGAGTAGGCATGTGCTTTGTAACATTGCTCATGTTCGCTTGCATGCCCATACCCTGAGATTTGGGAATGGATGTTGGCAAATCCTCAATAGGCACTGTGACAAATGACTTGCATGACATCCAGGATGAAAAATATATGTTTAATGCTTTTGCTTGGAAAAGTTCTATTTGAGAGGGAAATTTGCAGATCAATTTGCTGATTTTAAGGGGTTGTTAGAATTAATGTTGGAGACATGGGAGATTTTTACGTTGACAACATCAGCGCTGAGGATGTGAAATTGTTTCTCTTGAAGCAGACGTACAAATCACTTCTTCTTCTTCTTGCTGAGACCGTCTAGTGACTAGAATATTTTTGGTCTGCTGGCAGGCCCAGTAAGCCCAGCAGTCAACCCATCTGGCCGAAGGTCTACAACCCATTGTAACTTAATTTGTTAACTTGATCCACACACCAGTCTCCTTAAGTACATGTCCATGGGGGTTCCCTGCTGGCGCAGCCTACTCCTATCCTATAGAAATTCAAACTTTGTCACCAACAGTGTAGACCCGTTAAAAATTGTGTGTAAAATCGCAGGTAAAATCATTGATGCACCTCAGGTGCTTGCTCAAATTTTTTTCCCTGGCGTACATGTTACAAGGTCGCTAGGAGCAAACAAGGTATTACTGCGAGTTCGTCTTTGACGTGCTCAAATACAGCTATAGCTGAACTGAGCAAGGGATTAAATACTCAACCAACTGACTCAACCAACCTCAGGCTCACAATGCAGCATAAATCTGGCACTGCATAAATCTGGCGTGACATTGCCAATGTGCCACGGTCCTCCCATTGCCTTGATTGATGCAGGGAGTTTTTTTGCTGCTTGCGTGAGCTTTGCTTTCTTTCTTGTGGCATTGCTATGCAAGTATGCATCTAAAATCTAAATGCTGTTTGCATGCTCTTGCTGTTTCTTGCTCTGGTCGCTTGTCATAACATGACCTTCAGAACATGTACATTCTAGCGCAAACAGAGTAAAGCCTGGAATTTAATTGGATGGCTGTGCTGATGTCCAGCTGGCTGGCTGTATAACATCTAGATTTATATTAACATTCATATCTGATCTTATATAAAAGGCTTGGCAGAAGCCATTGGGGGAAAAGTCCTGATAGCTACACGCACAGGTCACACGAGGCTTTGTTGAGCCATCCCGCTTCACTCCAATGTTTGTGAGAATGATGTTTCCTTCAGATTGTTAATCTTTGCTCTGGATTCTTAATATAAGCCTCAAAGCAATGCAATGTCATTCAGTCACCGAATTTAAAATGAAGCATCCTAACAGTCAGAAAGCATAAGGACCTAGCTCTCTAGCTGATGATGCAGGAGATTGACACAGCAAGCAGGATTAACTAGTGGCTCTGCAATGAAGATGGACCAGTTTCTGATTGTACAGTGCCCGTTCTGAATTTCATGACCAATTTCCTCTCTGTGATATTGTGTATTGTTCAACTTGCACAATATACGTGAAGGAAAATTGCTAGTTGCACTTAGTAATGATCATCCTTACTATGATATCTGACGTAATGGATCTTCAGGTTTTAAAATAAGCTGACACAATTAAAGCAATTTTCAAAATTGTGAAGTTGCCAAATTCTTTTAAAAACCTGAGTTGATAGTTCTGAAGCCCGTGAAACTTGCCCGTTTAAGCTTATTGTATGTCATGTTTTTTTTTCTCTGAGCAAGGCTATTTGTGGTAGGGTGGGTAAACTAACCTTTCTTGTCCATGATTTAGAGCCAGTATACCTGGGAAAAGGATTGCCATCGGTCGAGGGTGGTGGAGATGCTTTATCATTGCCCATAGTTACAGCAGATGACTGCATGTTTTGCTACGTTTTGCTATAGCATCTGCATTCTCAGTTCCAACTACACCAGTGTGAGCTTTGACTTTGTAAAAGTGTATGGGAGTTTTCGATTTGCAAACCACTGTGACAACTTGTCATTTTATTTGTTTCAAACGCTTACCAGTGCGTGCTTCCTGTGTAACTTAATAAATCTGAATTGAACTTAGAAAGCATGATCTGTTTCCTAACCTAGCGTAGAGGACAAGCACTGTCTGTGGCTATTCAAGTGCAAAAACTATGCCAATTATGCTGATTAATTCATGGTCAAAAAGCAATTACAACGTCTGAAATCAGATGGCAAAGTCTGCTGTGCCATGTATGAAGAAGGAAATCAAAGACAGGTAAGGTATGTAGACAAGATGCACTTTCTCAAAAGGAAGGTCTACAAAACAATGTGTATGTGTATACATCCGTACACAGGGTAATTAATTAATCTATTGGTGACGTGATCTTTTGGTGACTAGAAGGGCACCCTCATTCCGCACTGTGGGGAATTCCTTTCTGGGCAGTAGCATCACTTGCCCCTTAATGAATTCTGCAGTGTGCAGTGGCTGCGGGTCTTCAGAAGCAAGCCGCAGGTTCCTGTCTTTCGCTCCAAGCATGCTCGGAAGTCCAGGCAGCTGAGAAGGCCTGCAACAAGGAGCGGTGAGATGAGCAGCAGCAGCAGCAGCAGCAGGAACAGGAGAAGGGGGAAGGGAGTAGGGAGGAGTAGATGTCCAGGACCAGTTGTGACAAAGCATGTGTAGCGCTGCGTGCGCAATGAGTGCACCGGGACATTTAAGCGGCTTGGCACCTTTGCTTCCCTCAAATCAAATCATATCAAATAAAGTAAAATGAAATAAAACCAGGATACCCTCACAAGCTATTGAATCAGGCTCCTTGCTGGTTATCATATCAGGCTCCAGCGCTGGAATCTAAAGCAGACTTGAGATAGAACTCTCTTTATCCTGAACCTCAGGTCTGCTTGCAGTAAAACCTGGAAAACAGATAGGGTCCCTGCAGGAGGGCCTCTGCAGGAGGGCTCGTGTAGGAAAGGAAACTAGAAAGAGGCCAATGGACTTTCCTGAGGAAAGGTGGTGTCTAAGAAACGAATTGGTATCACTCATTTTTTTATGCTTGCACCTTGCGCACCCCAAGAAAGCTCCAAAAGCAAACGTGGTTTTTGTTAATATAAGTTTCTAAACTATCTAATTGTTGATGATGAGTTGAGCAGAGCTGCCCCAAAAAAGTACATGCTGCTGTATAGATCAAGGATCGGTAAAAATCTTGCTGTACCTCCAGAGGTCAACCTGTGTTTGCAAGCTTGCACGCCATGGCACGCAAGCATAACAAATGTAGGACCTTTTAATGCAAAATTCACACAACTGATAGGTAGCTAGATTTTGTTGACAAAAAGCAGCAGTTTCGAGGAGTTCCAAATCGATGTCGAAGATCACAGTATACGACCAATTTTAGACAATATTTTATATTGCTTTTAACATGACTAGTTCCTACGCCACATCAAGACATTAAGAGCAAGCTGGAGGTGAGGCATTGCAGGCGAGTGCACAGCAGACTAAGACTTCCACGGAGGTGTGCACAAAGCACGCGAAAATAAACCTGCAAGCACTGCGCATGTAATATGTGCGACACTTGTCGCTCCGGTCGCGCGCAGGTCAAGCATTGACCGACGTCGTGACGAAAATGCCTCCTCGCAACTCCAACACGGCCAGCGCCTCGTCACTGGTCCGGATCTCCAAGCCAATGAAATTATCAGCAAAGCTCAGGAACAGCAGCAGTGCGAGCACGGGGAGAGCGTCAGGCCTACAAGGAGCTGCACAGCATGCAGCTGTCGGTGTGCAGCATTTCTTCAAGGTGATCAAGGCCAGCTCCTTGGCTAAGAATGAGAATGAGAAGATCATGGAGCAGCAGCAACAGCAGCAGCAGGCATCGATGCAGTCCCATGGGGATGGCCACACCTTTGCTGGTCGTGGTGTCGGGCTCGGGCTGACCCCAAGCTTCCAAGCAAAGCAGCCACAGCAGGCTGCCAGTGGCTGTACTTTTTCTGTCACGACAGGCATGGGGCCAGGTGGAGGGACGTCGCTCACGGTGGGCAGCTGCAGCCTAGATCTTGCCGCAGGGCCTCAACAGGGCCGCACTGCAGCAGCTGTGGCTGCGGGTCACCACCACCTGGAAGAAGATGATGATGGTGATGACTACCTGGATGATGCAGACTCACACATCTGGAGCAGCAGCAGTGTGGCCTCAGCCACCACGCCCGCAGCATTGGCCCAGCGTGCGCAGCAGGACCGCCCTGCCTGGCCCCAAGAGCTGAACCCCTTGCCATCCCTGTCCAGTGGTCAGCCCTCTGATCATCCCAGGACCAATGGCCTTAGTTTGGGGGAATTTGCCCCCAAGGGCCTGGTTCAGCAACAAGCTGTGTGCGAACCCCGGTGCGCAGGAATCTAGCAGTACCACTGCTTCATGCGCACCCTCTGGTCCCAGGAACTGTGTTTAATTATGGAACCAAGGCAGATGTGAATTCAGTTGTGTGCCACCTCTAATGCAAATGCAGATGATCGGCAAAAATGGCGTCTGTTCTTCTTTTGAGGTGGCTTACTGGCACCATCATTTTGCTGGATGCAGGACAACAAACCTGTAGTTGTGCTCTTCTGACCTCAGGCCACATGCTCATCAACACTTGGCATCTTAACCCTCACTTTCTACCTTTCCCCCATTTGTTATTTCTCTGCAGGCTGTCCTCTATGACTGGCGCCCACACACCCATGCGCATGCCAGTGTGCCCCTCAGGCTATGGCGGCCTGCTGCAGCAGCAGCAGCAGCAGCAGCACCTTCCCATGCCTACTCCTCCCAACACTACGGTGATGCATACCCAGGCAGTCCCCAGTTCTGCTGCCCCTGCGACCAGGCTGGATGGTACGCATCCGCTACCGGCGGCAGCGCTTGCTGCTGCACAACGTGACCAAACAGCTGCAGCTGCTGTGCCTGAAACTGCCTTGGCTGCATCACTGCGCAGCCCAGTGAACAAGAGGACACCAGATGGGACGGGGTTGCTTGCAGCCCAGTATGCGTCTGCTGCAGTGTCTCAGCGGAAGGAGCTTGCACCCGATGTTGATGCCGCCGCTCCTGATGCTGAGGTGTGTGTTTGCTTGTGTACGCGTGCAGACCTTTGTACCCATTCCCCTTACCTCTATGCTCACAACTTTGATCGTGGGCTAAGTTTGTGCTCTTCTGTGATGGCTCTGTGTCTCAGCGTCTAGTGAGTTGATCCGAGGAGTATATTCCCCTAAGGCCCTGGTTTGTAGTTCTCATGAAATTCTTGCGCAAGCACTTTATGCACCCAGACTTGCAGCACTTATGCTGTAATGGAACTGAAGGTTCTGCTTCCAAACCAACATGCTGTTTCCGTCCAAAGTTTAGGCTCCGAGCGCGCCCCTTGAACTGCTGAAGGCTCCCCGGCTCAAGTGCACTGATCTGTAAATGCCTCCTCAGCATCAGACACCCAGTCCTGCAAGAGAATAGTGTTGTGATAATTCTCTTCAACCTGTAGTGGTTTGCAGCATAGCGCAGGTTTTGTGGGAAAGCACATTCAGTTTGACCACGCCTGATGGCTCTTCTTGAACTTGCATGCACCAGGAGGGTGTGTCTTTTCAAGGCCTGTACGTCATCCCTGGTTACGTCCCCAAGCCACTTCCACAAGTCCACGAACCCGAAGAGTAAAAGCTCCCATTTGATTCTAGTGCAGCAGCAATGACTGCTTGAGCTCAGTATGGGGCGGCTTGATGATGCCCAATTATTTAATGAACAACACCCAGGGCTATTTGTCCTTGCTGCATGTTTGTTTGGATCAGTAAGAAGATAGATGCAGACCCTGCAGCACCAGGGATTTGGATCATTAGCATTACTTTATACCACAATACATGTCTATTGACAGGGCAAATATGATACCTATCTGTAGCAATTGAGCTCTGTGTCATTATGTCGTGCTTCCTAAAATTACTCCTCTACATGTAGTACATTATGGGAGTCCAGTCCTTCTTTTAAGCAGCTGTGCTGTACATATGAAGCCGTGTCACATTTGCTTACATCTTAGATGATAAGAGCAGCTGCAATTGGTTTCTATTTTGTTCTCGAAGCATTCATGAGAGATCGTTTGTCTCAGAGAGATTTCTGCTTTGGGGCCTTTTGTCTTACTGACTTGAAACTATACCAGGCGTCTTTTCTTACCTCTTATTTCCATGAAATCTTCTCCTTGCAGAATATCTCATCCATGAGTCGTTTTATATTTAGAAACCCTCTTTATTGCAGCATGTCGCCCTGCCGCCCCCCCTCCTCCCCCTGTGTATCTGGTGGAGCAAGTTTTCCTTGCATATGTACATAACTGCACAGGGGCGCCCGGGGCGACTGGCCAAGTTTTCTGTTCCTTTTTTGCATTACTTTAAACTTTCATACAACTAGGCACTTGGTGAAGTTTGGGACAAAACAGATGAACCTTGTGGCCTGGGCGAATGCGCTGCCTGTGATTTTGGCATAAATAGGTAAGGTTTTGAGCCATAATGACCCATAGACCATTTCAAATCAAACCACTACCACTAAACTTGCGTGAAGATACAAGATGATCCTGGATGCTCATAATAAGGACAGAAAGGTTACAGTGTTTGACAAATACTGTGCGTTTCATTTTGGCGCCCACAATTTCCTAGCTGAAAATGCATATTTCACTTACCACTGCGCCTTTCCACTCAAATACTTATGCAATGATCTTTGTCACCGTTACACTAAAAAGCATGTGATTTGGTGTAGTCAGTGATCTGGTGTGGAGATTTGGGGGTCAAATTAGGGGTCACGCCGCGGTGGATCTAGCATGTGTGCCACAACTGGAAAGACACAAGCTAGATTCCCTTGAATAGCCTGTAGATAGGGTTACATGGCAGTGCTGAGCTTGAAACTTTAAGTCAAGTTGCCAATCATGGCGCACATGCCCCTAGAATATTTGAAATATTTAGCATACCCATTTTGGACCTCAACTGCACCTCTCTGACATGCTTGTGTTGAGTTGTTTTGAAATATGCAGGGTTATGGCATGTTCATGTGCCGACTGCTCTCCCTCTGCGAATGGAATTCCTTATTGAAAATCCGTGCCACATCTCAAGAAGCTCCCGTAACCTGTCCATTAAGACATGCAGCCCTGCCAGAGAGGGCATTAGTAACGTTCTTCTTTCCCAGATACCCTTCTGTGGGTTGTACGCCTGATAGGCTTCAGCTAAGCTACAGGTAAGGTACCATAGCGAAATTGATGCAGGAACTACGTTTACCTGCCTCACTGAGGTCCACGACGGCCCTACTTTTGGTAAACTTTTGGCCCAATGCTTAAGAGAAGTTTGTGTGCCAGCAATTGAGGCAATGATCGCAATAAATTTTAATGCAGCTATGGATGTGATAGTACAGCAGGGAATGGACTCCTTCTCATTGGACATGCCTCTATCTTTGTAATTTTTCTGAAACGTCATACATTATTTGTAAGTTAACTGCCACACAGGGTTCCTCACAGATAACTGTCATTTTCTGTCCAACTTGGACTCTTTGAAAGAGCCTTCTCAATGTCTTATCTTGCCTTTCTTGCCGAGTGTATCAGTGACCAGGCTTCCTTAATGCAACATTAATGATGCAAGGTTATTGCCTCTGAGGCAATCTAGGGAAAAAAGAAAAGAAGAAAGAAAGACTACGCAGGGACAACAACCAGCCTAAAAAGGAGTTCGATGCTGCTAGTAGTACTTGCTCCTTATTGCTGACACTGCCAGTGTAACGGCCATGGCCACCAGTGGTACTTTTTACTAACTAGTAGTGGTTGAAGTACTCCTCTAGTCATCCTAATACGCTTAAGCATTGTTGAACAATGTACTGACGGTTCAGTACGAAGGTGGCCCTGGCAGTTCTAGACCTCAACAAAGGCAGCCAAATTACAAGGCTCAGAAACCACAAGCACTCGAGGTCGTTACATTACTCAAGGAATGGAAAGTCCAGGCCTTCTCTCAAACTATTTCCCAATTCAGTACTATTTGTTTCAACCACCGTGGTTGAACTGGTGACCAGTTAAAACACTGGTTGTTTCAACCACTATGTGATTGATTTTTGGTTGATGGTTGAATCAGCCTGCGTTTCAACTAGACAACCAAATGTCCAGTTGATTCCTGGTTGTTTCAACCAGCAGTTGAAATGCTGATTCAATCATTTTCCGGTTGATTCCTGGTTGATGGTTGAATCAACCAGTGTTTCATTCATTCTGGTCAAATCAACCATGGTTGTTTCAACAGCCCAAACATTTCCGCCGCAGTGAAGCATTCCTTCTCTTCTACATAGATTTACCATGTAACCTTATCTTTGTTACGTCTGCAGGCTCAAACTTTTACCCGTGTAAAGACGAATGATAAAAGAAAACGAAAGGTGCCACCGACACCCTCAAGGATAAATCTTGTTGCATAATCAAGGCAAAGGTATCACACAGTCCTCTCCACCATTCGAATAAGAGCCTGAGGGCAGGAAAGGTCATTAAAAAGTCTTTAATTTTTCCTTATCCGGCTGGTGCTCAGCAATTTGGAAATTTGTCACCCCATTTCAGGCATCCAATCCACTAGTTTTAAACCAAGTGTCGCTGGCAATGACTATTGGCAGCCATGAACAAATCACTGATTTGTTCACTAGTTTTAAACTAAGTGTTGCTGGCAATGACCACTGGCAGCCATAAACAAATCACTGATTTGAAATCAGCCTACCGGGCAAGCTGGCGCTTAACCCTTAGTTCAAGGTTGTAACTTGTGTGAGCGTTCTTGTTCTTGCAAATTGAATTTAGTCCTGGAGTTCACAAAGTTTGTGTGAAATTATGGATTGGTCCACTGGCATGAACCTGTTCACTAGCAGTGGGGTATCAGTACGGTCTTACCTAACTTGAGTTACTAACCTTTCTAGTAGATAAAAAGTACTACTTTTATCTAGCAGTAGTACTGCTGGTAGTTAAAATGTGTTTTTGACTTCAAGTCTGTCAGTCACAAGCCTCAAATTGCTTTTGCTGGCATATATTGATTTTAAATTAATTCTAATTTTGCATTGATTTAAAATATATATTGATTATAAATCTTAGAGGAAATCATTCAGCCACTTGTGCCCACTGCCACGTCATGGTGTCACACTACGGTAGTACACACCGTTCTGATTCCAGGAACTCTCAGTCCCACGCTAGCCCCATCAAGGCTGCAACTATTTTTTCTTTAAGGCTGCATTAGCTGATTTGGACCTGCTGAAGCTCAGCTGTACTAATACTTATGCAATTGGCAACCTTGCCTGCCCCTCTTGAGTCATTGGAGCAGCGCCCATCGGTTGATCACACTGTATACTATAGGTAGTACCGCCAGTGCGAGGTCGTATCCATCATCAATTTGTCCGTTCTTTACATAAACAATTCTGTGTTTGATTACATGTCATTGCAAGGCATTGGCTGTCTGATATGGAAGTGGTCAATTTCACATAATGTACAATACAGGCTGTCAGATACAGAAGAAGAGCAGCTCCAAGGCTCACAGAGGGGCTTCAATCATCATCACTGCAAGCAGAGTCAAAGTTTCAATTGCTTGACTTGATACTTTCAATTGCTTGACTTGAAACCATGAACTAGACTCACACAAATGGCACCAATACAAGAACCCTGTGCTCTGCTTTGTAATGCATGTGCAGACGTGTGCGCTCACACAAGGACATGCGCCATGCCTGATGCTTGTGCATGTGACTCTTGCTGTGTGCATCAGCCACCTTCCAAGCGGCCCTATGGCCTATATGTAAATGGCCTATATGGCCTGCCTGTGGGACAAGCACACCTGAGCAGGCTGTGCCCTCTTTCTCACTTCAGACTGCATAGCCTCTTCCCTCTCTCACCCTTCAGCCCCACTACTGCATAGCCTCTTCCCTCTTTCTCACTTCAGACTGCATAGCCTCTTCCCTCTTTCTCCCCCTTCAGCCCCACTACTGCATAGCCTCTTCCCTCTTTCTC
>LFIK01004296.1_pt1 | contig 11538 bp, 6 predicted proteins | sample 643401 | NCBI WGS metagenome assembly LFIK01 (sample SAMN03777447, study PRJNA286221) | soda lake metagenome | biome: soda lake; feature: Kulunda steppe; material: water; isolation source: sample T5-Br brine of Lake Tanatar-5 | place: Russia: Kulunda steppe | collected 2010-07 | reverse complement strand
GTCTCGGCCGAGGTCGGCCTGCTGCCGCTCACGCACGGCTCGGCGCTCTTCACCCGCGGTGAGACCCAGGTGCTCTCCGTCCTCGCGCTCGGCACCACGCGCGAGGGCCAGCGTCTCGACACCCTCGACCCCGAGGACGAGAAGCTGTACATGCACCACTACAACATGCCGCCGTACTCGACCGGTGAGACCGGCCGGGTCGGCTCGCCCAAGCGCCGCGAGATCGGCCACGGGCTGCTCGCCGAGCGTGCGATCGTCCCGGTGCTCCCGAGCACCGAGGACTGGCCGTACGCGATGCGCGTCGTGTCCGACATCATGAGCTCGAACGGCTCGACGTCGATGGGCTCGGTCTGCGCGTCGTCGCTCGCGCTCATGGACGGTGGCGTGCCGACGCACGCGCCGGTCGCGGGCATCGCGATGGGGCTCGTCTACGAGGACGGCAAGTACACGACGCTCACCGACATCCAGGGCGTCGAGGACTTCTACGGCGACATGGACTTCAAGGTCGCTGGTCCCGAGGGCTTCATCACCGCGCTGCAGCTCGACACGAAGCTCGCCGGGATCCCGGCGCAGGTGCTCGCGGACGCGCTGCTCCAGGCGCGTGACGCGCGTCTCGAGATCCTCTCGGTCATGAACGCGGCGCTCGACACGCCGCGCTCCGAGGTGGCCGGTAACGCCCCGCGCGTCGAGGTCATCCACATCCCGCAGGACAAGATCGGTGAGGTCATCGGTCCCCGCGGCAAGATCATCAAGGAGCTCGTCGAGGAGACGGGCGCCCAGATCGACGTCGACGAGGAGGCCGGTCGCGGAGTCGTCAAGATCTACGCGACCAGCGCCGAGCAGGCGGCCGCCGCCCGTGACCGCATCAACGCGATCGCGAACCCGACGCTGCCGGAGGTCGGCGAGCGCTACCAGGCGACGGTCGTGAAGACCGTCGACTTCGGTGCGTTCGTGAGCCTCACGCCGGGCACCGACGGGCTGCTCCACATCTCCGAGCTCGGCAAGATGGTCGGGAAGCGTCTCGACCACTCCGAGGACGCCGTGAGCGTCGGCCAGCAGGTGCTGGTCGAGGTCAAGGAGGTCCTCGACGGTGGACGTCGCTTCAAGCTCGAGTACGTCGGCGAGAAGGCCGCGCCGGCCGAGGGCTCTGACCGTCCGCGCGGTGGTGACCGCGGTGGTGACCGTGGTGGTGACCGCGGTGACCGCGGCGGCGACCGTGGCGGTGACCGTGGCGGCGAGCGTCGTGAGCGCTCGGGTGACGGCGAGGGCCGCACCCGCAGCCGCAGCCGGAGCCGCAGCCGGGACTGACCGCATCATCCGTACGTCCGGAGGGCCGCGACACGCGTCGCGGCCCTCCGTCGTCCCACCACCTACGCTCCCGCCATCGTGAGGAGGCACGCGACATGACCACGCGCATCGGTCTGATCGGTGCTGGGGGGCGGCTCGGGTCGGTCCTCGCCGGGGGTATCGCAGCGACCGACGACCTCGAGCTCGTCGCGGCGGTCTCGCCGTCGCACGCGGGCCGCACGCTCGGCGAGGTCGTGCCCTCGCTCCCCGAGGGCGAGGCGCGGTCGCTCGTCGTCGCGGACACGCTCGACACGCTCGTCGATGCCGGCGTCGAGGTCGCCCTTGAGGTCACCGGCCCGGCGACCGTCGGCTCACACCTGCGCTGGCTCCTCGAGCACGGCATCCATGCGGTCGTGGGTGCGACGGGTCTGTCACCCGACGACCTCGCCGCGGCGCGCCGGCTCGCGGACGACGGTCCGGCCCGTGCCCTGATCGTCCCGAACTTCTCGATCGGCGCGGTGCTCGTCGAGCGCTTCGCCGCCGAGGCGGCTCGCCACCTCCCGCACGTCGAGATCGTCGAGCTGCACCACGACCGCAAGGTCGACGCCCCGTCGGGGACCGCCATCGCGACGGCCGCGGCCGTCGCCCGCGCGCGCGGCGACGACGCTCCTGGGCCCGCAGGTGTGGACGGTCCCGCGGTCGCCGCGGGCGCGCGGGGGTCGCTCCAGTTCGGGGTCCCGGTGCACGCGGTCCGGCTCCCGGGACTCCTCGCCCACGAGGAGGTCCTCCTCGGTGGTGAGGGGCAGCTCCTCACGCTGCGTCACGACACCACGGACCGGACCGCGTTCGTCGCAGGAGCCGTCCTTGCGTGCCGCAGCGTCGCAGGACTCGACGGTCTGGTCGTCGGTCTCGGCGAGATCGTCTGAGACGGCGGCGCACCGGCCGAGGGGGTAGCGTCCTCGGGCCTGCACCACCGGACCATGCCGACGAGGGACATCGTGTCGATCGAGCAGTCCACCGAGCAGTCCGTCGAGCAGGTCGCCGACCACTACGTCGAGGCGCTCCAGCGCTTCCGTGGTGACGTCCGGATGATGGAGCAGGTGCTCGCGACGATGATCGAGCGCGGTGCGCCACGCACCGAGGCGCACCTCGGGCTGATGCTCGACGAGTACCTCGCCGGACGGTCGCTGCGCAAGGCGCGGGCCATCATCGAGCAGCTCGACGCCCTCGGCGTGAGCATCGACCCGATCCGCCAGTACGACGTCGCCCTGGCGACCGCCGCCTCCGGGAGCGCCGGCGAGGCGATCGGGATCGTCGACCGGCTCGTCAGCGAGCAGCGCGACCCGTCCCCGGCGCAGGCGTCCGCGGTGCTCGACCTGATGCTCGGTGCCCGACGCACGCCACAGTCCTGGTCGCTGTTCCGTCGCATGCGTGCCCGGGACCAGCACCCGAGCCGCGAGGCGCTCCTCACGCTGCTCACCGATGCGCTGCAGCGACGTGCGGCGAAGGACTCGGTCGCGGTCGTGCGGTCCCTGCTCGCCGCCGGTCACCGGATCCCCGACGGGCGCGCCGGCGCGGTCGTGCGCATGCTCGTCGGACTCGGGCAGCTCGACCGTGCCATCGAGGTCCTCGACCTTGTGGGCGTCGCGGCGGACGCCGGTGAGGCCGCGCGACCGGGCGACGACGTGCGGGGTGCGCTGCTCCAGGCCCTCGCGTCGAAGGGACGGGTCGAGGACGTGCTCCGACTCGCCGCGCGCGCGGGGGAGGGGACACCGTCCTCGGGCCACCTCCGCAACACGGTCCTCGCCGCGCACATCGCCGCCGGGGACCTCGACGCGGCCTGGGCGGAGGCGGAGCGGATGTGGGCCGAGGCCTGCCTGCCGACCGGCGCGAACCTCGAGGCGCTGCTCGACGTCACCCTCGCTGACGGCAACGTCGCACGCGCTGCCGGGGTGCTCGACCTGCTGCTCGTCATCGGCGTCCCGGTGTCATCGCAGCGCAGCGGTGCCGTGATCCGAGCGGAGATGGCGGCCGACGGGCTCGACCGCGTGCTGCCCGTCGTCACCACGATCCTCGACCAGGGACTCGCCCTCGACCGAGCGGCGGCCCGCGACCTCGTCGAGCGGCTGGTCCGCGCGCGCCGGCTCGACGAGGCGCGCACGTGGCTCGAGCGGCTCCGGCGCTCGGGGACCCTCACGCAGGGGCGCAGCTACGGCTCGCTGCTCTCCGCGCTCGTCGCGGCGAAGCGGGTCGACGATGCCGTGACGCTCCTCGAGGAGATGGTCGCGGCCCGCGTGCGCCCGGAGCAGGCGGACCTCGCCCGTCTGGTGGCCGGCCGCGTCAAGGCCGGCGACCTCGAGGTCGCGGAGCGCGTGCTCACCGCCGCCGCCGCGGTCGGCGTGCATGCGGACGAGGCCACGCTGCGCGAGCTCATGTGGACCCACGCTCGACGGAGCGATGTCGCGGCCGTCGACCGCATCATCGGACTGCTCACCGCCGCAGGGATCGCCCCCGACGAGCGGCACGAGAAGGCGCGGGCCTGGGCGTCGGGGGAGACCCCGCGTCGCCTCGACGAGACGGCGTCGCCGGACGATGCGCCTGCACCGGAGGTCACCGAGCAGCCCGTCCCTGAGCCCGTCACCGAGACCGCTGGGTCCGCCGAGCCCGCGTCCGAGCCCGCCCCCGGGCCAGGCTCAGCCGGCAGCGGGGGCTGACGCGGGCAGCAGCTGGGTCCGCACGAGCTCCGCGTACCGACCGTCACGCTCGAGCAGCTCGGCGTGGGTCCCGCGCTCGACGACCCGTCCACCGTCGAGCACCACGATCTCGTCGGCCTCCACCACGGTCGAGAGCCGGTGGGCGATCACGAGGGCGCTCCGTCCGACCAGCGCCTCGGTCAGCGCCTGCTGCACGAGCCGCTCGCTGCCGGCATCGAGGTGCGCCGTGGCCTCATCGAGCACGACGATCGCGGGGTCGCGCAGGAGCATGCGCGCGATGGACAGGCGCTGCTTCTCCCCGCCGGAGAACCGGTAGCCGCGCTCACCGACGACGGTGTCGTAGCCGTCGGGCAGACGGTCGATGACCTCGTGGATGCGTGCCGCGCGGGCTGCTGCGACGAGCTGCTCGTCGCTCGCGTCCGGCCGTGCGTAGCGGAGGTTCGCGGCGACGGAGTCGTGGAACAGGTGCGGGTCCTGGCTCACGACACCGATCGCCCCGCGCAGCGACGCGAGCGTGAGGTCACGCACGTCGTAGCCGTCGACGCGCACGATCCCCTCCGTGACGTCGTAGAGGCGCGGCAGGAGCGAGGCGAGCGTCGACTTGCCGGCACCGGACGGTCCGACGAGCGCGACGGTGCGGCCGGGTGCGATCTCGAGGTCGACGCCGTCCAGCACGAGCGCGCCCGGCTCGAGGTCGTGCGTCGAGCGGGGTCCCTCGAGCGACGCGAGCCCGGCGCCCTCGCCCGCCGGGTAGCGGAAGCGCACGCCCTCGAGCCGCACGTGTCCGTGCGGCGCGTCGAGCACGACCGCGTCCTCGCGCTCGGTGATGCTCGCGGGGAGGTCGAGCACCTCGAAGACGCGCTCGAAGCTGACGAGCGCGGTCATGAGGTCGACGCGGGCGTTCGAGAGCTGCGCGAGCGGGCCGTAGAGCTGCGTCACGTAGAGCCCGAGCGCGACGACCGTCCCGATCTGCACCTCGGGGTCGGTGATGACGATGCGTCCGCCGACGAGGTAGACGAGCGCGGTCGCGAGCGAGCCGATGAGCCCGAGCGCGGCGAACAGTGCCCGTCCGTGGATCGCGGTGCGGATGCCGATGCGCGCCACCTGGTCCGCACGGTCGTGGAAGGTCGCGACCTCGTCGTCGATGCGGCCGAACAGCTTGACGAGCATCGCGCCGGAGACGTTGAACCGTTCGGTCATCGTCGAGTTCATGTCAGCGTTGAGCGCCATGGAGCGGCGGGCGAGCTGCTGAAGGCGTCGACCGACGATCCGCGCCGGGATGATGAAGAGCGGCAGCAGCGAGATCGCGAGCAGCGTCACGCGCCAGTCGAGCGCAGCCATGACCGTCACGGTCACGAGCACGCCGATGAGGTTGTCGACGATGCCGCCGAGCGTCCCGGTCAGCGCACGCTGCGCGCCGATGACGTCGTTGTTGAGCCGCGTCACGAGTGCGCCCGTCTGCGTCCGGGTGAAGAACGCGATGGGCAGGCCCTGGACGTGTGCGAAGAGCCGTGTGCGGAGGTCCAGGATGAAGTGCTCACCGATCGACGACGACAGCAGACGTTCGACCATCGAGAGCCCGGCGACGAGGACGGCGACGAGCAGCAGTCCGCCCGCCAGCGACCACAGCAGACCGAGGTCCTCCTCAGGGATCGCCCGGTCGATGATCAGCCGGATGAGCTGGGGCGGCGCGGCGGAGATGACCGACACCGTCACGATCAGCGCGACGTAGCCGAGGATGCGTGGCAGGTAGGGCCGCGCGAGCCCCAGCGCCCTGCGCGCGACCGTGCGGTCGAAGCGCCGGTCCCGGGCCTCCTCCCGGGACGTCATCGCGGACATCATCATGCCCATCATGGGGTTCTGCACCGTCGCCTCCGGGGTCCGGCTCCCGAGGTCGGGGGCCGTCGCAGGGCTAGTCTGCCCGACCGACACGGCAGGGGTTGACGCGGTGGACCAGCAGGGTGACCCGGCGTCCGTGGACGCGCTCATCGCACGTCTCCTGACCGATCCGGACGGTGACGTGTTCGCGCTCACCGGGCTTCCTGAGGTCGTCAAGGGCGCCGTGTTCGCCCGCTACTCGCGCTCGCCGTCGGGCGTGAAGGAGCTGCTGCGCGACGAGTTCGCCACGGACCTCGCCGACGAGGGCGTCGCGCAGCGTGCGGACGCGCTCTACGCGAAGGTCTTCGGGGACTACGGGGACGACTCCGTCGCGCAGCTCGGTGGCGCGCACGTCGCGCTCGAGGGCATCTCGAACGTCGCGACGAAGCGCATCGAGTGGGGGCGGCTCGCCGCCTACCTCGAGCAGTCGACGCGCTACATCGCCTACGACGAGCGCGTCGACGGGCGCTACCGCTACCACCGCGAGGCGGCGATCATGGCCGGCCCGCACGCGCAGCGCTACGAGGAGGTGCTCGACCACCTCTTCGACACCTACGCCGAGCTGCTGCCCGTCGTCACCGAGTGGGTCCGGACGCGCTTCCCCCACGAGGAGGGCACGAGCGAGCGGGCGTGGCGTGCCGCGACGCGGGCGAAGGGGCTCGACCTGCTGCGCGGGCTCCTGCCCGCCGCGACGACCGCGAACGTCGGGATGTTCGCGTCGGGCCAGGCGTACGAGTCGCTGCTGCTGCGTCTCGCCGCCGACCAGCTCGCGGAGTCGCGCGACCTCGGCGAGCGACTGCTCGTCGAGCTGCGCAAGGTCATCCCCTCGTTCCTCACGCGGGTGGACCGTCCCGACCGGGGGCACGTGTGGCGCGACTACCTCGCAGCGACGCGCGACGACACGCGCGCGCTCGCGGCCCGGCACGTCATCGGGCCGACGCGCGTCCCCGACGCTCCGGTCACGCTCGTCGACTGGTGGCCGCGCGATCCGGTCGACGCTGAGGTCGCACTCGCCGTGGCGGCGCTGCTGCCGCACGTCACGCTGCCCGAGCAGCAGCTCGAGGAGCAGGTGCGCACCTGGCCCGCGGAGCAGCGCGCCGAGGTGCTGCGCGCCTACGTCGGCGAGCGGGTCAACCGCCGCCATCGTCCCGGCCGTGCGTTCGAGCGTGTCGTCTACCGCTTCGACGTCCTCGGGGACTACGGCGGCTTCCGCGACCTGCAGCGGCACCGCATGTGCACCATCGAGTGGCAGCGACTGACCACCGAGCACGGCTACGACACGCCGCCGGAGCTCGAGGAGGCCGGCGTCGCCGAGGCGTGGCATGAGGCGCTCGGACGTGCCGAGGCGCTGCACCGCGACCTCGTCCGGGACCATCCGGAGGAGGCGCAGTACGTGGTCCCCTTCGCGTTCCGCATCCGCTACTCGGTGCAGATCAACGCACGCGCGGCCATGCAGATGCTGGAGCTCCGCTCGACGCCGCAGGGGCATCCGCAGTACCGGACCATCGTGCAGGCCATGCACCGCGCGATCGCTGATGTCGCTGGCCACAGGGCGGTCGCGGACGCGATGGTCCACGTGGACCACGGCTCGGGCGACCTGGAGCGGCTCGAGAGCGAGCGGGCGCTCGAACGTCGGCGTGCCGCACGTCCGGCTGACGGGTCCGCAGCCGACCCCGACCACTAGGCTCGCCGCGTCAGCGAGGAGGCCATCACGTGAGCGCCACCACCGGGCCCGATGCGGTCGGACGGGTCGTCACGGCGCTGGCGACGCCCTTCCTGCCGGACGGAGAGCTCGACCTCCACGGCGCAGGCGTGCTCGCCCGTCACGTCGTCGCGACCGGCTCTGAGGGGCTCGTCGTCGGCGGGACGACGGGGGAGTCCCCGACGCTGCGTGACGGTGAGCTGTGGGAACTCGTCGCAGCCGTACGGGACGCGGTCGGCGACACGGCGCGGATCACGGTCGGGACCGGCACGAACGACACGTCGCGCTCGGTCGAGCGCACCATGCGCGCCACAGAGGCCGGTGCGGACGCGGTGCTCGTCGTCACGCCCTACTACAACCGGCCCTCGCAGGCGGGGCTCGTCGCGCACTTCACTGCGGTCGCGACGGCGACCACCCTGCCCGTGATGCTCTACGACATCCCGTCGCGCACCGGCCGCGAGATCGAGGTCGACACGCTCGCCGAGCTCGCGCGCGTCCCCAACATCATCGGCGTGAAGGACGCGACCGCGCGCGTCGACAAGACCGCCGACGTCGTGGCAGCGACGCGGGGCGCTCCGGGCGGCTTCGACGTGTGGTCCGGATCCGACGAGGTCAACCTGCCGCTGCTCGCGGTCGGTGCGGTCGGCGTCGTCTCCGTCGCCGCGCACCTCGCCGGTCCTGAGATCGCCGAGATGGTCACGGTGCACGCGACCGACCCCGAGCGAGCACGCGAGCTCCATCTCGCGTGCATGCCGCTGCACCGTGCGCTCTTCCTCGACCCGAACCCCGGGCCGCTCAAGGCGGCGCTGCGCGCCCGCGGGCTGCCCGCCGGTCCGGTGCGCCTCCCGCTCGTCGGCGCCGACGAGGCCGTCACGTCCCGCGTCCTCGCCGCGCTCTCCCTCATCGAGGCCCGCAGAGCGGCCTGAGGCTCGCGTCATCCCGGCACCCCGCCGCCCCGGCACCCCGACCCACGTCTTGAGGACGAGGAGCACCCGTGACCCCCACGCGCATGTCTACCGGCACGACGGACGCACCCGCCGTCGAGGTCGTCTTCCTCGGTGGGCTCGGCAGCATCGGCCGCAACATGGCGACCATCGAGGTCGACGGCCGCATCGCCGTGGTCGACTGCGGCGTGCTCTTCCCCGACGCGGAGCACCTCGGGGTCGACCTGATCCTTCCGGACTGGCGCTGGCTCGTCCAGCGCGGCGACGACGTCGAGGCGGTCTTCCTCACGCACGGTCACCTCGACCACATCGGTGCGCTGCCCTACCTGCTGCGCGACCTCGACCGCTCGGTCCCCGTGTACGGCACCCGGCTCACGCTCGCGTTCGTCGCGTCCATCCTGCGCGAGTGGCCTGAACTGTCCGACGTGGACCTGCGCGAGATCGTGCCGGGGTCGACCGTCGAGCACGAGCCGTTCACCGTGGAGGTCGTGCAGGTCTCGCACTCCATCCCTGACGGCTGTGCCTTCGCGTTCATCACCCCGCACGGGACGATCGTTCACACCGGGGACATCAAGCTCGACCAGACACCCGTCGACGGGCTCCCGACCGACCTCGCACACTTCGCGCGTATCGGCGACCGCGGGGTCGACCTGCTGCTCGCCGACTCCACGAACGCCGACGTCCCCGGTCACATCCCGAGCGAGCGCACCGTGGGTGCTGCGATCCGCGAGGCGCTCTCGCACGCCGATGGGCTCGTCGTCGTCGCCTCGTTCGCGTCGCACGTGCACCGCATCCAGCAGATCCTCGACGAGGCAGAGGCCTTCGGGCGACGGCCCGTGTTCGTCGGTCGCTCGATGGTGAACAACATGGCCATCGCGCGCGAGCTCGGCTACCTCGACTTCGATGCCGCCCGTGAGGTCGCGATGGAGGACGTGGAGCGCCACGACCGCTCCGAGCTCATCGTCGTCTCGACCGGGTCGCAGGGCGAGCCGTTCAGTGCGCTCAGCCTGATGGCGAGCGGTGAGCACAAGCACCTCGCACTCGGTGAGGGCGACCTCGTCATCCTCGCGTCGAGCCTCATCCCGGGCAACGAGCAGGCTGTGTTCCGCTCGATCAACAACCTTGCGCGCCGAGGCGTCGACGTCGTGCACGGGGGCATCGCTTCGGTGCACGTCTCCGGTCACGCGGCTGCGGACGACCTCGCGATCCTCCACAACGTGCTCGAGCCGGAGTACTTCATCCCCGTGCACGGAGAGCACCGGCACATGATGGCGCACCGTCGCGTCGCCATCACGACCGGGTGTCCGCCCGAGCAGGTCCTCGTGTGCGAGGACGGCGACCGTGTGCTCCTCGAGGACGGGGTCGTGACCCGTGGTGAGTCGGTCCCGACGTCCCACGTCTACATCGACGGGCTCCTGCCCGACGTCGGACCGGCCATGCTGCGCGACCGGCGGCGCCTCGGCGAGGACGGCATCTGCATCGCGGTCGTCACCATCGACACGCGGGAGGCCGAGCGCGCAGCGGAGAGCGTCATCACCCAGCGCGGGGTCGTGCTCGGCGAGCACGTCGACGAGCTGCTCGGAACGGCCCGGGTCGCCGTCGACACGGCGATCGACCGGCTGAGCCGCGCGAAGCGTGAGGACACCGCGGCCGTGCAGCGCGAGGTGGTGCAGACCCTCGGGCGCTTCTGGCGGCAGGAGACCGGCCGGCGGCCGGTGATCCTCCCCGTCGTCCAGGTCCTCTGAGGGCTCGCACGGCTCGTTGCGCGGCCATCCGGACGACACGGATGGGGTTCCACGGATGTCGTCCCCGCTAGCCTCAGGGCGCGTCCTGAAGGGCGCATGACCCTCCGGCCGTGACACGGGAGCACGCGTGGCGACCACCAGGAAGCGCACCGCCCCCACGGCGGCCTCAGGCAGCGGCAGGGCCTCCAAGCCGGCCAAGGGCGCCCGCAGCGGGTCGAAGGCCGCACCCGAGCGCACACCAGGACGGCTCGGGCGCGCGATGCGTTCCGTCCTCGGCGCCATCGGATCTGCGATCGGCGCCCACCGTCGTGACGTCTGGGGCATCGTCCTGCTGCTCATCGCCGTGATCAGCGGCCTGGGCATCTACCTCGACGCGGCCGGCCCGGTCGGGCGGGGGATCGACGCCGCCGCCAGGGGTGGGCTCGGGCTCGTCGGGTCGCTGCTGCCCGTCCTCCTGCTCCTGCTCGGTTCACTCGTCTTCTTCGACCGCTCCGGCACCGAGTTCGGGCGTGTCGCCACCGGAACGGCCCTCGTCGTCCTCGCGGTCCTCGGGGGCGCCCACCTCGCGGTCGACGTCCCAGCACCCGGTGACGGCATCGATGCGCTCGCCCGGGGCGGCGGAGCCGTCGGCTGGACGATCGCCGCTCCGCTCGAGTTCGCGCTCTCCCGCGCCGGCGCCTGGGCGGTCGTCGTCGCGTTCCTCCTCATCGGTCTCGTGCTCATCGCTCGCCTCGACCTGCGGGTCCTGCTGAGCGGTCTCTGGGGCGCGATCGCCTCCGCGTTCGGGTCGCTGCGCGAGCGCTCCGTGCGACCGGACCAGGGCATGCAGGTGTCCGCGGGGGCCAGCGCCGAGCCCGTGGAGCTGGACGTGCCGGAGGAGGAACCAGCGGTCGAGCAGCGGGCGGTCGTCGACGTCTGGCTCGACGACGATCCTGAGGACGCGACGACGGAGATCCCGCCGGTCGAGGACGTGCACGAGGCGCCCACCGAGGTCATCGACGTCGCCGCCGCCCTCGCGGTCGAGGACGACGTCACCGACGCGGTCGTCGACGACGGGGAGCCGCTCAAGGCGCGCAAGGTCCTGCCGCCGGGGGAGGAGCGTCCCTACGAGCTGCCTCCGATGGACCTGCTCAGCACGGGTCGTGCGCTCGGCGGGGACCCGTCACGCACGATCGCGGCGCAGTCGAAGGCGCTCCAGGAGACGTTCGACCAGTTCGGCATCAACGCGAAGGTCGCACGCTCCTCGCGCGGCCCGACGGTCACGCGCT
>LFIK01004294.1_pt1 | contig 11539 bp, 6 predicted proteins | sample 643401 | NCBI WGS metagenome assembly LFIK01 (sample SAMN03777447, study PRJNA286221) | soda lake metagenome | biome: soda lake; feature: Kulunda steppe; material: water; isolation source: sample T5-Br brine of Lake Tanatar-5 | place: Russia: Kulunda steppe | collected 2010-07 | reverse complement strand
CGGGGGCCGGCACGCGCTGGCGTGCTTCCTCGATCAGCGACCAGCCGTCGCGCGCCCCGCCCAGTACGATATCCGTGACCAGCAATTCCACTGAGGGGTCCTGCTGCAGCAGCATACTTGCCGATTCCGCATCAGTGACCAGCGAGACTCGGTAGCCGGACTGTTCCAGCACGCGTTTCAGCATGGGGCCCAGCATTTCGTTGTCTTCGACCATCAGTACGTGCCGTGCCCGGTGGCGCGAGTCGGACGTTGGCGCGCGTTTGCTGCGGGCTGGCTGTGACCCCGTTGCACTGCTGTTTACGGGCAGCAGCAACTCCACTCGGGTGCCGGTTCCCATTTCCGAATCGAAGCGCATGCTGCCGCCAGACTGGCGCACATAGCCGTAGACCATGCTCAGCCCCAGGCCCTGGTGATCGGGTCTGGTGGTCATGAATGGTTCCACCACCCTGTCCCGGAACTGCTCGGGGATGCCGGTACCCTGATCGCTCACCCGAAACAGTACGTAGGCCCCGCCACTGACGCCCTGACGACGTGCAGCCCGCTCATCCAGCTGGCAGTCCAGAACCTCCAGTGTCAGCGGGCCGCCGTTCGGCATGGCATCGCGTGCGTTCAGGCACAGGTTCAGCAGGGCGTTCTGCAGCTGTGACGGGTCGGTTTGCAGTACGGCTCGGGATTGCAGTTGCACGTCGAGCGTCACGCCACCTTCCAGGGTGCGTTCCAGCAGCTCGACCAGTTCCCCGACAGTTTCGCGCACGGCTACGGTCTGTACCTGCATGGGGCGTCGCTGGCTGAAGGCCAGCAATTGCCGGGTCAGATCTGCCGCCCGGTTGCTGCTCTCCAGAATGAGTTCGGCCGTGGCCACTTCCGGATCGCTGGCGGGCAACTGTTCCAGCAGCTCCTCGGTGCCGTTGATGATGACGTTCAGCAGGTTGTTGAAATCGTGGGAAATGCCGCCAGTCAGCTCGCCCAGTGCCTGCATGCGGGCGCTGGTGGTGAGTTGCTGCTGAGTGAGCAGGCGCGGCTGGGCATCACGCAGCAGCACGATGATACGGTCGCTTTGTGCGACCGGGTCGCGGAACTGCACGGCCGACGCGTCCGCCAGCAGCGTGGTGCCGTCGAATCGCCGCAGGCGCAGGGTGAGCCGGGTTCGGCCATGGCTGGCCAGTTGCGTCAGCGCCTGGTCGATGGCGCCTTCCTCGTTGTAGGCGATCTGGCGGTAGCTCAGCTGGCGGATGTTCTTTCTGTCGTAACCGAGCAGTTCCGCGCTGGCAGGGTTGGCGGCAACGATTGCACCACCCGGTTCCACCAGTACCACCGCCTCGCCGCTGTGCTCGAAAAGGGCGCGGTACATCCGCTCGCGCTCGCCCAGCTGCTGCCGCACCTCGCTCAGTGCCGATTGCTCCGAAAGGATGCGCAGAAATCCACCTACCACCACTTCGTGCACCACCTGCAGGAATGCCTCGTACCGGCTGTTGACAGCCACATCTTCGGATGGCTCCACCAGCATCAGCATGGCACGATTGCCCATGATCTCGCGGTTGCTGATCATGTTGGCAAAGGTGCGCGGGCCGACCTGACAGACCCTGTTGCCTGCGGGTCCCAGTTCGGACAGGTGATGCAGCGCGCGCCGCAATTCCGGGCTGTGGCGCAAGCTGCGATGAACGCCAGCCGGATGGCCCCACACGGGTACTACGGTTCTGCCGTCATCATGGACCTGATAGAAGATCACCCGACCGAAGTCCTGCCGATTGGCCAGCAGGGCTTCGCGTATGTCGGGAATGGTGGTCGACTCGGACGGGTGCTCGATCAGCAGTTCGGCCAGATGGGTCGTGGTGGCGCGCCGCCGTTGCTGCAGGACGGCCTCGGTGGTTTCCGTGGCAATGCTGAGTGCTCCGCAGCGATTGCCGGCCAGATCGTGGATCGGCAGGTAGTTGAGAGTGAAGTAACCCTCGCGCAGCGGTTCATCCGGCGCGCCCCGGTGCAGCGGCAGGTGCTGATTCTCGAACATCAGCGATTCTCCGCGTTCGAACACCTGTTGCAGCGTTGACTGCAGGAACGGACTGATCTCGTCGAACACTTCCAGTGCCGGCCGGCCGAGGGCATGGGGATGCTTGGCACCCAGGATGGGCAGGTGGACATCGTTGTAGATTATCAGTGCCTGCGGTCCCCAGCCGATGGTCATGGGGAAGGCCGCATTCAGGCATTGCTGCACCATCAGTTTCAGGGTCTCGGGCCAGTCGGCGGCGGGTCCCAGAGGCGTGTCAGCCCAGCTGGTCTGGATCAGGGTGTCGGCGGTCTCCGACGGTTGCAGGAACATCCCGTGGAATTCGACCAGCTCTTGCTTCACCAGGCCCCTCCACCGCCTGGCGTCCGATTCGTTGCGTGCCCGGGCCCATTGTCCAGGAAATCGAGTAGAGCACGCGAACGGAACGGCTTGATCAGGACGTGGCCGCTCGCCATGTCGTCCAGTGAGGCAGTCTGCCGGCCGGACATGAGCATCACCGCGAGTTCGTCGTGCTGCCGCAGGCAGGCGCGTAGTGCAGGCGCACTGTCCTGGCGTTCGTCCAGCAGACGACTGTCGATCAGCAGGGTGGTCGGATCGTCGACGGATTTCGCCAGCACCTGTTTCAGGGCCTCCAGATCAGCGCAGCGGTGAACCGTGTAACCGCGGTAGGCCAGCGCTCGCACCAGCATGTCTGCCAGAATCGGGTTCTGTTCCATCAGCAGGATGCGAGGCTGCTCCTGCGGCCGGCAGCTCCATGGCTGGCCGGCATCATGTGTGGGTTGATCCTGCGGTACTGCAACATGGTCGTCCGGCAACAAGAGCTCTACCCGCGTGCCCCGGCCGGGTTCGGAATCGATCACCAGCTGACCGCCGGACTGTCGGGCGAAACCATAGACCATGCTCAGTCCCAGCCCGGTGCCCTTGCCCTGGGGCTTGCTGGTGAAGAACGGCTCTATCACTCGCCGCAGCTGCTGCTGGGGAATGCCTACGCCATCATCGCGAACCGTCAGGGCCAGGTAATCGCCGGGGGGGACGTCCAGCGCCCGCGCATCGGCGCTGTCCAGCAGGCGCTGCCTTGCCATGAGTTCAAGGGTGCCGCCATCCGGCATGGCATCACGTGCGTTCAGGGCCAGATTCAGCAAGGCATTATGCAGCTGGGAGGCGTCTGTTCGGAGCGTTATCCGATCATGGTGATGCAGTCGCAGCTTGATCCGATTGCCCAGCATGCGTCGCAGCGCCTGTGCCAGTTCATCCAGCAGCTGCCCCACGTCCACCAGCTCCAGATGCATGGGCCGCTTCTGGCTGAATGTCAGCAGCTGACGGGTGAGATCGGCAGCGCGCAGGGCAGCGGACACGACCAGTCTGGCCGTACTTTCCGCTTCTTCATCGTGGCTCAGGTGCTGTTCGAGCAGTTCTGCTCCCAGCAGGATGACCCCCAGCAGGTCATTGTAGTCCTGAGAAATGCCGCTGGTGAGCTGTCCCAGAGCCTGCAGACGTGCCGTGCTGGCCAGGCGCTGTTCGGCGCGGGTACGTTCGCTGGCATCACGCAGGATGCTGATGATCTGTACCGGCGCATCCTCGTCGGCGGCCAGGGTAGTGGATGTCAGATCCACCTCCAGTTGACTGCCATCACGGCGCCGCAGTCGCAGCGTGCCCTGTCTGCGACCTTCAGCGAGCAGACGCTGGATGCCGGCATCCAGGTCGCTGACAGAGCCTGGCTCGATCAACCCCTGGTGCCCCAGTTCTATCAGCGCTTCTTCGCTGTACTGAGTCAGTCGGCAGGCAGCAGGGTTTGCCGCCAGGATGCGCCCGTTGGTATCCGAGAGCACGATGGCTTCCCCGGTGTGCTCGAACAATAGCCGGTAGAGGTCCGTACGCTGGTCGATCTGATCACGGAGCTGGCTGTAGGTCTGTCGTTCCGCCAGAGAGCGATGCACTCCACCGCCAGCGACTTCCCGCAGGATATCCAGGAATGCCAGGTAGCTGCGATCGATTCCCACCAGAGGGTCGGGTTCGACGATCAGGATGAAGCCGTCGCTGCGCAGGCCGGAAGCCCGAAGCATGAGCGCGAAGGTGCGGTCGGCAACCTCTTCCATCGCGGTTTCATCTGTATCGAGGCGTGCGAATCGAAATTGTGCCCTGCGAGCCGCCTTCTGATGACTGCGCGCCTGGTAGTGGCCGCTGTGGTCGATGTGCCAGCGCGCCTCCAGCGCGTCACCGGGGTTTACGGAAAACAGCGTGACCCGCGCAAGATCCATTGGATTGCCCGCGAATGCGTCGCGAAACCTGGCTACGTCCGGCTGGTGAGAGGTCTGGATCAGCTGGGTGGACAGGCGCGTCAGGGTTTGCTGGCGGCGCGCGTCGGTCACCGGGTGGGTTGTTTCATGGGCCGTCGTCAACACGCCCACCGGGCTGCCGTCCGCATCCAGCAGGGGGCTGTAGCTGAACGTGAAGTAGCCTTCTCGCACCCGGCCGTTGCGATGCAGCGGCAGCAGCTGGTTTACCCCCTGGAGGGTGCGCTGTCGTCCGAGGACCTGCTCGGCGCCTGCAGCCAGGAAGTCACTGATATCCTCGAATACCTCCAGGACGGGGCGACCAAAGCCCGTCGGATGCTTGTGTGCCAGGATTGGCAGGCAGGCGTCGTTGTAGACTAGGTGAAGCGCATCGCCCAGGCAGACGGTCATGGGCATGCGTGCATTCAGGCAGGTCTGCACCGCAATGCGAAGACTGGCAGCCCAGTCGTTGACAGGGCCCAGGGGCGTGGCCCTCCAGTCCGTCTCGCTGAACAGCAGGGCGGTGACACTGGTGCGCAGCCTGAGCCCCTGTGCTTCAACCATTGCCGGCGACCCGGGGTATGCAGGCGCCCCTGCAGCGGCAGTGGAGTGGCGCCCCTGATGTATGGCCAGGAGGGGGCAGGCGACTGTCGCCAGGCCGGCGTGTGCAATCTGTGCTGATCATGCTGCTGTTCCCCGACTTCCGTTGCCCGCCTGTGGTCTGCCTGGAGCGCTGCCGTCCTGGCGCTGCTTCATACTGAGGTCCCGCAGTCCGATCTGTGGCAAGCTCTGATTCATGAACGCTGGCACATGGAAGTTGGATCTGTCCGGCTCCTGCTGGGCAGGGCGTTCGGCCTGCGGGTCGTCGCGGCCACCGGGCGAGTGCCCTCCGTGACTCTGGGTGGACCACGAGGTCAGCGGCCACCCAGGATCGGAGTGACCGGACCGGCAAGCGGGATACCGTTCGCATGGTGGGCTACTCGGCTTGCCCTGCGCAAGGTGGGAGCGGAGCCGGTTCGTCTGCGCCCCGGTGATCCCTGGCGACCGCATGCGCTGGACGGTGTGGTGATCGGTGGCGGCGTCGACATTGCCGTGACGCTCTATGACCCGCTGGAGGTGGCCGTGGTGCCACCCGATCCGGAGCGGGATGCATACGAGATCGATGTGCTGGAACACGCCATCGCCGAAGACATGCCGGTACTGGGCATCTGTCGCGGCGCCCAGCTGCTCAACGTGGTGCTGGGTGGCACCCTGCTCAGGGACGTGCGCCCGTTGCGTGGCCGCGGTCGCAACCGGGCCACCCTGCTGCCCACCAGGCTGGTGCGCCTGGATCCGGCCTCGCGGCTTGCAGCACTGCTGGGCTGTGACCACTGTCGCATCAATGCCCTGCACCGGCAGGCTGTCAACTTGACGGGCCATGGCCTGCGGATCGTTGCGCTGGACGTGGACGGCATTCCTCAGGCTGTCGAGGACCATGGTGCGCGCTTCCGTATTGGTGTGCAGTGGCATCCCGAGTACCTGGCCTGGCGCCCCCAGCAGCGGCAGTTGTTCGCCGCGCTGGTGCATGCTTCCTGTCCCGACGAGCCGGACGGGTGACGGAATCGCTGCAGCGACCGCACCGGACATCCCGATTCAGCCAGTAGCCGGCTGATCGGTGACGCGGGGCTCGTGATCATCTTCCGGATCAATGCGTCCGTCCTGGCTCAACAGGATCGCCAGTGGCCGGGTGGTCTGGAACTCCGAGAAGATGATCAGCATGATCACGGTCAGCGGTACGCACAGGAATGCCCCCACCAGACCCCAGAGTGCGCTCCAGGTGGCCAGCGACAACAGGATGACGATAGGGCTCAGGTTCAGCGATCGCCCCAGCAGCCGCGGTTCCAGCAGATTGCCGACCACCACCTGCATGCCTGTCAGAGCCGCCGCCGTGACCAGAAACGGCCCCAGCGCCCCGAACTGCACCAGGCTCAGCAGCGTCGGCAGGCTGACCGCCGCGAAGCTGCCCACGTAGGGTATGAAATTGAACACGAAGATCAGGACGGCCCAGAATTCGGCAAAGTCGATGCCTATCAGGCGCATGATGATCCAGCTGCCCAGCGCCACCAGCGCGGAAACGAAGGTCTTCAGCACCAGGTAGCGGCCGATGCGACCGCTGATTTCCGCCAGCGCGTTGGTCATGCGGGCGCTGGCAGCAGGGTGCGGTGCCAGCTGCTCCAGCTTGGTGACCAGCGCTGCGCGCTCCATCAGCACGAACAGGGTGTAGATGAAGATCACCACCATGTTTCCCAGCAGGGCGGTGGCCAGTCCCACAGCGCTGCCGATCATCTTGTTCAGGTCGATAGCGGCGATGGCCTGGCGCATGACCTGGTCCACGGTCGGCACCTGCTCCAGCCCCAGCCAGGCGGACGCCTGTTCCAGCAGATCCTCCAGGTTGTCGCGATAGGCCGGCATCTGGCGTTCCACCTGGGCAATGTTGCCGGTCACCAGCAGGAACAGGCTCCAGATCAGTACCGTGATCAGGGCCAGGGCGCCGAGATGGGCCAGCCATCCAGGCAGCAGGCGCCCCAGCATCGGCGCTCGCCGCACCCACTCCACCAGGGTCCAGAACAGATAGGCCACGAACAGGCCGAGTACCAGCGGCATCAGGATGGGACGGCCGATGTGCAGCAGATAGCCGATGCTGAGCGCCAGCACGGCTCCGGCTGCCAGCCGCACCAGGGCGTCTGATTGCAGGGTCATGGCACGTGACTCCCGTGGTCCTGGCTGGCGTCGCGCCGCCGGAACAGATCAGTCCCAGGGCCCACAGGCCGCTGGCACGAGGTCGTGAACATAGCATAACGGCCCGAGCGCGCCAGGAACGCAACGGAGGCGTAACCTGGCCCGGGCCTCGTCAGCACGGCTTCTGGCCACCTTGTCCAGAGAGTTATCCACAATCCGGGCGGCCCCTGGCGCCTGATCCTCTGCTGGCTGGGGCTGAAGGCTCGCGGCAAATCACATGGTACCTGGGAACCATGGCGGCCCAGGGGCTGGCTCAGGCGAAAGGCTTATTACCACTGGTAACATTTCTGCGGCCCACTGTGGGGTTTGGTAGCGTTGCCAGCTGGGGCCGGTAAAGTGTAATGGAATCAACGCCATGGCGTGACCACCCCGGAGGCTGATGGTTTCTGGCTGGCAGAGGGCAGGAACAGCGGCGGGTGGCAGCTGGTACCGAATTCGTAGTCCGGCTCGAGTGTCGAAATCTCGGCCAGTGCGCGCCGGATCCACGGCTGATCGGGCCTGCAGGCCGGTTGCGGTGAGTTATCCATAAAGTTGTCCACAGCCTGATTGAATAACTTCGGGGTGTCGCGTTTCAGATTCCGGCTGCTTGTCGCGTCGACCCGCGGCCCGGCAGGCAGCCGTTGCCGTAAACTGAAGAACCCCGGCACGCAGGAATGGGGTATCTTGTCGTGCAGGAGTCGACAGGGCCAGGGGCGTGGACAGCCTCACTGCCAGGCGGCAGACTCGACCTCGGGAGATCAGGATCGCAAGGGCCGGCGTCCGGTCCGCGACCGGGAGGCTGTATGCGCAAGGGAGACCATGATCCGGACGGCTTCAGGCTGCCGGTAAAGCTGGATACCACGACCAACGGCGAGTTCGCGCCGATTCCGCTGGAGCGCCATCACCATCAGGCCAACCGGCTTGCACTCGAGCAGGCTACCAGCCATGCCAGACGTCGAGGCCTGCAGCGGCGCGCCTTCCTCAAGACCACCTGCGGGGCAGCCACCACGCTACTGGCCTTCAATACGGCCTACGCCAGCCTCGGGCGTACCGGTGGCTACTTCGAACTGAGCGCCGACGCGGGGGTGGATCAGGAACTGGCGGATGCCGCGCTGGCCGGCAACGAATTCATCTTTGATGTGCAGGGGCATTTCGTGAATCCTCGCGGCGCCTGGCTGCAGCAGCTGCCGGATGATGCCCAGCCCCTGCGCGAGCTGTTTTCCGAGCAGGCCGAGTGTGCCCGTGGCGAGGGCGACGAGCTGCGTGACTACCTGCGCTGCTTCGATGCAGACCAGTTCATGCAGGACGTCTTCCTGGACTCGGACACCGATCTGATGGTGCTGTCCTTCGTGCCATCCCGGGCCGATGCGGAACCGCTGACCATAGAAGAAGCTGCGGCGACCGCGGAGCTGGTCGAGCGCATGCAGGGCACACACCGCATGCTGCTGCACGGGCGAGTGAATCCGAATCAGGATGGTGACATGGACCGCATGGACGAGCTGGCCGAGCGCTGGGGCGTCAGTGCATGGAAGACCTACACCCAGTGGGGCCCCGATGGTCGCGGCTTCTGGCTGGATGACGAGGATACCGGCATTCCGTTCCTGGAAAAGGCGCGCGCGCTGGGTGTCACCCATATCGCCATTCACAAGGGGCTGCCTTTCGGGCCCGAGTCCTACGAGCATTCCACCTGCGCCGATATCGGCAGGGTGGCGAAGCGTTTCCCGGACCTCACGTTCCTGGTCTATCACGCGGGCTACGTGCCCAACGCGGAGGAAGGTCCCTATGACCCCGACCGTGGTGATGGTGTGGACAGTCTGGTGCAGTCCCTGCTGGAAAACGACATCGCGCCCAACAGCAATGTCTACGCGGAGCTGGGCAGCACCTGGCGCTTCCTGATGCGTGATCCGGAATCGGCCGCCCATGCGCTCGGCAAGCTGTTTCGCTACGTGGGCGAGCACAACGTCCTGTGGGGTACGGACTCGATCTGGTATGGATCCCCCCAGGACCAGATCCAGGCGTTTCGGGCCTTCCAGATCAGTGAAGCGCTGCGGGAGCGGCATGGTTACCCGGAGATCACGCCGGAACTGCGGGCCAGGGTCTTCGGGCTCAATGCGCTGAAACCCTACGGCCGTTTCGTCGAGGATTTGATGCCGCGCCTGCGCGAGGACGTGATCAGCCGTGCCCGCAGCGCCTACCGTGCCGAGCCCAACCCCCACTTCCGCACCTTTGGTCCGCGCAACCGGCGGGAGTTCCTGAACCTGCTGCGCTGGAACGGAGGCAATCCGGCATGAGGTGGGCTCGCGGCCCCGCTGCAAGGCCATGAGCAGGCCCGGTCGCGGCAGTGTGCGCTGGCGAGTGCAGCGCTGGCAGGAACTGACCCTGGAGCAGCTCTACGGTATTCTGGCGGCACGTGTGCAGGTGTTCGTGGTCGAGCAGGACTGCGCCTATCAGGAGCTGGACGGTCTTGATTCGCTCGCCCTGCACGTGACGGCATGGACGCAGGACGATACGCCTCGGGTGCTGGCCTACGCCCGGCTCAATCCACCTCACAGCCGCTTCCCGGAGCCTTCCATCGGCCGCGTCATCACTGCGGCACAGGTGCGCGGCACCGGCATGGGACGCTCGCTCATGGCACGAGTGCTGGAGCAGGCCGAAGCCCGGTACCCGGAGCTGCCGGTGCGGATTTCTGCCCAGCAGTATCTGGAGGGGTTCTACCGGGAGTTCGGTTTTCGTACTGTCAGTGCGCCCTATCTCGAAGATGGGCTGCCGCACCTGGAAATGCTCAGGCCAGCCATGGTCAGTGCCAGTCCAGATTGACGTGATCCAGCCCGCTGCTGGCGAGCCGCCGGCGTAGCAGGCGACATTCGCGCGCCAGCCCGGGCACCTTGAATTCGTGGGTTTCGCAGAACACGTGATCCACTCGGTGAATGACCCCGGTCCCGATCAGGTGGTTGAGCAGTACTGCTTCCAGCCCTTCCACATCGATCTTCAGCAGGCGCACCCGACGCGGCAATTTCTGGATGAACGCGGCCAGGTCGATGGCCTGGACCTGCACGCAGTGATCCCTGTTCAGGTTGTGTTTGGTCGCCATCAGCGAGCTGCCCTGGGCATGGCTCATGTCGCCGTCTACATGCTTGCGGTGCAGGTACAACTGGACCGGTCCGTCCTGGTCCGCGACCGCCTGTTGCAGGCAGGTGACCTGAAGAGTGTCGCGGGTGCGGGCTCTCAGCTCCGCGAAGGCCGGCGGATTGGGTTCAAAGGCGTAGACCCGTGCGCCGCGTTCGGCCAGCGCCAGGGTGACCTCTCCCACGTTGGCGCCGCAGTCGATGGCGATGTCGCCGGGTGCAAAGTCGACCGACCGGAATGCCCGCATGGCGGCATGGTGGCGGCGCCACTTGGCCCAGCCATTCGCCTTGCGGAGCAGACTCATGCAGGCGCGACTGGCGTAGTGATGAATGGGCTGGGCGGGCAAGGATCAGGGCCTCTTGCTGCTGAGGGGGCGGGGGCGTCGAAAGACCGGTTCGTGATGGCCGGGTGCTTCGCCGGCCCTTAAAGGGCAGGCAAGTCATCGAGAGGATGGCGGCCAGCACCTGATGAGGTCAAGTTGCTGGTCCAGGTGTAATAAACAAGCCATGAAATATTGACAAAAATTATATCCACTGAGTTATCCACAGCTTTCGGTGGACTGATCGGGTGTCACCACTGGCGCTCGGCCCAGTCATGGCGCGGGTTGCCTGCAGTCTGACGCTGCGGCGGTGGTTGCGGTGGCAGCATGACGAAGGCTGGCGGGCGCCTTTCCGGAACCTGCGCTGCACTACTGCCAAGCGCGCTCGGCCCATCAAAGCAGTCATAAAAACAATGGGTTAGGTGGCTTTCGGGCGGGCTGTCCCCGGGTGCGATCAGGGGCAGGCCCGCAGGCTGCCGGCCATCTGGTGGCTTCGCCTGCAGCTGGCGTCGTCCTCCCATTGCTGCTCAGAAATCGTCCATTCTGCTGCAGCGCCCGTATCGTGGGGGCTGATGGTCGATGCCGGGAAGTTGTCCAGAAAGTTATCCACAGCTGTTCTGAATAACTTCGGAGGCCACGGTTTCGATTTCCTCACCAGCCCGTCAGCTGGCGTGCCAGCAGGTTCCGGTGTACCTCGCTGGTCCCCGAGTAGATGGTGGCTGCGCGAGTGGCCAGATAGCGGGCGCTGGCGCAGGGACCGGTGCTGTCCAGCAGGTCCTCCTGTGTCTGCCATTGGTGCAACGCGGAATAGCCTGCCACTTCCAGCAGCAGCTCGGTCATGGCCTGATGCAGTTCGGTGGCCTGCAGCTTCATCAGTGAGGCATGGTGGGCCCGAGCCTGTGCATCCGGGTGGCTGGCGGCGTACTCCAGCCGTTCCAGTGCGGTCAGCCGCAGCTCCAGCTCGGCCAGTCGCTGCCGGGCCGGCACATCGGTGCCGGTGGCAGCGCAGGCTTCGCGCACCCGTTTCAGGGTCCTCAGCAGCAGCGCGCAGGTGGTATT
>LFIK01004293.1_pt1 | contig 11539 bp, 13 predicted proteins | sample 643401 | NCBI WGS metagenome assembly LFIK01 (sample SAMN03777447, study PRJNA286221) | soda lake metagenome | biome: soda lake; feature: Kulunda steppe; material: water; isolation source: sample T5-Br brine of Lake Tanatar-5 | place: Russia: Kulunda steppe | collected 2010-07 | reverse complement strand
AGTAGCAGAGTTTATTCAAAGGGACCGAAGTAAACCATTTGTGGTGAAGGATATTGTTGAGTTCTGTGCTGGCTCAGAAGATGAAGCTATAGCTAAAGCCAAGGACTATTACGGTGATGGCTTCAATATAGCGATTACTGACTATTCGGTTGCCCGTGATATTGACTATGTTCCGATTGGTGGTGCTGACAAACACACAATTGAACTGTCCCGCGACCCCGACGTCCTCGACACCTGGTTTTCCTCCGGCCTCTGGCCCATCGGCACGCTGGGCTGGCCCGAGGACACGGAGGAGTTGCGCAAGTATTTCCCCACATCTGTCCTCGTCACCGGGCAGGATATCCTGTTCTTCTGGGTCGCGCGGATGATGATGATGCAGCTTGCGGTGGTGGATGAAATCCCCTTCCGCGAAGTCTATCTGCACGGGCTTGTGCGCGACGCCAAGGGCAAGAAGATGTCGAAATCCCTGGGCAATGTCATCGACCCGCTGGAGATCATCGACGACTACGGCGCCGACGCGCTTCGCTTCACCAATGCGGCAATGGCGAGCCTCGGCGGCGTGCTGAAACTCGACACGAACCGCATCGCGGGCTACCGCAACTTCACGACGAAGCTCTGGAACGCCTGCCGCTTTGCCGAGATGAACGGCGTGTGGGAAGGGCACGCGACCCAACCGCCGCCGCAGCCGCAGGCCACGGTCAACCGCTGGATTCTCTCGGAAACGGCAAAAGTGCGCGAGACGGTCGACGCCGCGCTCGCCGAATACCGCTTCAACGACGCGGCCAGCGCGCTCTATGCCTTTGTCTGGGGGCGGGTCTGCTACTGGTATGTGGAATTCGCCAAGCCGCTCTTCGACACGGAGGAGGCGGCCGAGACCCGCGCGACGATGGCCTGGGTGCTCGATCAATGCATGATCCTGCTGCACCCCTTCATGCCCTTCATCACCGAAGAGCTGTGGGGCCTGACCGGCAAGCGCGAGACGCTCTGCGCCCATGCGCCCTGGCCCGAATACGGGGCGGAACTGGTCGATGACGCCGCCATGCGCGAAATGCGCTGGGTGATCGCCCTGATCGAGGAGATCCGTTCGGCCCGTGCCCAGTTGCGCGTGCCGGTGGGTCTGAAGCTCAACATGGTGCAGCTCGAACTCGACGCCGAGGGCGCGGCGCGGCTGGCCCGCAACCGGCCGCTGGTCCTGCGACTGGCGCGCATCGCGTCGCTGGAGGCCGCGGACGCCCTGCCCGAGGGGTCGATCACCGTCACGGTCGAAGGCGGCACCTTTGGCCTGCCGCTGGAAGGGGTGATCGACATCGCGGCCGAGCGCGCGCGGCTGGAGAAGACCGCCGAGAAAGCGCGCAAGGAGCTGGGCGGCATCGACGGGCGGCTCGCCAACCCGAAATTCCGCGCCAGCGCCCCCGAGGAGGTGGTCAGCGAGGCCGAGGACCGCGCCGTGCTGCTGCGTGACGAGATCGCGCGGCTGGAACAGGCGCTGGGCCAGCTTGCGAAGGCAGGCTGAGGGCTGTCGCTTTCCAGCCGATCCGGCGTCGGGGCGATCACTGATCGCGACAGGGTTTTCCGGCCTGCGCGACTGAACCCAAAGCGCCCTCGGGGCGTGCAAGGGCGGGTGGGTGGGCACGGCCCGAGGGCGCTTTCGCGCGATCTGCGCAAACGCACAGCACCGGGTGGATCAGCCGAACCCCGTGCCAACCACAGCCCCCGCGCGGGGCGCGCTACTGCTTGACGCCCGAAGCCGGCGCGAAGGCCACGCAGATCGCGTCCATCTCGGCCCGGTCGAGGGGTGCCTGCGACTGGCGGCAGATCACCTCGCCCGCCACCCGCAGGCAATGCGTGCAATCCACGCAAGAGCCGAAGACCGGGGCGTCGCGGCGTTCGGCCAGATCGGACATGACCTGTCCCAGCGCGCCCTGCAGGCTGGCGCGCGCCTCGGGCGGCAACCGGTCGAGGACACGGCGCAAATCCTCGATCGGGTCCTCGGCCAGCATGGCGTGGCCCGCCTCGGTCAACTCGAGGATCGTGCTGCGCCCGTCCGTGGCGTGGCTGCGGCGTTCCAGCAGCCCCATCTCGACCAGCGATTTCACGGTCTGCGAGGCCGTCCCGCGCGTTGTGGCCTGATAGCACGAGAAGGCCGAGGGCGTGCGCGACAGGCGGCTGGCGCGTGCAAAGTAGCGCAGCGCGCCCCATTGCGCCGCTGTCAGCCGCGTGGCCGCAGTGCTCTGACCCAGCCGCGCAAGATGCACGATCATGTCGGCCAGATCCGGGGCAGGGCGGTGCGAGATGTCGCTCATGGCGGGGCAGATAGTCCCGCGCCGGGGCGTTGACAAGCGGCGCGGCCAGATGGTAGCGATGCGATACAGTATCGACTCGCTATCAAATGAGGTTCCCCATGGAAACCCGCGATCCGGGCACCAGCCGTTTCATCCGTGACGCCATGGCGCAAGAGATGCTCGACCCCGCGACCGAGCAGGCCCTGGCGATCGCCTGGCGCGACCGGCGCGACGAGGCGGCGCTGCACCGGCTGATCACGGCGTATGGGCGGCTGGCGATATCGGTCGCGACGCGGTTTCGCCGCTACGGGATGCCGCTGGACGATTTGATCCAGCAGGGCAATCTGGGGTTGATGCGCGCGGCCGAGAAATACGACCCCGAGAACGGCGCGCGCTTCTCGACGTATGCGGCGTGGTGGATCCGCGCCTCGATGCAGGATTATGTCATGCGCAACTGGTCGGTGGTGCGCACGGCGACCAATGCCAACCAGAAGAAGCTCTTCTTCCATCTGCGCAAGACGCTTGCCCGGCTCGATGATGGCGCGACGCGCAGCGAGGCGTTGTCGGCGACAGTGGCGCGCGAACTCGACGTGCCCGAGGCGCAGGTCGAGATCATGCTGGGGCGCATGGCCGGGCAGGACATGTCGCTCGACGTGCCGCAATCGGGCGGCGAGGCGGGCGGCGAGGGCGGTCGCGACTGGGTGGATGCGCTGGAAGATACCGATGTCGATACCGAAGCCCATGTCCTCGACCGGCTGGAGACCGAGCGCCGCCGCGCCGCACTTTACCGTGCCGTCCGCACCCTGCCCGCGCGCGAACAGCGCATCATCGCCGAGCGGCATCTGCAGGATGAGCCGCGCACCCTGGCCGAGATCGGCGCCGAGATGGGCATTTCGAAAGAACGTGTGCGCCAGCTCGAGGATCGTGCCATGACCCGCATCACGTCGCAGTTGCGGCACCGTGAGGCAGCGGCGATGCCCGCTTGAAGCGGCGCGGCGAACGTGCAAGGACCGCCCTGTGACGGCGGGCGGCACAGGGCGGTCCGGCAATCGGGGCAGTGCAAGTGTCGCAAGTCGTGCGCAGGCGGATCATGATCGGGGCAGGGGCCTCGGTGCTGCTGGCGCTTGTGACGGCGGTTCTGTTGCTGATGCCAGTGCCGAAAGCGCCCGTGAAGCCGCCGCAGAATTTCGACAAGCTTGTGCATTTCACACTGTTCTTCGCGATGGTGCTGCCGGGTCTGAGCGTTGCGCCGCGCCACTGGGTGTGGGCCGCGCCGCTCGCCATCGGCTACGGGGTGGTGATGGAGGTGATCCAGCCCTATTTCGGACGCGGCTTCGACTGGTGGGACATGCTCGCCAATTCGCTTGGCGTGATCTGTGCGGTGCCGGTGGCCTGGTGGGTGAATGCCCGCTGGCTAGAACGGCGGGAGGCGCGCCAGCGTAAACGGGCCGAGCGCGACGGCCGAGCCCGTCAGCCGGAGGTCTAGCGCCACGGCCTGGCTGTCGGGGGCGGCCTGCGACGCCAGCAGCATCGCCGCCATTGTCGCTGTATCCCCCTCCAGCATCCCGGCGTCGACCAGGGCGCGGTGCAGCGCCTGCCAGTCCGACAGCTCCAACCGCAGCCGCCCGTCGAGCAGCCCCTGATCGTCGCGCGTGACCTCGCCCGACAGGGCCACTTCCAGCCCGTCCCAGTCGGCCTGGGCGGCGTCGAGTGCGATGTCGGTCAGGCGCGGCGCTGTGCGGCGCGGGTCGAGGGGCGCCTCAAAGGTCAGATCGGCGCGGATTTCCAGCGCGTCGAGACTGCCCGCCCGCACCGCGCCGGGGTCGAGCAGCGCGCGCAGCCCGGGGCCAAGGGTCAGCGCCGCGCCATCAACGCGCAGCGCGTAGGTCGCGCCATCGGTCTGCGTCAGGCGCGCGGCCACTGGACCGGTTGCCGCAAGGCCAAGCGGCGGGGTCAGGGTGGCGGCCTGCATCTCAAGCGTGGTTTCGGCCAGCGTCAGGTCCGGGGCGATCCGCCCGGTCACCACCATCTCGTGCGTATCCAGCGCATGTTCGGCCCCGTCCAGGGTCAGCGCCTGCACTGGCGAGAGCTGCGCGGCCAGGCGCATGGGGCGCAGGCTCTCGGCCTGTAGCGTGATGGCCTCGGCCCGCCAGCCGCGCCCTGCGGCCGGGTCCTGCCAGGCGGGGGCCGAGATGATCGTCTGAAACTGCCGGGGAAAGCCGCGCACCGCGCCGGGCTGGCCGCTGATGGCGACGTTCCGGTCGATCAGCGCCTGCGCCTGCTGCCCCGCGAGATAGGCCGCCCCGGCCCAGTAGCCGCCGAACAGCACAGCGCCGGCCAGCGCCAGCCAGAGAATGAACCGCATAGCGCGCCTCTCTTTTCGTTTCCCCGGCTTTCCATTACATCGCACCCGATGCAAGGGACCAGTCACATGACGTCACAGGATGCGGCCCTCTGGGTGTTCGGTTACGGCTCGCTTATCTGGCAGCCGGGGTTTGCCCATTCGCGGGCCTGCCGGGCGCGGCTGGCGGGGTATGAGCGGTCGTTCTGCATGCGCTCGATCCACCATCGCGGCACGCCCGAGGCACCGGGGCTGGTGCTGGCGCTCGACCAGGGCACGGGGGGGTGCGACGGGCTGGCCTTCGAGATCCCGCAGGCCATCGCCGCCGAGAGCCTTGAATATCTGCGCGCGCGCGAGCTGATCTCGGCGGCCTATCTCGAGACGCGCTGCGAGGTGACGCTGGAGGATGGCACACAGGTCGGGGCCGTGACCTATGTGATCGACCGCGACCACGACCAGTATTGCGGCGGGCTGCCGCTGGAAGAGCAGGCGCGCATCATCGCCCATGCTGTGGGCGGGCGCGGGCCGAACGCGGCCTATCTGTTCAACACCGCGTCGCATCTGGCGGAACTGGGGTTGCGCGACAGCCAGCTTGACTGGCTGGCCGCCCGGGTGCGGGAGTTGCTCGCGGGATAAGCAAAGCGCCCTCGGGCCGTGCCCACCCACCCGCCCATGCACGCCCCGAGGGCGCCTTGCGCGCCGCTTGCCGCGCAGTGCCGCAATCAGTCAGACCGGCGTTGGGCCCCAAAAACGCGACGCGGCGCCCGCGAAGGGGCGCCGCGCGAGAGTTCCGCCATGTGCGGCGGCTCAGCTGTTCATCTTCGCCACTTCGGCGGCGAAATCTTCCTCGGCCTTCTCGATGCCTTCGCCCACACCCATGCGGATGAAGCCCGTCACCTCGACGCCGGCCTCGCTGGCGGCCTGACCCACGGTCTTGTCGGGATCAATGACGAATTTCTGGCCCAGAAGCGTCACTTCCTCGAAGAACTTCTTCATCCGCCCGACGATCATCTTCTCGATCACCGCCTCGGGCTTGCCCGATTCGCGCGCCTGCTCGGTCAGCACGCTCTTCTCGCGCTCGATCAGCGCGGGGTCGAGATCGGCCTCGGACAGCGAGGCGGGGCTGGTCGCGGCGATGTGCATGGCGATCTGCTTGCCGATGCCGTTATCTGCGCCCTTCAGCGCCACCAGAACGCCGATCTTGCCCATGTTCTCGGCTGCGGCATTGTGGACATAAGCGGCCACAGTCTCGCCCTCGAGCACGGCCATGCGGCGCAGCGTCATGTTCTCGCCGATCTTGGCGATGGCATCGGTCATCACGGTCGACACCGGCTTGCCGCCCAGATCCGCCGCGTTCAGCGCGTCCAGGGTGTTCACCTCCAGCGCCGCGGTGGTGATCTGTGCGACCATGCCCTGAAACTCGGCATTCTTGGCCACGAAATCGGTTTCCGAGTTGATCTCGACCGCGACGCCGCGCCCGCCCCGGACCGCGATGCCGACCAGCCCCTCGGCAGCGATCCGGTCCGATTTCTTGGCGGCTTTCGCAAGCCCCTTGGTGCGCAGCCAGTCCTGCGCGGCCTGCATGTCGCCATTCGTTTCGGTCAGTGCCTTCTTGGCGTCCATCATGCCTGCGCCGGTCGTCTCGCGCAGTTCCTTCACCATTGCAGCGGTGATAGCCATTGTCGTGTCTCCTGCAGGGATTGACGTGCGGGGCGCGGCGGCAACTGTCGCGCGCCGCGCCCGCAAATTCGTGTCAGATGCTCAGCTCTGCTCGCCCTCGACGCCCGCCTCGGCGAGCACCTCTTCCACGGGCGTTTCCTCCAGCGCGCCGACATCGATCCCGGCGGCACCCATCTGCGCGCTCATCCCGTCGAGCGCGGCGCGGGACGCCAGATCGCAATAGAGCGCGATGGCGCGGGCGGCGTCGTCATTGCCGGGGATGATGTAGTCCACCCCCTCGGGCGGGCAGTTGGTATCGACCACGGCGACGACCGGAATGCCCAGCTTCTTGGCCTCGAGGATGGCGAGGTCTTCCTTGTTCACGTCGATCACGAACAAGAGGTTCGGCACGCCGCCCATGTCGCGGATCCCGCCAAGGCTTGCCTGCAGCTTGGCCTGCTCGCGCTCCATGCCCAGGCGTTCCTTCTTGGTCAGCCCCTCGGCACCACTCTCAAGCTGCTCGTCGATGGCCTTGAGCCGCTGGATCGACTGCGACACGGTCTTCCAGTTGGTCAGCGTGCCGCCCAGCCAGCGATGGTTCATGTAGAATTGCGCGGATTTCTCGGCCGCCTCGGCAATCGCCTTCGAGGCCTGCCGCTTGGTGCCCACGAAGAGGATCGAGCCGCCCTTGGCGACCGTCTCGCGGATCACGTTCAGCGCCGCGTCGAGCATCGGCACGGTCTGCGTCAGGTCGACGATGTGGATGCCGTTGCGTTCGCCGTAGATATACGGCGCCATGCGCGGGTTCCAGCGTTGGGTTTGGTGGCCGAAATGAACGCCAGCTTCCAGAAGCTGGCGCAGCGTGAAGTCGGGAAGCGCCATGTCGTGTTCCTTTCCGGTTTGCGCCTCGGCAGAGGATCTGAAGGGCCGCCTGGGCGGCACCTCAACCGGTGGACGCGCGGGGGCTGTCTGTCCCGCGGCCCGCCTCTGCCTGTGAAGTGGCGCTGCCTTAGCGCCGTTGGGGGATGGGCGCAAGCCCGGTTTCGCGCCTATCCCGCCGCCAGCTTGTCGATGGTCTCGCGGAAGGGCTCGAGGTTGTAGCCGTGCCGCGCGGGCGTGGCGATCAGCTCGTCCGTCGGGCGCGCGCCGGCCTGGGCCAGCGCCCAGACGATCGAAGAGCGGTTGCCCGAGGCGCAATAGGCCAGCACCGGCCCCTGGCTGTCGGCCATCGCCTGACCCTGCGCCGCGACATTCTCGCGCGTGATCGCGCCGCCGATCACCGGGTTGTCGACAAAGCGCAGCCCCGCCCCCTCGACCGCGGCGCGGAGTTGGTCCGCATGCAGGTCGGGCGGGATCTCGCCATCGGGGCGGTTGCAGACCACCGTCTTGTAGCCCGCCGCGAGGATCATCGGGATGTCCTCGGGCGTGATCTGGGGCGAGACGGCGTAGGCGTCGGTCAGCGGGCGGATCTCCATGAACAAGCTCCGGTCAGGCGGCGGCGACCCGGTCGAGGCGCAGCCGGATGGGGTTGGCGGCCAGCATACCGGCGATCATCGCGAGAAGAAAGGTGATGCCCCCCGTGCCGCCCCAGCTGAGCGAGGCGATTGCCGGTCCGGGGCACAGCCCCACCAGCCCCCAGCCCGCGCCGAAGAGGACCGAGCCGATGATCAGGTTGTGCCCCAGCTTCGGGTCGGGCCGGGCCGGAAAGCTGGCCCCGGTGATCGCGGCCTGTCGCCGTGTGGTCAGGTGCCACGCGACCAGCATCGGCAAGATCGCGCCGCCCAGCACGAAAGCGAGCGTCGGGTCCCAGGCGCCGAAGATATCGAGCCACCCCTGCACCTTGACCGTGTTGGTCATGCCCGAGACCAGAAGCCCCGCGCCGAACAGGCCGCCCGATGCGGCGGCAATGAGAATACGGCTCATCAGATCACCCCCAGAACATGGCGGAACAGCACCATCGCGATGCCGCCCGCGAGCAGATAGAACACTGTCGCCACGATGCCCCGCAACGAGAAGCGCGAGATGCCGCAGACCCCGTGCCCCGACGTGCAGCCATTGGCCAGCCGCGTGCCGATGCCGACCAGCAGCCCGCCCGCGATGACAATCGCGAGGTTCGAGGTGATGTTGGTCGAGACCTCGACCGCGTAGAAGGGCAGCATCAGCGCGGGCACGACGACCAGCGCGGCCAGAAACGCCACCCGCTCGGGCCAGTCGCCCCAGCCCGAGCGGTCCACCAGCCCGCCGATCAGCCCGCTTGCGCCCATGATCCGGCCATTGCCCAGCAGGAACAGCGCCGCTGCTGTCCCGATCATCAGCCCGCCGACAAGGCCCCAGACCCAATCCATCGGTATCATATGCAAATCTCCTGTTGCACAGGGGGCGCCGGGCCCCCTGTTTCCTGCCGTCCGCTCAGAGCTTGTTGACCGGCACTTTCAGATAGACGGTGCCATTATCCTCGGCCGCGGGCATCTGGCCTGCGCGCATGTTCACCTGCAGCGAGGGAACGATGAGCTTGGGCATTCCAAGCTGTGCGTCACGCTCGGTGCGGGCGCGGACGAAATCCTCTTTCGTGGCGCCGCCGCCGACATGCTTGTTGGCGGCCTTCTGCTCGCCCACCGTGGTTTCCCAGGCATAGTGGTCGCGCCCCTCGGCCTTGTAGTCATGGCCCACGAAGATGCGGGTCTCTTCGGGCAGGGCGAGGATCTTCTGCACCGAATCCCACATCATGTCGGCCGAGCCGCCGGGGAAGTCGCAGCGCGCGGTGCCGAAATCAGGCATGAACAGCGTGTCGCCCACGAAGGCCGCGTCGCCGATGACGTAGGTCAGGCAGGCGGGCGTGTGGCCGGGCGTGTGCAGCACATCGACGCGCAACTGGCCGATATGGATCGAATCGCCCTCGGAGAACAGCTTGTCGAACTGGCTGCCGTCACGCTCGAACTCGGTGCCCTCGTTGAAGACCTTGCCGAACGTGTCCTGCACGACGGTGATGTTCTTGCCGATGCCGATCTTGCCGCCCAGTTTTTCCTGCAGGTAGGGCGCGGCCGACAGGTGGTCGGCATGGACATGCGTCTCGAGCAGCCACTCGACGCGGTAGCCCTTGTCACGCACGAAGGCGATGACCTCGTCGGCCGATTTGGTCGAGGTGTGGCCCGAGGCGTAGTCGAAATCCAGCACCGAATCGATGATCGCGCAGGACGACCCGTTGGGGTCGCGCACGACATAGGTGATGGTGAAGGTGGCGTCGTCGAAGAAAGCGGTGACTTCGGGTTTCATGGGGTGCTCCTGTCTGTCTCTGCGGCAGTATATGGCAACATTAAAACATATTGCAAGGTTTGAATGTTATGAGGCGGCAGATTTCTGCAAGAGAGAATGGCAGATGGCAGGAGCGCAGGCAATGACAGTGCCGGGCAGGGTGGTGTTGGTGGGGCCCCGGGGGCGCGGCCGGCGCGTCAACCGACCAGCCTGCCCGGATGCCGTTGTCAGTGCTTGAGCGCCATCGCCGGGGACAGCACGTCGATCGCCAGCGCCTTGCCGACCGCATAGTTGGTCAGATGCCCGGCATGGGTGTTGAGCCCGGCCAGCAGATGCGGGTCATCCGTGCAGGCCTGCCGCCAGCCCTTGTCGGCCAGTGCCAGCAGATGCGGCATGGTGGCATTGCCCAACGCCAGCGTGGAGGTGCGCGCCACTGCGCCGGGCATGTTGGCGACGCAGTAGTGCTGGATGCCGTCCACCGTGTAGACCGGGTCGGCATGCGTGGTGGGGCGCGAGGTCTCGAAACAGCCGCCCTGGTCGATGGCCACATCCACCAGCACCGCGCCGGGGGCCATGCGGCCCAGTTGCGCGCGGGTGATGAGTTTCGGCGCCGCCGCGCCTGGGATCAGCACGGCGCCCACGATCATGTCGGCGCGCTCCAGCAGCGACTCCACGGTCGCTGCATCCGAGAACTGCGTGGTCAGGCGGCCCATGAAGATGTCGTCAAGGTAGCTCATCCGCGCGATGGAGCGGTCAAGCACGGTGACATTCGCTCCCATGCCCACTGCCACGCGGGCGGCAGCGGTGCCGACCACGCCGCCGCCGATGATCACCACGCTGGCCGGGCGCACGCCGGGCACGCCGCCCATCAGCACGCCGCGCCCGCCATTGGCCTTCTGCAGCGCCCAGGCGCCCATCTGCGGGGCCAGACGGCCCGCCACCTCGGACATGGGCGCAAGCAGCGGCAGCCCGCCCGCGCTGTCGGTCACGGTCTCATAGGCGATGGCGGTCACGCCCGAGGCCAGCAGATCGCCGGTCTGGTCCGGGTCGGGGGCGAGGTGGAGATAGGTGAACAGCACCTGTCCCTCGCGCAACTGCGCGCGCTCGACCGCCTGTGGCTCCTTGACCTTCACCACCATCTCGGCGCGGGCGAAGATCTCGGCGGCGCTGTCCACCAGCTCGGCCCCTGCGGCGCTGTAATCGGCATCCTCGAACCCGGCCCCGGCGCCCGCGCCCGCCTCGACGATGACGCGGTGCCCATGGGCGATGGCCTCCTGCGCGGCCTGCGGGGTCAGCCCCACGCGAAATTCCTGCGGCTTTATTTCCTTCGGGCACCCGATCAGCATGATATCCTCCTCGCTTTCGCCGCAGGATATCGCGCCGCACGGGGGATATTCTTGACAACCCTGTCGGACTGCCGCGAAATGCGCGAAGAAACCGACGCCTCGGGGCCAAGCCATCGAAGGAGTTTGCGCTGCGATGCAGCTAGACGAGACCGATCGCCGCATTCTGCGCGTGCTGCAGCGGCAGGGGCGGATCAGCAATGCCGAGCTGGCCGAGATGATCCACCTCTCGCCCTCGGCCTGCCACCGGCGGCTGCAACGCCTCGAGGCGGAGGGGATGATCGCGGGCTATCACGCGCGGCTCGACCTGCGGCGCATCGGGCGCGCGACCGTGGTGTTCGTCGAGATCACGCTGTCGGGGCAGAGCGACGAGATCCTCGATGCCTTCGAACGCGAGGTGAGCCGCGTGCCGGATGTGCTGGAATGCCATCTCATGGCAGGCACGGCGGATTACCTGCTCAAGATCGTCGCCGCCGACACCGAGGATTTCGCCCGCATCCACCGCCGCTATCTCAGTCGCCTGCCGGGGGTGACGCAGATGCAGTCCTCCTTCGCGCTGCGCACGGTGATCCAGACGACGGCGGTGGATATCTGACACGGCGCGGGCAAAGCGCCCCCGGGCCGTGCCCCGCCCACCCACCCGCACGGCCCGGGGGCGCTTT
>LFIK01004292.1_pt1 | contig 11542 bp, 10 predicted proteins | sample 643401 | NCBI WGS metagenome assembly LFIK01 (sample SAMN03777447, study PRJNA286221) | soda lake metagenome | biome: soda lake; feature: Kulunda steppe; material: water; isolation source: sample T5-Br brine of Lake Tanatar-5 | place: Russia: Kulunda steppe | collected 2010-07 | reverse complement strand
TACACATGTATTTTAAACCAGAACATACATATATTTTATGAGATGTGGCATGTCGTTGTCACGGCTATACACGCGACGTTGTGAGCGTTGCACGAAACGTAGCGCGACGTCTATTCTATACGTGAGTGTGGTTTGACGATTTTGCATAGTCATGTGTTTAACGTAATGCTTTCGTCGTGGACTCATGAGTACCGCTAATACTCCATCTTTGGATTTTATCCGTAATGTGGAACCTCCCGAAAAGATATACCAGGCAGCCCTTCACTGCCTTCAAACAAATGAACCGTTTTTAGCCGTTCGACTTGGCGATGGAGAATCCGTGTATTTAAATGAACTCGAAGACGGTCGGTTATTGTTTGATAAGATGCACTTCGGGGGATCAAGAAGTTTAGAGGATCACAAAAAGCTTAAAGAACTACTAATAATCGCTATTCAAAATGCGGATTTTATTGGCGGGCAAGTGCGCCAAAGCTCGAGCTATCGTACATCCTGTGGAGGACGCGACTTGATTAATCACTCAATCAAAAAATATATGAGTCCAAAAGCCCGGCTATGCAATCATAGCTATCATTTTGAGACAAGTCTCAATATGTTGGTAGATCTCGTACGCGCGGCGAAAGACATTGTCCTCATTAGCACACATAAGTTACGCACTAGATTTTGCACCGTGTTTAACAAGGACCCTTCATCCGTTCATATTTTGCTTATTCCTGGAGAACACAAATTTGTAAAAAATCGCACAAACTTTAAGCCTTTAATCTGGGATCGATTTCACAAAGTTGAGCATCAGATAAAAAACCTTGCATCCCCTGGATCACTGCTCCTATATGGAGCAGGCGCTGGAGGCAAAGTATTTGGAGCAATGTTTAAGGCACACGGAGGTGTAGCGATCGACCTTGGAAGCGTCATGGACTTGTGGAATGGACGCGTTACGAGATCAAAATGGGCGCGAAGACAGGGAGGCGTTTCCGTGGCCCCTCTCTTGCAAAAACAATTTATGAATTGCTCGCCCCGCGAATGGATGAATGAAGCAAAAATGGCTTCTCGCCTGTTGAAAACGAAAGAATAAAAGCCCAATGTGTATTACGTGTCTTGGCTGTCGAAAATAATATATTTGGCTCCCTTTCGCCATGTAGCATTATAGTCAGCTACGGTTTGAATTCCATAGACAGCCACGGCATGTTGCACAAGTTCTGACGCTTTTCGACCATGAAAGATGACTTGATGACCTTGCTTGTCTGTTGGTTCTATGTCTGTGGTACCTAAAAGGCCGTGGAACCAGGAATCGTAATAACATACGTAAGGCTGTGATGGAACTTCATAATTGGTGCATTCATCTAGAATGAGTGCTTTTTCTGGCGCCTCAAGCTGCGCTACAATGGCTTTCGAAAAACTTATAAAAGTAATTTGATCATTGCGAAAGTGTTTTTTCAAGATTTCTTGATGGAGACGTCCATGTTGATTATCTTTAATTTCAACAAACATGAGAACAGGCTTGTCCAAGAATATGGATACAACCTCGTCCAAGGTAAGTAAGTCCTCATCAATCTCCTTTATTTCTTGTACAGATAAACTTGCAATGGCTTGGTTCTTTCCGTGTAATCGCAACATCGTTTCGTCATGATACACCACATATTGATTGTCTTTAGTAAGTTGGATATCAAATTCAACGCCAATGAGTGCGCAATCCTTTTGCCCGCGATAATATATACATGGGGACGGTTGGCCTGGCAATGCCATCGCTACCGCGCGAACGCGATGCATTGCCCGCCTAGAATTTTCCATGACCTCCGCATTCCACATTCCGCGATGGAACACGGGGACTGGCAGGGTACGCCCTGTGTGTATTATACTTTTCAAGTTCATGTGGAACAGATTAACAAATCTTTTATTTTTTATAGAATCCTCGTACGACTGCCATCCCGTGTTAAAAAAAAGAAAAAAAATATTACATCAATCTGTTAAAAAAACATCAATCTGTTGTTTTCTTATTCTTAATTTGATTCGTACTCAACGTTCCAGTTCTCTTGTTTAACGTTCCATGCTACGGTCATTGAATGGATTAACGCATATGCGTTTTCTGAGTGTGGAATATGGTGCATAAGACGAGATACATCTTTACCAAGATAAGGCTCAATGGCTTCCCTTGACCCTGGGTGCACCGCAAGCCAGTTGGAGACATTGACCACGCGATCACTCACAAGGACCCAGGTTTTACCAAACCTGTCCTGGATGTTGGCATGGTGAACCAAAGGTAAAGATGAAGGTATAGCCACCGGTGTAAAAATGTGCATCAAAACGTTTTCTGCACTTTCCAGAGCGCCTTCCATCCATCCCTGGTGTGTGCTGTAGGCCTCGTTGGCCATGTATACAAACGGCATTGAAACAGGATTCGGGTACGCAGCTTGAACAGATGCGCGACGCGGGTCTAGACCAGGTGCCGGTTTCCAAAAATGAACCGCGTGTTCCCAATAGTGACAGCGTACCTCAGTGATATCAGGAATCCAATGTACATCTTGCAGACCATGCGTATAACAAACGTGATACAACTGTCGCTGAAGCTCCAACTTTAATTTTTCAACCCCATACAGCGTCCAGATACGCTGCCAATACATGGCGAGCCTCCCTGCTGAATACGAGATTTGAAACCACCGCGCATCATGGTCGCCCGATATAATCTGAGCTAAAGGGTTGTTTTGATCGACAATTTTTAGTCCAGGTAGCCTTCTAGAAAAGCCTGCATTGGATGAATGGACCTTTGCGTAAATGTGCATCAATCGATTTGAGGATACAGAACATATTGTGGGCCAGATGTGATCTCGTGTAATCCTCCAATGTCTGCATGCATGAGGAGGCACCGCGATGCACACGCGTTTTGTCGTGTAAAGCACCTTACCCCGTTTTGTATGTATAGCGTGTACGATGTAAGAACCCTGCTCAGGTTCATGTTCTACAGACTCTACCATGGTCTCCAGTTGCACGTGTAGTCCTTCGTTCAGTTTGCCGACAATTGAGTCTAAACCAGACTTCCAAATCACATACGTTTTGTCTGGATGGCGTTCGTTGACACCGTAAGATCTTGATGCACTAGCCATGTCTGCGTGACCCATGTACCCCGTGTTTCGATCCAGACAGTCTGCTGCACCGAGCTTTGCAGTGACAAACGTGTTCTTATCCCATACACTCATACCAGACTCTTTTATATCCTCGGATCCGACGGAACATGCTGATGTCGAGGTAAAGGCATGTGGTAAACTTGATGTTACAGGCTTTTCTTCCAATCCATATTCTTGCGCAAGCTTGCGCACGCGTCTATGGCTCAAACCCACGCGCCATGCCCCAGCTTCATAAATCGGATTGCCATGTTCATCTCGGATCGTCTTAACTCGACCTCCAATGGACTTGCGTGCTTCCAATACAACGACTGACATTCCGCTCTTCTGACATTCTCGCGCAAGAAACATCCCCGAGATACCAGCACCAATAATAACGATATCATACATGTAAGGTTTGGCACAAACACCGACGATTCGCGTAGGTACAAGTGGATATATGTAGTATCACTTTGCTTGTACATGTTTACCGATAGTGCTGCTTCGTGTGGCTATAAACGTGCTGACGCAAAGAACCACGTTGTCCATGTTGCTATTGTAATGCGACCAGCGTTGTACCCTACCAGCATTGCTCTCGCCGTACTCGTTATGTCGTACATAACAGTGTCTATAAGCTTTAAGCTGTTTGCAGCTTACTTGGAATCGTATACAGCCACGAAAACAAATGTTGCGTTGTGTCTCGTCTCTTCGTGTACACATGCACAAAAGGCGCATTCGCAAACGGTTTCGTGATGTTACATTAAAGGACACGAAGCCGTATGTTCCTGACGTGTATTATGGAAAGGTGTTGAAAGTATATGACGGCGATACGATTACGATTGGAACACTGATCAATGCGCGTCCCTGTCGCCTCTCCGTTAGGCTCTATGGCATTGATTGCCCTGAGATGAAGACAAAATGCGACATCGAGAAACAGGCAGCGATATACATACGAGATAAATTACGCGAAAAAATCCTTGATCGGTTTGTTTCTCTTCGTGTTCATGGGTACGATAAATACGGCAGGCTGTTGGCAAACACGTATGTTGATGGCTTGTGCATTGAAGACTGGCTATTATCGAAAAAGTATGCCGTACCGTATGATGGTAAAACAAAGCCGGACACCGACTGGAGCAATGTGTGTCCGTAGTTTGATGTTTAAACTAAAGTCGGACTTACTGTGTAGGTGTTGGTCACAATCTTTGCTCTTGTAATAGAACCTAGATTACCGTGATGCAATTTTTGCCGTCCTCAATGGGTTGAGAACGACATCGTAGCCCAAAATAAGCTATTGTTAGCCATTTTGGACTAGTCTAATGTAGCCGGTGCATGATTTCATCGATATAGCCATGCTCGAGTATCATAACATTATCTATTTGCTTCAGTATTACATGTATTTCCATGAGATCAAAAAGAGTTCTTATTTGATGCAATTGTTTGCAGCATGTCTATGTTTTTTTCAACAAACTAGTCGTATATTTATCAAGGATACCGGGTAAAATAAACAAACAACATGTGTAATAGCCAGTTGATATGAATCGTAATACAAAACCTTTATAAAAGAAAGATAGTTTTTGTTCTCTTATTTTGTCTACAAGAGATTGATTCGAATAAATCAAGGGTAGCAATCGATCTGCTGGCGTTGATATGATTGTCGACAAACCTGAGCCAACGAATGTGTTGACAAGATTATTATCTATTGGTGAATGAGCTTTGACTTGATCAATGATGATATATCTCGACGACCAATCTAAACTTCTTTTTATCATTAAAGCATTAACGCCTTTAAAAATCTCTTTTGGTTTGAACATGATGTTTGCGTGTTGTTTATCAATGGCTTTCTCATTTAATTGATTCCTGATAGATAACAAAGGGGATAAAAAGCATGCTTCAGCTATGCCTGTGGTGAATCCTAGTATCAAATGGTTTGTATTTTTTGAATAATTTAATTTTGGCTCTACAAATAGTTTTGTGGACGAAACAATAAAGCCTTTGCCAAAAGATTGTAATAGACCATACGGATACAAACCATTAAAGTAATATTTCGAGTTATATGAAAATTTCTTTACAATGTTATAATACGATAGATTCGTTCTTTGTTTTTCCATTTTTACGTTTTCTAAAAACAAATGACCTGTGAGTTGCGAAAACACGCTTGCCAAACCAGTATTAATATTCCTCTTGTGATCCATTTGATGAAACACGGACGATTGCTTAATTGGTTTTAGACTCTCGGACGAAGATTTCAGCATCGTAGTACGTTTCTGCTCCGCAACACGGACGTGTGCGTGTGTCATTGTGTCATATGTCTGTAAAAATAATTTCGGCGTGCGAAACTTTACTTGAGTTTCCCAACTAGCGCCCCACACGATCCAATAAGCAAGCCGTTTTTGCATGTTCAATTGCTTCACGCGAATAACTCACGGAGCCAAGTTTGCTGCATTTTTTAACCGAAATCTGATGATTCTGCGCTCTCTTGTCTTAGTGCACTATCGTCAAGATATTTCTATAAAAGATCTTTGCAACATGTACATGGTGATCCAGTCGCGCGAAAGCGACAAAGAAAAAGCACATTTGTGTGTGCCAATCATCGGGGGTCTGGTGCACACTTCATTCTTTGTTATCAGTGATCAAGTGTAACTTTTCTATGAATGCAACCGTTGTCTCCTCTGTACGACTTGCAACGGATGCGTTTACGTGCGCTGTACGCGCACAAACATTACAGCAAAGTTCAACTTAGAAGTCTTTTGAGCACCACTATTCTCGTCCCAGAAACCTTAGGGTTGTACAAGTGCATTAGCGAGATTGATTATCATTTGCTTCCCCCGAAATGTGTAATAAAAGCGTCTAACCTTGCACAAACAGCGGTCATTATTGACAAGCGTAAGTGTCACGAACTGACGCCCGACATGTGGTATGCGCGCTTTCAAGAAAAAGTCACAAGCATGTCGACAATGCGCAACAAACACGATGCATCCACTGCATACACGCAGTATATCATACCACATATCGTGGTCGAAGAATATATTGAAGACTACGACAATGAGGTATACGACGTGTTTTGCAACAAAAGCGAAATCGTTTGTTGTACAATGCGCTTGAATAAAAAATGCGACGACATTCTTTTCTTTGATAGCAGTGCCCGGTGTGTATCACATGACGAATCTCTGGTGCATTGCGATCAAAAGCACAATCTTGCCCAGGTGTTAGGGTTTGCTTGCCAAGTTGCAAAACAAGTACCGGTTAGCAAAATCCGGCTATGTGCTATTGGAAAAAAGATTTACGTCCGTGGTCTACATTTTAATCCGGTCGAGGATTTCGAACGTTACTTGCGGTATCTCGAGATTACACGTGCAAGCAACATGCAAGTCCAAAACGCTAATGTTCCTACTATGATGTCTTTGACGTCGAATGACAAGAGTCAACATGTGCTGCATATAAAGTGTAAGGGTGGTCTGTGCAATAAGTTGCTGCATCTGTTTAGTGCTTGTCAGCTCGCTGTTGAACAAAACATTCCGATTCTCGAGCCCAATTTTGGCTGGAAAGCGAAATTTCGATTTGGCACTCTTTACAGTATCAAGGCTTTTAATAATGGCATGCGACATCTGTTCCGCGGAAGGGACATTATGATCCCACAGAACAGGAGTCATGAGTTTAAAATTCTAAAGAATAAAGTCCATTTGTGGTCATTGTATTCGAAGTACATTTATTACGTCCGTCGTAAATCGCAGCTTGCCAGCGACTCATTGCACGTCGCCTCTTTGCAGGCCCTTCAGTTATGTAAGCCATATGCCGAGATCAAAAATCAGTTTTCAAATATTGACAATGTGATTGGTGTGCATTTTCGCATCGAGTCGGACTGGAGGCTGTATTCAAAGAAGATAGCGCGCAAGCGACCAGGCATCGCCATATTTATACCAGCATCTCAGATAGTCGAGATGATTCGCAAAGAGTGGAAGGATGCGCAACACGTGTTCTTCAGCTGTGGAGAAACGCACGAACAAGTGTCGCGCGACCTCAAAGCCCGTGAGTTTACCCCAACCCACTATTTCAATCAGGATTTTGAATACGAAGTCAATGCAGCAATTAATTTTGAACTTTTGTGTCAATGTAAATACTTTGTCGGGACAACACGCAGTTCGTTTAGCAACATGATTTGCCTACACCGTGCAATGCAAGGGAAGGACTGCTACATTTACAATCACGGAGATAAGCTCGCTCAACGAATGGATTATGGAATTCACTGTACACCAACTGCCGCAACGATAAAGAAAGGGTCCGTCATCTCACAGTCCAACGTAGTCCAACGTGAAAATGACGAAGGAGACCCCAGGATGGGGTCGGACGCGACACAAGAGCAACAGTTTGTGAAGAAGGTCATATTAGAGGTATGCAATCAAAACCTTCATTCGTCGTAAGTGACTCGTCTTTTACTTGGAAACATTGAGTATACGTTGAACTTGAGCGTTGTCAACGAACACGATTTCAAAAGTAACACGTGAAACATGTCGACTTACGACTCGTGCACCAAAATCGCCCAGGTGGCACAAGACCCTTCGTCGTTAAACAAGGATTTGTTTTCTTGGGGTCAGTCACACAATCGTTCCAATAATGCGACATCCGGCACACACGACACTTTACCAGCATTATCAAACGCACCGCGCGCAGCCGGTACCTTGGACATGAGCACATCCCATGCGATGGATCCTGCAATGGCCACTCTCGGAGTGGAGACAAGAGAAGGCTTAGACTCTGTGGAGCAGTCCAAAAGAGAGATTGCGCGTCGTCATCATGAGCTTCAGGTAAGGCGGGAATCTCAAATACAGACGGCGGCCGGTTTAGCCGGTCAAACGTTTGGCACACACCAACTTAATACGTCTTCAGTGCAACCGCGTCACGCATCTGGCCCTTTGTACGGCGTGGTGACGGTCTTCAACCGTCAGAGACCGCCTTTTTATCCCGAACCAGGCTTTGTATTGGAAGGCTCGTTTCCGACCAAACAGGCTGCACAGCAATATGTTGAAGAAGCGGTTCAAAACAAACATCATGTGGGAAATCCCATGATTATTGAAATGCAAAAGTTTGAATTCCTTGCCGTCTCACTTGACCGACAGGTAGACGTGTCCTTGCGTACACCCAAAATAGAACGCCTCCTCGGTCGTTACTACCTGGACCAAGAAATGAAAAAACGTGAGCATGTGCAAAATGTGATGCAAAAGAAAGCTGGTCAAGTCGGGCTTTCTAAGGAGTTTAAAACGATTGTGCAAACGAGTGCTCGTCAGAAGAAAGAACAGGAACGCCTTCGTCAAAAGGTACAGAAACAACTGAATGCGCGTAAAGCCTTGATCGAGGCAGCGCGACGCGAGCAAGAGAACCTCAGCGGACGTATCGAGATTTTGGACGATGACGATGAATGTAATGGAGACAGCAGTGATAAGAGTGATGCAGACAACCAAACAACGAACGACACACGTGACACAAGTACGAGCAACAGCGACGCGGATCTTGCACAACCATTACAAGGTAGTGTCTCTGACGAGACTGCTGAAGGGGGTGAAGGCGCAAGTAATGGCGAAAACGATACGCAAGAAGACGCGCGGCAGGTGTCCACCTTTGTTGACGAGGTTACAAAGCTGGGTGGAAAAACTGCAGTGCAATTCTCTTTTCCTCCTGTATTAAAACAAGAAGACCAACAGTTTGCTGTTGTCGGAATCGTACCGGACACGGACACAAAGCTCAACGATACAAACACGGAGGCGCCAGGCAATGAACCGCTCCTTAATTGGTATGGGACATTTGCCACGGAAAAAGAGGCACAGAAATTCATCTATGAAGATATACCTAATCTGTGCGATCTGGATGCCGTGGATTTAGTACCCCTGTATGTGCCATTGTATCCCAATAGTGTGAACGTCGAGGAGATTGAGGAGCACTACAAAGATCCTGAGCAGGACAAAGTGAGCAAATTCAGAAAATCACAAAAGCATGCGCGTGCAAAATTTGACGAGCTGTGCGAAGGCGTTGATGTCCCCATTGTCGATCTGGGTGCCATCGACGTATCTCCGTTTGATGTTGAAAAGAAATGGAGAGATAAGTGTCGGGAAGCAGAAGAAAAGGGGCTGGAAAGCCCGTTGTTGCCACGCATGCTTGTGGAAGTTTATGCGTCCAAATTTATGAAAGCAGAAGGGGATATACCTGAGGATATCAAGGTGGCGCTGCTTGAGGACAGAGTTGAAAAACCATGTGTATAACTAAAAACTTGAAGGTACATAATCCACGGTCCATAAACAACGAAAATACACCGTAGAAGGCAATCATCCATAACAATGAATGCATATTTAGACTTTCCCACATTGAACCAGGTATTGGGCAGTGATAGTGTTTGTGATCAGTATGACGCGTTCAGAATCTGGAAAGAGTCCCATTGTCCCACACACGTTAAACATATTGAAAACACTCTACGAGATTTAATAAATGGGACAAACAAGATTCCAGGAGGGCAAAAAAGGTTTCGTGAAATTGTCAGGAATGTTAACGAGGCAGCGGATGCGCTTGCACAAAAAATGAACCTTGATACGAATGCGGCCACGTACGAAGACATTCATAGGTACTACACTAGTATCGATGGTCCAGGAGGTCTTGAGACACTTGCAGATGTACAATCCTATCTCAAAGAACAAGTCAAGCAAAGTAAGCTAGGCGATGAAACAGAGTGCTGGGAGCCGATGAACACAGCCTGGGTGTTCTGTGAAGGCGTCCCTGGAATCCAGTGTGCTAAAAATTGTGGAGCCAGAGCACTTGTAACGATCAATCAACTGATAATATCTTTCTTATGGCAGCTTGGTCTGTGGAAACCATACTCAGGGCGTCAATACGACAGGCTTCCTGACACGCTTATAGACCTGCTAGACACGTCTCTTTCACAAGAGGACTACGTACCGTGGAATTGGGCACAAATGACATTATTAATATCGGATGAGAAGTCGAGAAAAGACTTTGTAACCAGCTGGGGGTTAGACGACAAATGGGAGGAAAACAAAGAAAAGTTTTCACCTGGCTACACTCGCATTAAACAGTTGCGGCGCGCCACATTTAGACCACCAAGGGTGCGTTTACACCCCAAATCCAACGCATGTGTTTCACCAGATTGCAGAGACGATCCTAACCCAATGGCTTGTCGAATCGAATTATTCAGGATTCAAGAGCTGTTGCAAACTATTATTGGACCTGATCTTATTGGCAACGTGTACAGAAACAAACAACAATGGATGTTTGATAGCCTCGAAGATATTGAAGGTCTGGATCGGTTTAGCAGAAGCGTTATGTTTTTGTTTGTGGTGCTTCTACCTTTTATTAATGTAGGATATGTCCAAAAGCAGAGGGACAAAGATGGCAATCCAGAAATAGTACAGTTTGACCTCTGCAATAAACACGTACGGTGTCCAGAACCACCCATCAAGCCAACAACGGAATACGTGTGTGGTGTCAGTGATAAAGATGTTCACCCGGTGTTTTTGATTCCATTTAAGGAATTCTACGCTAGCAATGAGCAAAACAAGTCCATCATAAACCTTTTGCCGTCCTTAAAAGATATCAACGAACAATTCTTGGAAACAAACGGTTTAGCCAATGTGTTTTTCAAAGTGGCTAATAAATAAATGATTAAAGAAACGTTTGGGCGTGTGGCTTAGGAATATATATTGCTTGTAGTAACAGGTTATACTCTACACAGGTCATTTGTGTAAGGACAATTTGTCTTCACATTATTACTCGTGTTGCGTAAACAAAAAAGACCATGACAAACCTAGCGAAATCGGTGTACAAGCACTTTATGTCCCTTCCGCAGGATTCGCCTAGTCAATATATTCAAGCAGAATACGTGTGGGTATCTCCGCCTGACTCTGGCTCAACGCTTCGATCAAAAACCAAGACGCTGTCGAAAGCGCCTTTACATGTTTCAGATCTTCCAATCTGGAATTTTGATGGATCATCAACGTTACAGGCACCTTCGAGCAAATCTGAAGTGCTCTTGTATCCATGTGCTTTTTATCCTGATCCGTTCCGGCAGAGTCCTCATATTTTAGTACTTTGTGAATGCCGAGACGAGACGGGGCAACCTATTGGTTCCAACACACGCTTTAATGCCAACAAAGTGTTTAAGAAATACATAGAAGCAGCGCCATGGTACGGGCTTGAACAGGAGTATACCTTGTTTGAGAGCGACAATCGCACGCCTTTGGGATGGCCTCGTGGCGGCTTTCCCGGACCTCAGGGTCCTTATTATTGCGGTGTAGGTACATCTTCAGCGTTTGGAAGAATGATTGCAGATGCCCATTACCGCGCTTGCCTGTATGCAGGTATCAAAGTGTCTGGTATAAATGCAGAAGTCATGCCTGGTCAGTGGGAGTTTTAAGTGGGACCTTGTGAAGGTATTGAAGCTGGCGACTCCT
>LFIK01004291.1_pt1 | contig 11543 bp, 18 predicted proteins | sample 643401 | NCBI WGS metagenome assembly LFIK01 (sample SAMN03777447, study PRJNA286221) | soda lake metagenome | biome: soda lake; feature: Kulunda steppe; material: water; isolation source: sample T5-Br brine of Lake Tanatar-5 | place: Russia: Kulunda steppe | collected 2010-07 | reverse complement strand
GGGTGTCATGCTCTGTCACATGCACCCCCAATATGCGCCTGCCTGCCCTTGCCGTGTGTGGGTCAGGACGTGTGCGATTGTGTGTTTCGGTACATGTGTGTGTGTGTGTAGTATGTATGTGCGTGTGTGGTGCCTTACTGCGTCGCGTGCCCGCGCGCTGCACCCCAAGGTGCCCGTCTGCCCTTGTGCCGACCATGCGCACGCAGGTGTTCAGCTGGTGTCGCAGGTGTTCGGCTGGTGTCGCGCACGCAGGTGTTCAGCTGGTGTCGCTGGTGGACGAGCAGGTGGCCTCGGACATGGCCTCCACCATCGCCTCTGAGGTGCACGACCTGCTCAAGGTACGTCACATGCCTCTGTGCAGGTTCAGGGCTGCAGGCCTCCTTGCAGGGTGGCTGCGCTGTAAGACACGCACCTCTTGAGAGCCTGACTGTGTGTGGGGGGCTGCACTTTTGTGCCACTGCAGTGCACGACCTCTGCTTGAGGTGCGGCATGAGGGCTTCTTTGTCAAGATCACCAGAAGCAAGACATTGCTCTCTAGTCAGGCAGGGCTTGCCCCCCCTCCAACATCCTCTCTCCCTTCCACCTGTGCTAGCGTGTGCGCATGCACACACATACTTGCACACCATACCATGATTTGCACGTGCGTAATCGCGTGCGAATACACACACAAGACGCACAACACAAGCACGCACACACGCACGCACACAGTGCGACGCAAAGTTGCACCCGCACGAGGCAACACACAAGTACGCACACGCGCGCGTGCACACACGCATGCACATGCACGCAGGGCGCGGCGCCGTACCTGGCAACGCAGCAGGTGTGGATGGCCATCATGGGGCTCATCAAGATCATCCAGTACGACCCCGCGTCCTTCTTGTCTTGTGTGGACACGCTGGCATGGGTGGTGGCTGAGGCCCTCACGCCCCTCAACTTCGCCATTGTCCTGCAGGTGCGTGTGTGTGCGTGAGTGCGCGCACGCAGCCCAGGGGGCAGGCATGCCCGAGCTGCGTGCATGAGTGTGCGCGCGGTGCAGGTGCGTGCGGGCATGTGTTCCTGGCGGCGTGGGAGTGTGAGTAGTACAGGCGTGCGCTAAAGCTGTGCAAGCTGCCTGCCTGTGGGGGCGATTAAGGGTGCAAGAGATGCAGACTCGGGTGCAATGAGTGCAGGCGCTGGTGCAGGTGGTGGAGCAAGAGCAGGTGTGCTCATATGGCACAGGCGCAAGCGCAAGGGCTTGTAGTGCTGTGCGCGCAGTGCTGAGTGGGCTTGTGTGTGCGGGGCCTCTCCGAATCCAGTGCGCAAGCCCCCGCAAACAAAAGTATGCGTACATGCATGCATGCATGGGACCATGGCGTGCGTGCGTCTAGAAGGCCCCAGGCCCCTCCATGTGCACTTGCACCCCAGCCCTCACACACACAAGCCCGCTCACCTCTGCGCGCAGACAACAGTGGACCTCCTGGAGCGCGCAGCCGAGTACGCCTCACGTGCGCCCCCCTCCGCCCCCGGCCCCGTCCTGGCTGCGCTGGACGCAGCCATCGGCGCCTCACCCAGCTCCCCCTCCCACCAGCACGTGCGCGCCCAGCTGCGGGAGCACATGCGCGCGCTGAGTGCGCCGCCCGTGGCCGCCGGCGCGCGGACGAGCGACCCTGGGGCCACAAAAGCGCAGGGCGGTGCCTCTGCAGACACGCTGCTGCCATCGCCCACCAAGGGGGCGTTATCCCCCACGTACGCAGGTGCGCGTGGCACGTGGCGAGGGTGCATGGTGTGTGTGCGCATGTGGGTGGGTGGGTGAGCTTTGCTGCCCACGCCGGGGGCAGGAGAGGGGCGCTCTGCTGTGCTTCTGGGAAGGTGGGTGAATGTCTCTGGGCGCAGCTGCGTCTGGGGCAGGAGAGGGGCGCTCTGCTGTGCTTCTGGGAAGGTGGGTGAATGTCCCTGGGCGCTGCCGCGTCTGGGGCAGGAGAGGGGCGCTCTGCTGTGCTCCTGGGAAGGTGGCTGCGTGTCCCTGAGCGCTGCCGCGTCCGGGGGAACTTAGGTCTCAGTGACACGCTGCGGACGTGCTGCGTGGCCCGCAGGGTGTTGCTTTTCAGTCCAGCCCCTTGCTGGCCCTGTTGTCAGCCCCTTGCTGGCCCCATTGTTAGCCCCTTGCAGGCCTGTGCGTGGCGCCAGCGTGGGGAGAGCGCCCCTGCCCGCGAGCGCAGGAAACAAAAGAGAGGGGTCATATGACTGTGCTTGATGCTCTGTGGGCCGGTTGCCTGTGTGCGTGTGTGCCCGTGTGCAGCAACTTGACATGCGCATGCTTAGGCGCGTGCGCACGCACGCTCACCTTCCTTTCTTGTGCCTGCCGGTGCCATTGCATGCTTTTGTCAGCGAATGGGCGCGCAGCCGCTCAGGGATGCGCATGCACACGTGCACACGCTGTTGCAACCCGCGCGCGCCTTGCATGACCGACCATGTGCGCAGGCGACCCGGTGATTGGAGTGCTCCTGGGCCTGCTGCGCCAGAGCGAGCAGTGGCTGGAGGTGTGGTGGCTGAAGGGGGGCGGGGCCCTGCACCCCCAAGGCGTGCGCACGGTAGACGCAGGCGGGGCGGGGCTGGGGGTCGTAGGCCTCAGCGCAGGCGCCGGCAGCACGGGCGTGGTCGTGGACGGCAGTGGTGCAGAGGCGTCTGTGTCGGCGTTCAAGCAGGTGGGTCTCAGTGCGGGCGGCATGTCGGGTTGGGGCAGGCGCAGTGGGGTTTCCTCTGCCTGCCATGGGCAGGCTGCCCGGCGGCTCTTCGACCTTGCAGCACATGCACTACTGCAGCCTGCGCTCTTGGGCGTGCAAGTCGGCCCCACACAAAAGTTCCCTGCAACACAAATTGGGCGCGCAAGTCGGCCCCACACAAAAGTTCCCTGCAACACAAATTGGGCGCGCAAGTTGGCCCCACACAAAAGTTCCCTGCAACACAAATTGGGCGCGCAAGTCGGCCCCACACAAAAGTTCCCTGCAACACCTCCCGCAGTCGGGACCCATGGCACGCAGACACCATTTGGGTGCACCCCTCCCTCAAGCCGCATGACCCTCTGTGCTCCTCCTGCACCCTCTGTGCTCCTCCTGTGCCCCGCTTGGTGTGCCAGACGCCTGCATTGGATGCCGTTGGGCGGCGCAGGCGTGCGCACATGACGTCCACATGCGCTGTGCATGGGGTGTGCACATGCCTGCGTGCATGCGCGCGCGTGCATGGGTTGTGGGTGGGCTGGTCAGCTCCTGGGTGCATGTTTGGGTCTCCTGCAAAATGTGTGTGGGCATGCGTGCCTTGCTGGCCACCACCCAATTGCGCGTGCCCTACTGGCTGCACATGCGCTCGCGCATGCGGCCCGCTGACCAGCATACTTTTGCACACGCGTCTTGGGGTGGTTGCTGCAGGAGGCGTGGTCCCACGTTATGAGCTGCCTCTGCCGCGCCATCAAGAGCCCCAACTTGCAGGTGCGCACGCGCGCACATGCACGAGTATGCACACATGACTGCATGCTCGCACACGCGCATGTGAGCCCACCCTTGCGCGCGCACACGCACGCTTTGCATGCGTTTTTTTATCAGGCGGTGGCTTACCCCAATCATCCCAGCGTAGCGCATCCTGCAGCATTGTGCCGCTCTAGCTGTACGCCACTGCCTCGGTTGCCCGCCCCGCCCCTCCCCTTCTTCCCTGCCCTGCTAGAAACCCATGCCATTCCTTATGTCTGTGCCGCGCCTCGCTACACCTGCCTGGTGTGCCCGTGCTCGTGTCCTGTGGCTTGCCTGCTGCGCGGCACGCTGCCCGCCTGCGCACGAGAGATGCAAGGCCGCCAATGAGAGCAGGCAACATGCTTGTCCAGGATATGTTGTATGGTGCTCCTGCCGCGTGCATCTACTGTCTCCCCCCGCGCACACACACACACACACACACACACACACACAACCCCTTTCTCGTGCCCATTTGCGGAGCAGCATCAGCAGCCCATGAGCGCAGTGCTGCATCAGGTACCCGTAAGCACGGTGCTGCGTCAGGTGCCCGTTCCAAAGCGTAGCGCCCCACCACGCTCTACAAGAACGCAACAGGTCCTGTTCTTAGCGCATGCCTCTGGCGCGCTGCATCTTGCAGCTCAGCACATGCCAAGCACTCCACACCGCACGCAAGTCCATGACAGGTCAACAAGAAATGCCTACATGACGGCGGCTGCGCCCTGCCCCTTATGCATGCAGATCCGCAACGGTGCCCTGGAGTGCCTCCAGCGCAGCGTGGTGGCGGCCGAGAAGTTTGCGGTGCCGCAGGCCGTGGTGCAGCGCGTGCTGCTGCAGCTGCTCATTCCCATGACGCAGGACCTGGTGCGCAAGGTGGCCGTCACGTCGCCCGCCGTGCTGCACAGGGAGTTCCCGCAGGTGCGCGCAGGGGGAGGCGCGCACGTGCGGCCCATGTTGCGCTCAGGCTGGGTTGTGGCTGTGGGTGCGAGTGTGGGTGCCAGGTGCTGCAGGTGCTGTGGGTGTGAACGTGAGCATGCATGTCTGCACCTGAGTTGGCTGTGGGTGTGAACGGGAGCGTGCATGTCTGCACCTGAGTTGGCTGTGTCCGCATCCCCTGCATGCCCGCTTCGTGTCCCTGTCCGCATCATGTCTCTTTGTTCCCGTCTGCTACATGCTTCTTTGCCTGGTATCCCTGTGCACATTGTCAAGCATGCCACTGGCACGGTGGTGCTAGCACGAGCACATGACTGCACGCGCGCATGTACACACACACACACACACACGCAAGAGGGCGCACATGCATGAGCAGGTGCCTCACATGCAGACACAGCAGCTACGGCTCTGCGTGACAAAAGGTGCATTGCTCACTGTGCGCACATCCACCCCACCTTACGGGCACGCAGGCGGACGTGGCGGTGCGTGAGCTGGTGCGCGCGCTGGCCAAGGTGGTGCTGCTGTACGCGCCTCAGATGCGGGGTGAGGCCAGCGCAGCTGGCGGGGCGCCTCTGTCCTCTTGGGGCCTAGCTTGGAGGGGCATTTTGGACTGCCTGGTGGCGGCAATGACGCAGGTGCGCGCGTGGGTGCGTGCGTGCGTGCATATGATGAATGGGCAGTGCCTGGCTTGTCTGGTGGGCAGTGATCACGCAGGTGCGTGCGCGCGCTCTCTCGGAGGAACCCCAAGGGCAACAAAGCTGGTTATGGCCACATGGCATGGGTGTGCGCGCGTGCACAAACACAGGCGCTGCCCGCAGGGGCGTGCAAGGGAAGCCCTGGTGGATGACGGTGGAGGGAATGGTGCACAGACAGGGGGACGGTGCACAGATAGGGGGTTGGTGCACAGACAGGGGGGACGGTGCACAGACAGGGGCACCATGTTCACAAGCGCAAGTCTGATGCAGGCTGATGCAGGCAAGGAAAGGTACAAGGGGGGGAGGGGCTGGCGGCCACCATGGCAAGGCTGCGCCTGGGGGTATATGTGCTGGAGAGCTTGGGGTTGACCATGACTACCACAAGCGCATGCCTGTGAACACATGGGTGGTGGCCTGCACCGTCGCCCTACCGCGCTTGGGCCAGGGCCTGCGTGCTCCTCCGCCCTACTGCGTGCGTGCCTGCTCCACCTGTGCAACTGTGCGGCATGCGCAGGCCGCCCCGCGCTCTGAGCTCCTGGCAGAGGCCATCCCCGAGGCCACCAAGAACATGGTGCTGATGCTGCTGAACAAGGTGGGTTGCGCGCCCCGACCTCGCAGCAGCGGCACCTCCACTGTGCTCAGGCAGGGGCCATATCCAAGGCCACGGACGACAGAGGCATCATGTGCTGGTGCTGCCAAGGAAAAGGTGAAGGCTGCACGTTGTGCTCCGTCCGCAACAGGCAGCAGCGCGTGCGCTGCTGGATGAAGCAGGGCAGGGCTGGGGGAACGTTGTGCGGGTGCAGCAGGGCAGTGTGGGGCGGGTGCAGCTCAGGGCAGGTGCTGCGAGAGCAAAAATGGTGCTGGGGGTGCAGGCATGAGGTGCTGGTGACCCTAGAACGAGGGAGGCCATCAACCTCCTGGCGCTGAACCAGGTGGAGCGAAGAAGCAACAGCGCGTGCGCATCAACACAAACGATGGCAAATGTTAGCAAGCGCGCACAAGTGCAAACACAGGCACTCGCTCAAACACGCGCGCGCATGCACACACCCTTGCAAGCGCGTGCGCACACATGCACTGCAGGGCGTGCTTCCTAGGGAGGACGGCAGCAAGCTTGACGGCAGCGGCCCTGGCCACGCGTGGCGTGACGCCAGCGACGGCTCAGACCTGGCGGAGCTCACTTGGAGGGCAGCCAAGCGCGTCAGCGCCAACCTCACGCCCGCGCTTCTGGTGTGAGGGCGCGGCTGTGCGCGTCGCCGCTCACCCTATGGCTGCGCTGCTTTTGTGAGGGGGCGGCCATGCGCTTAGGCGCCCACCTCACGCCTGGTTACGTGCCCCTGCCGCCGTGGGAGCCCAGCTTCTGGTTCTCTGTGCCACGTGCGTATGCTTCCCTGCGCCCGCTTGGCTGGGGAGTGGTGGCGCTGGCGCCCTGAGAGCAGCTCGCCGTCACTGGCAAGCAAGCATGTCGTCCCACCAGCCCCCACCCTCCTGCCTCAGCCCCGTGCCAGTCACTGTTGGACACACACTGCATGCTGTCCTCAACTTGAGAGAAGGGGAGGGGTTTTTCTAAACTTTGCCAGAACAGGAATCGTTTCTGATGATCCTGTACGCCACTGCCTCAAGCGCTTACCTCCTTTGCCACCACCAGCCTCATAGCTGTGCTACATTGCCATTCAAAGTTTCATTTCAATGCTACTATCCAATAAAGTGCAATCTCCATGCTGCTTCGTGTAGCTGAAATAAAGTGCTCTTTTCCTTGGCATCAGCCCGCAAGCAGAGCGGGGTTGTTGTGTCTGATGGATTTTTTTGTGTAGGCTAGCGACCAGCAGATTGGTTTTATGATTTGAAGGACTGTAAACTAGCAGTAGTCTCCTGACCTGCGCCAACAGAAATGATCTGGCATTGATAAGGGGGAACGTCAGACATCCAGAAATTTCCATCAATCCAAGTCACAAGTTAATGGGTTAACCCATCAATCCAATGGGGAGTCTGGTATTCAGACTGGAGTGTGTTTGAGAGGATGTCTAGCTAAAATTCCAGCCGAGCCGATTTTACTGGAATCTGGATGATTCTACAAGGTTTACTGGATGATTCTACTAAAATCTACTAGATCTAGTAGATGATCACAGTGGGATTTCGGTAGTCTGTAAGCTACCAGTTTACAAGTTTAAGTTTGACCTTCAGCCAGCTGTAAGCTACACCAGTTGACCTGCATTTAGCACTAAATGCACGCTGTCTTTTTTGTGGTTGCTTGTCCTGATCTGGCTTTGTCCGTGCGTTTTGCCCCAAGTCTATATATAGTTGGTGCAAGTCTAGGGAGAGTCTTACAGCTGGTGCAAGCTCCTGGCAAACCCCCTCCTTGCCCATGTGTAAATCTCTATGCCATACCAGGCTTCGCACGAGCTTGGAAGCCTTGGCAGGCTAGATTCTATTTGCTGAAATCAGTAAACTAGTGCCTCCATCTGGGCTAAATATCCTTCCATTTCGTCTAACATACATGTAAGGGAGCAGGAGCAGCAGGAGGTGCAGCAATAAGGGGACCAGCAAAACGAAGCGGTGCAGCAGCAGGAGCGAACAGAGGGTGCAGCAACAGCACTGCTGGCAGCTGCAGCAGCAGCAGCAGCAAGAGTAGCAGAAGTAAGAGCAGCGAGACACTTCTGAATCCAAGCAAGTAGGAGGTACCCCGCCCCCCTGTGCAAGCAACAATGCCGATGAAGACCCATGTGAGCGGGCCCCACCGGGCAGCCTAAGCATCCATTAGGCACACATGCATGTCACATGACGGTCAGTACTCTTACGGTTAGTTGGCTGAAGAAATAATAAGGCATCCCAGCACCTGGTGAATTATTCCCACCTAGGTTGAAACCTAGGAATTCCTAGCACCGCACTTAGCTGTCATAAAAGTGCATAAAGGTGCGCCTTGTTGAGCAGCATTGACTGCACTTAAGCTTTGCACACCTTATCAGGCTGGCCGCAGCGTTTAACCCTACCTTTTATTACAAGTTCAACTTCAAATGTTTTTACCCTAAAGCTTTGCACAACTCATCTTCATCATCCCCACATGTAAATTCAGCAAGTCTTCAGACACTGGTGAGTCACCAGTGCCTCTGGCTTTGGAGCTCATATTTTTGTTATTATTTTCATATACTATCTTTTTTTCCTCAAGGCGCACCGGCACGTTAAAGAAATTACTTAGGTGCTTCTAGAACAATTGTCCCTTTGAAGATTCAACTTCATTGGCCTGACCGTTAAGCTGTAAGCCTAACAGCTGAGGTGACTGGATGCCCTTGTTGTTATGCAGGTACAGCTATCATGATGTGAAGTCAACTATTAAGCCGTTGGATACACCATTATGAATCTATCCTTGACACCATTATGAATCTATCCTTGGCCCTCTTCTTCTTGGGCTCCCATGTGGGTTGCCATCTGACCTCAACAAGTCAGGGATTCCTCCTCCAAGGAAGGAAGAGTCTTACAGCAAAGTTCAGAGTCCATAATGCATGCATTAAGATCAAGGCAAACAGTTGTAGAGCTTGTCCAGGCCAAAGGTAATGTACCATGACGCCAACAAGCACACCTTGCTACAAGTCAAAGGAAAACAATACCAACAATTTTAGAATCAAACTCAATAAGGGCCCGACATACATAGGCAGAACCACAAGCAGAGCAATCAAGTAGACATGATGGCATACACTAAGGCCTGTCCACCCACCTTGCATTGCTACAAAGTGGCTAAAGAAACAGGATGGTACAAGATACAGCTAGCATTCAAAATACACATCTTATACATGATGTACTGTTAGCAAATCTGGGATGGCCGATATGTTGCAACCAAGTACATCTGGCGGCACACCTCAATCTGCATGTGACTTAGCTAGATTGATCAACAATCTGAGACGGTGTGCACAGCCTCGGGTAGGCAGGCACAGAGAGGAAAACAGGTACAGAGCCCAAGATGCACACTAGTTGGGGCCATTGGGCGAGCTAGGTTATGCAAGCAGCCCGGCAGTCCCTGAAGCAGCTTAAAGCACTTATGTATAGTCATAGTACACCTGTGTCTACTGAAATGGTCGTGGCCCAGGTTGCCATAACAGGCTGCAGCGTGGCACCGAGTGAACGCATCCCATGACCTGTCCTACTGGGCTGTTGCAGATTAGCTTAGAATTACAAAGCAAAAAAGACAGTAACACAGCTCAGCAGCCCTCTATAAGTATCCTAGTCGTATAGTCTGCCTAGCACAGCAGTCCTCCAGGTCCTCCACCAGCATCCTACTCATACAATCTGCCTGGGCCGGACCTGGGGCCTTCATCCACGCCTCTCGAGGCTCCAACATTCAAGCCCTAACCCTAACCCTACACCAAATCCACATTCAACAGGTATCTTGAAAGGCACCGTCAACTGCTGGGAAGCCAACCCAGCAGGGTCTTTTGAAAGAAAGGAGTCAACAGGTATATAGAAAGGCACAGTCGACTGCTGAGAAGCCAACACAGCAGGGGCTCTTGAAAGAAAGGAGGCCCGGGGAGCTCTGTGGCTCAATGCGTGTGCGCACTCATGCCCCATTGTTGGACGATGCACCCGACAATGTCCCAGCTTCTTAAGCCTGTTTGCAGCTCACCTCAGATTGGCCACGGCCCAACGGCACGGCTACGGCACACACACCACACAGGAGCCCGGGTTGCTGCTCTCTGTGCAGCGGATGACGTGGCCAGACGCACGGGTGGGCTGGTACACAAGCCCATGCGGGACGCTGGCGGCGGTTGGTATGTTGGCGGGCATGGAGCCCACAAGGAGGCCCAAGGAGCGCTCAGCAGCGGCCTGCGTGTTGCGGCCGCGTGTGTGGGTGTTTTGTGTGGCATTATGCTGTGTGCATGTGTCCATCTACGTGTGGTGCCACCACTCACTGATACGATGCGCAGAGCTGGGAGACCAATGGGACTCGGCATCGCCTACGCACGGCCATGATTGCAAAGCACGCGCCTGAGCTTTGTATCTCTTCTCAGGCACACCAAACCTTCCAGCCACCCCCCGCGCGCATTCTTAGCACTGCGCCCAGCTCTGTGTCCCTGCCCCTCTTCCCCCCCAACCTGCCACTAGCACGCCCCTTGGTTCATTCCTTGCATCACACACAATCAAATATGCCCCACGTCACACTTCACAAGCGCGTGCATGTGCACTCACTACAAAAAGAGACCCCAGCCATCCACAGCAATTACAGCACCTGCCCCCCTCCTCTGCTATCCTTATCATGCAACCCCTCACTTTACACTTCACACTGCCTGTTTCCTCCAACGCCCTCGCCCTCACCGCCCCTTCAATCACTGCCCTCACCGTCCCTTCAATCACTGCCCTCACCGCCCCTTCAATAACCACTCTCAACTCCCCTTCTCACACAATTGCTGTCCCTCCTGCACGCCCCCATTCCTTGTTCACTGCCCTGGTCATTTACCGCACTGCCCCCACTCACTACCCCTAACCCCCCTCCTGCTGCGGCCCTGCCAGGCCTTGGCCCACACCTTGGCCTTCTTGCATGCTGGCGGGCTGCCCAGGTACATATCCAGCAGTGCCTCGCACAGGGGCGGGCAGTGGAGGGGGGTCTCCAGCAGTCCAACACGCCCTTCCCGCCCCTCCCACGGCCCCCCTCCAGGTGGGGACGCCGCAGCACCACACCCGCCATCTGCGCCCTGGAGAGTAGGTGCAGCAGCAGCTGCACACCCTGGGGCAGCGGGCATGCTGGCGGTGGGTGTACCCATGGTGGGGGCCAGAACAGGCAGCGTGTGCGCTGACTGCAGAGCCGTGGCGCTGCTGCTGCTGCTGCTGCTTGCTGCGCTTGCCAAGCTGGAGCCACGACCGCCACTGCTGCTGCTGCTGCTGCTGCTGCTGTCGCCACCGGCCAGGCCTTCAGTGAGGGCGGTGGCAGACAGGAAGCCGCGTGCGTCCCTGCTGAACACCAGCAGCGAGCCCATCTTGACCACCATGTCCGCGTGCGCTGCAGCCGCCGCCCGCGCGCCACCGCTGCCACCGGCGACACTGCAGCACTGCGGGGGCAGGCGGCGCGCAGAGAAGCACTCCAGCAGCTGCGGCAGCTCAGCGCTGTCTGAGGCGCCCCCTGCCTGCGCAGGCAAGCATGCGCAGGCGCGGCGGGCTGGGGTCACTTTGTGTGTGACAGTGTGTGCGTGAGGGGCAGTGTCTCAGCGGCTGCGGCGGCTCCGTGCCATGCAAGGATGGTGTATGGTTCAAAGGGTGCATTAAAGCTTTAAGTAGGAGGTCAGTGCCGGAGGGCAGCACAAGCATATCAACCAAACAATCAAGCGATCACAAGAGGCTTTAAAGCAGAGAATAGAGAGTTGCACATCCGGCCGCGTCCTGCACCCACCCAGGTGTGCACGCACGCACACACAAGGCGCGCCCGCCCGCGAGGCCCCTGCACCGGCACGTGCCT
>LFIK01004290.1_pt1 | contig 11545 bp, 11 predicted proteins | sample 643401 | NCBI WGS metagenome assembly LFIK01 (sample SAMN03777447, study PRJNA286221) | soda lake metagenome | biome: soda lake; feature: Kulunda steppe; material: water; isolation source: sample T5-Br brine of Lake Tanatar-5 | place: Russia: Kulunda steppe | collected 2010-07 | reverse complement strand
TGGTGGAGGGGTCAGGTCCTGCCAGCACCTTTGGTGGAGGGGTCAGGTCCTGCTAGCACCTTTGGTGGAGGGGTCAGGTCCTGCCAGCACCTTTGGTGGAGGGGTCATTTGGTGCCTACAGGCCCCAGGCAACCCCTTATCCTTAATTGATGTAGGGAGTAATACCACTGTCTGCGCAAATTTTTTCCTGTTTCCCTCAACCAGCGCTCAGTGCCCTGATGCACCTTTGCTACGCTCCACAGGGTTCTGGCGGCGCGGTTCCATGCCAGCCCCCCGCAGGTGCTGGACTACCACAAGCTCCGCTCTGCCTCCTCCCTAGACCTGGCTGAAGCCCCAGCAGGTAATTGGGAAAAGGCGCGAAGCCTGTCTGTGCCAATCTGCCAGCTGCCAGCTGCCAGCGTGTATTTAGCACAGATCCACCAGGACAGGTCTACTCTTCAGGCAAAAGACTGGACATGAGAGAGCCTAGGTAAGCCACCGCCTGAGCAGACCAGAGCAGCAGGAGGCAGGGCTGGCTGTGGACCTTGATGCGTGGCCTGGACATGCAGAGCAGCGCATTAATGATAAGGCTTGGCCCCTGGTTCAAAACGTGTTTAGAAGGAGCACCTCAAGCTCAGGGACGTCTTGTCCAACTGCTGCACATGCTAAATGGTGCAGACAAGGCAAAAATGGTGTCGATGAGGCTTCAGTGCAGAACACATGCTTGGAGGAGCAGGGAGGCGCCAGTGGAGAGGGTTTGGAAGGAGAGGTTGCAGATTTAAGTCTCTACCTGTTGAGTCTGTCAAGCGCTCTTGCTCTGTGAGGTCTCTGTCTATGAATACTAAGTCCAGGCTGCACGCCGGTGTAGATGGTATTGTTCAGACAAACTGTGGAAGAATGCACTAGTTGACCTCCCTTCAGGCTGCTAGTGGCGTGCACTAATGAACTCACACCTTGCGTGCTGACAAAGCCTGCACGTCATCAACCAGACTGGCGGTGCTGTGCGCGTTTGACCATAGACAGCAACAGGTGGTGATGGCCAGCTCAGCATCATCAAGCGCACCGAGCAACAGCACCTGGCCCCACACACTGCAGGTGCCCCCGCGTCTCCTGTCTTGCTCACACCTCCTGTGCCTGGCCTTCCTGCCACCACTGCCCCCCTTGACCCAGCCATGACGTCTGTTTTTGAAACTGACGCGCCAGATGGAGGGGGGCATGTGGATGAGGGGGAGCAGGGCAAGCAGGCAAAAGCGGGTGAACAAGGCAGGGTGAGGGGAGAGATGCCCAAGAAGGACACATCGCCTGGCAAGGCTGAGGGAAGGAGGAGCAGCAGCATCAGTGCTGGCCTGATGGGCAGCACGCCCCTGGCGGCACCCAACGTGGAACCTGATGATGGGCAAGCTAAGGCAACGGAGGCTGGAGCGCCACCAGGGACGCCGCACACGCTTGGCGCAGGTGTGGGTTAACCTCTCACTTGGGGTGTCTGGAAAAAAAGTCGTGGTTCCTTTACTCAGAAGAGGCTTGTGACCCCAAGCTGACCTGGGGCTTGCTTGGCATGCGGTCACTAAAATGTGTGTCCTGCGAGTTACTTGCGTGTGCACGACTTCAAGTTACTTCACAGGCAATGCCTGCTCTGAGCTGGGTCTCCTGCTCTCCTTTGCCAAGTCAAACTTGTAAAAATATTTTGCTAAGTTCATGGATAATGGTGATCATGAAGAGAGCTGTTCCATTGATTTGGATGGCACGTGAAATTGCAAGCATAGTTATGATTTTGCAACAGAAGGAAAATATGCGCATGCCCCAAAGTCATGCACAATCTAAGGCTGGTCAGGGGCATGCAGGATTTAGGCTGGTGCCCGGTATCATGTTGCAACCTAGGCCAGTATGATCTGTGTTGAACATGAGCAACCTTGATCTTTGCTTTTGCAACTCAACATCCAAAAATACATGCTTTCTTCAAATGAAGTCAAATGAAGTCAAATGAACCATATCACAGATGTTGGCGTGCGCCCCGCCTGGGAACCAGCCTTTGAAGCACTGGGGGCTGTGCGGCAGAGGGAGCAGGAGGCACAAGATGCACAGGTAAAAGAAGTCCACCCTGAGATCTAAGCACAGGCAAGTCTATCATTTCTGTGATACCATCTCAGCAAGGCCTGGAAAGTGCATCATTTAAACTGCATTTTTGCCCCTGCTGTTGATGTTTGACTCAGGAAAGAATTTGGGCACGTGGGAGATATTGACTGGGAGGCTCCACTTGCATACAGGGCCCTCTTCTGCTGTGCAACCATGCAGTCCATACCACTGGTCATAATGTGGCTCCAACTTGCCTCTGCTATTAGTTCAAAACGCCGGCACACAGCATCTTGCGCAATAAATATGCACACACACATACACACACACACAAAATCTGCTTCCGGTGCAGGCCCGCAGCACGGTAGCCTCACCCCTCACTGCCCTCAAAGAGGCTGGCGCACGCATGGCATTCTGGAAGCCCAGCAGTGGGGCGCGCAAGCGCAACAGGAGCACAGGAGACGGGACGCCCACCAAGGACCGACGCCCCACACTGAGGGACCAGCTGCCATCACACCCGCTCCCCAGGGACGCTTGGCGCGGGTCCACAGGTTTGTGGTTGTTCAGGGCCAGGTAAAGGTATTCCTAGATAGACAGCTACTGACGCACCCGCTCCCTGGCAACATGTCTCAACATCCCATGCCGCCACCACCACCACCTGCGGCACACGCCCCCCCTCCTAATGCTTGGCGTTGCCGACATGCTGGCAAATAAGCACAAGCTTAACCCCGTTTTGAGGCAAAGCAGCGCCTTTTGAGTATCCTCGGGCAGTCTCCTTAGACCATGCTGCCTTCATCTGGTTTGCGTAAGCTCGGCCATATCCTGGCAGCAGACTTGCTATGACTGTCTTCGTCGACCTCATCCTGTGGCCCACAAGCCCAAGCGCCGTTTCTTGTATTGCTACGACGTATAATACGGCATGTTTCATAATACCAGCTGGGTAACAGCTCTTCCTGGTTCTGCAGCGACATCAGCTACGAGCGTCTCCAGCTCGCCCCAGCTGGAGACGCGTGTAGTTGATGTCGCTGCAGCTTGCACCCAGCTGGGTACCAGCCCCTTCCTGGTTCTGCTGCAAACTGCAGCGCGTGCATTGTCCCCGTTGCTCTGGTTCCTTGCCCCTAGCTGAGACTAAAACAGTTTGGCTTTTGATAACCCCTTGCTGTCTACGCCTGGGGTGGTCTAGCTGGTGCCTGCTTAATTGACTTGGTGAAGAAGAGACAACAGTCTGTGGCTCCCATGTGCGTGCTCAAGGAGCTTGCAAAGCCACCGGGGTTTGAAAATCCACCGAAGGGCGTCTACCCTTGGTCTTCACACGTGATCACGCGTTCATGCGTGATCACTTGTTCATACTTGTTCACATTTGATCACTTAATCATATTTGTTTATGCATGATCATTTGCTCACACGTGATCACTTGTTCATGATACCTTTGTCTTTGGGCCTTGCGCTTGTTTGCTGTCTTGCTAGATGACCTGCTTGGTGCTGCTTGCTTGCTGCCTTGCTAGATGCCTTGCTAGATGCTGCTTGCTTGCCTGCTTGATGCCTTCAGGTCTGGGCCTTATGCTTATGCTTGTGTTTGAGCAGGCTCATTGGCTTCGTCAAGCACAGCCTCTGAAGTGAAGACCGTGGAGAGCGGGGCTGCAGGTATGATCTCATCTGGAGGAGAAGTTTTATAAGTGGGTAGGCACTTCGCACCAGCAGAGGGGGTACCCTGAAGGTACAGCCAGCAGATGAGGATGCGGCATTAGCAGGATTTTGATATGCAGATTGTTCAATGACCGGGACATTATGGAGATGCCAAGCAAGATTAATCTTGCTATTGGAGCAGTAAACGTGCAAATCCAGGCTTGCTGCTGCCTGATCGCATTTTGGTAGGCTGATCTACCATGAGCTCGCCTGCCTTGCAACCTGCCTGACAAGTAGCCCACACCTCTGATCTCTGGAGCCGAAATTGTTCATGTTGGAACTGAAGGTGTCCTGCTCCTTGGCATTCTGGTAGTACCCCATTTTGTCGACATCTTCCCTGTCAGACAGCATATGCCCGGTTCTGTCCACACCTGTCCTGTCAGACAGCATGCCCGGTTCTGTCCACACCTTCCCTGTCAGACAGCATATGCCTGGTTCTGTCCACACCTGCCTGCCTCGTTTTGTCCACACCTTTCCTGTCAGACAGCGGCTTTGGAACTTGAGAGCGCTGGCTGGCACGCCAGGTAAGCCTCTCTTTTGGAGGAAGACCGGCCCCTGCTCCTCTCCTTTCAAACATGCGCACCTTTATTCTTACATGCGCGCCTTTATTCAAACATACACACCCCTTTTTTAAACGCATACGTCTTCATTTGAGTACGTACGCATGCCTTGCGCAGATCTGCACGATCCACAGCCTGCACAATCCGCGCAATCTGGATGCTGGCGCTTGTCCCATTTCACAGGCGTTGATTAGTGCTGAGGGCTCCATCGCAGGTTGGGCCTGCTTGTTTGTTGTGCACACAGGCCGCAAGTCTTTGATGGAGAAGCTGCTGCCAGCGCGCTTGTTTGTCAAGGAGCCCACTCCCGACTTTGCGGCCCAGATGCTGCACAGCTACCAGCGCGAACAGCCCTGCGCCAACACAAGGCATGGCGCCATACCCACCCCAGAAGGTGTGCTGCACGTGCGAATGAAGCCCAAGGTCCAATGTTTGGGGGTTGACTCCTTGCTGTATTGACTGGATTTGGACTGAATGAGATGAGCTATTGGCATGGGCATGTTTTCCACCTCCTGAATGCACACAAGGCTTACAAGTTGTACAAGTTGTAAGTTACAACAACACCATGCCATCATCAATCATTGCACCTATCTGCAGTGTGTGTGTGTGTCTCATTGCACTTTGAATGTTGAGCACCCTTGCTCCTTGCGCCTTTTGCTCCTTGCGTGCACGGACGCTTCTACAGGGTGCCCTCGTGCACACACTGGCGCTTCTACAGGGTGCCCTCGTGCACACACTGGCGCCCCTCCGCGCACTTTGCCCAGCGCCCGCGAGTGCCCAGGTGCCCCTGCATGCATCGGCCCCTGCATGCATCCGCGAGTGCCCAGGTGCCCCTGCATGCATCGGTGCCCCTGCATGCATCCGCGAGTGCCCAAGTGCCCCTGCATGCATCGGCATCCCTAAGCATGATCTTGATATCCCTGTAGGACACCTGCCTTGTGAGCCGCGTGCGCTTGACATGGCGTTTCTAAGCCTGCACCGACACCCTTTGGGTGCACTGTGCCTGTGTCTGCACTGGTATCCTCTATGCGCACTGTGCCTGGTGCGCGGGTCAAGTGCCCCACACACTTGATGCGCGGGTCAAGTGCCCCACTCACTTGATGCAAGGTCGAGGTGCTCCCGCATCAAACTGGAGGAGTTGAAGGATGCCTTAGAGTAGCTTACAAACAGGCGCCTGCAAGCGCACACTTGATGCAAGGTCAAGGTGCTCCCGCATCAAAGTGGAGGAGTTGAAGGATGCCTCAGAGAAGCTTACAAACAGGCGCCTGCAAGCACACGTCCGGCTAGAAGCACTAGTCCACGCAGCAACACGCTAGCAACACGCCACAAGCGCACGCACTGCACCCCGGGCACAAGCATGTTCCACAAGCCAGGCCCGAGCAAAGCACAAACTGCGCCCTGGCCACAGGCCCACTGCTGCCCGCCATGGCGCTGGGTCAGCAGCAGACCCCGTACGAGCTCCATGGCCCCGCTTTGCCACCTGGGCACGGGCAGCCTACAACGCCCAGCCAGGGGCTAGCTGCAACAGGCCCAGGCCCAGCTGCTCCCCTGGACAGCTCCCCCCAACCAGCTGCACCACCAGCAGTGGCACCTAGGGAGACTACAGCATTGGATGCAGCACCTGGGGCGCCAGCAGAGCCAACGTCACCTGTACCACCATCATCATCATCATCATCATCAGCAGCAGCAGCAGCAGCAGCAGCAGCAGCAACTGCAGCAGGAGGCGCAGGAGGCGCAGGTGACGCAGGCGCGGCAGCAGCGCCAGAGGGCACGCGTGTGGACACGCTTGTGAGTGGGCCAGGAGGGCAGTCCGTGGCGCTGGCCATGCAAGTGGACCCGCGCTCCCAGGGCGTCGTCTCATTCGTGAGAAGCGCGGGCAAGGGCAGCAGCAGTGGCGGGCAGCATCAGCGGCAGCCGCCGCCGCAGCAGCAGCAGCAGGCTGGCGTGCCCCGCCGGCAAGCAACGTCACGGCGCGGGCCGCTTAGTCTTGGGGCCATGGGCCCAAAGCGGCGTGAGCGGCAAGGTTTCGCGGGCGCGCCCGCTTCCGCACCCGGTGCACAAGCTCAGGTGCCTGTCATGCCCCCAGCCACCACCCTGGCCTCCAACCCCTTTGTCCCCCCTGCCGCAGCCCCCGCCATGCCTCTGCAGGCTTTGGTGGGCAGCGGCGCGGTAGCTGCTGGGGATGGTGGACCACACGCAGCGGTGCCGCTTGCTGCAGGCAGTCATGGCAGTGGCAGCAGCAGTCCCACTGCGCAACTGGTCACAGGAGGCGTGGCAGCAGGGGCTGCGGGGCCTCCGGCCCTGCAAGAACAGCTGAGGGTTGGCGCTCGGGTGCCAGAGGCGGCAGAGGGGGTGGCCGGTCTACCTAGCACGTTGCCTGGAGGTGCAGCAGATTCAGCGCTGCCTGGAGGTGCAGCAGAATCAGCGCTGCCTGGAGGTGCAGCGGGGCCTGTGCTGGGGGAGCTGGGGGTGCAGGGGCAGGCAGGGGGAGTGGAGCGTGCACAGGGCAGTGTTGGAGGTGCTGCAGGGGATACAGGAGACGAGGCACAGCTGAGGGGTGAGGGCAGGGGACAAGAAAAGCGCGCTGCAGGGGATGCTGTAGGGGATGCTGCAGGGGATGCTGAAGGGGATGCTGCACGGGAGCAAGCCGAAGGCACAACTGAGGAAAGCTCAAAATCCCTGGAGGAGGATCAAGTTGAGGGAGCCTTGAGGGGGGAGCGAGAGCAGCCAGTAGGCAAAGCTGCAGCAGCAATGCCTGCCGTTCCTGTGCAGGTGTGGAGGGAGGGGCCAGCAGTACCTTTTTGAGAGCGGGCGACCTGCCTTGCCTCCATTGAGCAGCCACTCCTATCTCAAGGAAGCAGGATCTTTGAAAAAGCTGTGGCACACAAACACCCTTTTTAGCATGGCCCACACTGTAACATGTACGCATGCTCACAAAATATCATGAAACATCATGCCTCAATCATGATTTTCCACCGTACACTAGTGCATGCCACAGCTGTCTAGGTGTACAGAGCAGCTCCTTTTATCAATCTGCGGCCAGCTAGCAACAACAAAGCTCCTGGCACCATGACACAAATTACGTCTTCAGATGCAAGCGGCGCCAGTGGCTGAGGTGCAAGTGGCTGAGGCTGCCTGGAACGAGCTAAAATGGGCATCCTGGCAGCTAATTTCCCCGGTTTGGCTGCTAGCTTTGTCTGTGTACCAGGTAGGAAGCATGTTGCTTCATTATGAGTCCCCAACAACTTCAATGCATACAAGTAACTAGGCCGCCAAGACTGTTTATGATGGCATGTCATACTTGCATCAATGCCCACAAGGGAAGACAGCTATGCTTAGCTTCTTCAATGGACGAAGCTCTCTGCTCATGCAGATGAATGCAATCCACGGAGCTGTTGCGGTGAGGTCTTAAAAATGAATTAAAGGAGGAGGCTGCAGTTTATCATACTGCTTGGCTCAACTGGCTTTGGGGTGTGATCATGCATTGTAATTTGTCATGGTAAATTGTGCCTGGTCTACAACCAAAAGGGTCTGTCCAAATCATGGGGCATTAGCTGTTCTATGGTCCTTGATTAGCACAACTTTGCTAGGAAACCTGGCCACGAGAATATTCCTGCAACACGCTTCCAAATTGTTAAGATTGATGTTCTGCAGCTTGCTTTGATTGACAAAGCCCTTTGATGTGTAGACGCTTCCAAACAAGACAGCCTGCACATGCAAGGTCACCCAAAAAAGGCAAAGAAACATGCACTTGCACGCACATGTGCACTTTCCCGCACATGCCTGCAGGTCACAGTGTGGAGCGTTAGGGCGCTGGGATTGGCGCTTTTGTCTGTGTGGGATAGTCTGCGTGCAGTAAGGTGTGCTCCAAGCAAGGCGTATCCTGGGGAGCCTCTTTGGAACAGGTAGGGGTCGAGTCCCCCAGAACTAAGGCACTACCCAGCCAGGGTTTGAGTAGGGCATAGCATGCAGGGAGAGGATCTTGCGTTGCAGTGCACACTTTCCCTCTTCTTGCTGAATGCGCACTGGCTTCCCTTGCCCTTCTGCTTCGTCTTCACCCTCTGCACCTGCCCATGCTTCACTATATCGTGCAGGGCCCACCGTCTGAGCTCGTTGCTGCTGCAGCCTGCAGTATTTGTTGCTGCAGCAACAGCAGGAGCTGTTGATACTCAGCTGTGGCGCATCCTAGGCGCTTGGACTTCCGTGAGGCTCCTGCTTCTGGGATGATTTGTACCTCAGAGCCATCAGCTTGAGACACTTTAATGATCATAGCTAGCATGCCTGCCATATTTGATCAAGAAAACGGTCATTGGGTGACTTTTGCAAAGAAAGGAGATCCTACATTCCTCTAGATGCTATTGTAAACTATGAACGCCTTTAAATAGCATTTCCCTAGCTTTCTAACAATAGACTGCATGATGAACAACCATAGAAACAATTAAACTTCATAGCCATTTCAAATGGATAGGTGAGGCCTGCCCTACCAGGTTACCTAGGACAACACAGTATTGTCAAGGCTTGTTCATGAGCTCTCAAAAAAAAGTATTTGTTCCTTTGTCAGTTGTGGTGTGTGGACTGGTTGCGGACAGCGACAGTGTACACCAGGCAGACAACAGGTTGCCCGCGATGAGACTGCAGAGTCCCTAATACTCTTATCCTTCCCTACACTTTCTTTCCCTCTTCATCCTGCAAATAGGCAAGGTCAGCACTGCATGCAGCTGCTGTCAGACGCACTCACACTGGACTGGGTGGATGGACTGGACTGGGCGCTGCGACACCTGTTGCCCCCCAAGGGCTAGGGGGGTCATCTTACAAGGTAGCTACTAGCCTAGTAGGAGCAAACAAGAAATTACTGCAAGTTCGTCTTTGACGTGCTCAAATAGAGCTATAGCTGAATTGATAACAGGATCAAATATTTCAACATCTGACTCAATCAACCTCTGGATCACAATGCAGCATTAACCTGGCACTGCTCTCATCCAGAGTTACACCTTTTCCCCTTTTCGAAAGTTGTCAGTGCTTTCCTGTGGAGGCCCCTTTTATCTTGCACGCCTTGCCTAGTTAGACTGTTGTTGATTTCCTTCCTCAACTGCACGCAAACTTTGTCATTTCATCTTAGACACTATGGATTATTTTTTGGCTGGAAAAGACCAGCAACAAAACAATTAGCCTATCGACCAGGCTGGCGGTTAAATAACTAATTTGTATCGCCTGATGCTTGTAGTACCTTCCTTCACTTACATATTGTACACTTGACCTTGCACGCGTTGAATATTTGAATAGCCGGCATAGCGGCTATACCAGGGCAATTAATCCAATTTAAGAGAATTTTCACAAACTCTTAATGCAGAGTGGCAGGCCTTCAGGGGGGCATGTGCTGCCCTAAGTAAGGGCATGCATGAAAGGATTAATCCTTTCATGCATGCCCAATATTGGCATGTGCCTTCATGGCCCAATATTGGCATGTGCCTTCATGGCACAATTTATGCATGCCCAGGATGGTTATCTTGCCTAGACAAGACTCCTACCAGATAGGACACTTGAGTTCAGTGTGCCCTGCTGTGGCACAGGGTGCCACCCAGTGGGGTAGGTAGTTTACACGATAACTCACTGGCAGCATCTGCCCGGCAGCTGTATTCTTGACTCAATTTGTCATGAACAAAAGAATTCATGAAGAACAATATTGGCAAGTAGAGGACTAAGGACACTACCTTGCGGTGTACCCTTGTCCGAAACTGCGCGTTGACCGGAAACCTCGTCTATTCTTATCATAAGAATAACGTCGGAATGTTGTTTTTCGTTATCATAAGAACAACTTATTCTTAGAATGATTCTAAGGATCGTTTCCATCCATGCAAGTGCAAAAGAAATATCAATTTGTTTTATTCCTTCTGTTTATGTTTTACAAAATTTACAATAGGGAATTGTCATAGGATCATTTCAAAAAACAATTTGCAAAATTCTAGTCATTCAATTGTTACTAATCAACAATTATGATTCAATATTTTAAAATTCATCAAAGCCCTCATAGTTTAGAGGGCTTTCACGAGGAAAAGAAAGAATGACGTTTTTGATTTGGTGAAGTTGGTGATGGAGGTCAGATGTAACCCCTGACTACTGAACTAGTGGTGTGTACCTGTGCACATCTATCAGGGGAGAACTATTTCTTTTCCAAATATCAATAATATCAATAAAACAATGGTTGGAAGGGTTAAGAAAGTCTCTGGATATAGGTTTGGGAAGAATGTCTGAACAGGAACAGCATGAATGGCACGTATGCAGCAAGTGCTTGGTCTGCGTCCTACTTGTTGAATGTCATTGACTTGGAACTATTTGTTGCGCAATTAAGAGGAAATTCAAAAGTCGCAAACCTGCTGAGCCCTCCTAAACTTGTATTGCTCTTGAGCCAGGAACCTTTTACACTTGCAATGGCATGCGCAACGCTGGGTTTCTTAGGCAGCATCTTGCCAAAACGCGTCATGCATAATGGTCGCTCAGCATTACATCTTAGGTGTTCAGAAGAGCTCAGAGAAACAGGGACAGCTGCTAGGTAGCCTGACCGCTGTGCCCTCTGATTCCTCAGCTAGAGTGGCAAGGAGGGCATCGACCTGCACATACGACATTTGAGAAATTGCATGTAAGCAGGAGACATGTTCGACCCTCACACAGTTGCAATATTGCTCTTTCATGAGCTCAACCTAAGCAGTCAAGTGTGGCATCACGGGACTGCTTGAATGCAGAGAAATCAGGGTGCTAGGGCTCTTGGCAAGAGGAAAGCCACGGGGATAAGCTGTGTGCCGCAGAGAAAGTGCTAAATGTCCTCCCCTTCTCCTAGCCAAACATTATCACATGTTCCCCCCAACGTCCAGCATCAACACCACGAACAAGCATGGACAAAATGCTGCTACGATTGCTCTGTCCGCACCTCCTCTGCGGTCAAGATGCCTGGTGGCAACGCAGATGCCCGTGCATGCAGATCATGCCCACCCTCTTCCACCTTGTCCGGCCCATGCCTGGTTGTCCTTGTAGGGTGCACCGACCCAGTCCCCATCCCTTCTTCCACTAAAGCCATTGTTTGTTTCCGTCTTGCCGCCTCCCCCGCGGTCTCCCCTTCAGCTGGCAGTCCTTGAGCGTCGCCGCTGCTGCCTCCGGCTCCTCCTAGAAGCTTCCTACCCCCATCCCTTCTGACCCCAGTGCTCCTCTTCTGGGGTGCTGTCACCTCCATCCCAACATCATGACCGCGCTGAGCGTCT
>LFIK01004289.1_pt1 | contig 11546 bp, 12 predicted proteins | sample 643401 | NCBI WGS metagenome assembly LFIK01 (sample SAMN03777447, study PRJNA286221) | soda lake metagenome | biome: soda lake; feature: Kulunda steppe; material: water; isolation source: sample T5-Br brine of Lake Tanatar-5 | place: Russia: Kulunda steppe | collected 2010-07 | reverse complement strand
CCATGAGGTTTTTTTGTTTGCGCAGCATGCATCAAATGTCTGAGGATAAACATGGGCTGGAGAGTGTTTCTGCCTGGATAGAATCCAAATTGCGTGTCAGGTATCTTATTGTTCTTCTGACACCACTACGTCACGTAAACTCTCAGTACATTCACGTACAGCCTGCACATTGTCCCGCTCACAGCCAACATGCAATAGTTGTTTGGATCCAGCACAGGACCTCTTTTATGCAAAGGTGTCACTTTGGCTGCCTTCCACATCTCTGGAATCTGAGCTTTTTCCATCAAGGCAAAGAAGCGGGCGAAGTAGGGTGCAAGCACGTTCATCTTTTCAACGCCATGCCCATTAACAGCTGGCACCTCTTTCTCAGCATACTTGATAAAAGGGGCCGCAATACAGTCAAAGCCAGGTGACGCCCGGACATTCAGCTTGCGCATGAACTTGCACACAACAGGGTACAGGTCATTAGCTTCTGGGAGTTCAAGAGCATCCGGGTCAGGCATCCACCTCTTCTGAGCACCTTGTTGTAACAGTACCTCAGGTGGTGGGTGATTGCGGCCCAAGGGAACGGCCATGTCCCGTGCAGAGGCTCCAGAATTCCCAGTCCAGCACGCCGCAACCCTCTGTGCTACCCCTCGGACAGCTCTCATAAAGGACTGCACTCCTCTGTTGATGGTTCCCCAGAACCCCCGTTGTCCAGCGATTGCGCTTTCAGGGCAGCGACCCATGTTTCCTTGTTCCCAGGTATCCAAAAATAGTCCATCATGTCCGAAATGAAATGGCAGAGTTTGTTGTGCCGTAGAGAAAGAAAATCAGACAGCCTGACTAGGCAGGCATGTAAGATATAAGGGGCCTCCATAGAAAAAGATTGGCAGAAAGGGAAGAAAAGGAACGAGTACTTTCGTCTGAGGGAGCACACAAACAAGTCTTGACAGTGAAAGAGAACATGCACCTCATTTTGAACACAGCACCGGAACACTTGTCACAGTGGCCATTTCCACCGCGCCAGATGGAGGATTACACCGCGAGAATATGTGCTCGCAAGCGGAACCTGCTCACATTCCTCATAATATGCTTAGGGAGCCTCCCTCTGAGATCAAGGTGCAGATAGCAAGGAGGCATAAGGGGGGCATCCCCATTCCGCTCCCAAGTGCGTTAACCAGCTTGAAGATCTAAGAGGGGACAGGTAAACCAAGAATGATAAGTCACCAGTTTGTTGTCGCTCTCCAGAGGGTTCATGCCAGCATTGTCCCTCCACACTTTTCCCATCCTAAACCTAATGTCAGCAGTGAAAAATGAGTAACAAAAAGGGAGCCCTTGCGAGAAAGCTTGTGTATAAGTGTCATAGCCTTGCAATCCCTCAAAGGCGCGCAAAATATCCGAAGCCCAAGATGTTTTAGCCCGAGGCACCAGCTTCAAGCTGGTCACCTCAAGTTGAGGTCTGTGCCGCGAAGGGCGTGAAGGGCCTGCTTAAGAGTGGCACTATTAGAGGACAACTAGCCATTGGTAAATTTAATGGCAGCTCTAAAATAATGGACTTGCAGAGGTTCGTGCCCATACTCACGGAGTACAGCCCAATTAGGTGCAGACCGTTGGCACATGGCATCCCTGTTTCTGCATGGCTCGTATCAGCTTGTGTTGTCTGATACTTGGCCACAGCATCTGCGCACTCATTGCCAGCAATGCCAGCGTGGGTTTTGACCTTCAAAAGATGCACAATATTTGGTGAGTTGCGGACAGCTTGTTTGAGCATCTACAAAATATCCCCTTGTACGTGTTGGCGGTGAAGCTCAGGATACAGCAATTGCTTCTTGATTTGGTGGAGAGACGAGAGGCTATCAGTGGCAGGCAATATGTGAGTGGCCGTGAAGAATGGCGGCTGTGATGGCAGCCAGGTCAACTCTGCCAATGGTGTTTGTAATGCCCATACCATTCGGATCGACAAAGCTGCCATCATAGAGGTAGCAGAATCTTTTCCTTGCCAAGGATCAGTGATGAATCTGACAGCTGTCATGTGTATGCCCACTCCTTCCAATCAGGCACCTTTATGACTAAGTGTGGGCTGGATTGTGTAGGGAAAAGTGACCGTTGATTGTGGTCAAGAGTGTGTGTGTCGGCAATCACGAGAAAGTCTTTTCAAAACCAGTTGATTGGGTCATTACTGTCACTTTCGTGCTTCCAATTAGCTTCTGGAATGTCACGAGCCAGGTCCCTGATCTCCGGGTGGGATTGCGGCTTTTCAGGCACAGGCGTGCTGCTGTGTTCCAGACAGCAACTATGTGCATATTCCAGCTGTGGCAAGGGAGCAGGATTTTTGTTAACCTAAAATGGGTGGCAAGTTGAGGTCAGATGATGATATAGCACCTAGAGTGCAGCACAAGTGGGGGTAGGCGTCGAGGAGTTTTGAGTATGAGTTGGTGCTCATTCTTCCTCCCCAACATGGAAGGAACATGAAGATGACTGTTTCAGTGTTGTTTGCAATGGCAGAATAAGTGTCTTAGGGTGCGGTACAATATTTGATCATTGTATATCGGATGGCAGACAAAGAAACCAGAAAAATTGGATGAAAAAGCAGTGGGAGTGGCAAAGGTTCTGTCATGAAGGGTCTTTCCCCCCTCATGTAATTGAAGTGTATGGGATTGTGAGCCAGAGGAGAGGTCATTTTTCCTACGTTCACAAGTGCCCATTTTTGAAGGGCAGAGTGAATATATATTCCCTCCCTATATAGGGAGGGAGGTCACGCATGTAGGAGTACTTAATCTTGGTATTCCTGGATGCCTTGTTGTCGTGCAAGGCAGAGCGGGAGAGGAGGCCTATGAGAAGGCCTGCTGGTTAGGCTTCAATTACAAGCCTAGTTGTTAGACTACCAATAAAACTGCAGAGGTTTTTGCCCAAACTCACGTTGTACGGCCAAAAAGGCGCAGACCGCTTCACAACTAGTGCGTTTTTTAGGAATATAAATGGTGTAATTTATCACCTTTGCAAGCTCCAAACCCAACTGCCATACAGACTAGCAGTAACTGCAAACATCTTAGCTAGCTACAGAGAAGCAAACGGCCTGTTGCAAAGGGCAGCAGTCCATACAAAACCATGCACACAACAAGCTGCTGCAAGCATGGGTCCGGCTGCTCTACCTGCATGATCAGACGACAGTCACGCTGACGTGCCTGAGCAAGAAATAGCACTTCAACGCATCACCTGCTACACAAAAAAATGGGCACTTTAATACCACACTTGAGTTCAAGTGGACAATATCTGATTTTGCAGTGTCAATGGTGAAGTGTTTGGAGCGTGCATAGACAGTAAGCCTGCCAAGCATGGTTGCAAGGCACCCCGGGCATTTGCCAGCAGAGTCAGGTCATTTGCGTACAGCACGTGCATGACACACACATCCTTTGACCCAATGAGTGCACTTTGCACTCCCTCAACTATCTTACCAACTCCATTCTAGGACAAGGCAAGAGGCAGTGGAGACAAAGGACACCCTTGTTTCACACGCACAGAAGGCTCAAGCCTAGCAGAAATACATCCGTCCTGTAGGAGGTACTGGTCTCTAGCACAAAGGCTTTCAAGAGCAGATAGAAGTTGCGAGAAGACAAGTCCTTGATGTGTGAAATGGAACATGGGGTACTACTGGCATCCAAGTGGACCAAACAAACTGCCAGGGAGCCTTTACTGATGGCTCTCATAATGGGCCTGCAGGCGACATTATGGCGTCCACTGATCATACCCAAGATGATTGTATGTTGACACCCTGAGAGAATATGCAGAGCACTATCTGCTTGCTGACAGAGTGGACACTGAAGGCTGGTGGACTTTATACAAGCAAACAGCGTGTTTCTGCTTAAGAAGGGTGCCTGTGCGGTAGTGGAAGATAATGCGATTCATTTGGAGAGAGAGTTTGGACATGCTCCAAAAAGCGTTGCTGATGCCTTCTTGGACATGTGGAAGCAGACTCTGGTAATAAAAGTATCAACCTGTATGGGTTGGCATAACCCAGTCAATAGTCTGAGTGCAGGTGGGATTCTATTGCGGCTTGCTAATTTTTTTGATGCAATCCCATTTTTATCATATAACTAGGCAATTGGTGAAGCTTGTGCTGAAACGGATGACTCTGGTTGGCTGGGCGGATGCGCTGCCTGTGTTATTAGCATAAAACACACACAGGGAATAAGCCATAACGACCCAACCAGAACCCTTTTTGCCTCCAAAACACCACCAGTACAGTTACCTTGCGATGCAAGATGTTCCTGGATACTGAAAAGCAGGTTTGCAGGGAGGCAGTTTGGGCTTTTCACTCCATTCCTTTTGCAATGATGTTTGTTTATTGCAAGGACACCTTAACACCATAGATTATGTAATTTGTTGCAGTGGGTGATCTGGTGTGGAGATTTTGGGGTCAAAAGTACCACTAGTAGGGTTTACACTGTGGCTGTTCTGGCATGTGCGCCTAGACTGGCAAAATACAAACTGAACTGATCGGTACAGCTTGAAAGTAGGATTGCATGGCAGTGCTGAGCTTCAATTTTTCCAACCTGGGCGCACAAGAACATTGAGAAGCATACTCTTTTTGGAACTGAGTGAGCCCCCTCTGATCAAGTATATATACATATATATACATATGTAAATATTCAGAGGGAGTGCAAATGTCTGGAAGTACAAGCACACACTTAGGAAGTTTCTAATGAGTGCTAGGATGCTGGGCACATCGTGAAAAGCCAGCTGCAAATACAAGGCCGCCCGATGTGGGGTTGAAGTATATCGAAAAATGGCCGAATGTAAGCATGATCAACATTGCAGATCATTTGAAGCACCTTATAATGTAATTTCCCTCTATTGTGCTTTGTTATTCAGATTAGCATTTTGCAAAAGCAATGGAATGAAAAAAGGTGCAGTGGTCAGGGTGTCGTGTCTTTCAGGTTTGGGGGGATAAGAAGCAGACCCACTGGAGTCCACAATAATGCATTGTCGGGCCTCCCTGTGCCTGACTTAAATAGAATGTGTGCGGCATCCACAAGCTTCTGGCCCTCCTGCCTTTGAGCCGGGCTGACTTTTTTTGACGAATGTAGCACTTTTTATAGTGAGCAAATAATGACTCACAAAATAAAAAAATGCAGCCATTGGCCCCCAGAAATGTTTGGCGTAAAGAGCCTCCAAATATGGCTGTATGAACCCCCTGTATCTCAAGTTCAAGGAAAGGTTCTTGCAGAGAACATGCACAAATGGCAAAATGCATCCAGAGGAAGGATATAAGGATATCTAGATGTCTTGCAGCCCCTCCACAAAATCCTGAAGTCCAGCATTTTGAACACCTGGCGCCCCCAGTGCAGTATCTTCATATGAACCTCAAACAAACAAAGAAACCTTTGGTAGCCTGTCACGTATGGGCCCAGCTGGGGCTCAGCTAATATAATTGCCACAGATTAAACATGAATGCGCATAATGCTAGGTTAGCAAGAAACTTGCACATTCCTTGTGAGGACCTTAAAAAAGGAGAAAGTCCTATTTCATATAAGCTACTATTATCACCATGTTGTTATATTCTTTTTTTATTTTGCAGTGATCTAATTCGATTGACACCGGTGCATGAACGTAACCCCGGGTAGAGTGTCCGAACTCCCCCTGCCCTACATCATGCACTGCGGGCTGGCAACCTTATCTACCTGTACGCCTTTTAATGAGTCTGAGCCTGATAAGGTGCTCTATGGCATTTTGAAGCCGCGTGTTGTCAGGGCATGTATCATCACTGATGATACATCAGTATAAAACACCACGCACTCTTAATTGTGAACAATGATCACTATTTGAGGCAGCAAATTATGATCTCCTGATCCATTTGAGAACCAAAGCTTTCCTGCTGCAGCCCGGAGGGTGAGCATTTCGGATGGCACCTAGGAAAGAGTCACTTTCTGCTATCTGTGAACAGCAAACATTTGCATCATGCCCCTTAAGCACCTGCTGACCTGTAGTTGGTCTTTCATTGGCACTTCTTGCTTGACATCTTAATTGCAGCTTGTCACCATGGTACAAAGTCCAGTGTCATGCCAACATTGTGTCGTTATTGTGCTTTAAATCCAACACTTGAGAATGTCAATTTGACATGGAAGCAATTGGGATGTCCGAGAAAAAAGTTCCATGGTCATGGATCTCTTGTAAAAATGGCACAAGAAGGGAATAGGTAGGTGGTTCTCTTGCATAGGTTGTGTGCAGGATGTTCAATTGCAAGCGTTAAAAATAATCAAATTATTAAGGTTATGCCTAACATAAAAGCCGATGCCAATAAGTAATTGTAACTAGCACTAGGTATGGTAATCAGACACAACGGATCTGGGAGCAGCTCTTCTATTGCTTGCTAGATGTACTCCTCAGGCCTTTTGTGCGTGTGCCGTGTGGAGGCGTGGTGCCTTTGTCATCCACGGGCAACTTGGCGGTTGGAAGCATGGCTGACAGGGGCTTATCATGGTAGTACACATCAACACCAGCCTGCGGATGGCAAAAGCACCCAGCTTTGCTTTATTCAGTGCTGCCTGCATGATTGGGCACATTCACTCAAAAGGCGGCAATGGCTAACGATAGAGACGACTCATGAGCCAAGGCCTGTGGTGCTGCTGTCTTTTGTCATTCACATAGATTGTCTGCCTGCAACGCTGGGACGCCTGAAGACTGTTGCTGTAAAGCACAGTGCTGCTCACCTGCATAGGATGCATCTTTGCTGCAGATTTGGGCTCATCTCCGACTGCTGTTGGACTGGCTGGGTGCTTTGTCTTCTCACCGTGCTGAGAGGTGTGGTCTCTTGTATCTTCGACGGGTGGATTGCTGGCGACAGCCTGCACCCCCAAACAACTTTTTAGGAATGGTAAGTGAGGGAGCAGACATGCCCAACTCCTGCGAGGGGAGAAGGTTTGCTATTGGGCTATGACACAATGACAGGGACCTAGCCTGAAGCAATTCAGCGAGCAATTCAGCTCAAAATAAATGACGCATACGTCATTTTCATCTTCAACACTGTAATGACCTCAGAGCTACCAGGACCGTCCTGCTAGACAGCTGCAGGTGCCGGCATCACTGGGCGATCGATCGTGATATCACCTACCTCGCGCAGGCTCTCTTCTCCAGACGCCATATTGCAGGTAGTAATTCAATAAAAAATTTGCTACATTTGTACGCGTCGATCGTTGAAACACAAATAGTCATTAGTTCTTTAGAACTGCTGACGTTGTTGCTTGCGCTTATCTGCATTGGAACTTCCTGAATAAGGCATGAATACTTATGTGTAATTCATGATGATTCTGTGTCAACGTTTGTGAGCATTGCTGCCATTTGCAGGCATGCATCAACCCATCCCTCCTGCCCACTTCAAACGAACTTCCTTCTTGGTATGGAATCATATGCATATGGTCCATATGGTGCATACATATGCATGTATACATGTGTGATTATGCAATCCTTGCCGGCGCCTTACCTGTGTATGCACAACATGCCTGGACGTTGGAGCTACGAAATTGCCGATCTTACAATGTAAGCACTACATAAATGGAATGCTTGGCTTGCAATGACAGCCTATTAAAGATTTAAGTATGCTTAAGATTTTAGTAAAGTCAGTTTAGGTCTTCTTAGAAGTAGCTGACGCGTCATAGTATAAGTACTACTAGGTAGCACCTGGTTAAACAACTTTTTTCAAGCCAGGTGGTTATGCCGTGCAATATCTGCAAGTCCATGTGGCCTTGCAGCACCCTCCTCTCCCTTGTCAGGCAGCTTTGATGGAGCCACAGTTCTGTCATACCACTTGGCACCTGCCTGTAGAGTGAGCATGTTGCATGCAACGTGTAAGAATCGGATGCCCAAACTAAAAATATATTGCCCATTACTAATGCAATACAATTGTAACTATTTCACATTGGAATTAAAGACAGAGCAACAGCATCTGTAGATGCAAGAAACTTCCTTGATGCTTGAGGCACAGCTAAGCATTTCACGTTGGTACACACTATATGGAAGGTCTGGGCATGCACGGCTTAATTCCTAACCTGATATGGGTGGATCTGTGAAGGTACAAACGGAATTGGCTGGTCCTCGTCAGGCACATCAGATTCTGGGTTTTTGGCCCTTTCTCTGTGCACTGACGTCTGTGCTTGGGGGACATCAATAAGAGGACTGGAGTCCAGTGCCTGCACACGTATTATTGAAGGTAAATCATTAAGTCCACACATGTCCGTCTGCGGAGCATCATATGATGCATATGACATCTTACAAAACTAAGGATAGGGTTGCATACTACGGGTACGCTGTAACAACGCATGGTGCAACCACTGACTCAGCGTGAGCATCTGCTGCTAGAACAGGTAGTTCAAGATCATGTACTACCTGATCAATTGAGCAACGCATGCGGCCATTGCACAATTGCGCAATTGTGTACCTGCTGAAGCATATCCTCAGATATCTCTGGCGAATCTGCCATGCTTGGTGTGTAGAAGGTGTATAGTTGAGCTATTGTTGACTTAGACGGCACACATGAATAAGCCTCTAGATCATGATTCGACCTGTTGTTCGATCTTACTTAGTCCGTGCTCAATAATGCAAGAATGAGAAATAATTTCGTATAAATTGTCATTCGTCTCTCTCTCTCTCTCTCTCTCTCTCTGCCTGTCTGTTTCTCTCTGAAGCTCTGCAGTTTTCAGATGTAAAGTAGTTGCGCCCTCTTGTGAACCCAGATCAGTGTCGCAGGTAATAACAATAAAAAGAAAACCAGCCAAGGTGCCCTGTGCTCACATATCTTTGTCCTTGCGAAGAATGTTTGCTTGCTTAGCACTCTTAATGCTGTCACGCTCAGAGACTGCTGCATCCAAACTAGACTCGTAGCATGGCTATAACAGATTCAAGAGAAGAATAATTTGTAAAATGAACACTGATTTAAATGACCAGACCAGGAGAAGACGTAAATGACACAGGTAAAAATTAGCTCAGCTAAATAGGCTATTTGTGGCATCCTCAACTCCAGTCAGACCTGGCAGCATCAAACCAAATAGGAAAAGAATGAGATTGAGAGAACACCTTTCTAATGTATCTTATAAGCGTCATGTTGCCAAGCGTCATGGCTGGCAGAACAGGATGGAACACAGAGGGCCCCTGGGCAGACAATTTGTGTACATGGAATTGCAACGGACCAACTGCCCCACTAGCCCTTTATTTTCAAAAACAATTGCATCTCTTGAGCTTGAAAGCTTATGGGTAAGGTCAGTCACACAAGTCAATGACCTCTGCTGACTGCACGATGACCTTCCGCATTTCTACTTTCCTCTTGTCATTTCGACCAGTGCAACTCCCTGCTCCTGCATCTCCTTTATTGCGCTGCTCCATGCGCGCAAAGAACGCTGCTTCCTCCTCATCTGTGCTCTCTGAGTCGCTACAGTCGCTGTTTTTGCCTGTGATTATGACAGCATTGGCATCAAGCGGTTCCTTTTCATAAAGGATGGTCTGCATGGCTTGGCCTTCACCTTTTACGCTCTCAGGTTTATCCAGGCATGTCAGGCATGGTACGCACAGCAACATGCTGCATGGACGCTTTCAGGCACAGCAGGCAATGTGCATAGCCACTGCCGGAAACACAGGATATTCAATTGGCCTAAAGGCACAGTGGTTCTTCCCAACATTTTGGGTCTGCTTATGGGGCTCATGGGCATCCATCAGGGCTCGCACATAAACATACGCATCAATCATATGCATCAATCATATGCATCAATCAGGGCTTGGGGCTCATGGGCATCCATCAGGGCTTGCCTAGGCTGCTCAGCGGAGAGTCAGCTGCAGGTGCAGGCGTGACATGTGCACCAGGATCAATGAGCGGATCGACCCCTGCTCCTGCAGGGGTCACAACTTTGATGCACAGGCACGACACAATGTATCCCAGCGCCTGATCGTCCCAGCTGGGAGCCATCACCACCCAGAGCAGGCAGCTCCATGCCATTGAAGGCTTTCACCTTGTGATGCCTCTGCGGCTCCGTGCCATTGAAGGCTTTCACCTTGTGGTATGCCTCTGGACCCTCAGCTCCAGCCCCCCCATCCTTTGCCCCTCATCCACCCATCCTTGCCCCTCATCCACCCACCTGCGCCTGCCTGCTCCTCCTCCTCCATCCTTGCCCCTCATCCACCCATCCTTTGCCCCTCATCCACCCACCTGCGCCTGCCTGCTCCTCCTCCTCCACCACCTCCACCTCCCCATCTTCATCTCCTGCAGCCTTGAACTCCTCCGGCAGCTCCATGCCCTGCAAGCAGCAAAAAGGAGTCCGACACAGCCATGGGCTCTGAGGCAAGGGGGGGGGAGTGCAGCCTGTCGAGGCGCCTGTCACAGTCATTCCACCCGAAGGCGCTCAGCGTCAGCGCCACGGCGCCCGGGCACGCACACTGTGGCCGCATGCCAGCATGCACACTGGAGCACCGTGCAGGCACGCACGCACACATAGTGACACATGCACACATACACACACAGCGGCGACGCTCATGCATGCTCACTGTGGCAATGCTGTGCGGTGTGCAGGCATAGGACGCGCTGCACCCGGCACAAGTACACAGGCCGCAGGGCCTGATGCAGCCAAAAGGCGTCTCAACTCGAGCCAGGCAAGGAAGCACGCCCACATGCCTCTGCGCAGGAGTACAAGCACAAACCACCTGTATTCGTAGACACTCTTAACACTCTCAACACTCCCAGCCAACGCGGCCTCGACCTCCCTCAAGGACAGAGGCCCCCTCGGCCTCCCTCTCCCCCCCACCCCCCCCTCCTCACCTGCGCCTGCAGCAGCTCCAGCAGCGCCCGCCGCGCCTCCTGCCGCACCAGGCTCACGCCTGGCAGCAGCGCCTCGCACCGCTCCCTCTGCGCCTCCCCAGCATCCCCCCACACCGCGCTGTACGACAGCTCCACCTCCCGCACCACCGCCTTTACGCCCTGCGACAGCTTGCAGCGCAGCTCGTGCAGCAGCTGCTGCAGGCCCTGCATTCATTTGTGTGCATGCGTGTCACGTGTTGCTGTCTTTCTTGTGCACATGTGGGCATGAGCGCAAGGGGCGCACATGCTCCGCGTACGGACACACATGCACATGAGTCTACATGCACTGAGGCTAAGATTGGTGCAAGGGCACGCATCATCCTGGCTCTGGCCAAGGGTCAAGAATGGCGACCAGGCAACCAAATGTAGAGCTGCCGGCTCTGGGCACACCTACAAAGTGGCCCCTGGTCACACCACCTTCCTGGGTAGGCCCAAACCACAGCACCAGCAAGAGCGGTCCCTTGCCACAGCACCCAAGGCAGTCATAGCCAGCACCACACCCCCAGGCCGTCCCGGCACACGCAAGCATGCGGCCTTGCCCCAGGCCATCCCGGCATGCACACACACATGCACACACATGCACACACATGCACACACACACGCACACACACACGCACACACACATGCATACACACACACACACACAAGCATGCAGCCTTTTGTCCCACAGAAGGCGTGTCTCACGTCGCCTCACACTGACAGTCCCCCTCGTCAAAGGAGCATGCCT
>LFIK01004287.1_pt1 | contig 11549 bp, 10 predicted proteins | sample 643401 | NCBI WGS metagenome assembly LFIK01 (sample SAMN03777447, study PRJNA286221) | soda lake metagenome | biome: soda lake; feature: Kulunda steppe; material: water; isolation source: sample T5-Br brine of Lake Tanatar-5 | place: Russia: Kulunda steppe | collected 2010-07 | reverse complement strand
GTGATGAAGGAGAATTTCCCCGTGGCGCTCAAGGTGGGCAAGCCGGTTGCCAGGAACATGAAAAAGGGCGGCGTGGCCTATGTCGCCTCCGAATGTCCGCTGGCCGGCGACCACATCCTGCAGGGGATGGATGCGCTTGACGGTGAGGGCGAGACACCGGAGCAGGCGTGGCACCCGATTGAACTGATGGCCAAGTCCTACGGCCTGGACTGAATCCAGCGGAGGATTGCATGACTTTGAAGACGGAAGTAACGCGGGACGACATCCTGCCCATGGACGAGTACGGCAAGATGCGCAAGCAGCATCGCGCCGAGTTGGTGAACGTGAAGCGTGACCGCCGGATTCCCTGCGGACCGTTCGCCACGTTCTATTTCGAGAACTACGAGACCATGTGGTCCCAGATTCACGAAATGCTCTATATCGAACGCGGTGGCGAGGAGCAGATCGAGGACGAGCTGTCGGCCTACAACCCATTGATCCCCAAGGGGCGGGAACTGGTGGCCACCTTCATGATCGAGATCGAGGACAAGCCGCGGCGTCAGCGCGAGCTGGCGAAGCTCGGCGGCATTGAGGAAACCTTTTTCATCAAGGTGGGTGACGAAAAGGTCATGGGCGAATCCGAAAAGGATGTGGACCGCACCACTGCGGATGGCAAGGCCTCGTCGGTGCAGTTCGTGCATTTCCCGTTCACCGACGCACAGGTCGAGGCGTTCCGGGATCCCTCCGTGGACGTGGCCGTGTGCGTCGGCCACCCGGAGTACAACCACATGGCGACGCTCAGCCCGGCGCAGCGCGACGCGCTGGCCGAGGATTTCGCCCACTGAGCGGCGGTCTTTATCAGTCCCACCCTGCAACGGCGGCCGATGGCCGCCGTTGTTTTTCAAGAGGTTCCGATTGCCTGTTGAGAGTCCGGTCGCTATCATGCGCCCGGGTTGTCGTCGGCCGGTAACAGATGCGCATTCCAAGGATGCCGGCGGCTCGCTGGGCCTGCGTCTCCACGGAGTTGGTTACGGGCCTCCCAGGGCTTCCTGCCAGTACGTGTTCCAGTTCCCTCAGTCGTGTTCGGGGTGAGCCATGAAGGGCCTGCTTGTCATTTCGTCAACAATTGATTACCTGACGCGCCGCCTTGGCCAGGCCATGGGCTGGGTTGCCGTCGCGCTGGTGCTCCTGGGCGTGATCAACGTGGTGGGCCGCTACCTGGGTGCCCGCATCGGCGTGCAGCTGGGTAGCAACATGCTGCTGGAAGCGCAGACCTATGCCTACAACCTGATGTTCCTGCTGGGCGCGTCCTACGTGCTGCAACGGGATGGTCATATCCGGGTGGATATCCTGTATTCCCGGTTCAGCGACCGCACCAAGGCCTGGGTGGATATCTTTGGCACCTCGCTGTTCCTGATTCCGTTCTGCATTCTCGGCATCTATTTCAGCATCAATTACGTGGGCCGCTCCTGGAGCACGCTGGAGATGAGCCCCAATCCCGGCGGGCTTCCACGTTATCCGATCAAGACCATGATCATCGTCGGCTTCGGCCTGCTGTTGCTCCAGGGCGTTAGCGAGTTCATCAAGCGGGTGGCCTGGCTGCGTGGCGCTCCGGGCGTCACCGGGCCGGGTGGGGCAGACCCGAATGCAGCACCGCGACCGGAGGCCGTGTGATGGAGTATCTCGCCTTATGGATGTTCGTGGTGCTGCTGCTGTTCATGCTCAGCGGCTACCCGGTGGCTTTCTGCCTGGGCGCCACGGCGGTCCTGTTCACGCTGATCGGCAGTGATCTGCTGCCGAACCTGGGGGTCTCCCTGCCGTGGGACCCGATGTTCCGCACCTCGCGCCTGAATATCCTGCCCCAGCGTATTTTCGGCTCGGTGATGGATAACTACACGCTGGTGGCCGTGCCGTTCTTCGTGTTCATGGGGGTGATGCTGGAGAAGTCCGGGCTGGCCGAGGATTTGCTCAAGACCATGGGGCGGCTGTTCGGGCAGATGCGCGGCGGGCTCGCCATCTCCGTGGTGGTGGTTGGCGCCTTGCTGGCGGCCTCCACCGGTGTGGTGGGCGCTTCCGTGGTCACCATGGCGGTGTTGGCCCTGCCGGTGATGATGAAATACGGCTACGACAAGGGGCTCGCCAGCGGTGTTATCGCCTCCAGCGGCACCCTGGGCCAGATCATTCCGCCGAGTATCGTGTTGATTATCCTGGGTGACCAGATGGGCGTGAACGTCGGGGACCTGTTCCTGGGTGCACTGGTTCCCGGGCTGGTGCTGGCCACGCTGTACATTGTCTACGTGGCCGTTGTGGCGTTCCTGAAGCCGTCTGCCGCGCCGGCATTGCCCCGGCACTCCGATGATTTCGCAGTCCAGAATCTGCTGCTGGCCGTGCTACGCAGCCTGGTGCCGCCGCTGGCGCTGGTGGGGGTGGTGTTGGGCACTATCTTCATGGGCGTGGCATCCCCCACGGAAGCCGGTGCCATGGGGGCCGCCGGTGCCACGCTGCTGGCGCTGATCAATGGGCGGCTGAACCTGGTCAATCTCCGCGCCTGCACCGAGACCACGGTGCGGCTCACCGCCATGGTGTTCATTATTCTGGTGGGGGCGACGGCCTTCGCCATGGTGTTCAACGCGCTGGGTGGTCACTGGCTGGTGGAGGATTTCCTGCTTGGTATCCCGGGCGGCGAACTGGGCTTCCTCTTCTTCGTCATGCTGACGATTTTCATCCTGGGCTTTTTCCTGGACTTCATCGAGATCACGTTTATCGTGGTGCCGCTGATCGCGCCCATCGCCATTACCCTGGGGTTCGACCCGATCTGGTTCGGTGTGCTGATCGCCATGAACCTGCAGGCCTCCTTCCTCACGCCGCCGTTCGGTTTCTCGCTGTTCTACCTGCGCGGGGCGGCGCCGGCTACGATCCGCACCACCGATATCTACCGGGGCATCATCCCGTTTATCCTCATTCAGCTGCTGATGCTGATCGTGATCGTGGTGTTCCCGAGCCTGGTATTGTGGCTACCGGGGGCCTCGCCCAACTGACGCGGCGAGCAAGCGCCGTCGCTGGTCGGCGATCGGACAGGCCGGTAAAAAAAAGGCAGCCCATGGGGCTGCCTTTTTGATTGGCCGCAACGCGACCGGGCGCGGATCAGGATCGCACGTCGTCGTAGATGAAGTTTTCGTATACGTGCGTGGTCTGCCGGGTCCAGTTCCGGACCTTGGTCCGGAAGGCATCCCATTCCTCGTAGATCGTTGCGTACATGGAGTCGCGCATATCCTCTTCGTGCACCTCCTGCGCGCCCTCGTAGAAGGCCTGCAGCACCTCTGTGGGGAACTGGCGCACTTCGATGCCATGTTCTTCCACCAGGGTCTCCAGGGCCGCCGGGTTGCGCACGTGGTAACGCGCCGCCATCCAGCTGTTCGCCTCGTAGCTGGCAGCCTTGATCATGGCCTGGATGTCGGCCGGGAATTCGTCCCAGGTCTCCTGGTTGAAGTAGAAGCCCAGCATGGCGCTGGTTTCGGCCCAACTCGGCATATACAGGTACTTGGCTACCCGGTGCATACCCAGCGTCATGTCGTCATCCGGGCCCACCCACTCGGCAGCATCTAGCACGCCGCGCTCCATGGCCGTGAACACCTCGCCGCCCGGGAGCTGCTGGATGTTGACACCGGCCTTGGCCATCACGCGCCCGCCATGACCGGGGAAGCGCATGCGCAGGCCACGCAGATCGGACGTGGAGTTGATCTCCTTGTTGAACCAGCCGCCGGTCTGGGCGCCGGTGTTCCCGCCCGGAAAGGCGATCAGGTTGTCACGGGCGTTGAGTTCATCCCACAGTTCCTGGCCGCCTCCGTGGATCATCCACGCATTCTGCTCATGCAGCGTCAGGCCGAACGGCATGGCCGTGTAGAAGCCGTGCGCGGGGGACTGGCCGATGAAGTAGTAGGGCGCCGTGTGGCAGGCCTCGAAAGCGCCGCTGGAAACTGCATCGTAGACCTCCAGCGGCCCCACCTGGGCACCACCGGGATAGGTGCGGACCTCGACGTCGCCATCGGTCATTTCGCCCACGCGCTTGGCGAAGTATTCGGCCGTGCCGTACAGGTTCGTAAGCGCGGCCGGCCAGGACGTGACCATTTCGATTCGGAACCGACGGTTACTGGCAATGACGTTGGGCGAAAAGGTTGTGCTTGCTGCCACGGCGCCTGCCGCGGCGCCGGTGAGAAAACCCCGACGTTTCATGGAAGCTACCCCTCTGTTCTTTTCTGGGTACAACGCGATTGAGAGAGTCGCCCGTTCACCGTTGTACAGCGATGATCCGGTACGACCTGCAGGAATTGTGACACTGCTGCCGCGAAGAAGCCATCCACCGGTGTCTGGTCGCCGGATGGCAGGCAGTGAATGAATAAACTTGCATAAACGTAAAATGCTTGTATAAGTATTGTATCGCAGTAAGCGGTATGCCTTGTACAACTGTCCCGGGCTGGTGGCGCGGCCCTTGCCGGAGGAAAAAGCGGTGAAGCGATACCTGATCGTATTTGGGGTTATGGTTACGGCGCTGGTGCTGCTGACGGGATGCTTCAGCAGCAGTAGCAGTAGTAGCAGGGACCGTACGGGTCCTACGGCCAACGTACGAGTGCTGCACGCATCCGCGGACGCGCCGGCGGTGGATGTCTATGTGCTGGGTGACCTGGCCGTGCAGAATCTGGCGTTCGGCGAGGCAACACCGTTCACCTCGGTGCCGGTGGGCCAACTTGGCATCGATGTGCGGCCCGCTGACGCTCCAGCTGACTCGGAGCCGGTAATCAGTGAAACCGTGGTTCCGAGCGAGGGCGGCTTTTACACTATCGTTGCCTACGGCCGGCTGGATGATTCCTCGCTGGAACTGCTGGTAATCACGGATGAGCAGGACGAGCCGGCGGAGGACAATGTGCGCCTGTTCGTCTTCCACGGCGCGCCCGGCGTGGGTGAGGTGGATGTCTACCTTGGAACGGGTGACGCGTTGGGGAATGCGGCCCTGGAGGGTTTCGAACCGAAAGACACAACCGATGGGTACCTGGAGGTGCCGGCGGATGAGTACCGCATCCGGATCACGCCGGCTGGTTCCGAGACGGTTGCCTACGATTCGGGCAACCTGGACCTCCAGGCGGGACTGTCCTACTTCGTGGCTGCCCTGGACCGGGAGTCCGGCTTCGCACCGGCCTCCACGGTCGCACTGCTGGATGATCCGGCCTTTGTTGCCCTGGAAGACCAGCGGGCGCGGGTACGCGCCATGCATTTGTCACCGGACGCCCCGGACGTGGACGTGCTGGTCAATGGGGACGTCGTGTTGACCGAGTTTGCCTATCGCGAGATCAGTGACTACCTGACCGTACTTGCCGGGAATTACACGGTGGCTGTGGCGGCTACCGGCACCACGAGTTCGGTGGATGAGTTGGAGGCAGAACTGGAGGCCGGGGTGGCTTACAGCGTGCTTGCTACCGGCCTTCTGGGTGGGGACGGCGACCAGGCATTCGCATTGCGACCCATCGTGGACGCAACCGTGGCCGATCCGGACAACGCGCTGTTGCGCGTGATCCACGCTTCGCCGGACGCCCCGGCCGTGGATATCCTCGCCAACGGCGAAGTGGTTGATGGGCTGGCTGACGTGCCATTTTTCACTGCATCCGACTTCCTCACGCTCCCCGGCGCCAGCTACGACTTCGCCGTCAACGTTGCCGGAACGGGTACCACGGCGCTGGACCTGAGTGACACCGAGTTGGAAGACGGGAAAATCTACACGGTGATCGCGGTGAATCTACTGGAGGATCTGGACGTCGAAGTGGTCGTCGATTGATCTGCCATACCCCAGGTTATAACGTGTACAGTCGGGGCAGGCGTTTAGTCTGCCCCGAGTCTTTTTTGGCAAGCAGAGGAGGTATCCCATGTCCCGCCATTTCGAACAGGCCGACGGGCTGTGCGAGACCCCGGATCCGGAAACGAAGCAGTACGTGTTCAACCAAACCATGATGCGTATCAAGGATCCGAAGCGCACGCTGGACTTCTACACCCGTGGGTTTGGCATGCGCCTGGTCCGCAAGCTGGATTTCCCGGAGATGAAGTTCACGCTGTACTTCCTGGGCATGGTGGATGACGCAGCGGCGCAGGAAGTCCCGGCGAATGATGCGGAGCGGACCTGCTATACCTTCCGGCAACCCGCGATGCTGGAACTGACCCACAACTGGGGCACCGAAAGCGACCCGGACTTCAGCTATCACAACGGCAATGACCAGCCCCAGGGCTTCGGCCATATCGGCTTTGACGTGCCGGACGTTTACAGGGCATGCGAACGGCTGGACGCCATGGGTGCTGAATTCGTCAAGCGCCCGGACGACGGGAAGATGAAGGGTATCGCCTTCGTCAAGGACCCGGACGGCTACTGGGTGGAATTGTTCGAATCCCGGAAGACCGGCACCTTCGGACGATAAATGGCTGGTGGCGGGCCTGCCTGACAGCAACCCGCCACCCATCCTCCTGTCACGCTCTCCGTCAGGACGCCACCAACCCACCCGCGGGCGGCCGTTTTCGATTTCCCAAACGCTGCCACACCTTCTCGTGGAAAAAGTAGGCCACGGTGTTCGCCAGCGGCTCGACGAGCGCGACCGCACCGCCCAGGGCGACGCTCCCCGTCATCGCGTAGACCACGCCGAAGGCGACGGCCATGTGCGTGATCCCGAAGGTGATGGTCTTCGCCAGCGTTTCCTGTTTGTGAAACATGGGGGCTGCCTCCTGATCGCATATCGCTTAAGTTCTTACTTTGGCACAGTTTTTTGCTCTGATGAAATTGATAATCACTCTCGTTTCGATAGAGGCCGCGGGTAACGGCAGGGTATGCGATTGGACGTGACAGGTATCGTGTGATACCACGGACGATGCAGGCTCAGCCTGACGATCGCAGACATGGTGCTGGGCCCTGCATCCAATGGGGATACATTTCGTTTTCCAGGGAACTCAAGGAGTCGTGAGTATGAAAAAGAAACTGTTGGCGGCCGTGGCGCTCGGCGCACTTTGGTCCGTTTCCGCGCACGCCGAGAATACCGGCTGCGGCCTGGGCTCCATGGTCTGGGAGGGGCAGTCCGGGGTTGCGCCGCAGGTGCTGGCGGTGACCACCAATGGCACTTCCGGTAACCAGACGTTCGGCATCACCTCCGGCACCCTGGGCTGCACGCAGGACGGCGTGGTTCGCTCCAGTGCCCAACTCAGCATGTACACCGGCTCCAATATGGACGCCATCGCCCGAGACATGTCCATCGGCCAGGGCGAGTCTCTGGAAGTGCTCGCAGAGCTGATGGGTGTCGAAGCCGAAGATCGGCCTGCGTTCTATGCTGCATTGCAGCAGAATTACGAGGGCATCTTCTCCACGTCTGACGTGACTGCCGAGCAGGTGATTTCCGGCATCGACGCCACCCTGCGCGACGACGCGCAGCTGGCCCGCTACGCCGCCTGATCCAGCCTGTTTGCTGACGACGGCCGTTCCTTCCCGGAGCGGTCGTTTTTTTGCGGACCCACTGCATGCCCCTGAGTCGTCACCTGATCCTGTTGGTGTTGTTATCGGTTTCGGCCGGGGCCGCGGCGGATCAGACCTATCTTGAGGAATTGCTGGAACGCGCGACGGGGCTGGAACTGGCGGAAACGCGGGCCTGGCAGGACTTGCTGCACTACGAAAACCGCCGATGGTTGCCGGGGAAGCGCAGTGGTACCCGGGCGCCGGATTTTTTCCTTGATCCGGAAGGGTGGCGCAACCCTGCAGCGGAACTCGAGGCCACGCTCACAGCGTTCATGGATCCGGCAGACACCGATGCCGATGACGATGAATGGCAGCACCCGCAATGTGCCTTTCCGGCCCGCTACCACTGGCTGCAACAGCAGCTGGGTATTGATGAAGAGCGGATGCCAGCGCCCGACTGCGCGCTGTTCGAGGAATGGTACGAGGCCATCAACCCCGGCGTGATCACGCTGGTCTTCGCCGATGCCTATCTGAACAACCCCGCTTCCATGTACGGCCACACCCTGCTGCGGGTGGACCCGCCGGGGCAGCAGGAAAGCAGCCGCCTGCTGTCCTATGTGATCAACCATGCCGCGGCCACCACGGAGACCAGCGGCGTGGTCTTTGCCGCGCGTGGCCTCACCGGCGGCTATCCGGGCCTGTTCTCCATCATGCCGTATTACGAGAAGGTCCAGGAGTACAGCCACCTGGAGAACCGGGACCTGTGGGAATACGAGCTGGCGCTGGACCAGGACGAGGTCGATCAGCTCATGCGGCATGTCTGGGAACTGCGTGGTATTCCCTTCCCGTACTACTTCCTGCACCAGAACTGTTCCTACCGGCTGCTCAAGCTGCTGGAGGTGGCACGCCCCGGAGTGGAACTCAGTGATCGTTTCAACTGGTGGGCCATCCCCACCGACACCGTGCGGGTAACGCTGGAAGAGGAGGGGATGCATGCGGATACCGTCTATCGCCCGGCAAGCCGCACCCGACTGGAACACCAGCTGGCCCAGCTGGATGCGGAGGAAGGGACGCAGGTCCGTGCGCTGGTGAGTGACGGGCCAGGCGCACTGGATTCCACCTTGCCCCGGGAACGGCAGCGGCTGATGCTGGAAAGCGCCTATGATCTGCTGCACTACCGGATGGAGGCGGGCAATACCGGGCAGCGCGAGGCCATGCGCGAACTGCTGGTTGCGCGCAGCCGGTTGGGCCCCCCGGAGGAACGTTCCGGCCCTGCGACACCGGAGGTGCGCCCGGATCAGGGCCATGGCAGCCAGCGCCTGGGCATCGGCGGTGGTCGCCGGGAAGATCACAATCACGTTCTGCTGCACTGGCGGCCGGCCTACCATGATTTGCTGGATCCGCCGGCCGGGTACCGGGATTGGGCCCATATCAGCTTCGGCAACACGGTTCTGCGCTACGACCTGGAACTGGACCGGCTGGAACTGGACCGGCTGCGCCTGGTCGAGGTGGAGTCCCTGGCCCCGCGGGATGCCTTCTTCCGGGCCTGGTCCTGGCATATCGGCACCGGTTTCGAGCAAAAGCTGCGACCCGAGGGCGGTCATAGCCTGATGTACGGCGTGGACGGTGGGGGCGGCGTCGCCTGGGCGCTGGATGCCGAGCAGGACTGGCTGTTCTACATGGGGTTGCAGGGCAGCGCCTGGGGGTCGGAGCGGCTGGACGATGGGGTGCGTGCCGGTGCCGGCCCGCGGCTGGAACTGCTGCGTACCGGGCCCCGCTGGCGGGGGCGACTGCGAGCCGAGGGCGCCGCCTTCACGGATTATTCCGATGACCCGCAATGGCGCCTGGCCGCCGAGCAGGACATCAGTCTGGGGCGGCGGCTTGGTTTGCGATTGAGCGCCGCCCGGGAGCATGATTTCAACCAGACCGTGAACCGTGCCGATGTGATGCTCCACTGGTACCTGCTGCCGTGACGCCGTTGCGTATCCTGTTGTTGTGCGCCTGCCTGGGGCTGTTGCCCGGCTGCGCGGGCCTGTTCTTCTTCCCGGAAAGCGATCACTTCCTGGATCCCGCTGATCACGGCATCGTCTATGAGGATGTGGATTTCGAGGCCGCGGACGGCATCCGCCTGCATGGCTGGTGGCTGCCTGCCTCCGGCGAGCCGCGGGGCACGGTGCTGTTCCTCCATGGAAATGCGCAGAACATCAGCACGCATATCGCGGCGGTTTACTGGCTGCCGGATCAGGGTTTCAATGTCTTCATGCCGGACTACCGGGGCTTCGGGAAGTCCGAGGGGCGCCCCAGCTTTGCAGGCGTTCATCGGGATGCGGAGGCGGCCCTGTCCATCGCCCGCGAGCGTGCCGATGCGGAGGACACCGGTCTCGCCGTGTTCGGTCAGAGCCTGGGGGCGGCGGTGGCCATCACTTTGGTGGCCGAGGCAGGCGAGCAATACCACGTGGATGCGCTGGTGGCCGACAGCCCCTTTTCCAGCTACCGGCGCATCGCGCGGGAGAAGTTCGGCGAGGTGTGGTTGACCTGGCCGCTGCAATACCCCCTGTCCTGGACCATCAGCGACCGTTTCGCGCCGATTGATTTCATCCAGCGTATTTCGCCGACCCCCATTCTGTTGATGGCGGGTGACAGGGACCGGATCGTGCCGCCGCATCACGCCCAGGCGCTTTACGAAGCCGCCGAACCGCCGGTGGAACTGCGCCGTGCGTCCACGGCGGGGCACACGCAAAGCCTGACCGTGCGCGGTGAGCGGGAATACCTGGTGGAATGGCTGGAAACGTGGCTACCGGCCCGCGACACGGACCGGTAGCCGGACCTTGTCGACTGACTCAGTTTTCGCCGGCGGCGGCGCGGCGGCCGCAGTCGGAATACTCCAGTGCCTCCAGCTTCGCCTGGGCATCCTGCAGCGCGGTGCGCAAGCCTTCCTCCACCACCGGGTGGTAGAAGGGCATCTCCAGCAACTGGCTGATGGTGAGCTGTTGCTGATGCGCCCAGGCCAGCAGGTGCGCCATGTGCTCCGCGCGCGGCCCGATCATTTCCGCACCCAGCAGTCGGCAGTTAACTCCATCCGCATAGACGCGTAGCAGTCCCTTGTTCTGCCCCATCACGCGGCTGCGGCCCTGGTTCTCGAAGCTGACTTCACCAACCACGTGCGGCCGGTCTGCCACCTGTGCATGGCTCTCCCCGATCATGGCGATTTGCGGATCGCTGAATACCACGCTGAGCGGTGAACGGCGCGCGCCTGCGCGAATGAACGGGAAGCGTCCCGCGTTATCGCCGGCAATCCGCCCCTCATCGGAAGCTTCATGCAGGAGCGGCAATTGATTATCCGCATCCCCGGCAATGAAGATGTGGGTGCTGCCGCACTGCATGGTGCGGCTGTCGAAAACTGGCACGCCGCGTTGATCCAGGGTCAGGCTGGTATTCTCCAGCCCCAGCCTGTCAACGTTCGGGCGTCGCCCGGTGGCGGCGAGCACATATTGGAAGTGTTCCTCCGCGCTGCGGCCGTCCCGGTCGCGGAAGCGGATACGCACCCCATCCGCAGCGCGGTCCAGGGAATCCACCCGGGCGTCGGAATCCAGTGGGAATTCCTGTTGGAAGGTGCGGTCCGCGTAGTCCCGCACGGCCGGATCCGTCAGCGGGCCCACCAGGCCGCCGACACCGAACATGCGCACCCGCACGCCCAGCCGGTGCAGGGCCTGTCCCAACTCCAGGCCGATCACGCCGGGGCCAAACACGGCCACGGAGTCCGGCAGATCCTCCCAATCGAAAATGTCGTCATTGACGATCAGCCGGTCGCCCAGTCCGTCGAACATGGACAGCACATTGGGGCGTGAGCCGCTGGCAATCACGATGCGCTCGGCCTGCACCTGGATATCGTCGTCCACCTGCAGTGTGTGATCGTCCAGAAAGCGGGCGTATCCACGAATACGGTCCTCTTCGGGAATGGCCTCGGTGGACTCCACCACGAAGCCCGCGAAGCGGTCCCGCTCACGCCGCACCCGCTCCATCACCGCACGGCCGTCCACGCGAACCCCACCCGCGCGCACGCCGAACCGGTCAGCATCGCGGGCGTGGTGGG
>LFIK01004286.1_pt1 | contig 11549 bp, 9 predicted proteins | sample 643401 | NCBI WGS metagenome assembly LFIK01 (sample SAMN03777447, study PRJNA286221) | soda lake metagenome | biome: soda lake; feature: Kulunda steppe; material: water; isolation source: sample T5-Br brine of Lake Tanatar-5 | place: Russia: Kulunda steppe | collected 2010-07 | reverse complement strand
GGCAGGCGTCATCGTCCGGGAACCAGAGGGTGAACTCGTCCCAGTCACGTGGGTAGTCGGTGCCAGCCACCGGCGATGCAGAAACCACAACATCTGGAGTCTACTGCACTCACCCGGATAGCCCCTTCGCGAAAACGTGATGGTGCCGGAGTAGTCGACGCGCAGGGTCGGCTGGGAAGCCGGTTCCCTCACCTCTGCTGTCGCCAACGGGATCTCGATCGCTGTGCTCCCGGATGGATCGACGGACTCTGCTGCCTCCGGCACGACGAGAGCCAAACCAACCGCGTGTTCCTGGAGCTTGGCGATCTTGGATGCGTGCCTGTTCGCGTTGATCACCGAGCGGGAGCGGTACGGCTACGAGCTCGGGGTGGCGCTCGAGCAGGCCGGGCTCCCGATCGTGAAGCAGGGTTCGATCTACCTGCTGCTGGCACGGCTCGAGAGCCGCGGCCACCTCGAGAGCTACCGGACACCGTCGGCCGGTGGGCCTCGCGACGCTACTGCCGCATCACCACCGAAGGACGTCACGAACTCGCCGGCGCGTGTGAGGTCTGGCGGCAGGTCGCCGCTGGGGTCGACGCGGTGATCGCATGCGAGGGTTCAAGCCGGCACGGAGGCGTCATCGATGGTTGATGAACAGCAGTCCGCCAGGTCCGTGGAACGGTCCACGTGGTGGAGAACCATTGGTCCCGCTCGGGGGTGCCGCGGCGTGTGCGCCGGCGGAACGCCGAACAGCTCGAAGCTCAACTGGTCGAGGCCGTCGAGGATGGTCGTTCGATCGACGATGTCGTGGGCTCGGATGCCCCGGCCTTCGCGGCCGAGTGGGCATCGGTCGAACGACGACACCCTATCGTCGACCTCGCCCTCAAGACCGTGGGTGCACCAGCCCTGCTGATCGGTGCCCTCCCTGGCACTGGTGAACCCGGTCCTGCACATCCGAGGTCAGCAGGGGCAGACCGGCGTGCCCGGCAGGTACGTCGGGCTCGCCAACCTCGCAGCCCTGCTCGGCCTCGGGTGGCAAGCCATCCGTATCGGGCGTCATCGCCCCTCCGCGAAGCGAGCGGCAGCGCGCGAACTCGCCGCGCTCGTACTCTTCGGGATCGCGCTCGCAGCCGCGTTCTTCGGCACACCGAACAACGCCTTCGTCACCATGGCCCCCCACCGCCACCGCAGGCGCGCTCGTGGTGGCGGGAGGCGCGAGCGTCGGTCTCGCCGCGTGGTTCAAGCACAGGCAAGGAGTCCAGTGACCTTGGAGGCGCACGCCGAGTGGACTCCTAGTCATCATGGAACGGCCGGCTCCGACCGCATCTACGTGGATCTTCCACCAAGCCGTGATGCGTTGCCGCAAGGCGGAGCCATCATTGAGGAAGGAGCCGACCGTCCATGGCCAGTATCGCAAACACCCCGTTCACGTTCATCGGGCTGACCACCACAAGGACTCGATCAACGCTGGCATCCTCGAGCCCAGCGTCGACGATCCGACCCACGACAAGCTCTTCCATGACGAACCTTCGATCCGTCGACTGGTGGGCCGGTTCGAGCTGGCCGCGCTCAAGGTCACTGCGTGCCTTCACACCAGTACCGGTTGCCGGTAGCTGGTGTTGGCGTGGGCCGCGGCGAGGTCGAACCAGGCGATGCTCAGGGCGACCAGTGGCCCCATGCCGGCGGTCACGATCAGCGTGCCTGGGCCCACCGGACCGCCCAGAGACCAGCCGAGGAGCAGCACTGAGCCGTCGAGTACCGCGCGGGCGGCCCAGACCGGCAGGCGTGTCCCGGCTAGCTGCAGGAACAGCAGGTCGGCTGGTCCCGCACCGTTCTCCGAGCCGATGTAGGCGCCGACACCGAGCGCGAGGAGGACCATGCCGGCAAGCAGCATCCCTAGCTGCCCCACGAGATCTTCGGGTGTGCTCACCGTGCGGACGGTGAGTTCGAGCAGGGGCGAGACGACAACCACCGGCACCAGGGAGCGCCACCCCGGCCGGGCGCCGCACAGCACAGCCAGGGCGCCCGCAGTCACCCCGACCGCCATCGCCATGGCTCCGAGTGGCGCGCCGGTGCGCTGCGCGAGTGCGACGTTGAGCACGTCCCAGGCGGCAGCCCCGAGCCCGGCTTGGATGATCATGCCGACGCCGATTCCGACGGCGATCAGACCGACCCCGAGCTGCGAGTTACGGGCCGTTGCCGTGGTGCGTCGGTGGGAGGTTCGCGCCCGCAGGGACAGCGAGCGCATCGGTTGGGCCGGGTGGACGAACACGGCGAACGAGGTCGTGAAGAAGCTGAGCATGCGTGGACTCCGGCAGGCGGGTGCCTGCGCTCGAATGGGACGTTTCGGTCTCGCCGCAGGAGGCAGGGGACGTGGGGCAGCGGTCCGTCACGGGTGCCGGGGCTTGTTGCCGACCCAGGGGAAGCCCTAGTGCACGATGACCTCGATCTGTTCCGGTGCCTCCAGCACCCGCACCGTGTCGTCCTCGAGGTGCAGGCTGAGCTGGCCGCCAGCGAGCGGCATGCCTTCGAGCGTCAATCGAGGGAAGGGTGCCGGGCGCATCGGCCTCAGGTGGAGCACGCCGGCGGGCACGTCCGGCTCGATGCCGAAGACGGCTCGTAGTGCCAGCAGCGCACCACCAGCCGCCCAGGCCTGCGGGCTGCAGGCACTCGGGTAGGGCAGCGGCCGCGTCCCGTGGGTGCGCTGCTCGCCGCCGAACAGCTCCGGAAGGCGGAACCCGAGGTGGTCCCCAGCAGCGATCAGGCCGTGGAGGAGGTGGCTGGCCGTGCTGCCGGCACCGATCCGTGCGAGCCCGTCGATCGCGATGGCGGTGTCGTGGGGCCAGACGGACCCGCCGTGGTAGGACAGCGGGTTGAAGCGTGGGGAGCTGCTGCTGAGCGTACGCAGGCCCCATCCGGAGTCCATGTCGGCTTCTGCGAGCCGGACGGCGATCCTTTCCTCCTGCCACGATTCGAGGATCCCGGTCCGGAGCAGGTGGGCCGCGTTGGAGGTGATCGAGTCGACTTGCCGGCCCGAACGGTCGAGTGCGAGCGCCGGGAACCCCCCGTCGTCGTCATGGACCCAGAATGCGGCCTGGAAGCGCACGCGCAAGCGGTCGGCCCATCCGCGCCACTCGGCGCCTCCTGGACGGCCGTGGGCGTCGAGCATCGCCGCACCACCGATCGCTGCCTGGTAGGCGTAGCCCTGCACCTCGCACAGCGCGATCGGCGCGTCGGCCAGGGTCCCGTCGGCGAAGCAGATCCCGTCGACGGAGTCCTTCCACCCCTGGTTCGACAGACGGCCGTCTCCCTCTGCGGCGTAGCGCAGGAAGCCGGTGCCGTCGGGATCGCTGTCGTCGCGCATCCACGCCAAGGCGCGTTCGACATTGGGGACCAGCGACTCGACCGAGCGTTCGTCGAGCCCCCACCGCCAAGCCCGCGCCAGTGCGGTTAGGAAGAGCGGGGTCGCGTCGATGGTGCCGAAGTACCGGGGCGGGAGATCGCCACGATCGACCTGCGGGCCGTGACGGACCTCGTGGAGGATCTTGCCGGGCGCCTCCTCGGTGACGTCGTCGTGACGTTGTCCCTGGTTGCGTGCCAGCAAGGCCAGCGTTTCGCCTGTGACCTCGACGCCGAGCGGTAGGGCCATCATGGCGCTCCACAGGGAGTCACGGCCGAACAGGGTCAGGAACCATGGCGTGCCGGCAGCGAAGTACCGGTCCTCGCCCTCGCGTACCAGCAGCGAGTCAAGGTCGGAGATGGACTGCTCGAGCAGTTGCTCGAAGCGCACGTCGCTGCAGGTGATGCGCGGGCGTGCCAGCGATCCGGCGCCGCTGCCGCCGCGACGGGCGGTCGCCGGGACCGCTTCCGGGCCGGCGCCGGGCGGCACCGGGCTTCGTAGGGTCAACGCAACCTGCCAGGACCCCTGCGGCGGGAGGAGAAGATCCCAGCGCAAGCTGCCGTCGACATCCTCATCGGGCATCGGGACCATCTCGAGGAGCGCGGACTCCCTCGTGTCGTCGCTGTCGAAGCGGACGCCACCGTCGACCAGACGACCGCTGGATGCCTCGGCGTGCCGACCGTGCTTGACGTCGAAGATGTAGGCGAAGTCAGCAGCGGCCTGGAGCTCGACGTGGACCTCGGCCGGGTCCACGCGGTGGTTGGTGATGCGGACCTGTTCCTGCCAGACGTCGGTGACGGAGCGCCGACGTTCGATCAGCACCGTCGGATCGGGTCCTGTGCCGAGGTGGGCGCAGGAACTGAAGCGGGCAGTCCCCGGACCGAGCGGATACCCGCCGAGCGCGTGGGGTTCCTCGCCGTTGACGGTCAGCACCAGTGAGCTCAGGATCCTCGTGTCCTCGATGAAGACCCCGTCGCCGTAGGGCCCGGGTCGGATCTGTCCGCTGGCCGTCGACAGGCAGAAGGTCCGACCGCTGACGCAGGTGACCTCGCCGTGCGGTCCGATGGACTGCGCCGGGGCGGCCATCAGGCGTGCTCCACGAGACGTCGGTCGCCAGGCCGGAGCGTTTCGCCAACCGTGACGGGGCGACGGTCATCGTGTCTGCGACCCCAAGGCAGCGACCGCCGGTAGAGCAACTCCGAGGTGCGATCGCGGGTCGCAGGCCGCAGGTACGGCTCGGTCAGGGAAGCCAACACCGCCTCGTAGCCGGCGACCATCGCCGCACTGGAGAAGTGCTCGACCACATGTGCCCGGCACGCGGCCCGATCGAGGTCACCCGCGCTCCGGACGGCGGCCACGAAGGCACCCAGGTCGCCCGGGGCGACGAGCATCCCGGTCCGGCCGGAGTCGATGACCTCCAGGGCCGCACCGGCGGCGTAGGCGATGACCGGGGTGCCGACCGCCATGGACTCCACCATCACCAGACCGAAGGGCTCCGGCCAGGCGATCGGGAACAGGGTCGCCTCCGCGCCGGACATGATGTCGATCGCGTCCTGCTTGGTGCCGTTGCGGACCACCTCGACATCCGCGCCGTCGAGCAGCGGCGCGACGTGCTCGTCCCAGTAGCGCTGCTCCGGCGGCTCGTTGATCTTCACCGCCATCTTCAGGTGCCGTCCCAGCATCGCTGCGACGCGCACCGCGATCTCGGGGCCCTTCTCCACGTTGGCCCGACCCACGAAGGCGAGGTAACGGTCGGCATCCGGCTCGGCGCGGAAAGGGTGCTCGGTGAGGCTGATGCCGTTGTGCACCATGTGCTCGACCCGCACGCCCGCAGGGGCGCGGGAGCGCTGGTCCTCGCTGATCGCGACCCGGTGGAGCGCGTCCCCGATCGAGCGGTGGAAGACCTCCACTTCCGGTACCCAGGGGCCGTGCAGGGTGTGCACGACCGGGGGACCCTCCAGCAGTGCCCCGAAGGCGGCGCCGGTGAACCCCGAGTGGTCGTGGATCACATCGAACGCGTGGCGGTCGTGGTAGCCGGCCACGACGTGGATCAGCTCATGACAGGTCGACCCCAGCTCGGCGCTCGGTGGCACGTCGAAGACGTTGCGGACCGTGGCTTTCGAGGTGGACCCGCCGCTGGCGAGCAGCGTGACATCGTGGCCGGCGTCGACCAACCCGTCGGCGAGTTGGGCGACCACCTGCTCGATGCCGCCGTAGCCGGTCGGGGGGATGGTGAACCAGGGGGGAGCGATCTCAAGGATGCGCATAGCGACCTCACGGTCATGACCGGAGGCTCGGCAGCGAGTCCCAGATCGGCGGTCCCACGGGTGCTGTTGACGGTGCCGATACTGCACACCGGTGGGTGGAGCGACGGCTGGGGCAGGAAACCCGGGAACGGCTATCGCTAAACCATCGTACTGCTCGCACGGCTGCACGTCCGGCCGTCCGCCACGACCGAACGGCCGCCCCCGACGGACCCGGCCACATCGTCGCCAGACCAACGTCGAAGCAGCCGGCGCAGGCAGGTGGTCGAGACAGCCCATCATGCGAGCCTCGCGGCGTCGCGAACCCGTCACGCGGGCCGCGGACGTCCCGGATCACCTTGCTGCGACGCCGATCCCCGCTCCGGCGACCGTCGGAAGGCAGGCACCCCGTTGTGGCCTGCGGGGTCGAAGTAGCCGGGGAGATCGAAGCTGAAGACCGCGCCGGTGGGGGTCCCCGGCCGGTAGTGGATGTGCCCGCCGTCGCCCTCGATGAGGAGGCGGACGATCGCGAGGCCCAGACCCACGCCGCGAGATGCCCTCGTGTCGCCGCGGTCCGCCTGGGAGAAGCGGTCCCACATCTGCGACACGAACGCCTCCGGTACGCCGGGTCCGTGGTCGACGATGTCTACGGTCACCCGGCCGGGCTCGTGGCTCGACGCAGTGATCGAGATGGGGGGTGCGCCGTACTTCATCGCGTTGGTCAACAGGTTGCCGAGCGCCTGCTGGAGGTGCGCCGCGTCGGCATGGAGATGCCAGCCCTCCACCGACCGAACGACGATCGGGATGGTCGATCCGAGCTCGTCGACGATCCGGTCCACGGCGTCGGCGAGGGTCACGTCGCTGAGGTGAGCGCCGACCTGCCCTGTCACCGAACTACCCGCGACGAGCAGGTCCTCGACGAGGCTCAACATCCGTTGCGCGTTGCGACGCACGATCTCGACGATGCGTGTCTGTTCTTCGCTCAACGGGTCGCCGTGGTTGCTCAGGACGTCGAGGAAGCCCAGGATGGGGGTGAGGGGTGTGCGCAGTTCGTGGCTGGCCATGGACAGCAGGTCGTCCTTGAACCCTGCGGCGACCTCGAGCTGCTCGTTGAGGCTCTGCAGCTCGACGTTGGCCTGCTCGAGGGCGTTGGTCGCTGCGTACTTCGCCAGCCAGAGCGCGAGCGTTTCAGCGATGGTCTCCACGAGGGCGCGTTCCTCGGGGAGGATGTCGAGCTGGTCGTCGAGGTAGCCGGCGCGCACCATGCCGCGCCGGACCCCGTCGACGACGATGTGTCCCGTTGTGTCGTGGCGGGTTCCGGCTGAGGGGGCGGTGTCGAGTTCGGCGTCGTCGATGACCACCCGCACGGCGAGCTGCTGCGGTGACTGCATGGCGGAGCCGAGGGCCTCCGCGGTGAGTTCGCACAGCCGCTGGGGATCGTCGACGAGGTGGGCGATCCAGCTCACCGACGCGAGGGCGGTCAGCTCCTTGAGCCGTTCCTGCAGCGCAACCCTGATCTCCACCTGTTCGGTGATGTCCTGGCAGGTGCCGGCGATACGGATGCCACCGTCGGTCTCGTGGACGAGCTCGCAGGTGCTCCGGATGTGGCGGATATCGCCGTCCGGCCGGCGGAAGCGGTACTCGACGGTGGAGCTGCCGGTGGCGATCGCGGCGGACAGCGCTCGTCGGACCGACTCCTGGTCATCGGTGTCGACGAGCTCGAGGTAATGGGCCTTCGTCTCGCGCCAGTCCTGCTTCATCAGGCCGTGCATGGCGAACACCTCGTCCGACAACCCTTCGAGACGGTCATCGACGACGCCGCAGCGCCAGTGCCCGACATGGGCTATCCGTTGCGCTTCCCGCAGCAGCCGTTCCTGATCCACCAGGGCGTCACGGATCGCGTTGGCGTCGGTGACGTGCCGGGCGTTGATGACCATCCCGGCGATGGCGGCGTCGTCGAGGCAGTTGGTGGACACTGCCTCCAGGACGCGCCAGCCACCGTCGGCCGTCGCGAAACGGAACTCGGTCGGGAGCTCGATCCTGGGTCTGGTGAGGGCGGCGGCGAAACGCTCGGCGACCAAGGCGAGGTCCTCGGGGTGGACGAAGTCGAACATGCGCAGCCCGAGCATGGCGTGGGGTGCGATGCCCAGGATCCGTTCGCACGCGGGGTTCGCGTAGGTCAGGCGCCCCTCGGCATCGACGACCACGATCAGGTCGTTCGAGCTGGCGACCAGTGTTCGGAACCACCGTTCGCTCGACGCGAGCTGCTCCGCGGCGCACTCATGCTCGGTCTCATCGGAGACGATGAGGCAGACGACCGACTCGTCGTCGAGGTCGAGGAGGTTGGAGGTGACCGTCACCGGTACCCGCCGTCCGTCCCGGGTGCGCAGGGTCAGGCGGAGTTCGGCCGTCGGTGACGGCGTGAGCAGCGTGCCGAGCGACGCCTCGTCGCCCGGGGCCAGCAGCGAGGCGATGCGCCCACCGACCAGCTCCTCCCGGGAGATGGCGACGAGCGCAGCGAGACGGGGGTTCGCGGACAGGATGATGCCGTCGTGTGAGACGGTCGCCGCTCCCTGCGCCATGCCCTCGACGAACAGCCGGTAGGGACGGTCCGCACCACTGAGGGTCAGTACCTCGCTCCCGTCGCCGAGATCCACGACCAGTCCGTCGATCTCGCCGGCACGCAGGGCGCGGACGAGGTCGCGGAGCTCGGCGAGCTCTGCGAGGTGGGGGAGATCGCGTGCCACAGGGCGCGGCTCACCGTCGGCGTCCGAACCCCGGGGGGTCACGAGTCCGGATCCGGCAGGATCTGCAGGCCCACCAGGACCTTGGCGCTGTCGGACAGGTCACCGATGATCCTGCGCATCGGTGGGGGGAGCTTGCGGACCAGCGTGGGGAGCGCGAGGATCTCGTCCCCCTTCGCCAGCTGCGGATGCTGGGTGAGGTCGATCACCTCGATGTGGTACTGGCCGGCGAGCTGCTCCTCGCAGAGGCGCTGGAGGTTCGCGATCGCGCGCAACGACCTCGGGGTCTGCCCCGCCACGTACAACCGGAGCTCCCATCGGGCGTCGTCCGGGCTGGGCTCGTTGGCATCGGTCGGTACTGCAGGCTGCGACGCCGTCATCAGGAGCCCCCTGCGTCTGCGGGCGTCGGTTGGTGCTGGTCCGCCCAGCGAAGGTCGGACAGGAGTGTCCGTTGCCGGGCGGTGCGTTCCTGGCGCTGCCGGTGATCGGCGCGGACCTCCTGGAGGCGTTCCTCCTGCGCCCGGAGCTCGGCCTGGAGCTCCTCCATCCGCGCCCCGATCGCCAGACGTTGGTGCTCGAGGTCGCGTTCGTAGCGCTCGAGGACCTCAGTGTCCCGTCGGGCGTCCTCGAGGTCCGCGAGCTGCTGGTTGAGACGAGCCGAACCTGTCAGTACTCCGGCGTTGCCGAGATAGGGGTCGAGCAGCTCGATCCCGTGGTCGGTGAGCACGAACTCGCAGAACTGGTTGGAGTGAGCCATCCCGCGCGACTTGACCACCGACAGGAGGCGGTCCCGTTCGCCGTTGGTCTCGGTCGAGTCCGCAATCAACCACGTGTCGATTAGGGAGGTGATCTCGAGCTCGGCCCGCTCCTCGGTCTCCGGCTGGATGAGAGCCGTGAAGACGCTGGTGGCACCGTTCGACTTGAGCAGGTCCGTCTGCCGCATGAGCATGCCGGCGACCTGTGCGCTGGTCCCGGTCCTCGCCACGCTGTTGATCGGGTCGATCACCACCACGTCCGGCCGCACCTCATCGAGCAGGTCGGTGAGCCAGGCGAGATGGTGCTCCAGTCCGTGCATAGTCGGGCGGACGGTCTCGAACCGAAGGAGTCCCGCGTCGACCCAGCGGGTGAGGTCGAAGCCGACCGAGCGCATATTGCGGGTCAGCTGGCTCGTGGACTCCTCGAAGGACACGAACAGCGCGGTCTCGCCGCGGGCGCAGGCAGCGTCGACGAACGCGGTCGCGAAGGTGGTCTTGCCGGCACCGGACGGGCCGCTGATCAGCACCGAACTGCCCCGGTAGAAGCCGCCCGACAGTCGGGCATCCAGGCTCTCCACGCCGGTAGAGACGCGCTCCGAGCTCGCTTCGTGCTCGAGCCGCAGCGAGGTGATGGGCGCGACGACGATGCCGTGCTTGCCGATCAGGAACGGGTACTCGTTGGTGCCGTGGAGCGACCCGCTGTACTTCAAGACCCGCAGCCGGCAGGTGGACTGTTCCTCGATCACCCGGTGATCGAGCAGGATGACACAGTCCGACACGTACTCCTCGATCCCGTGTCGGGAGATCCCGTGCTTGCCCCGCTCCGCGGTGATGATCGCGGTGAGCCCCTGGTCCTTCAGCCACGCGAACAGACGGCGCAGCTCGGACCGCACGATCGCCGGATCGGCCAGGCTGCCGAACAGGACCTCGACCGTGTCGATCACGATCCGCTTCGCACCAACAGACTGGACCGCACCCGCGATGCGGATGAACAGGCCCTCGAGGTCGTACTCCCCGGTATCGACGATCTCCGTCGGGTCGATGTAGATCGCGTCGATCGCCAGCAACCCGTCCGCGACCAACTGGTCGAGGTCGTAGCCGAGCGAAGCGGTGTTGGCGGCCAGCTCCGCCTGGGTCTCCTCGAACGCGATGAACACGCCCGGCTCACCGGCATCGAGCGCGCCCCGACACAGGAACTGCATCGCCAGCAGGGTCTTCCCACAGCCCGCACCACCACACACCAGGGTCGGCCGACCGAGCGGGAGCCCCCGCCCAGGATCTCATCGAGACCCCGCACCCCGGTGGGAGCCTTCGCGACACCCTCGCTGGTAGGAGACACGGACAGGGAATCGGTACGGGTATCCATCGGTGGAGCTGCCTCTCCCAGCGCGACCAGCGGACTGTGCAAGCACCGCGGGCATGCTGCGCCCCGACCCCGGAGCCGCGAACCCCGAACGGGTACGTGAAGCGGACCGATGGCCGAGATGAAGTACGGCCGCACTGTACACCGGCTAGTTGGACCCCCACGAGGTCATGAGCCCCTACAGTGAATGGCTGGGTCTGCCGGCGTACATGGAAGGTCGTCTCGCTCTTCGATCAGCTCCGGATGCGATGTGAGGCGCGTCATCTGCAGAGCGCCTGGTCGAAGGACGAGTGGGTCGACGTGTACGTATACGCGATCCTTGCACACGAGTGGCTCGAGCGTCACTCGCCGGGCTGAGTCACGCGCCACAGCGTTCCTCGGCCCGCAGGACCGCACGGGGCATGCGCTTCAGTTCGCTCCGACCAGGTAATGAGCACTGGCCTAGGTCACGTGGCGGCTCAGCGCATGTCGCGAGCGGTCGTAGCGTCGGGTGGTCTTGGGATCGGCATGACGTGCGAAACCCTGCAAGTCGCGTAGCGACACACCACGGGAGGCCCGTAGGTGTCGCCGCTCTTGACTCCGCGACCGAAGGTCAGATCAGACGTCGCCGCCGGTAGAGGTCGTCGTCCGCGCGCTCGATCAACGTTTCGAGCGTGTCGTCGGAACGCAGGCTGGCCAACCCCACGGAGACCGTGGTCGATACACGGTCCTCGGAGAGGACGGCGTTCACACCTTGCACCCTCTCGGCAACGTCGAGGTCGGAAGCGCCAGCGAACGCGCAGAGGAACTCGTCGCCGCCGTAGCGGATGACCAAGCGGTCGCGCCAGTAGGTGGGGGCGGCGGGCTGGTTGTGGACTTGGAGTTGGTCCCTGATGGGGCGCTTGGGGCCGCCGATCGGGCGTGGAGCGGCGGACCGTTGAGCACGTTGCCACGGCGGCGGGAGCTATACCTAGAAGTTGTGGATGAGAGGTCGTGAAAAGAAGGCGGCGTACCCTCCCGAATACCTGAAATCCGAGTCGCCGGTTGCAGCCGGCGGGGAAGGTACGCCTGATGTTGAGGGTAGTG
>LFIK01004285.1_pt1 | contig 11550 bp, 9 predicted proteins | sample 643401 | NCBI WGS metagenome assembly LFIK01 (sample SAMN03777447, study PRJNA286221) | soda lake metagenome | biome: soda lake; feature: Kulunda steppe; material: water; isolation source: sample T5-Br brine of Lake Tanatar-5 | place: Russia: Kulunda steppe | collected 2010-07 | reverse complement strand
GGCAGCCATGGCAACGTAGGCTATGCGGAAACCCCGGCCGACGTGATCAACTATGTATCCAAACACGACAATCAGACCCTGTTTGACAACAATGTCTACAAGTTGCCCACTGATGCCACCATGGCAGACCGGGTACGTGCCCAGAATCTGGGGGTCAGCCTGACCACCCTGGCCCAGGGCATCCCGTTCTACCACGCCGGGGTGGACCTGCTGCGCTCCAAGTCTCTGGACCGCAACAGCTACAACTCGGACGACTGGTTCAACCGGGTCAATTTCGGTTTCGAAAACGCCAGCAACACGGACCATCACAACACGCTTAACAACTTCGGTGTCGGCCTGCCACTGGCGGCGGACAACGAAGACAGCTGGGATGTCATGGCACCGCTGCTTGCGATGCGTGACCAGCTGGTGCCGAGCCCGGAGCACATGGAACGCACACGCGATCACCTGCGGGAGATGCTGGCCATTCGCCAGAGCTCGCCGCTGTTCCGGCTGCGCACGGCAGAAGACATAGAAGCGCGGCTGCGGTTCCACAACACCGGCGCGGACCAGGTGCCCGGGCTGGTGGTGGTGACGCTGTCTGACCATGTGTCCGGACACAGTGCGCTGGACCCGGAACACGGCAGTGCCATTGTGGTGGCCAATCTGGGGCCCGAGCCTCGGTCGTTCTCACTGCCAGCCTACGCCGGTGACGACTCGGTGACCTTGCACCCGGTGCAGGCAGAAGGTACCGATGAACAGGTGTCGGGCATGACCTTTGACCCTGACAGCGGCGCCTTTGACGTGCCTGGCCGGACCGTGGCGGTCTTTATGGCCACCAGTGATACCGACCCGTCACAGTGATTGGGCTGAGCTCCCGCCGCTGATCAGGTGGCAATGAAAAATGCCGCCCGGGTAAAACCGAGCGGCCTTTTTCATGCCGTGATTTCCGGTTTACAGCGCCTGGAAGCTCTGTCTTGCCGCTTCAATGGTCCGGTCGATGTCGTCATCACTGTGTGCTGCTGACATGAAGCCCGCCTCGAAAGCAGACGGTGCCAGATAAACACCCCGATCAAGCATCAGGTGGAAGAAACGCTTGAAGCGATCCACATCACAGGCCATGACCTGGTCAAAACGGCTGACCTTGGGCTCGTCGGTAAAAAACAGGCCGAACATGCTGCCCACCTGATTGGTGGTGAAACCGATATTGGCCGATTTTGCCGCTTCGGTCATGCCCTCAAGCAACCGGGTGGTTCGCTTGGCTACGGTCTCATGGAAGCCCGGCTGACTGATTTCATTCAGCATCGCCAGGCCGGCGGCCATGGCTATCGGGTTGCCAGACAGCGTACCGGCTTGATAGACCGGGCCCGTGGGGGAAAGGTGCTCCATAATGGCCCGTTTGCCGCCGAACGCACCGACTGGCATGCCGCCGCCAACCACCTTACCAAGGCAGGTCAGGTCGGGGTTGATGCCGTACAGACCCTGTGCGCCGCCGAGAGACGACCGGAACCCGCTCATGACCTCGTCAAAAATCAATACCGCGCCATGGGCATTGCACTGTTCGCGCAGGGTTTCCAGAAAGCCCGGCTCCGGCGGCACGCAATTCATGTTGCCGGCCACTGGCTCGACAATGACGGTGGCAACCTCGTCCCCCATTTTGGCAAAGCAGTCCTTCACTTCCTCGGCATCGTTGTAGGTCAGGGTAATGGTGTGCTTGGCAAAGTCCGCCGGTACGCCGGGTGACGTTGGCTCGCCCAGCGTCAACGCACCGGAACCGGCTTTCACCAACAGCCCATCGGCGTGGCCGTGGTAATTACCCTCGAACTTGATCACCTTGTCACGACCGGTGTAGCCCCGGGCCAGTCGAATGGCAGACATGGTGGCTTCAGTGCCGGAGTTGACCATGCGCACCATGTCCATGGACGGCACCAGTTCCACCAGTTTCTGTGCCATTTGAATTTCCAGCACGGTGGGGGCGCCAAATGACACGGCCTTGTCCAATTGCTCTCGAATGGCGTCCAGCACCGGCGCGGCACCATGGCCCAGCAACAAGGGGCCAAATGAAAGCACATAATCGATGTAATCCTTGCCGTCCACGTCATACAGGCGTGAGCCCTTGCCATGATCGAAAAAGACCGGGGTGCCGCCGACGCTGCTGAACGCGCGTACCGGTGAATTCACGCCACCCGGGATGACGTGTTGCGCTTGGGCGAATAAATCGCTGGATTGGGTCATAGTTGGCTCCGTTAGCGTGTCAGAGTGTCTGTTATGTGAGCACTTTGGGGGTGCAAAATTGAGAACAACATCCGAAATACCCGGCTTCGCAGTTGCAATGCCTTGTGGTATCAATGGTAAACTTTCTGATATTGTCCCAAAATACTATAAAAAGGTGTCGGTGCATGGGGGATCTGGTCCCGCAACACTTTATCGTCCCGTCCAAGGTTTCCGTGCCCAAGTTGCCAGCAAACACGGTTGACCGGACCCGGGTCGAGGAAATTTTCGTCAATGCGTGCGATGCACCGCTGGTTATTCTGAAGGCTCCGGCCGGTTTTGGCAAAACTGTTGCTGCACTTTATGGCTACTACGCGTACGCCGATCGGCACCGGGGGACGTCCCTCGGTTGGTTATCTCTGGATCCGGAAGATGACGCTCCGGACGTTTTTGCCGCTTATCTCATGGCCGCCGTTAACCACGCCGTTGAGTTGGGAGACGCTCTGGTTGGACAATCCACCGAAGGCCGGGGCGGCAATATCCGCACCCTGATGAGTCAGCTGTTGTTCGAGCTGGACCAGGTGGAGTGCGAGTTGATGATCGTGATTGATGACTTTCACCTCATCGAAAACGAAGAAATCCATGCCGCCATGGGCTATTTCGTCAAGCATCTGCCGCCGCACGTAAAGCTGGTCCTGACCACTCGTTCCGAACCCCCAGCAAATATCATGAGCCTGAAGCTTCAGGGGCTGGTGGAGGAGCTGGATGTGAGCAGTCTGGCCTTCAATCTGCCGGAAGCAAAACGCTTCTTTCAGGAATTTGCCAGTATGGACGTTTCTGATGAAGAGACGACTCAACTGTTGGAGCAGATAGAAGGCTGGGCGGTTGGCTTGCAATTGGCTGTCATGAGCCTGCGTCATAACCCGTCACTGGCTTCGCTCGGGGAAAGCCTGAGTCAGAAAAACCTCAATATCATCGATTATTTTGACTCCGAGCTATACGACTCACTGCCAGCCGAGGTGAAGACTTTTCTGCTCAGCACTGCCGTGGTCAAACGCTTCAATCTGGACGTGGCTTCTGCTTTGTGTCCGGATGTGAACGTGCACGAGATTCTGGAATATCTGAAACGTCATCATCTCTTTGTGGTGCAGTTCAACGAACCGCGCGACTGGTACCGTTACCACCACCTGATGCACGAATTCCTGCAACACAAATTACTGGTGGTCTATGGCGACCAGCTGCCAGAGCTGCATCGCCGTGCCAGCGCCGTGTTCCTGGAGCTGGGTTATGTGGTGGGCGCCGTGGATCACGCCATCAAGTCCGGTGATCGGCAACAGGTGATCGACATTCTCAAGTTGCATGGCAATGAGTTGATTCACAAGGCGCACTACGATCTGGTGCGTCGCTGCCTGGCGGAGTTGACGGAAGACGAAATATTGCAAGACGCGAACCTGGTGTTGGTGCGTTGTTGGGTGGAAGCGATATTTGGCGACGCCGGCGTGGTCTCTGAATTCCTGGAGCGGGCAAGTTTGCTGGTTGACCAGGAACCACCGGAAAGTCGCGAATTTCTGCGTGCGGAAATGCTCACGGTCAACAGTCAGGCGGCATTCTCGTTGTTGCATTACGAGGAAGCCAGTGCGTTTGCTCGTGAGGCGCTGACGCTGTATGAGCCGGACAGCATTCGCCGGCAGGGCGCCCTGCTGATTCTGGCCAACGTCCTTTTCGAGCAGGGTGAAATCATCCAGGCGCTGGAGATCTACGAAGAAAGTGAACTATTGAGCCGCCAGGAATCGAACTATGACGCGGTGTTGTGGTCGCTCAACCAGCAGGCGATCATCTGGAAAAACCGGGGTAACTTTGAACGCTCGGTCGAACTGTCTAAAGACGCTATTGATTATGCCAGTGAGCAGGGTGTGCGTCATGGCTTCAACGTGGTGTTTGCGTACATCAACCAGGCAGAGATCGCGCTGGAAGAGTATCACCTGCGAGAAGCAAAACAGTTGATCCATCGCATCCAGAATCTGTGCGAAACCTGGGACGACTACTGGCAGTTGCACCTTCAGGGCTGGTTGCTCAAGTGTGAAATGCTGAAAGGCAAACCAACGGTCGCCCGCGAATTGGCCGCTGAACATGGACAGATACTCAGCCAGGAATACACGGCCGATATCCTCATGCCCTACAGTACCGAGGTTCAGGTGCAGTGGTGGTGGCAAAGCGGTGACTTGAAAAGAATCAAAACCTGGCTGAAAGCAAAGCCGGAAGTGAACGAATATCGCAGCATTAAGGATTTCATGCTGCTGCGTGCTGAAGCTTATGGACTGGCCGCGACAGAGCAGTTCAGTGCGGCCCGGCGCAAACTGAAGCATGCCATTCAGCATGCCGAGGCGATGGAGTTCCGGGTAGAGGCGGTGCGCATGTCTCTGCTGAAAGCTGCCGTTTCCGAAATCGCCGGCGATCATGAGCAGGCATCACGAGAGATACGGCGGCTGTTGCCGCACGCTGCCCAGTTGCAACTGGTCGCAAGCTGGCTGTTTCTGCGCCAATGGTTAATGCCTATTGTTGAGCGCCTGATGAAGTCGGAAGTGTTTACGCCGGACGTCGCCAAGTACGCCGATCAGCTGTTAACCTTGAATCGACAGCGCAATACCGCCGACAAACCAGGTGGTGAGCAGATCCCGGATGCCTTGCTGGCGGCTGGTGTTTCGCGAAAGGAATGGCGTGTTTACAAGCACATCCTCAATGGTCTGAGTAACGAGGAAATTGCCGGCACCATGTTCATAGCCATTTCAACCGTGAAAACGCACATTAACAACCTGTACAAGAAAATCGGTGCGCGCAACCGGAAGGAAGCCATGGCGTATGGCGAAGATTTCCTGGTAGATAACTGATTACGACAGTGGCCCTCTAATACCCCCGGTGGAGCATTGAGTGCGGGGTTAAATTACACCCCGAACCCACCTTCCGCGCTGCCCGTGCAGGCACTACTATTCTTCTTAGTCCTTGTCTGCAAGGGCAGTCTAGTTGATAGGTAGTCTCTCTCGCCGACCACGCCTCAGGGCGTTGGTCGGTTTTTTTTGCGCCACTTTCTGGCGGCCTTCCTTACTCTCCAATCCAATATGCTCGGGCAATTGCAGCTAATTAACCCTTCCCGGCTCACAAATTTGTGACGTCAGTCGCACCTGTGCTCGAAGAAGGGCGTACAATTCATGGCGTTAGAAAGGTTTGAGCACCGCCAGCAGTACGATCGCAATCAGCGGAATGAGGGGAACCTCATTGAACCAGCGAAAGTAAAGGTGACTGCGTTGATTGGTGCCGTTGGCCAGTTGTTTCATGTGAACGATGCAGACATGGTGGTAAACCACCAGCACCAGAATCAGAGCCAGTTTGGCGTGCATCCAACCCTGTGTTAGCCAGAATGGGTGCAGGTAGAGCATCCAGATTCCCAGCACCAGGGTGACGACCATGGACGGTGTCATGATGCCGCGAAACAGTCGGCGCTCCATGATTTCAAAGCGCTCGCGGCTGATCTGGTCCTCCGTCTGGCTGTGATACACAAACAGTCGCGGCAGATAGAACAGCCCGGCGTACCAGGCCACCATGGCAACCAGGTGGAAAGCTTTCACGAGCAGGTAGGTCATAAGTCGGGGCTCCTGATGAAGTAAACGGCTGGCCATGATACACTGATCTGCCGGTGGCAGACATGATGTGAGAACAGTATGATGCGGCCGGACCGGCGACTGTTATGTGCCGGTGATCAGGCCTGGTGCAGGGCATGGGTAGTTGAAGGAGTTGCTTATGGGCCGCGCCAACGGTTCAACGATTGAGAAGCTGGTGGTGGTGCCGCACCGCCCCTGGCGGCTGCTGTTTACCCGGGTGTTATCGGTAGTGATGATTGTCAGCCTGGTGGTTGGCGCGTTTATCTACGGTCGTACCGACGGTTTTCAACGTGATCAGATGACCAGTGGCCAGGTGGCCGAGTTGCGTGCGGAACTGACTGAAAGCGAGTCCATGGTCAGCGAGTTGCGGCAACGCGTGGCGGTTCTGGAAAGGGGCTCCGAGGTTGACCGGGAAGCTGCCGAACGAGTGCGGCAAAGCAACCGGGAATTGAGCGATGAAATCGCTGGCCTACAGCAGGAAGTGACCCTGTACCGGAGCATCATGGCCCCGGATCAGAATGGCGTGGGCCTGGCTATTGACGACTTTGAAGTTCAGGCGCTGGGCGAGAATAGACACCGATTCATGTTGATTATGACGCACGCTGGCAGTGACGGTAGTTGGCTGGAAGGCAGTGTTGGGGTCAACATTGTCGGCGAAAATGCAGAGGGTGAGCGAGAGGTATTCCCGCTGATGGATGTGTCGGACGACATTGATCGCGTAGACATCAGATTGCGGTATCGGTATTTCCAGGAGATCGGAGGCGAAATGGAGTTTCCGGAAGGGTTTGAGCCTCAGCAAGTCAGAATTGTAGCACAGGTCACCGGCAACCGGGCTGCGACGCGTGATGTCGAGCTCGACTGGGACGAACTTGGAGAGTTGTAATGTTTGGTAATGATAAAAAGGTGGGTAATTTCGACACTACATTGGTGTCGTCAAAAGCCGAAGTGGTTGGTGATATCAAGCTGACCGGTGGCCTCCATATTGACGGTCAGGTGACGGGTAATGTGGTTGCCGAACCAGGTAGTGGCGCGGTCGTCCGGGTCAGTGACAAAGGCGTGGTCAAGGGTGAAATTCGGGCCCCGCATGTGATCATCAATGGCCGGGTCACTGGCGATGTGGTGTCATTCGAGCATATTGAATTGGCCAAAAAGGCAGAGGTCAACGGTGATGTGTACTATGCCACCATGGAAATGGTGATGGGCGCTCGCGTTAATGGCAAGCTGCTGCACAAGCCGGAAGAGAAAGGTGCTGGCAAGAAGAAATTGTCCCGTCTCACGGAGACGGTGTCGACAACGGATACCAGTGATGAAAAAGCCGCTGACGCCAGCGCATCAACCTCCAGATCCAGCACCACCGGCTTTGCGGCCACGGATAAGAATACATCTGATGATCCGGTCACAGCCAAGGCCAACCACTGATTGTATTGTGGCATACTATACTGACAATTCGATCTTCGTTATCAGCGCTGAGGTGAAGGCATGTCGATACCACAAATCACAGTAACGGACCAGGCGGCAGCCAAGGTTCGCCAGTTGATGCAAGAGGAAGACAATGACTACCTGAAGTTACGGGTGTTTGTTACCGGGGGTGGTTGTGCCGGGTTTCAGTACGGCTTCACATTTGATGAAGACGTGGCAGAGGATGATGCAGTGATTACCCACGAAGGTGTGGACTTTCTGGTAGATGCACTGAGCTTCCAGTACATTCAGGGGTCGGTGATCAATTACTCGGAGGGCCTGCAAGGCGCCCGTTTTGAGGTCACCAATCCAGCCGCTACCACAACCTGTGGTTGCGGCTCGTCGTTCGGGATCTGATCACCGAGCCGGGCTTCCGCTCGGTTCGGTCCCCTTCCTCTCCGCAACAAGCATTATCATCTCCGCTGCCTGGCGTCAGCTTTCTCTGCCCTTAGTGATGCCCGGTTATGGGTGAGCTCATTTCCGTTTCAGCCAGCATCTGGCGAGTAGACTCCAGGTGCTGGAGCATCGTATTGGCGTGCGCCATGAAATCTTGCCGGTAGGCGCTGTTGATCGGCTCGGCGTCCGGAAGCTCAACGGTGACCGGGTTCTTGTGGACACCGTTGACCAGAAACTCGTAATGCAGGTGCGGACCGGTCGCCGCTCCGGTCATTCCCACATAGCCGATGACCTGGCCCTGGCGTACATTAACGCCTGGCCTGATGCCACTGGCGTAGCCATTCATGTGGGCATAAAGGGTGCGAATGCGCTCTCCGTGCTGGACCAATACCATACGACCATAGCCGCCATTGGTGCGGGCCTCCAATACGCGACCATCGCCGGTGACCCGGATCGGGGTGCCGGTAGGGGCGGCGTAATCCGTTCCCCGATGGGCCCGAATGGTGTTCAGAATCGGGTGTCGACGGTTGGGGTTGAAGTGCGATGAGATGCGCCCGATGTCTACCGGGGTGCGCAGGAAGGCTTTGCGTACACTGCGTCCTTCCTCATCATAATAACTGGTGCGCCCGGTGTCGTCGGTATAACGGATGGCGTTAAAAGTGCGGCCCTGATTGGTGAACGTGGCGGCCAGTATATTGCCTTCTCCAATGAACTCACCGTCCAGGTAGAGTTCTTCAAATAATACCGCGAATTCGTCACCACGCCGGATGTCCAGGGCAAAGTCGATGTCCCAGCCAAATAACTGGGCCAGATTCATGGTCATGGTCTCGCTCAGGCCGGCATCACGTCCGGCGAAGAACAGTGAGTTATTGATTGTGCCACGCGACCAACGTACTTCTCTGGTGGGCTGCCGCTCGAAGCTTTCCCACTCCGTAATCCGCTGGTTATCATCGATCTCAGCCCGCAAACCGGACATCGGGCTCGACCAGAGGGTGAAGCCACGAATGTTGTCATCGTCCAGCATGAATTCAAACGTATTACCGGGCTGTAAATTCCGTACCAGTCGCCGCTCGACCTCTGGTGTGGCCGAACCGAGAATACGAAACAGCGTGGTTGGGCTGATGCGGGCTCGATCAAACAGGTGCGACAGGGTTTCACCGGGCTTGACCTCAAACACCAGCGTCTGCGGATGGTCGGTGCTGAGTTCGTCGATAATATTGATACTGGAGCGTGACGTGGCAGGCTGGTTGGCTGCCTGGAGGGTGGTATCCAGCGCTTGAAAGGGCCGGACCGGCAGCTCATATTGAATCCGTTGGGGGTCGGCTTTGGGCAATACGCTCACCAGACCGATAGCCAGCCCACAGGCCAGCAATGCCAATCGGTGAAACCAGGGAATGCGCTTGAGTAACTGCATCGACCGGTTATTTCCTGAATGTTGTGTTAACGGCGATTATAGCCACACAGTTGTCGCCTGTCCTAACCTTTGCAATTGGGTGGTATACTCCCATTTTAAAATCACATGCCCCGAGGAAAGAGAAATTCATGCCGTCGATAGATGACTCCCTCGCGCTGATCAGGCGCGGTGCCTCCGAAATTCTGGTAGAAGCGGAACTGGTCGAAAAGTTGTCCAGCGGAAGGCCGTTGCGCATCAAGGCTGGCTTTGATCCCACCGCTCCAGACCTGCACTTGGGACATACCGTGTTGATCAACAAGTTACGCCAGTTTCAGGATCTGGGGCATGAAGTGCTGTTTCTGATCGGCGATTTTACCGGCATGATCGGCGATCCATCGGGTAAAACGGCCACCCGACCGCCGTTGACTCCAGAGGAGGTGGCCCAGAACGCAAAGACCTACCAGGATCAGGTATTCAAAATTCTGGACCCGGACAAGACCACGGTCATGTTCAACAGTGAGTGGATGAGCAAGATGACGTCCGCCCAAATGATCGAATTGGCTGCCCAGTATTCCGTGGCCCGCATGCTGGAGCGGGATGATTTCCACAAGCGGTTCAAGAACGAGCAGGCGATCGCGGTGCACGAGTTCCTGTACCCACTGGTTCAGGGCTACGACTCGGTTGCCATGAAGGCAGACGTGGAGCTGGGCGGTACGGACCAGAAATTCAATCTGCTGGTGGGGCGTGACCTGCAGCGGCACTGGGGCCAGGAGCCGCAGGTAGTGCTGATGATGCCGCTGCTGGAAGGGCTGGACGGGGTCAACAAGATGTCCAAGTCGCTGAACAACTATGTGGGCATCACCGAGGCCCCCGGAGTCATGTTCAATAAATTGGTATCGATGCCGGACGACTTGATGTGGCGCTATTTCGAGCTGTTGAGCTTCCGATCGCTGGCCGAAATTGAGCAATTCCGGGCAGACGTCGAGGCCGGTGCCAACCCTCGGGACATCAAGATTTTGTTGGCGCGCGAACTGGTGGCACGCTTTCATGGCCAGGAAGCGGCGGAGAACGCCCACAAGGGGGCAGGCAATATTGTTCGCGAGGGCGAAGTGCCTGCAGATACTCCGACGGTCAATCTTACCCTGGATGGCCACGACAGCATGCCGATCTCGGCGGTGGTCAACCAGTCCGGTCTGGCCGTCAATGCCGCCCAGACGCGCGATATGCTGAAAAACAACCGGGTCAAAGTCGATTGGAAGGTGGTAGACGCGCAGACCAAATTGACGCCGGGCCGTTACCTGGTGCAGGCCGGCAAGAAGAAAATCGCCTGGGTCGAGATCAGTTGAGCTGACTACCTGATACCGAAGGCATAATTGGAGCACTATGGACATTCGCACCGACACCCACATGCATACTGTAGCCAGCCACCATGCCTATAGCACGGTACATGACTATTGGCACTTTGCAGCCGAGCGCGGACTGCAACTGTTCGGGGTTACCGATCATGCGCCGGATATGCCCGATGGCGCCCATGGCTGGCACTTTGGCAACATGAAAGTGCTGCCACGGGTGCACAATAACATCGCCCTGTTGCGGGGCATTGAAGCGAATATCCAGCCCACCGAAGGCGGGCTGGGGTTGCCGGAGGCCATGTACCCCTATCTGGACTACGTCATCGCCAGTTTTCACGAGCCAGTATTCGCTCCCGCCGACAAGGCCACGAACACTCGGGCGGTCATCAACACTCTGAGCACCGGCCGCTGTCAGATTCTCGGGCATCCGGGCAACCCGAATTACCCCATTGACTACGACGCAGTCGTGCGCGCCGCCAAAGACAACAACGTGCTCATCGAAATCAATAACAGCTCGTTCACTCATTCACGCCTGGGCAGCAAACCCAATTGCGTGCATTTGATGGAGCTGGTGGATCGATTGGACTGGAAGGTATCGTTTGGCAGTGATTCCCATAGTGCATTTACTTTGGGCGAATTTGATGCCTGCATTGAGCAGGCCAGAGCCATTGGTTTTCCAGAGCAACGGGTAGTGACTGCCAATGCACCACGTTTCCTGGCGTTTCTCGCGGAACACGACAAGCCGGTTGCCGCCGAGTTGGCCGAGTGGGCTGAACAGTTTGGTCAGTAGTCAGAGCGATTACTTATATTTACCAAATTAAGGAACAGCGTTCTTGTTGCGACATTGATCCGTTGATATTCTGAGTCCTAAAAGTGCCACTTTACCCATCAGGGGTAAAAAGAGGGACATTTGTCACCAAGAGGACTCTTTTCATGACGACAGCTACCGACGTTCAGCCAAAATCCAAATTATTCAAGATCAGCGCACCTTATGTTTCTGAAGGCCGCATCAATGTGCCTTTGGCGGCGACCAGTAATATGTGGGTGACCCTGAAAGTCAATGCCGAAGGCGGTGAAAACGCAACCCATACCCACATGGACGAAG
>LFIK01004284.1_pt1 | contig 11551 bp, 7 predicted proteins | sample 643401 | NCBI WGS metagenome assembly LFIK01 (sample SAMN03777447, study PRJNA286221) | soda lake metagenome | biome: soda lake; feature: Kulunda steppe; material: water; isolation source: sample T5-Br brine of Lake Tanatar-5 | place: Russia: Kulunda steppe | collected 2010-07 | reverse complement strand
TCCAGCACCTTTCTGAGATTCGATGCAGCGCGTCCGAGCGATGCTGCGTCCAAGCGCACGCGCCACGTGTCGATGCAACGCTTGGAAGGACGTTGGGTTGTGAATGGGAAGAGAGGACACGATGGACGTGCCGGTGGATGGAATGCATTGAACAACACAAGAATTGGAATTTTGCGCAACGAATGGGATGCAAGAGAGTGGGAGAAGAACGCGTGGATGGTTGGATCCATGAAAGTGTGATCTATCCCTCAAGGTAGAAGAGGTTTGCAAGGTTGTGATGACCGCTGACGTGGGCTGTCCTCATTCATGTGAAGTTGATAGGCATAGGCCCAAGGTTCTTGCATAGATGGCATTCGTAGGAATCGGTGTTTGAAAGTCTCTCGCGCCAAGCCACGAAGGCTTGCTTGGATGATCCTACACTTGCAAGACGCATCCGTTTCACAAAGTATGTCTCCTATCCCACAGAGATGACAGGAAGGTTTGGAGGAAAGGAAGGAACGAAGCTATTGGTACCTTCCAAGGCTTCCGAACCACGCTTGACCAAACGTCCGTGGCACGAATCGAGTGGCATTGTCCTCGGTGAGCACATCCTCGTCACAATGTCCAAGCCATCGCATCGATCGTGGTGCTTGGGTAGGGTCCACCATCTTCACTCCTAGTGTCCCTTGGATGCATTCAAGTGACATGGACGTCGAACCGTGCCTCATCCATCGCTTCCGAAGCCAATACGAAGCAAAATCCCTTTCTAAAAGGGCAAGGTTCGGTTCAACCTCACCCTTCTCCGGGTTCAACAGTTTCTCGATCATCCCGGCCGGACAATCGAGAAAACCGTGGATATGGCTGCGAACCGTTGCGAACGACACGCACGTGTCGGAATCGACGATGCAACGCACCCACGTGGAACGGACTTGGGTCCATGCCAGCGCAAGAGCACGTCATGGCGTGAGGGAGGGACGGTGCAAGCACGAAAGGAAACTTTGGCACAAGAAGTGGCTGGGAGCGTTGCGAAGGAAGGAAGCTGGACGGGTCGGAGCTACAGAAGGTCGGTCGGAGTTAACGACGCTGGTACTGTACGAGGTCTTCGTGCGAAATCACAGCGAAGAAGGCACCTTCGATATGGTGAGGGAAGACTTGGAAAGGATACACAGCATGGGGGTGGACGTTCTGTGGCTGATGCCGCACTATCCGATCGGCAAGGAAGAACGAAAAGGGTCCTTGGGTAGCCCGTACAGCGTCATGGATTACAAAGCCTGCGAAGAAAGCTTGGGAACATTAGAGGACTTCGAGAGACTTACAAAGAGGGTGCACGAACTTGGCATGAAGCTGATGATCGACATCGTCTTCAATCACACTTCGCGAGATTCTACATTCGTGAAGGAACACCCAGACTGGTACAAAAGAGACATTTTTGATAGGCCCACTTCACCTTGGGAGGATGTTGCCGATTTCAACTACGAGCAACCTGCACAATGGGATGCACTAATTGATGTACTCAAATTCTGGATTTCGAAAGGTGTGGATGGATTCCGATGCGATGTAGCCTCCATGGTACCCCTGGAATTTTGGCAGAAAGCTAGGAAGGAAGTGGACAAAGAAGAAAACATGATCTGGCTGGCTGAATCTATAGATTCGACATTTCTATCTGCCTTGAGGCGCGCAAATCAGACTGCGTTGTGCGATGCAGAGCTCATGCAAGTCTTCGATTTGACATACGATTATGACCTCTGGAACTTGTGGTGTGCAGTAGTGGCAGGAACTGAACCAGTCTACAGATTCCTCGAGATGCTACAGTTCCAGGAAGTGTATCTCCCAGCAAAAGCAGTGAAGTTGCGGTTTGTAGAGAACCATGACCAAACCCGGATTATGGCAAGGGCCCAAAGTAAAGATCAAGCTGTTGCATGGACAGTATTCGCGGCCTTCAACAAAGGTGCATTCCTCATTCATGCTGGACAAGAAGAAGGGATGCAGAAAGCCACAGAATTGTTTGAAAAGGACCCAATACCGTGGAGCTCTCACCCGTACCAGGGTCTTCTCAGCAAGCTGGCAAGCCTGAAGAAAAGGAAAGAAGTTACCGGTGGGGAGTTAGTCTTCATTTCTGGCGCCCCAATGCTGGTAGCTGCGTGGATAGCCCCACCTGTGCACGAACCCTCTCCCTCTGGAAGGCTTCAACTCCCCAAACCAGGAGGTGGACTTTTGGGCCTGTTCAATGTGGGTGTCTACGATGAAGTTCCAGAATCCACCGATGTACCTCTGGAAGATGGACATTACCACAACATCATTGCAGATCCGCAGGCAGAGGATGTGAACACTTTGCAGGTGGCGAGTGGAAAAATATCTGTTCCCATTCGTACGGCAGTCGTACTCCATTTCGATGGCGATCTCACTTCTGCTACACCTCTGTACTCAAACCTTTTAGACTTTCAAGCTGCTCGGGCTGTCTTCTAAGATAGACACCGAATCAGCTACTGTAAAACTGAAGACGTCTACGGCGCAATTCATTTGCATTTGGCTGGCTATTCTGTCCTGACGTTCCTGCTTCCCTTGACGATGATCTTCTAGATTCGTTTTCGTGTGCCTGGGCCAGCTGCAGGCTTTCTGCAACTGCGCGTTCAAGCTGTTCTTGTTCATCTAGCAATTCACCTTCCCAAGATTGTGTTGCCCCCCCTCTGCGTGCATAGCCATGCCCTTGAAACCTTTGACGAGTTGACAGGAAATCAAATGGCAGGAACTCCCTGAACTGACCGCCTTTCAACCACAGAAGTCCAGCTAGTATCCCACATGCATGGCCCAGCAGGGAGGATCTTGGAAAAATCATCTGAACAATTGCGAGCTCCACCCAAGATGCCCAGCGAGAGGAAACACGAAAACCAAATACGTTTTGGTGCCCATGGCTCCTGCTGTGCAAAATTACTTTGAGCCCAAACAGTACTCCTGAGAACCCCGCTGCACTTTTGTACATCCAGTTTCCATCTTGTAAGCGATACAACAGGTATGATATTCCAATGTACATGGTATGGCTTGTCATCAGCAGGAAAGCGACAAGTTTGCTAAAGGTTTTGGTGCCCAATTCTCGTTCCAGGACTGTTCCTTTGTAGAACAGGGATGCCATGTTGTAGTACAGATGGTGATCTCCCATGTGCAGGAATGCACTCGTGATTATCCTAGTCCACTCTCTTTTCCAAAGTACTTTAGAGGGATCTAAGCAGCCGCTCTCCAGCGTTGGCAGCCACTTTGCAAGGGCTTGAGGGTGGAGGTAGACCAAGACATTGGCAAGCACTAACCCAAGCGTGGCGGGCGGTTTGTCCGGACTTTCCATCACCCTTTGCACGAACTGGAGGACGAGAAATACAGTCCATGGATTTCTGGATCCACCACGGAACCTTCTTCGTCCGATGCCGCGCGAAACGCCGCGCATCATCCTCGTCTCGCTCGAATTCTGCCGACACCGTGTTGGTCGTCCCAGCAAGGACCGTCAATAGACCGTCGATTTTAGGGTCCATACGGTCTTTTGCTGTTGGAACCTCTCGAAAGGGGAGAAGAAACTCTTTCGGTGTTCCATCCTACGCTTGAATAAGTCGTTTGGTGTCGGTTTGAATGCTGCAATGGATGCGTTTGGAGCGAGAGCTCCACCGGATCATCGAGTCGGTTCGTCGATCCATTGCTCATCGTGCTACGTGGCACGATGCATGTGGGATGCTCCCATCGCACTCGCATGCACGATGCATGAGCACGAGAGAGGGATGAAGACGAAGCAAATGCATCCAAATTGATCGTGAAAGGTTGCCCCTACAACTTGCCGATTCGTCCATGGAGGATTACCATGGATAGTTGGGACGCTCCTTCATCGTGCGAAGGCGGGGTCGTTACGAGACGATGTTTTGAAGCGTTGTTTGTTCTTCGAGGTGTGGATCCTTACCTCATGGATTTTGCACCAAACGTCATGTGGGGAAATTCATGCACCGCGTGGGAGGAGTGTCCATCTTCCTCCCTTTGTCTCGTCTTGGCCCAACAAGTTGTGCCGGCATGGGATGGAAGACGATCACTTCACGGGTGCGTGCTCCAACTGGTTCAAACGACGCACAACGGTTCCAACCACGCTCCACACACCTCTGGTTGGTCCACATCAAACCATGCCGAGTGTGGCCAGCCACCATCCCCTGGTGCTGCACCCAAGGTGCATCTGCCCCTCTCCAGGGTGCATCTGCGCCGCCACCTCCCCCTTTTCCTCGGTGCATCTGCATTCGGAAGGGGTGCATCTGCTTGGACCGTCGCCTGTCGGTCGCACACGTGGTGGTGCGTCACACACGTCGTCGGACACGATGGGAAATGCAAGCAGTCGCAGGCGCGAAGCGAGCGATGCAAACGCCGCAGAAGCGTCCAGAAGACGTGGAAACAGCTCCGTGGGACCTGAGCCGCACGTGGTGCGTCGATGCGACGCAGGACGCGGAACGAAAGCGTACACGACGACCTGGAAGACGTGCATGCACGCCTTTCTTTTTCCTATTTCCGTGCTGCACGTCGTGCTTCGGTTCGTGAAGCGAGAGGAACGCGTCGTGCACGTGGGAGATGGCGAGGACGAGACGTCGACGGCACCTGCGACGACGTGTGGTGAGCTGACCGCAACCTTGCGAACGGTGCGAACGTGCAGTACTATGGCGCCATGCGCAACATGACCAACGGACAGTACTACCAGCAGAGTGCAAGGAGGTCGAGAGGGAACCGTCGCATCCATCAAGGACCGCCACTTGCACCAACACCGCGTGCGAACGAGACTGCACCTGCGGTGGAGCTGCGGACCAAGACCATACGCAACGATGTGAATCTCAAGAAAGGGTCGCTGAAGCTGCTGCCCGTGGAAGGGAAACCAAACGAATGCGTCCTGGAATTCACCTTTGATGCAGCGACGCAGTGCTTTGTCAGCGTCTTCGTGAACGTTGCCGAAGTGCCCACCAACCGGTGCTCGCTCCATCCAGCGGAAAACCTGAGAGGAGAAAGAACATGTTGTGCCAAGGGGCTGAGGCAAAAGTATGTCCTGCCGGAACAATGTGCCATCAACGTGAAGAAGACTTTGGAAGATGCCTCAAATCATGACCCAGAAAGCAACCAAGACTACCACCACGTGGTGATCCGCTTGGAAACCGTGCAGGATAAGGAAGAAGAAGGACACACCATACAAGATCAGCCACCTGGAAGCCCGTTTCCCAAATGGGTACAATCTCAGACCACCTACGCATCTCTCGAGATGCAAGACGAGGGACACTATGACCTGCGAATAAAGAAGCAGAAAATATGGGTGGAAGGAACATCGTACGAACTACAGGAGATCTACGGAATAGAACCAGTCATGGGTGAAGCTGTTTTGGGGGACGATGACACGGGGAGAGAATGTGTTATATGCCTTTCGGAGCCAAGAGACACAACTGTGCTTCCCTGCAGGCATATGTGCATGTGCAACAAATGCGCTAGGATGTTGAGAGAAAAAAGCAACAACTGTCCCATCTGTCGAAAACCTGTAGAATCGCTGTTGGAGATCAAGGTCGGACAGAGAAGCACAGCAACAGAGGGAAGCAGCGGATCAATGGCAGGTGCTGTAGCAACCAGTTAGTTGTGATTGTCTGTGTATTTGTTTGCCACCTTGGAGTTGGTGACCTTTGTTGACTGCTCACCGGAAGGGTGTGCCCAACTTGTACATAAAGAGAGGCAAGGGCTTGTGTGTGAACCTGTTAGTGTCTGAGTATGCAAGAATCTGTTGTGATGAAAAATGTTTGCATCAGTGCACTGATGTGGGCTGGGAATGCTTCAAGCTTTTGCCTGCAGGGCTACTCTTCCTTTCACGAGCACCACCGTGGGGCTGGTTGGACTCCCAAGCGACTCCTCAGTATCACGGGGAGGAGTTGGCTCTCAAGGAAGGGGGATAAATGATGACAAACCATCGTTGAGCTCATGCCTTGCTTTGTAATCTCTGCTTTCTGTGGATTCTGCAGTGATAATCTGCTCAAGGAGCACCCCTACCCAATCCCATTGTACTGCGATCTCTGGCAGGCAGCACAGCACTGCATAAACCTCCCATTGGCAATCTTTTCTTCAACAACACGGGACCAGTGCCTACAATGTGTAGGCATAAGCGGATAATGTGAATGCTGTGAAATAGTGTAGACCCAGTACATTGAATAGTCAAGGTGACGGCTGCTGAGTTACCCCTTTGAATGCTACGCTGCATGCTTGAACAATGCCTGACCAACATCATACGCCTTCAAGCTTTAATCCGATCAAGGTTTCTTTCCTCCAAACAAAGCACAGGAAGTGCTGCTGCACAACACCCCAGCTTGCCAAGGGAAAGATTGTGGCTCAACCTGGATTTGCAGGTGAGAACAATCTCCACCTATTCTTGCAGGCCGCCGCCAAGAATTTGACACTCGATGGGGGAATAGGTAGATCTACCTACATCTACAAAATTGGAAAGATATTTACAGATTAGCAAATGCCAGTCTGTGAACGAGTGTGCTTTCCTCTGACAAACTTCGGTAAATATATTCATTCCATTCCTTGCAAAGTTCGCAAGAGTTTTTATTGCGTGATGATGTCCAACCATTGATTGCTCCCTGCAGTTGGAAGAGCCCAGGAACATGTTAAACAACTCTCGTGCCATGATAATGCTACTGGTCAAGAACGCGGCCCATTGGCCGGTAAGGCCTTCAACCTGGAATAGATGGATGCCAGTCGGTCCCCCGAAAGGGATGAGTAGCTTGAAACATGGCTCCACAATTGTGGGATGGAGGCAGGATCAAGTCCACCAGAGAGATGATCAATATGTGCTCCAATTTGAACAATGTACTTCTTGATCTTCTCCTTCACAACCTCATTAGGAATATCATCACGGTACTGCAGGGCACGTAGCTTCTTTAGAACACTATGTACGCCCTCCATGAGCTTTGACACTCGCTGTGCAGACAATTTCAAGGGTACCTTTGGTGTGCTGGGAGATTTGCGTGCTCTGCTCCCTGTCGCTGCTTTGTCCTTCATGAGCTTTACATTCGCTTGAGAAGACAAGCGAGAGCCAGCCTCCATGATTTTCTTGAGAAGAGCCATTACCCTTGTCCGGAGCTGTGATGACTTTGGCAAGTGCTTGCTGTCATCTTGCACTTGGGATGCCGGCGGTGCCATTTTCATCTCCAAACCTAGACGGGAATCTAATCTTATATCCTCCCATCGCCCGAAGCCATGGTAATATATGCCAAGGAGCAGCATGGCATCATCGCGAGTCGTCCAACCACATGAGGATGCCCAGGCTGGAAGTTTTAAGTGTATGCCCCCGCCGAGGCGGAATTGTAGAGGATCAGAGAATCGCTCCACATGCTTGGCAAGGCACTGTTGCTCATCCACACGGGCAATCATGTCTGGCACCTTCACAGATACTCCAAAAAAATCAAGAATAGGGGAAGGGGACCCCTGTTCAGCACCTGACTGAATCCTTCTGCACGAGTCAACCAGAAGCGTCCATATGGCTTCCAAATCTTTCTCTTCAGCCAATTGAAAGACCGATTCAGAATTCAGCATTTCTACCACCCTTTTAAAAGTTCCATACCTATGAACTGCCTTAACAACTTTTTCTGCTTGCAGCTTAGATAAATATGTCAGGTTAGGTGCTGCCTCTTCTGGAATTTTGTCAATGCGATCTGCCGCACCAGCGATGGGCGGTCCAGGCTCCTCTGAACTCGTCTTCTTCAGCGCAGGCCCAGAAGTGCTGTGCTGGTTAGAAGTGGGGCGTTCTCTTTTCCTTGAACTTTTCAACTCTGCCTCTTGTGACTGAATGATTTTGAGGGCGTTGCGAGGCAGCAAATCCACCTCCTCGTTCTCGGTCTTAGGTCGCTCCGACTCTGGAATCAGTCTGGACCAAAATGTTTGGTCATCTTCCGTTGAAGTAAAATTGGCAACTTTGAAGGCATTTAGCAAATCCTCCCCTCCTTGATCATGTGTATCCACGTGCTCTGCCCTCTCCAGAATGGCATCCAGGTCAACTTGTGCGCCTTTACTTTCTGGTACTCCCTTGCTAGCCTCTTCCTCTTTGAACAGCTCCTCTGCACCAAAACGGAGGATAGCTGCCAGTTCATCCTTGTTGAAAATGGTCTTGGTGGATTTTTCTCTTTTCAACACACTTCTCCCAGACGCATCCATTCGTTGAATGATAAGATGGTCCAGCACCATTTTCTGCTTGGCCCTTTCCAGGATATCTTCTTCCACGGAGCCAGAGGTGATCAGTCTATAAATGTTGACAGAGTCCTTCTGTCCTATCCTATGAGCTCGAGACATTGCTTGCAAGTCATTTTGTGGATTCCAGTCACTGTCAAATATGACCACTGTGTCTGCAGTTGCCAAATTCAGCCCCAAACCACCTGCACGAGTGGAGAGGAGGAAAACAAAATCATCAGAGCCATCGGCATTGAAATGATCCATGGCTTGGTGACGAGCAACTGAGCCAGTGGAGCCATCCAATCGCTGGTGCTGATAGCCTTTCAGCCGAAGGTAATCTGACAGGACATCCAGCATACGTACCATTTGTGAAAAAATAAGAACACGATGCCCAGTCTGCTTGAGCCTTGTAAGCAGTTTGTCAAGGAGGTTCAGCTTCCCACTGCTCAGCACCAACCTGCCCAAAGCATCCTGCCCCTCGTTGTCTTTGTCTCCCGCATATTCGACCTCTGCAGATTCAAACAAAAAGGGGTGATTGCAGCACTTTTTCAGGTCAACAACGGTATTCAACAGCGACAGCTGTGGTCCTTTGACACCCTTGTTGAGTTCGTTGAAATTCTTTTTCAGAATCCAAAGGTAATACCTTCGCTGCAAGGGTGACATCTCCACCCTGAGGATCCTCTCAGTCTTGGGGGGCAAGCTCTGCTCAACATCTTTTATGACTCTTCTCAAGACATGCGGACGCATCACCGTATGCAGAGCCTCAATGCTTTTTGGATCATCTAAATGGTAGTCCTCTTCGAAGTCTTCCAGAGAGTCAAACTTCTTAGGGTCAATAAAGTGCAGAAGGCACCATAGCTCTCTTAAATTGTTCTGCAATGGCGTTCCTGTGACAAGTAAAATTGATCGAAAGGTGTAGGTCTCTAGGACACGATAGAGTGAGGAATCGCAATTCTTCAAACGATGAGCTTCATCTACCATCAAGTAGTTCCACTTGATTGATTTGAGAATGTGTGCATCTTTCAACGACATCTCAAAAGTTGTGAGCAGTACACTGAAACGGTACATCCGCCCGGAATTTCGACCAGTGTAAAATTCATAATCCTGGATAAGCTGTCGACTTGCTCCGTCACCCACATAAACTACTAGATTTAAAGTTGGTGTCCACTTCTGGAATTCCTTCGCCCAGTTTGTTATCGTAGATAAAGGAACTATCACCAAAAAAGGGCCCGGAACCTTCTGCGTCTCTTGCAGCCAAGCCAGCATGGAAACACACTGAATTGTCTTCCCAAGGCCCATTTCATCCGCTAGAATCCCATTATTGCCATGCGCCCATGCGTAGATCAGCCAATTCAACCCATCCAATTGGTAATCCCGAAGTTGCCCGCCAGTGAGATAAGGCGGTTGCTCCCGTAAGGCTTGATTCTTATGTCGCAAGAAAGCCTGCCTCTGTGCATCCATACCTTTGCATGTGCTCCTCAGTCGTTGCATCCTATCATGGTAATCATCGATCTCACTTAAGGAAGCTGAAATGTCTTCCCTGTCTTCCCATGTGCATTCAGAGTAAGGGAGGCCTTTCCACTTGCAAAGATACCGCACCCTGTCGCCCTCTACCTTCTCTTCCACGATACGATCCACTTTTGTGTGCTCATTAGCAAGTTCCTTCTCCATCTCCATCTCTACATTCTTCATCTCTTGTTCCTCTCGTGTCATCCACTCGTGTGCCTCTTCCAATTCCTTGTGTTTTTTTATGTAGTTCTGAACCCTCTTGAGCCCTGGTAGCTCAGCAAGGTATGAGTATGGCTCCCAAGAATTGTGTATGTGCGACCGGCCCCTCCACTTGATCAAGTACGTGCGATTTTCCCAACTGTGATCGGAAGCTCTTCCCCCTTGCTCTTTGCTCTCTCCATCCAACCTGTGATCCAGTACTTTTTCAATTTCATCAGAATCCGGACCGTCTGGATACTGATACGCGATCGGCAATGCTTGGAATGCCTTTTTCTCCCGTCTTCTCCTCTCTTCTTCGTCTTCCGAGAGGCTGGACCCATCTTCTTCGGCGTACATCCTGGACGAGGCTACCGCTTTGCGATGCGCCCTAGAAGGCCCTTTTCCTCTTGAATCGGAACCAGAAGGATCTTCATGCACGCCGTCTTCAGAATCATCCTCCTCGCTGTACGCACGTTTGGCCTTTGCCTTTGCAGTCGCTTTGATTCTTTCTTTCGCTTTGTTCTGGGTCTTCAGACGTTTCCTTGCTGCACCCACAACGAAATCTTCGTCTTCCGAATCGTCCTCTTCGGAGGGTTCTTCATCTTCGCTCGCTTCGAAATCCTCGTCGTCTTCGCTGGAGGTGTCCGTCTCGCCGGTAGAATCTCCATCACCACCGTATTTGTCGGCATCTTCTTCGAACTGCTCCGTTTCGTCCACTGGCATTCCATCCGACATGGCTCCACGGTCCGCCAGCTTCGATCACAGTGCGCCGTGCATCGACCGCCTTCCGGCCCTTCCACGAAGTCTTCGGCGTCTTTCCAAGGCCGCAGACGCTCCTGGCACGCCGCCACGTGCCGTTCGTGCCTCGTACGAGAGCGCAGCACGCGCAGCACGCGCAGCACGACGAAGGACGAAATGGAGGCTCGGCGGCAATCCATCGGTTAACTTTTCGTTAACCGATGCGGGCTGCCAGCAATCCAGCGAGCGACCACGCGTCTGAACACGAACTTAACTCCCGCTGGTTCGAAGCAGAGAACGTAGAAGGCGGATTCTGTGCAAGAGGCCCACGAGGCAAGGTGGCAAGCTATGGACGTGGTGGGGCTCGTGCACCTCGAGATGCACGTATGACGAGGTGAATCGCATGGGTGAGCGCTGTCGGATGGAAGAATGCGTGGGAAGATGAAGGATTGGAGACCGTTCCGTGGATTACACGTCGATGGTTTGAAGGCTGGCCAACCCATGCATGACGCCGAGGGAGAACGCACGGCACATGCCTCCACGCATCAATGGACAGTATCGATCGTGTAGAATCCGAACTCATGGGTTTTCCCGCTTGCACGAAAGGAAAATTGGAGAACATGATCGCATGACGATGGGAAGTAAGTCATTGACCTTGTCTTTTTGGACAAGTCGTAGTGAATCTACTAAGTAATGAATGTATCCTCCAATTTCGAGAGCAAGTTCGCATGTCGAGAACGTGACCTCCTCTCTCCCACCTTTCTCCTTGTTCCTTCCTCACTGCTTGGATCGCACCAACGCTTGCCATCCGTGCACCATCTCGTTCGAGTACGATTCTTCCCACGTGCCCTACATCTCTCCACCGTGCACCTTTCCCCATCGCTCTGCACTATCGGGGACCGTCAAAGGACCGCTC